>Ga0070699_100004013_pt1 | contig 13012 bp, 12 predicted proteins | sample KBSK1503metaG_FD_65473 | JGI IMG/M metagenome (GOLD analysis project Ga0070699, IMG submission 65473) | Corn, switchgrass and miscanthus rhizosphere microbial communities from Kellogg Biological Station, Michigan, USA - KBS K1-50-3 metaG | ecosystem: Host-associated > Plants > Roots >...
CGGCGCGTTAACCACTTACACTGACGTGCAGGAGCATCCGATTTTGCGAGGTGAGTTTCCGATGTTGTGCCAGGCGGCGAGTGAAACCGGCGGACTTGCGATCCAGAATCGCGGCACACTTGGTGGCAACATTATTAACGCTTCGCCCGCGGCGGATTCACCGCCGGCGCTGCTGGCTTACGATGCGGAGATTGAGTTGATCTCAACGGGCGGATCGCGTTGGCTTTCGTATCACGGGTTTCATACCGGTTATAAACAGATGCAGCTCGGCGCGAATGAGCTGCTGGCGCGAATTCGTCTTCCCCGCAACACCGCTGGCGTAACGCATTACTATCGCAAAGTCGGCACACGCAAAGCGCAGGCGATCTCGAAGGTCTGTCTGGCGGCAACCGCTCGCTTGAACGACGGGCAGATCGCTGAGACGCGAATCGCGGTGGGCAGTGTCGCGCCGATCGTGGTGCGTTGTGTGCAGACCGAAGACGCCTTGCGCGGACGAAAGCCTGACGCGGAAACGATCGCGTCCGCCGGCGCCGTTTTAGTCCGTGAAATCTCTCCCATCGACGACATTCGCTCAACCGCGGACTACCGTCTGCAAGTAACTAAAAACCTGCTCACAGATTTTGTGCTCGCTTTAGCATCTGCTCGTTGATCATGCACCGAAGATTCATTTGTAGGGGCGCACTAATCGCGTTCATTGTCTTCCTGAGTCTCGGCACGGTTGCGGCGCAGGAGCCCGACGAGACGTTCGAAGGCTTCATGCACGGCATCCGCGCGAACGAGTTGAAAGGCGAAGTTGTCTACCAGCGCGAGGGCGCCACGTTCCCGCTCGAACCCGGTCTCAAACTCGAAGCCGGCGACATCATCAGAACTACTGCCAACGCTTACGCCGAGCTCCTGCTCCAACCAGGCAACTACCTGCGCGCTGCCGGCGATACCGAGCTCGTGATCATCAACGACGACCACGATAAGATGAAGTTCAAACTCAATCGCGGCTCGATCAGCCTCGAAATCCTCTCCAAACTAAATCTGGACGCCGCCTACGAAGCTCGCTATCTGATCAGAGTGATAACGCCCGGCGCCGGAGTCTTCATTCGCTACCCCGGTATATTCCGCGTCACCACAACGTCCTCTGCGCAAACCGACCTGATCGTTCGCAATGGCTCGGCAGTGATACGAGGTCAGGAAGTCAAAGCAAAGCGACGCGCTGAGGTCTACAAAGACAACCTTACGATTTCCGAGATCGACCCAAAGATTGAAGACGGGTTCGACGCGTGGGCACGCGAACGCGCTGACACGCTGGTGCGCGCCAACAAGGACCTGAAGAAAACCGCGCCCTGGTCCAAAAAGCAGAAAGACAGTCAGGAACCATCGGTCGATCTGGCGAAGGACGAGGAACGAAGCGGGAGTCCGTTGATTGTTTCCGCAAGACCCGGCACAGTCAGTTTCCTCGAAGCTGGGGTTGAATTCCGCGGGGTGAAAAACGAATGGCAACCACTCACGGAGAAGACACACCTCGAGCCCGGAGACAGTTTACGCACCGCAGCCGACAGCCTGGTTGAGTTGATGCTATTTCCCGACATGCATCTGCGGCTCGCCGGATCATCGGAGGTGCAGTTTGAACAACTCTCAAACGACGCAGTTTCAGTCAAGATCCGGAGCGGTTCTGCTATTCTTGACGTGGCGCGATTCGATCGGAAAGAGGCGCCGGCGATCACGATCGCCGCGGCGGCAACATCCGTTACGATTGCTGAGTCCGGCAACTACCGCATCGACACGGATAAGATCACCGTTCGCGATGGCAAGGTGATGTTTAAGGAACGTTCGGTCGGCTCTTGCCACACGATCGCGGGCGACGTTGTTTCTGATTGCGACAAAAAGCGCGCTGATAATTTTGATTTCTGGAGCCGCTATCTCGGCGAAGGAGACTATTACGGAGGCTTGAGTATGGCCAGTCACCTGGCTAAGGCGCGCCGGCTCCGCTTTCAGAACCTGGGTTTCTGGTTCCAACAGCCCGGACAAATGTCATACACGTTTGTTCCTTTTACGCTGGAGATCTTTCGCTCGCCATATGGAGGCGACTACTCAACGGTGCTGTCGCCGCGACGCACGCTGAATCGCGTAGGCAGGCCACGGGAATTTCCCGGACCAAAGTCCGGCCCCCTACTACCATCCCAACCCTGAAACTGAGCAAGCTGGAAACACGATGACACCTGACATCCCCTACAATCGAAGAGCAGTTGATCCAATCGAATGCATCAAGGCCGGCTGGGAGCTGGTTAAGCCGCAGTACTGGCTGTTTGTCGGCATGGCCTTCATCGCTTACGCCATCGGCCAGGCGGTGCCGGTGCTCCTAATGGGGCCGATGCTATGCGGCTTCTACCTGTGCCTGTTCACTGTGCGACGACGCGAGCCGATTGAGTTTGGCACATTGTTCAAGGGTTTCGACTTTTTTGGTCCAAGCGTGGTCGCAATGCTACTGCACGCGATTCCGATTGCGATCATCATCGTTCCCGCGTACCTGATGTTCTTCGCCGGCATCTTTGTCTCTGCAGCCGCTCAATCCCAAACTGATAGTCCGGTGGCAGTGCTGGGAGTGTTCTTCACGTTCTTTCTCGTGATCGTCGTGATCTTCGTGCTCGTCATCATCATCTCGGTTGGCTTCGCGTTCACTTTTCCATTAATCGTCGATCGCAGACTAAGCGGTCTCGATGCCGTCAAGTTGAGTTTCAAAGCCGGCATGGCAAACTTCTGGCGCCTGTTGGGAATGATGCTGCTGACCAGCATCATGGCCACGGTTGGTTTTGCCTTTTGTATTATCGGCATGTTTCTGGTGCTGCCGATCTCGTATGCCGCTATTGGCGCGGCTTACGAACAGGTGTTTGGTTTGAAAGACCAGCGCGAGTTTGCCCCGGACATGCCACCGCCGCCGCCAGTCTTCACCGAATGATCATTCGCGCGCAAAGAGTGGTGCTGCCTGATGCAGTTGCGCCTCGTTCGCTGCACATTCGTGAGGGGCGCATTGTTGACGTGGCCGACTACGACGAGATCGCCGCTGACGATGAGATCGTTGAAGTGGACGAGGCGTCAGTCGTGATGCCGGGTTTGGTTGATACGCACGTACACATCAACTCGCCGGGCCGCACTGAGTGGGAAGGTTTTCGCAGTGCGACTCTCGCTGCTGCCGCCGGTGGCGTGACGACGTTGATCGACATGCCGCTCAACTCCATTCCTCCTACTACCACGCTTGCCGGATTCAAAACGAAGTTGGACCACGCGCGCGACGATTGTTTTGTTGACGTGGGATTCTGGGGTGGATTAGTGCCGCGAAATACGGCCGAGCTGGCGGCGATGTTTGCCGCGGGTGTGGTTGGGTTCAAGTGTTTTCTGGTTCCGTCGGGTGTGGATGAGTTTGAGTGTGTGACTGAGGAAGATCTGCGCGAGACGATGCCGGAGCTGACGCGTTTGGATGCGTTGTTGATCGTTCATGCCGAGTTGCCGGGTCTGATTAAGACGAGCGATGCGCCGGCGAGTGATTATCAAACGTTTTTGGAGTCGCGGCCACGCGCGGCAGAGAATGAAGCGATCGAGTTGATGATTCGGTTGAGTCGTGAATTCAACACCCGCGTTCACATTGTTCATCTTTCCTCGGCGGATGCGGTGCCGGTACTGCGCGAGGCGCAACGTGAGGGCGTTCAGATTTCGGCTGAGACGTGTCCGCACTACCTGCATTTTGCGGCGGAAGCGATACCGGCGGGCGCGACTGAGTTTAAGTGTTGCCCGCCGATTCGCGAGCAGGCGAATCGAGAAAAGCTTTGGGCGGGGCTGGCGGATGGAACGATTGGATTAATCGTTTCGGACCATTCGCCTTGCCCGGGCGAGATGAAGTTGCGTGAGAGTGGCGACTTCATGAAGGCGTGGGGCGGGATTGCGTCGTTGCAACTGCGCCTCCCGGTGATCTGGACCGAAGCGCGGCGGCGTGGGTTTTCTTTGTTGGATGTGACGCGTTGGCTCTGCGCGAATCCAGCGCAACAGGTTTCCCTCGACTCACGCAAAGGCGCCATCGCCGTCGGGAGCGACGCAGATCTCGTCATCTGGAACCCCGACGCCCAATTCACCGTCACCGCCACCACCCTCCACCATCGCCACAAAATCACCCCTTACGATCACGAACCACTCAGCGGTGTCGTCCAAAAAACTTTCCTTCGCGGCAGAAAAATATATGATATCGGCCAGTTTGTTGACGTGCCGCAGGGCCAAATGCTAAGAAAGGTTTAGCCACAAAAAGGCACATAAGGCACAAAACAAACCAGGAAGGGAAAAGGCATGACTACCGCTCCTCACAACGGTGACATCTTCACGCTTTGCAATGTAGTTCGTCAGACAAGTTTTGATATTCATCATTTTTTGCGCAGCGGCCATCGCGAACAGATCTATGAGAATGCGCTGGTCCATCGGCTCATAAAACAGGGCATCCGAGTTGAGCAACAACCGAAGCTTCCGGTCTTTGACGAAGACGGCACCCTACTTGGACGACTCAAGGCAGATTTGTTCGTGGAGAGCCAGGTAATATGTGAAATCAAGAGCGTACGCACGCTCGTAGACGAGCATACGGCCCAATTATTGGGTTACCTTCGCGCATCCCGAGTCGAACATGGCTTGTTGATTAATTTCGGCGCGCCACGATTAGAGATTAGGAAGTACATCCTAACCTAGAAATGCTCTAGATCTTTTTTGTGCCTTTTGTGCCTTTTTGTGGCTTGCTTATGGATTTCACTGAACTAATTGATCTCGCATCGGAGCGGCTCGGTGGCGCGGTGGTGGTCGCTAATGACGACTTCTTTGCGCCCAAAGAGAATTTGTTGAAGCCGAGCGCGCCGGTTTTTATCGAAGGCAAGTACACCGATCGCGGCAAGTGGATGGATGGGTGGGAGTCGCGACGACGCCGCACGCCCGGCTTCGATTGGTGCATTATTCGCCTCGGTCTGCCCGGTCTTATTCACGGGGTTGTAGTTGACACGAGCTTCTTTCGCGGCAATTACCCGGAACACTGCTCGCTCGACGGCGCAACTTTCTCCGGTGTGCCGGCCGAAGCAGAGTTGACCAGCGACGACGTTCAATGGGTACCGCTGCTGCCGCAGATGGCGTTGAGTGGCGACAGCCAGAACCCCTTCCCGATAGAGTACGCCGAACGAGTCACGCACCTGCGCTTCCGCATCTTCCCCGACGGTGGCGTCGCGCGCCTGCGTGTGTACGGCGAAGTGGTCCCTGATTGGGAACAACTCAAACGCGCTGGTGGCCACATCGATCTCGCCGCGGCGGAAAATGGTGCGCTCGTACTCTCGTGTAGCGACATGTTCTTCGGTCATCGTCACAACCTGATCATGCCCGGCCGCGGGGCTGACATGAGCGATGGCTGGGAAACGAAGCGACGGCGTGGTCCAGGTCACGATTGGACCATCATCAAACTCGGACGTCCCGGACATATTCAGCGCGTCGAAGTTGACACGTCTCATTTCAAAGGCAACTTCCCGGAAAGCTGTTCGCTCGACGCGTGCAACGTCGCCGGCGCAACCAATGAAGCGTTGACGGATCTTTCAGCACCCTGGTCCAGCGTCCTGCCGCGAACGAAACTACAGGCGCACACGCGTCACTTCTTCGATCAGGAATTACTCGACACCGGCGTTGCTTCACATCTGCGCTTCAGCATTTTCCCCGACGGCGGCGTGAGTCGTCTGCGCGTGTATGGGACCCTCGCTGATTGATAGGGATGCAACACGATCTCGCATGGCTAAACTCCTTGCCTGCTGAGGAAGCAGTGAAAGAACTGCTCCAATGCTGTGGCTCAAAACGCTGGGCCGGTGATATGGCCGGCGCGCGTCCTTACGAGAGCCTCGCAAACTTAATCACACGTGCGAATGAGATCTGGTGGTCACTGGATCGCGAAGACTGGCTCGAAGCCTTTCGCAGTCACCCGAAGATCGGCGAAAAGAAAAGCGCTGAAACCGTTTCCGCACAAGCCAGTCAGTGGTCCGGCCAGGAACAAGCCGGCGTCAACACTGCCTCCGCCGAAACAAGCGGCACCCTCGCAACGCTCAATCGGGACTACGAACAACGGTTTGGCTACATCTTCATAATCTGCGCTACCGGTAAGACTTCTGCGGAGATGCTGGTGGCCCTGCGCGAGCGGCTCGCACACGACCCGAGCGACGAACTCCCCATCGCCGCGGGCCAACAAAGCAAAATTACGGAGTTGCGGCTAAAGAAATTGCTCACAGGTGCGTGATCTATTGGTAAACTGCACAGAGACATGAGCACGATTTCGACCCACATACTCGACACGTCGAGAGGCGCTCCGGCCAGCGGTGTGGCGGTTTGTTTGGAAGTGCAGAATACGGACGAGAGTTGGACCGAGCTGAGCCATGCCTGGACTGATACCGACGGCCGCGTGAAGCCGTTCTTTCTGGTCGATCGGCCGGTTGCAAACGGAACTTACCGGCTCGTATTCGATACCGAACCGTACTTCTCGTCGCTGAGTCTGGCCTGTTTCTATCCGCAGGTCTCGGTGGTCTTCAATGTGGACGACGGCTCCCAGCATTATCATGTTCCGCTCCTGATCAGTCCTTACGGTTATTCAACCTATCGAGGGAGTTAGTTTTTCGCCAACATATGAATCTCGATCCAACTCTCAGTGAATGGCTAAATCTGCTAATTCGCTGGACACACGTGTTTGCGGGCATCATGTGGGTGGGAACAACTTATTACTTCACCTGGCTCGACGCGCGCTTAACTGAAGAAGAAAAAGCCGCCGCCACGACGGGCGTGACGCCGTCAGTCTGGATGGTCCATAGCGGCGGTTTTTACGTCGTCGAACGACGCAAGACCCCTGACCTCGCGTCGCGCACGTTGCACTGGTTTCGCTGGGAAGCCGGCATGACGTGGCTCAGCGGCTTTGCGTTGCTGGTGCTGATCTACTATCTCGGCGGCGGCGCGTTGATCGATCGCGACGTGCTCGACATCAGTCTCACCAAAGCGGTGGCGCTCGGTATCGGAGTGATCTTCGCGTGCGGGTTCATCTACGACATGATGATGCTGTCGCCTCTCGCCAGGCATGAAAAACTGTTCGCGGCGATCGCTTATGTGCTGATCGTTGTCGTGGCCTATGGGCTGACGCGAGTGTTCAGTGGGCGAGCGGCCTACATCCACCTCGGCGCGATCTTCGGCACGATCATGGCGGCGAACGTTTGGATGCACATCCTGCCGTCACAACGAAAGATGATCGCGGCGCTCAACGAAGGTCGCAAACCCGACCAGCGTCTCTCGGCGCAAGCGAAGTTGCGATCGAAACAGAACACGTTCATGGCAGTGCCGGTGGTGTTCATCATGATCAGCAACCACTTTCCGGGCGTGACGTATGGCGAGCGAAACAATTGGGCCATCCTGGCCGTGCTGGTGCTGGTAGGCTGGATCGCCGCGAAGTTTATCCGCCGCGCCTAACCGCGGTAAATATGCGTAAACAGATCAAGGATGCTGACACCCTCGTTCGTTACCACGAGGAGCTGCTATTTCAGCGTGCGTATCCGCACAACGCGGCAATGGCGCGCGCTGCGGAGAATGAGTTGCGCGGATTCGCTGACCGAGTGCGGGCACTCGACGTCGATCTCGCGCCGTTGCAGCATCCGGAAGTTTCCGGTATCGCGGGCACTTCCGTCACCGACACTTTCAGCTTTTACATTGTTCGCTGGCTGCTCCGGCAACACGCGGCGCAAGTCGCGATCGACTGGGAATGGTTTGAAGACGAGAATCGCCTGGCCGAAACGTGGCCGCGATTTATCCCGCTGCTCGAAGAAGACACCTTCGTCGAGGCCAACATTCCTTACCGCGAGTGGTTGACGGCAGCACGCCGCGGACGCCCGGAACTGCCCTGGCTGATTGAACGATTCAACGCGTTACCAAAATCCGATAAAGAACGCGCCGAGCTCTACAATTCGCAACAGCTCTACGTCCGCTGGACTCCCGACTTCAATTCAACGCGCACGGGCATGCGCTTGCCGGCACGACGGCTGTTCTATCATCGCGGTCCACTGATCCAACGTCGTGACGTCGATCTCGCGAAGAAGATGGTCCAGCCGGTAACGTTTACCAAAGTCTCTGAGCGACAGGGTGAGCAAGCGCTCGACATGGCTCGCGCGGCATCGACGATTCGCTACCGCGAGCTCTACGGGTTTACTCACGGCGATCCGAAACACGTTTATCACGTCGAGTTGGGCCGCGGTGTGGAGCTGTTTCTCGCCGGTCTGCCGGCGGACAAGCGTCTGCCGCTGCGCGCTTATCATGCGGCGATGATCTACAAGAACGGTGTGCCGATCGGTTACTTCGAAGGTCTCTCGATCTTCGAGCGTATGGAGAGTGGATTCAACTTGTATTACACGTTTCGCGACGGTGAAACGGCATGGCTCTACGCGCGCACTTTGAACGTCATGCATCAGTTCGCGGGCGTGACGGCGTTCTCGCTTGACCCTTACCAGATCGGTCACGAGAACGAGGAGGGAATTGAATCGGGGGCGTTCTGGTTTTATCGCAAGCTCGGCTTTCGGCCCACCAGTGAGGAAGTGCTGCAACTCACGTTGAAAGAAGAAGAGAAGATCAGGACGCGCAAAGGTTATCGCACACCCGCGGCGACCTTGCGCAAGCTGGCGGCGAGTTCGATGATCTTTGAGTTAGACCACCAGCGACGCGGGGACTGGGATCGTTTCCAGGTGCGTCACATCGGGTTCAAGGCGCAGCGAGATAGGCGTGTGTTGTCGATGCTGCGTGACTTGGCTCAAACGAAGCAAGACGCGGAGGAAGTTACGTATCTGAGGTTGATGCAGAAGGATGAGAAGCTGCGAAGGGCCATAATCAAGTTGGGATCCTGAAGAAGTTTCACGCAAAGGCGCAAAGGAAGACGCAAAGGCGCCAATTAAAGTCACTAAGGAAACTTGGGGCTGCCTTTGCGTCTTTGTGTCTTCCCTTTGTGCCTTTGTGTGAAAACCTGCTCCGCGCTAAGAACACTGATCGATCTGATATTCCAGGATCTTCGCTTCCGAAAAGTTTTCGAGTTTGTTGAAGTAAGTAGCGCTGCGATCGAGGGCGTCGCGTGGTATTAATCCCACGATCTCCGCGCTCTCGATCTCCACTCCCAATCGTTTCGCTTCACCGGCGATCGCATCGTAGACCGCGGTCATTCCAGTCACCTTGTAATTAATCAGATTCATCGACACCTGCACGAGACCGCGCGTCCGCAACCGGAAACCCAGCGCCTTCACAAACGGCAAGCCCCCGTTCCGCGCTCGTATACTTCGCGCGATCTGACGCGCCATCTCCAGCTCATCGCTGCGCAGGATCGCATTGAACGCGATCAGGATCGCCCGCGCGCCTACTGCAATCGCACCAGCGGAATCGTGTACCTGGGCCACCCCCTCATCCGGCATGCGCTCCGGTTTGACGGTGATCTCCTCGCGGAGCAACTCGAGCGCACCACGTCGCACGTCTTCGAGATTCACTCGCTCCACTCGTCGCGCCGCCCGCTCGTAAAAGTAAACTGGAATCGAAAGCTCACGCGCGATCCTCGCGCCCGCTTCGTGCGCGAGCCTGACGCAGTCGTCCATCGTCACGCCGCGAATCGGAACGAACGGTAAAACATCAGTCGCGCCGAGCCGCGGATGCTCGCCCTGGTGCACGCGCATGTCGATCAGCTCCGACGCCCGGCGCACAGCGTTCACCGCCGCTTCAACCACTCGTTCCGGCTGGGCCACAAACGTAATCACGGAACGGTTGTGATCGGGATCGATATGCGTGTCGAGCACACACGCCGACTCGACGCCCGCAATGGCTTCAGCAATGGAACGAATCCTTTCGGGCTTTCGTCCCTCGCTGAAATTCGGCACGCATTCCACGAGAGAGTCTGGTTGCATACGGTTATTTATTGTATCTTCTTTCGGTGCCAATCGATCGCTTCATCACTCAACGCAAGAATGCCTGGCAGCGACTCGAGGATCTGCTCAAGTTGCTCGACACCGCGACTTTGAAGCGTTTGCGACGTGAAGAAGTGCGCGAGCTCGGCCGCATCTACCGTCGCACGGCCTCGGACCTCGCCATTGCGCGTGCCGAATCGCGCGATCCGCGCCTGGTCAACTATCTGAACAGTCTCGTCATTCGCGCGCACGGTCGCATCTATCGCGCCGAGTCGCACGGTGGAAAACGAATCCTGCAATTCTTCACGCGCGAGCTGCCGCAGACCTTCCGCCGCACCTGGCGTTACACCCTGGTTTCGTTCTCGGTCTTCATGCTGTTCGCGATCTTCGGCTTCGTAGGCACACGCTACGATCCGGAGTTTTCCGAACTCGTCGGCGTCGATCCCGCGTTCCGCGAGATGAATATCGAAACCAAAACGCGCTGGTGGGAGACACTCAACGACCAGAACCAGGTAGGCGCAAGCGCGATCATGACCAACAACATTCAGGTCACGATCTATACCTTCGCTTTTGGTGCTCTCTGTGGCGTCGGCACGTTGTTCTATCTGGCGCATAACGGCGCCGTGATCGCGTCAGTGCTGGCACTAACTTATCGCGCCGGTTTCGGGAATGAGTTGGTAACGTTCATGGTGGGCCACGGAGTAATCGAACTGTCGTGTATCTTCATCGCCGGCGGCGCCGGACTGTTGATCGGCAGCGCCATGATCCTGCCCGGCGATATGACTCGCACCGACGCGCTCAAAACGCGTGGCATGGAAGCAGTTCGTTTGATGATGGGAGTGGCGGTGCTGCTGGTGGTAGCGGGAACGATCGAAGGTTTTATCTCGCCGGCAAACATCGATCCGCGCATCAAGTACACGATCGCCGCGCTTACGGGCGTCACGCTCTATTCGTACCTGTTGTTCATCGGCCGCGATTAGCGATCGTTTACAACAACCCTCGTTCTTTCACGCGCAAATAAGTTTCCAGCAACGCGGGTGCAAGCGCCGCCGCGGTGACGTCGAGCGCGAGACCGCCGAGCGATTCGACCAAACGAAGTGCGGCTTCGCGATGGTAGATAATCTCTTCCGCTACTGACTGCGTGAACAATTCCTTGACTGACGACGGCGTTTGTCGCACCACTGCCTTCAGATCACGATCGGCAATCGTCACTACGAGCGGCAAATGACGCGGCCGCAGGATGTGAAGCGACGTCAGCAGCTCCTTTGAACCTTCCTCGTCAACCAGATCCGTCAACAACACTACCAGCGAGCGGCGTTTGCTGTTCGCCGCGATGAACTCAAACGCGTGCGGATACGAAGGCTCGATCATCTCCGGTTCGACGGCGTGCAGCGCCTCGAGTGCCGCGTCTATGTGATCGTGTCCGCGACCAGGCGGCAGGTAACTCTTGATCCGGCGTCCGAAAACGACGAGGCCGGAGTTGTCGCCGGCCCGAGCCGCGGCGGAAAAGAGCGCGAGCGTCGCATGAACAGCTGAGTCGAGTTTGGTTTCGTTTTCGATCCGCGCGGTCATCAACCGGCCGGCATCGAGTGCGATCAGGATCGTTTGATCGCGTTCGATCTGGTACTGGCGCGTGGTTAGCTTGCCGCGTCGCGCGGTCGCGGTCCAGGAGATGTGTCGCAACTCATCGCCGCGAACGTAGTCGCGCATCGATTCGAACTCGCGGCCCTCGCCGCGCCAGGAGGTTTTGCGATGCGAGGAAACAAGCGAGCGAGCGCCGAGCGCTTTGAGCTCCGCCTCACGCGCGCGACGCATGTTCGGATAAACCTTGACGCTGACCGGCTCAACTACTTTCGTCTGGCACCAGATCAATTTGTATTTCGAGCGGAAGCGCAGCGCCGTTTGACCAAACTCGAAGCGCCCTCGCCGCGGTGGTTTCACTCCGTAGATGAGTGTAGCCGTGCTTTGTGCGTCAACGTCGAATTCGCCCTCGCGCACGCCGTTCAAACTCATCTGCGGCGGATACTCGTCCTTCACCATCAACGAGACCGGCCGGTTCGACGCGTTCTGAATGTTGATTCGTACTTCCGTCTCCGCACCCATCGCGAAACGACTGCCAAATTCGCGCGAGATCGCGAGACCTTTCGGAAGCTGACAAAAGCGCGACTCGGCGATCGCGGCCGTGAGCAGCAACACGTTGTAGGCGAGGGCGACCCAGCGCAGCCACGGAAACGCCCATGAAAACCACAGCGGAATGAGCGCAAGGGCGACGAGAAAGTAGAATAGCTTTGTGAAGACGAAGCGCATCGTAATTTTTGCCCGCGCCTTTACCTCGGTATTTCCGAAGACTTCACGATATCGGTAATCACTGCGTCGGCCGTCACACCGTCGAGCTCAGCCTCGGCACGCATTGTTAAGCGATGACGAAGCACGGGCAGCGCCACGTCGCGCACGTCGTCCGGCGTTACGAAGTCGCGACCGCGGATCGCAGCCAGCGCTTTCGAACAGAGCAGCAGCGCCACCGAGGCACGCGGACTCGCGCCGTAGTGGATGAACGGATGCGCGCGCGTGCGTCGCACCAGATCCACTGCATAGTGTTGTACGCCCGGCTCCATGCGCGCGCGCGCAACTTCCGCGCGACATTCGATGATCGCGTTGGGATCAGCAAGTGGTCGAATATCGACCTGGTCCAGTCGCTTTGAATTGAAGCCGTCGTTCCAACGCGAAACCACTTCACGTTCGTCGTCTTCACTCGGATAACCCAATATTATCTTGAGCTGAAAGCGATCGAGCTGCGCCTCGGGTAGTGGGTATGTGCCTTCGTATTCGATCGGATTCTCAGTGGCCAGCACGGTAAAAGTGGCCGGCAGCGCGTAGGCTTCGCCGTCGATAGTCACCTGCCGTTCTTCCATTGCTTCGAGCAGCGCGGCCTGCGTCTTCGGCGGCGTGCGATTGATCTCGTCGGCAAGCAGGATGTCAGTGAAGACCGGGCCACGCCGCAGGTTGAAACTCGAAGTCGCGATGTTGAAGACGTTCGTGCCCGTGATGTCCGACGGCAT
>Ga0070699_100004017_pt1 | contig 13001 bp, 16 predicted proteins | sample KBSK1503metaG_FD_65473 | JGI IMG/M metagenome (GOLD analysis project Ga0070699, IMG submission 65473) | Corn, switchgrass and miscanthus rhizosphere microbial communities from Kellogg Biological Station, Michigan, USA - KBS K1-50-3 metaG | ecosystem: Host-associated > Plants > Roots >...
ACGCCCTCGTAGCTCAGCGGATAGAGCGCCGGCCTCCGGAGCCGGGTGCGCAGGTTCGAGTCCTGCCGAGGGCACTGGGGAGAAATTGTGGAGTCAACGGGGAGTCGCTCCACACTCCAGGATCTCCGCTCTTGCCCTTCCCTATCGCCCGCCCTCCCACACGCCGAGTTGACCGGCTCGATGTCGTTGCGTATGGTTAGCCACATGCCTAAGTATGCGCCGCTCGACAGGACGTTCGGCGCGCTGGCCGACCCGACCCGCCGCAGCATCCTGGAGCTCGTCTCCGCGGGCCCGGCGTCGATCAGCGAGCTGGCACGACCCTTCGGGATCGCGCTCCCGACGGTCCTGGAACACGTGCGCATCCTCGAGGAGACGCGACTGCTGACCACGGAGAAGGTGGGCAGGGTCCGGGAGTGCATGCTGGGCCCAGACCGCCTCGACGAAGCTCGGCAATGGATCGAGACGTTTCGCATGTGGGAACGACGGCTCGACGGTCTCGACCGCTACATCTCCACACGGACGGGGCGACGCGCGTGAGCCCGGACATCCGCCTCCAGCGGTGGTTCGAGGCGCCCCCAGAGGTCGTGTTCGACGCGTATACGGATCCCGATGCGCAACGCGCGCTCAGGGCCGGGGATCTCGACTGGATGGTGGAGTCCGAGTGCGATCTCCGTGTCGGAGGTGAATGGAACATCCGGTTCGGCCCGGCCTCGGCGCCCTATGTCGAGCGGAACGTCTTCCACACCGTGGATCGGCCACATCGGCTCGTCTACGCGTCGACCACCGAGTGGCCGGAGGGATCGCGCGTCGAATCCCTGATGGAGATCAGCCTTGAATCGCGGGACGGACGGACGCTTCTCACGCTCACACGACGAGGGGTTCCTTCCGGCGACCGCGAACGAGGGTTCACCGAAGGCTGGAACGAGTTCCTGGACGGGTTCGTGGCCAGGATCCAGGCACGGCCCGCCACCTGAGCGGGCGGAGATTGAGGGGATGTGTGAGAGGAGGAGCGTATGTCGAAGGTCACGTCCGACATCTCGATGTCGCTTGACGGGTTCATCACCGATCCCGAGGCGAGTGTCGGAACCCCGTTGGAGGGAAACGACCCCGGTCGACTTTCCGACTGGATGTTCGACGAGAAGACGAAGACCGAGGCCGACGCCAAGATCGTCGACGAGCGATACGCGTCTACGGGAGCGGTTCTGATTGGAAAGAGGATGTTCGACGCCGGTTTCGAGCCGTGGGGCGACCCTCCCCCGTTCGGCATGCCTGTGTTCGTGCTGACCCACGAGGCGCGAGAGCCTGAGCCCATGCAGGGAGGAACGACCTACAACTTCGTGACCGGGATCGAGACTGCCCTTGAGCAGGCCCGCGCCGCGGCGGGCGACGAGGACGTCGGCATCTGGGGAGGCGCGAACATCACCGGGCAGTATCTGAAGGCGGGGTTGCTCGACGAGATGGAGATCCACCTCGTCCCGATCCTGCTCGGCCGAGGCGTGCGCCTGTTCGAGGATCTCACCTCGGAGTCATTCGAACTCAGAATGATCAGATGCATCGAGACCCCGGGCGCGACGCACCTCCGCTTCGAGGTCGTTCGGTAAGCCTTCCTCATTCAGTTCTCCAGTCCGACCTCCACGCCAAGCAGGTGCCCACGGTGCGGGCCTCTAGCGCACCAGGAGGACCGGGCACGTAGCGTGATGCACCACCTTGGTTGCCACGCCGCCGAGGAGGAGGCTCTTCCACTCGGTCATGCCGCGCGAACCCATGATGATCAGATCCGAGTGGGATCCTGCCGCCACTTCGATGATCTGCTGATGCGTGTTCCCGGAGCTCACCCGGCGGATCTCTCCTTGGGCATCGACGCCCCCCTGACGGAACGTCGCCAGAACACCGCTTACGAGATCCTCGGCAGGGACGGGCGGACCGAGGTCGACGTCGGATCCTTCATAGCGTTCGTACTCGCGAACGTGGACGACGGTTACGGCTGAGCTGTAACGCCGAGCCAGATCGACCGCGATGACGATCGTCTTCTCGCTCTGTGGTGATCCGTCGACCGCGACGAGGATGCGCTCAAACATGCCACGCTCCCTAACGAATGCCTGCACCGTCGGATCGAGGCATGACGGCCGCATCCTCCTCACGCGAGACCGTCGCGGTGCGGAGCTGTGGACGTGTCTTCGCGAAGTAGGCTGCTGCGACGGCGAACCCGATCCCGATCGGCGCGCCAAACGCCTGCCATCCGATCCAGCCTCGACGACTGAGGCCAGCACGGTCCCACATGCTCTGCGGGTGGGCGGCGGCATCGACCGCTCCCCAAACCGGGAGCCCGACAAGGATGACCACGAGCAAGACGATGCCGAGGACGACTGTGGGGACCTCCAGGAGCTTGAGGGCCGAGGCCAGGAGCACGAACACGATGGCCGGGCGAATGAGGCCCTCCGGCGCCTTCGAGGACAGCCGAGCGCCAAGGTACACGGCCGGGAGCGCGCCGATCAAGATGGATGTCGTGAGGCCGAGCTCGAAATCCCCGACGAGGATATGCGCAAGCGCCGCCGACGTGACGAGAGGGACGGCTTGCACGAGATCGGTGCCGACAAGCTGCGACCCTCGGAGTGTTGGGTAGGTGAGCATCAAGCACACGATGATGATGGAGCCCGAGCCGACCGACGTGAGGCCCACGAGCAGCCCACCAAGGGCGCCGATCAGCAGTGTGATCGGGACCTTGACCCGGATCGAACCACCGGGTTGCAGGGTGACGCGCCGACCGGCACGGGCCTGTGCGCTGCGGCGGGCCTGCAGCGACGCCTTGAAGACCATGGCGGCCGCAGCCAAGATGAGCGTCACGCCGAGGAGGACCTTCGTGGTGTTCTCGACCACCGCGCTTTCGCCGCTGGCATGAAGTAGGAGGACGCCGGCGAACGCCGCCGGGATCGAGCTCAGGCAGAGCCACCTGACGAGCTCCCACCGAACGGTCTTTCGGCGAATGTGGACGCCTCCGCCCACGGGCTTCATGACCATGGCCGCGACGAGATCGGAGGAGACAGCCGCCGTGGGGTTGACGCCGAAGAAGATCAGCAAGATGGGGGTCATGAGCGCGCCTCCGCCCATCCCGGTGAGCCCGACGGTGAACCCGACGATCACAGAGGCGAGCGCGATGGACCAATCGATCTGCACGGGAGCAAAGGATACGTCCACGCCCAAGCCGCGCGGACCACTGCCTGCCGCGTCGCACGGGCACATCCGATACTGTCTGCTGGAGCTGCCGTGGCGGAGGTCCCCGGGAATCGCGATCCCCTCTCGAGGCGCGACCTGGATCCCGATCCGATCGCGCAGTTCCGCATGTGGCTCGACGATGCACGCGACGCCGGGATCCGGCTTCCCGAGGCCGTGGCCCTGGCGACCGTCGATGCCGGTGGGCGTCCGTCCGTCCGCCACGTGTTGCTCAGGGGGCTCGACGAGCGGGGCTTCGTCTTCTTCACGAATTACAAGAGCCGAAAGGGACGCGAGCTGGACGCCAACGCTCAGGCAGGGATGACGTTCTACTGGCGCGAGCTCGACCGGCAGGTGTGCCTGAGCGGGACGGTCGAGCGAACCAGCCGGGAGGAATCCGAGACCTACTTCCGGACCCGGCCCCGCGAGGCGCGCGTGGGCGCGTGGGCCTCGCGCCAAAGCGCGGTCGCGAGCTCACGGGAGGAGCTCGATGCCCGGTACCGGGAGATCGACGCCCGGTACCGGGGAGAGGAGGTCCCGCTCCCCCCGAACTGGGGCGGGTACCGCCTGGCACCAGACGCGGTCGAGTTCTGGAAGGGGCGGGAACACCGCCTCCACGACCGGTTCCGGTACACGAGGCGGACCGATGGCAACTGGGTGATCGAGCGGCTGTTCCCGTAAAGCGGGCCGCACCCGGATCCGGCGCGCAGGACGTGCGGTATCGTTCGCATCCGTATGGACGACGACCTTCGGGGATCCGTTACCGGGCTCATGCCCGGTGTCCGGGCCGACCTGGAACGGCTGGTTCGGATCCCGTCGATCGCGTTCCCAGGCTACGAACCTCAACCGGTTCGGGATTCGGCCGAGGCCACTGCGGAGATCCTGGAGGCCGCGGGGCTCTCGGGCGTCCACCTCATCGAGCTCCCCACCGGCGAGCACCCAGCCGTCTTCGGCGAGACGCCGGCCGTCACGGGCGCGCCCACCGTCCTGCTGTACGCGCATCACGATGTCCAGCCCGAGGGCGCGGTGGACGAGTGGGACACGCCGCCGTTCGAGCCGTCGGTCCGGGACGGGCGGATGTACGGTCGCGGCACCTCCGACGACAAGTGTGGGATCGTGCTGCATGCCGCCGCGTTGCAGGTGTTCGGCGGCGCGCCGCCGGTCACGGTGAAGGTGCTCGTGGAGGGGGAGGAGGAGGCCGGCACCGAGAACCTGCCGTTCCTGATCGAGGGCCACCGTGACCTCCTCGCCGCGGACGTAGCGGTCGTGGCCGACTCCGGGAACTGGCGGCGGGGCATCCCCACCATCACGACCACGTTGCGCGGAGTGGTCGACTGCCGCGTCGAGGTCCGGGTCCTTCGCAAGGCCCTCCACAGTGGCGCGTACGGCGGCCCCATCCCCGATGCGCTCACGGCTCTGTCCCGCCTCCTCGCGACGCTCCACAACGATCGGGGCGACGTGGCCATCCCCGGCCTCGCGTCGGGACCCTGGGACGGGGTCGAGTACCCGGAGGACGAGTTCCTCGACGAGGCAGGCGTCCTTCCCGGCGTGGCCTCGATCGGCGAGGGCTCGGTGGCGGAGCGACTGTGGACCCGGCCGGCCGTCTCGGTCCTGGGGATCGACGCCCCCCGCGTCCGAGAGGCCTCGAACCAGCTCGTGCCGGTGGCTCGGGCCAAGGTCAGCCTGCGCATTCCCCCGGGACAGGACGCGCAGAAGGCCCTGGACGCCCTGACCTCGCATCTGGAGGCCAACGCCCCGTGGGGCGTACACCTCGAGATCGAACGGGGAGGCGAGGGCGAGCCCTTCGCCGTCCAGGCCGGCGGAGAGATCTTCGGGGCCGCTCGTGAAGCCATGGGCGAGGCGTGGGGCCGGGAGACCGTCGACATGGGGAGCGGCGGATCGATCCCGCTCGTGCCGTTGCTGTCGCGCACGTTCCCGGGGATCGCCGTGCTCCTGTTCGGAGCCTCCGACGAGCTCTCCTCGCTCCATTCGGTGAACGAGAGCGTGGATCTGGGCGAGCTCGAGCGGGCGGCGCTCGCGGAGGCCCTCATCTTCCGAAAGCTCGCCGCCCTCGACCGCTGAGCCACCACCTTCGGCTCACCGGTTGCTAGGGTGGAGGGGCGATGGAGACGGACCAGACGACCGGCCAGGCTTCGGAGCACGACGCCCCCTCCCCGCCCCAGACACCGCCGGGATCTCCTGGACCGCAGGAGGCCATCACCGAGCCGGCCAAGCTCCTTCGGATTGCGACCATGGTCCGGGAGCTCCTGGAGGAGACGCGGCAGGCCACCATCGACGAGCCGGGGCGGGCGCGGCTGCGCGAGATCTACCTCCGTTCCTTCGACGAGCTTCGCGAGGTCCTGTCGCCCGATCTCCAGCAGGAATTGGCCGAGCTGGTCCCTCCGATGGAGGCGGTTCCCACCGAATCGGAGATCCGCGTGGCCCAGGCGCAGCTGGTCGGATGGCTGGAGGGCCTGTTCCACGGGATCCAGGCCGCATTGTTCGCCCAACAGGCGGCGGCCCGAGCCCAGTTCGAGGAGCTCCGCCGGCGCGGCCTCCCCGGCGGAGCGCCTCCGGGTCCGCCCCAGCCGCAGGGCGGGCCGGGCGCGTACCTGTAAGGCCTATTCGTCCTTCCGCGCCGCCTGTCCCGCGGCCGACGCCCGGGTGATGCCGCCCCCACCGGTGAGCCGTGCCGCGATCGTCACCGGAACGACGGTGAACAGGACGACGAAGAACACCACCACGTTGACCTCGGGCAGCCGCTGGCCCAGGCGGATGGCGCCGAAGATCCACAGGGGCAGTGTGTTCTGGGCGCCCGAGGTGAACGTTGTCACGATGACCTCGTCGAACGACAGGGCGAAAGCCAGGAGCGCCCCGGCCACGAGCGCCGTCGACAGCAGCGGGAACGTCACCGTGCGGAACGTGGTCCACCCATGGGCTCCGAGATCCATGGAGGCCTCGATGAGCGATGGCGACGTGCGCCGCAGGCGGGCGATCACATTGTTGTAGACGATGACGATGCAGAACGTCGCATGGCCGACGACGATGGTCAGCAGCGACAGGTTGATCCCGTTGAAGTGGAAAAAGGAATTCAAGGCCATGCCGGTGATGATCCCCGGGAGCGCGAGCGGCAGGACCACCACGAACGAAACGACCTCCCGGCCGAAGAACCGGAACCGGTGCACGGCGAAGGACGCCGCCGAGCCGAGCACGAGCGCGATGGCCGTGGCGATCAGCCCGGCCTTGATCGAGAGCAGGAGGGCGTCGCGAACCTCCGGATCGTTCCACGTCTCCGGGAACCACTTGAAGGTGAATCCTGGGATGGGCCAGCTCTGGATGGTCGAGGTGTTGAACGCGTACAGCATGATGATGAGGATGGGGACGAACAGGAACGCCAGGATCAAGGCCACCCAGATCCGAAGGGCCAGCCGGGTCCACGCGGTCTCCACCGTCACATCGCCTCGAACGCGCCGAGGCGCTTCGCCCCGAGCAGGTACAGACCCATGATCACGACGGGAACGATGGCGAACGCGGCGGCGAAGGGGATGTTGCCAGCCACCCCCACGTTCTCGTACACGACGTTCCCGATGAAGCTCGAGCCCGTCCCCCCTACCAGGAACGGCGTGATGAAGTCGCCGAGCGTCAGCGAGAACGTGAAGATCGACCCGGCGACCACGCCGGGGAGCGCCAGCGGCAGGATCACCTTGGCGACCGTTCGCCCTCCGCGGGCCCCGAGGTCCGCCGATGCCTCCAGGTACGAGTCGGGGATCCGCTCCAAGGCCGTGTAGACGGGCAGGATCATGAACGGCAGCCACAAGTACGAGAACACGATCCACATCGCCGTGTTCGTGTAGGCCAGGGTCACCGGCCCCAGCCCGATCTTGTCCAGGCTCCAGTTCAGCACGCCGTCGTGGGTGAAGATCAGCAACCACGCGTACACACGGGCGATGTAGCTGGCCCAAAGGGGAACCAGCACCGCCACGAACAGCGCTGTCTGCGTCCGACGGGACGCCATCCGAGCCATGTAGTACGCGAACGGCAGGGCGAGGATGGCGTCGGTCACCGTCACGAGGGCCGCCATGCCGATCGTCCGCAACATGATCGCCCGGTACGTGGCGTTCTCGAAGAGCGTCCGGAAGTTGCCGACGTTCCAGACCCGCTCGATGTTGGTGGTGAAGTTGTTGATCCTCCAGAACGCCGTGATCAGCAGGATCCCCAGCGATGCCAGATAGATGAAGACGAACCAGGCCAGCGGCGGCGTCAGGAGGAGGGTGACCCGCATCCACGGCCGCCGCCACAGCGCGGCCGAGATGCGGGCCCCCGCTCCCCTCGGCGCCGACGTCTCGATGGTGCCGCTGGCCACGCCGGGCTTAGCCCGTCACCTCCGTGGTCCACGCCTGCTGCCAGTCCGAGTACGCCATGCAGTTCGTCTCGCCGTTCCCGCAGTCGGGGATGGGCGTCTTCCAGAACGAGATCGAGTCGAAGTACGAGGCCGGCGCGTTCGCGTGATACAGGTCGCACGAGCCCTTGTCGAGCTGATCCATGATGGGGCACGCCTTCGTGTTCGCCGGCGTCTCCCCGTACCACGTGGCCTGGAGGGCTTGAGCCTTCGGTGAGCTGATGTACTGCATCCACAGGTAGGCACAGTTCGGGTGCGGCGCGTTGGTGGCCAGCATCCAAGTGTCGGCCCACCCCGTGGCCCCTTCCTTGGGGATCGTGGAGGCGATGGGGACGTTGTTCGATCGCAGGATGCTCTCTTGATACGGCCACGAGGCGCCGACGATCGCGTCGCCGTTCTTGAACATCGAGATCTCCTGAGAGGCGAGGCCCCAATACTTCCGGATCAGCGGCTGCTGCTCCTTGAGCAAGGCGACGGCTGCGTCCAGCTGGGGACGGGTCAGCTCGTAAACGTCGGTGATCCCGAGCTCGGGCTTGGTGGCCTTCAGGTACAGCGCGGCGTCGGCGATCTGGATGGGGTTGTCCGGCACGGTGATCTTGCCCTTGTATGCGGGGTCGTAGATCACGCTCCAGCTGTCCGGCGCCGTGGGGAAGTCCTCGGGGTTGTACATCAGCGTGTTCGGGCCCCACTGAAGCGAGACGCCGTAGTGCACCCCGTCGATCGTGTTGTGAGGTGGTGATTGAAGCTGCGGGATGAAGTCCTTCCAGCTCGGGATGAGGTCGACGTTCACCGGCCTCACGTCACCACCGTAGATCAGGCGGAGCGAGGCGTCCCCCGAGGCCGAGACCATGTCGTACTGGCCACCGCCGCCGTCGGCCATCAGGGTCACCATCTCGTCGGAGGACCCGGCGTACTTTGCGCTCACGTCGCAGCCCGTCTTGGTCTCGAAGGCCTTGGTCCACAACGGCTGGACATAGCCTTCCCAGGCGATGAGGTCCAGCTTGCCCTCCCCCGGGCCGATCGACGTCGGCGGCGCCATGTTGGCGGTCGGCGGCTGGGCGGCCCCGCCTCCCCCGCCGCCTCCGCCACCCTCATCGCCCCCGCCACAGGCGGCCGTGAGGAGCATCAACGTGGCTCCCAACGCCGCCAGTGCCGGCCAGCGACCCGCTCTCATCCGCGTGCGCGTCATGCACCCACCCCCTCTTCATCCGGTCGTCCCTCGGTCTCCTGCCGTACGGTCACCGTCTGATCCGGCCTCCATGCCAGGCGAACCCGCTGCCCCTTGGCCTGGAGCACCTGTTCAGCCGACTCGAAGTTCTGGCTGATCACCGCGAGCTCACCGCCGTCGTCGAGCTCGACCACATAGCGGGTCACCATCCCGACGTAGACGACGTCGCGGACCTTTCCCCCGTCGACGTGTGCCCCCGGTTCCGGCGCCTCGCCCTCGCCCAACATCCGGATCTTCTCGGGGCGAACGGTGAAATGGCGTCCCCCCCGTTCCAGCAGGTTGGAGACGCCGATGAAGCCGGCAACGAAGTCCGTGGCCGGTTGCTCGTACACCTCCACTGGGGTCCCGACCTGTTCGACTCGCCCGGCGTTCATGACGGCGAGGCGGTCGCTCATGGTCAGTGCCTCCTCCTGGTCGTGGGTCACGTAAATGAACGTCAAGCCCACCTGCTGCTGGATCTGTTTCAGCTCGATCTGCATGGCCTGGCGGAGCTTGAGGTCGAGCGCCCCGAGCGGCTCGTCCAGGAGCAGCACCTTCGGCCTGTTCACCAATGCCCGGGCCAGCGCGACGCGCTGGCGCTGTCCGCCCGAGAGCTGGACTGGCTTGCGTCGGTCGAAGCCCTCCAGACGAACCATGCGCAGGGCATCGGCCATCCGCTTCGTTCGTTCGTCCCGGGCGATCTTCTTCACCCGCAGGCCGTACTCGACGTTCTCCCCCACCGTCATGTGGGGGAACAACGCATAGTCCTGGAACACCGTGTTCACGTCCCGCTCATACGGGGGAAGGCCGGACACATCCTGACCACCGAGCCACACCCGCCCCTCGGTGGGAGCCTCGAACCCCGCGATCATGCGCAGGCAGGTGGTCTTCCCCGAGCCGGATGGCCCGAGGATGGAGAAGAACTCGCCCGCGGCGACGTCGAGGTCGACCCCGTCGACCGCCACGACCTCACCGAAGCGCTTCCGGACCCCTTCCAGCCGGACGGCCGCCCGGGCCTCCCGTTGGGCCTGGACGTCGTTCACCTGCAGCTGCGGTTGCGCCAAACTCCCTCCGAAGCCCGCCGGGACGCGTGCCATCTTGACCTGCGGGAGACGAGGGGGCAAGGGACCGGCCGCTCCGGGCCACGGAGAGCCCTCGCACGATGTCGCGAACCACGCGGGGGCCTCGGTCGATCAACCCCGTATACACCTGGACGGTGGCGGCGCCGGCGTCGAGGCAGGCCAGCGCGTCCGCAGCGGAGAAGACGCCGCCACACGCGTTGATGGGGAGCGCCCCCCCGGTCGCCGCCCGGACGTCCCCCACGATCCGTACCGTGTCGGGGAACAGCCCACGGCCGGAGAGCCCGCCGGCCCCCACGGATAGGCGCCGGTCGGACACCGGCCGGGTGTTGGAACAGGTGAGGCCGTCGGCGCCGCCATCCTGGGCGATGCGCGCGAGCGCCAGCACCGCTTCGCGCTCGACGTCGCTCCGGAAGGGCGGGAGCTTCACGAACAGCGGGCTCGTTCGCCGCGCGCCGAGCTCCCGCATGAGCAGGGCCATGTGGGCCTCGTTGTCGCGGTCCCGGCCCCAGGAGACGTTGGGACAGCTCGCGTTGAGCTCCACCCCGTCGACGTGGGGCTCGAGCAGGGCATGGGTGGCGACGACCTCGCCCGGGCCCTGGTCGGCGATGCTCGCCAATCGCGGCCCGGACCGGGGGGATCGGGACAGGGTGCGCGCGGCCGCCTCGGCACCGGGATTGGGCAGGCCCATCGCGTTCGTCATCGACCCCCGTCCCGGATACCGGGCGATCCGGGGCTTTGCGTTCCCCGAACGCGGATCGCGGGTGATCGTCCCGCCGATCACGTACCCGAACCCCAGACGCCCGAGGGCATCCAGGTGTCGGCAGGACTTGTCGAAACCCGCTGCAAGGCCGACCGGGTTCGACAGCTCGATCCCGGCGAGCGAGGTGCGAAGCGCCGGATCCTTCGGCGTTCCGCCGATCCGCTCCCACGGCAGGGGGAGCGAAAGGATGGACTGCGCCAATCGATGGGCGGCCTCCGGTGGCAGCGAGTAGAGGGGGCGGGCCACCGCCCGGTACAGGCCCATCGGACGCCTATGCTACCCGCGATGTCCGACGACCTCGCGGAGCGCCTCCTCGCGGCGTCCGAGCTCCACGGCGACTTCGTCCTGTCCTCCGGCAAGCGCTCGCCGGTCTACTTCGACAAGTTCCGGTTCCTCACCGATCCACCGCTCCTGAAGGAGCTGGCGCGCGCGGTGGCCGCGCTGCTCCCGGAGGGCATCACCCACCTGGCCGCGCCCGAGGGAGCCGCCACGCTCCTCGTCGCGGCCGTGGCGCTCCAGATCCACCTGCCGCTCGCCGTGGTGCGCAAGGAGGCGAAGCCCTACGGGACGATGTCCCAGGTGGAGGGGCACGCCCCGCCGGGTGCGCAGGTCGGCCTGATCGAGGACGTCTCCACGACCGGCACGCAGGTGCTCCGGGCGGCCAGGGCCTTGGAGGCCGCGGGGTGCCAGATCGGGATCGTCGTCCTGGCGATCGACCGGGGCGGCGGGGCTCGCCTGCGCGAGGCCGGGTACTGGGTGAAGGCGGTCGTCGACGTGGATGCGGGCGACGGGGATGGGCCTGCCGGTGACGAGGGCGGGGACTAGTTGGAGATGATCTCGGCGGAGCCGCCGGAGGGAAGCACGCAACGCCACACCCGCAACCGCCACAACAACCTGCTGCCCCGGGCATGAAGGTCGAGGATCCCTTCCTTCATCATCCGGGCTACAGCCTTCGACTTGGCCACCACCTCCGGGAGCGGAAGCTCGCGCGACACGATGGCCTGGAGATTGGCGGCACCGAAGATCCGCCGGGCCACTTCAAGGATCCGGTTCTCCGCCTGGATGGTTCCGGTCGGGAGATACAGCCGGCCCCCGGGGGCGAGGCACTCGGTCTCCCGGATGCTCTCGAGCATCGCCGCCGGAAGCTCGGCCCCCGTGGGTCCGCCGGCGCGCCCGTCCGGGAACCACCCAGAGACCCGTGCGATCTCGTCGGGGATCCCCGAGACGTCGCCGATGATGACGTCGGCCTGCTGGCCCCGGACCGGCTCGAGGAGGTCCCCGACGCGGAACTCCACCCGGTCCTTCAGGCCCAGGCGTTCGGCGTTGTCGTCGGCCACCTCGATCGCGGGCTCGGAGAGGTCGCATCCGATCACCTTCCCCGCGCCGAGCCGGGCGGCCACGAAGGACAGCACCCCGCTTCCGCAACCGACGTCGATCACGGTCTCGCCGGGAGCGATCTCGAGGGCCTCGGCGATCGAGCGGCTCGTGTGGCTCGGAGCGAACACGCCTGGGTCGACCCGGATGGTGAACGGGCCGGTCCGGCCCCTCCACTCCATCTCCTGCTCCTGGGGGGGCCCGTCCGAGCTGCTGGAGGACGTCATATCCAGCCTACATGGTGCGCAGACCGGGGAGCGCCAGTCAACCGGCGCCTAGACCCTGGGAGCGGTGAACTCGGCGTCTTCACCAGGCTCGATCTCGCCTCGCTCGACCGCTGTTGCGACTTCCTCCGCCTTGCGGCTCACCTCGGCGGTGTCCACGCCGAAGTGGCCCCTGGGATATCGGGCGATCCGCCGGGCGGCCCGCCGCAGGAGCTGCATCGTGCCGTGGGCATTCCCCCGCAAGAGGTGGACGTACCCCGCCCCGAGCTGCGACAGGCCCTTGAAGAACTCGGCATCGCCGGTGTCCCGGGCCTGCTTCCATGCCGTCTCCCAGGCCTCGTGGGCGGGGAAGAACCTTCCGGCGTTGAAGTGCTCGCGGCCCAGGCGGTGGTTCTCCTCCAGCGGGAGCTTGTCGAAGTCCTCCATGTCCAGACGGTCCTTCGCATCCCACGGTTGGGGCCGGCCAAGCTCATCGCGGGGACGCCTCGGCTTGTTGCGGGTCTGCGTGGGACGCCCGGCCTTGCCCTGTGCCTCGGGTCGCATGGAGACATCGTAGCCCGGCCCCTCGGAAGTGCATCGGCCGGTCGCGTGCACACATGCCCTTCGGCCGATACCCTGAACGAAGCCCTTCCGGGAGCCGATGCCCGTGGCAACGAGCACCGAGATCCAACAGACGCCGGCCCCAGGCGAAGGACCACCACCCCCGGAGGCCGGTTCGGAACGGATGCCGCCGTGGATCCCCCGG
>Ga0070699_100004018_pt1 | contig 13000 bp, 10 predicted proteins | sample KBSK1503metaG_FD_65473 | JGI IMG/M metagenome (GOLD analysis project Ga0070699, IMG submission 65473) | Corn, switchgrass and miscanthus rhizosphere microbial communities from Kellogg Biological Station, Michigan, USA - KBS K1-50-3 metaG | ecosystem: Host-associated > Plants > Roots >...
CCGCGTAGAAATGCTTCTCGCCCTCGATCGCGAACTCGATGCCGCGACGACGGAAGGCATCCGTGTAGTGGTGCGCCTCGCTGAGCGCGCGCAGGAGGAGGGCCACGTCACCCGCCGCGAAGCAGCCCGCCGCGACGCCCGCGGACACCCAGTCGCCGATCGCCTCGGCCTCCGACTCGCGCGCCTCGCCGGCGCCGAGACCGCGGAAGAGCATCATTTCGACGGTGCCGCCCGCGCCGCGCTGCGCCTCGAGGGGCACGTACTCGGGCTCCTGGACGGTGCGGCGGCCGACGGCGTTCACGAACGCCACCAGCTCCGCGCGCGCCCGGTAGTTGACCGTGAGCTGCTCGCTGTCGCCGGGGAGGCGGCGCACGATCTCGCGGTAGGCTCCCAGGTCCGCCCCCCGGAAGAGGTAGATCGACTGCTTCGGATCGCCGACGATCACGAGCTTCCCCGGCTCCACCTCGATTCGACGCCAGTCCGACTCGCAGGCGTCCGGTCGCTCCGCGAGGTAGAGGAGCATCTCGCCCTGAAGCGGGTCGGTGTCCTGGAACTCGTCGACCACGATCAGCCGGAAGCGCTGCTTCAGCCGCTCGCGGATGTCCGGATGATCGCGCAGGAGGCCGCGTGCGCGGACGAGAAGCCCCTGGAAGGAGACGTGCCCGCGGCGGGCGTACTCGCGCCGAAACTGCTCGACGAAGGGGCGGAGCCAGGCGAGCAGGGCCGTCACCTGCCGGTCGTCGACGTCGATGGCGGCGCGCGCGAGCTCACGGAGCTCGCGGTAGGTCTCCTGCTCATCGGGCGTCCAGCCGGCGACCGCCGGGGCGGGCGGTGTGAGCAAGGAGACCTGCCGGGCGAGTTCGGGCGTCGCTTCGCCGGCGGCGAACAGACGGCGCATGTAGTCGAGCGCGCGCATGGCGCGGACCGCCGTGACCCGCGTCTCGGCGGCGTGTGCCGCGAGCAGCGCCTCCGCGCGGGCCGCGGCCTCCGCCAGGCGTGCCTGCCAGGCCTCGGCCCGTCCCCGATCCTCCTCGAGCCCCAGCGGCGCCCCGTCCTCGCAGAGCGCCTCCGCGAATCGCCGGAGCTGGACGACCTCGCTGCGACCGAGCAGGCCCTGGAGGAACTCGATCGCCGCGGGATCGGCCAGACGGCGGTCCAGCCAGCGGGGCCAGAGCTCCCGAAAGATCGCGGCGGCCCGGGTCCCGTCATCCTCCTCGAAGGCCGGGCTCAGACCGCCCTCGAGCGGGTACTGGCGGAGGAGATGCGCCGCAAAGGAGTGGATGGTCCCGATCTCGATCCGGTCGAGCTCGGCGAGCGCGGTCAGACCACGCGCGCGAGCCACTGCAGCATCGCCGAAGAGCTCGAGCCCGCCCTGGAGCTCGCCGACCGCTTCGCCCGCCACCAGCCGCCCGAGCCACGTGCCGAGTCGGTCCCGCATCTCGTTGGCCGCGCGCACGGTGAAGGTGAGGGCGAGGAGCCGCGAGGGCTCGGTGCCGGTCGCGAGCAGGCTCTCGAGCAGCAGCCGGACCACGCGGGTGGTCTTCCCGGTGCCGGCGCCGGCCTCGATCGACGACGCGGCTCTCATGGCGCGACGATCTCCCAGTAGCCGGCCAGCGCGGGGGTGCGGTCGGCTTCGGGCTTGCGACGCAGCCGGCCGTAGTTCTTCCGGCAGACGGCGGCGAAGTCGCAGTGCGAGCAGTGTCCCCCCTGCCCGTCCTCGACGCGGATGAAGAACCAGCCGTCGCGGATGAGGCCCGCGAAGGTCGCGACCGCGTGCTCGACGTCGTCGCGACAGGCCGCCCACTCCTCGGCGGCGAAGACGCGCGTCAGACGCTCCCGGCGGATCTCGTCCACCCCCGGGTCGCCCCGCAGGTAATCCTCGACGAACTGGAAGACCGCCGTCGTGGCCACGGCACTCGCCACGCCGTGGCGCGCCGCCACGGCGGGCGCGATCTCGAGGTAGAGCGGCGCCTGGAGCTTGCCCGCCCGGCGCGCCTGGGTGGCGAGCGCCGTCTGCCAGTGATTGCCGAAGCGCCGCTTGTAGTCGACGACGCGCAGCGCGCCGGTTCCCCGCTGGCGGTCGATGCGATCGAGTTTGCCGCTCACCGCGAGGCCGCCGAAGGACACCGTCGCACCCTGCTCGAACCAGACCGGCTCCCAGTCGCCGAGCGTGGCGAGGTCGAAGGCCGCGAACGCCTCGACCGCGCGCACGATCTCCCCAAAGCGCGCGCGGAGTACGCCACGAAGCGGGAGACGCGCCTCGCGCTCGAACTCGGCCGCGACCTCCGTCGCGGCTCGCGCGAGCTCGGGCCCGAGATCGGCGGCGTGGAAGTCCCGCGCCGCGAGCCGTCCGTAAAGCCGCTCGAGCAGCGTATGCATCAGCTTGCCGATCTCGCGGGGGTCCAGGTCTTCACCCTCGACCAGGTCGTCCGCAGGAAGGATTCTCAGGACCTCCTCGGCGAAGTAACGGAAGGGGCAGGTGGCGAAGCGCTCGAGGCGCGTCGGGGAGAGGTGCCCGATCGAGTGCGCCGTCCAGTGCCGGGCGAGCGGTCCGACCCGTCCCTCGAACGCGCTCACCTCGCGCGCGCCGTCGAGCGCCGCGAGAAAGGCCCGCGCCCGGTCGTAGGCGAGCGCGTCGAAGCCGAAGGCCGCGAGCGCCGCCGAGGCGTCCGGTGCGGCGCGCAGCAGCTCGCGCGGCGTCGCGACCTCGCCGCGGCGCCGCTTGGCACGCTCCGCGCGTGGGATCGCATCGATCTCCTCGCGTGCGAGCGGGAGGAACGGCCGGAGGAACGGCGACGGGTCGCGCAGCCGTCCGTCGGCGTCGGCGCGCTGGTAGAGGCACACGAGCCCCTCGCTCGGCGCCGTGCGCAGCAGGTGAAAGAGCAGGCGCTCCTCGTCGTAGGCGTCGAGCCGCACGGGCAGGTGATGGCCGAGGACGCGGAACACCTCGCGCCGGACGGCGTCGCTGATGAACGGCTCTTCGACGATGAAACGGGGAAAGGCGCGGGCGTTGAGGCCGAGCAGGAAGACGTGGCGGAACGGCACACCGCGCGCGGCCATCGCGTCGAGCACGGCGACGCCACGCGGCGCCGGAGCGCCGAGGCGCCGGCGCCGGCACTCGCGCTCGAAGGCTTCGACGAAGGCCTCGCGCGGGACCGTCTCACCGAGCGCGTCGAGGCGGGCAAGCGCCGCCACCACGTCGCGAATCGCCTCCACCACCTGCGTCTCGGCATCGAGCAACGCCTCCAGGCGGAAGCAGCGCCCGAGCGCCTCGAGGTGCGCCGCGGCGTGGCGCGCCCAGCCGGCATCGCCGGCCGGGAGCGCGTGCTGGACGCGTCGGACCGCGGTCCGGAGCGCTCGGACGGCGGCCGCCGGGATGCGAATCTCGCGACGATCGTCATCGGTCTCGCGGCCGAGCGGGATGCGGTAGCCGCGGCGGGTGTGGGCGTCGAGCCGCGACCAGTCCATGCCCCGGCCGATGCGGAGCCAGCGGGCGAGCAGGCCCCAGTGACGGCGGTCGGGAGGACCGCGAAACAGCGGGTGGCGGACCACGTCCAGCGTCGGGGCGCGTGGCAGCTCGTCGAGCATCGCGCGGAAGAGGCCGAGGACCGCTTGCGCGAGCGGGTGATCGAGGAGCGCGTCGGACGGCGGCGCGTCGCAGGGGATGCGGTGCTCGTCGAAAAGTGCGGCTACCGGGGCGAGGTAGGGGTCGAGCGTCCGCACGACGACGGCGATCGCCTCCGCCGGGCAGCCCGCGTCGAGCAATCTCCGGATTCGCTTGGCGCAGAGCCACACCTCGTCCCGCTCACCCGCCGCGGTGTGCAGCTCGGGCGGCGGTGGCGAGGCGGGGGACGGAAGAGCCTGCGGCGCATCCGCCGGCAGCGCCGCCCGGAACCAGTCGCCGAAGCGCCAGACCTCGCCGTCCGCGCCGTGAGGAACGAGGAACGTGACCGGGGTCGCGCGGGCGAGCTCGCTGACGAGGTCGGCCTGCACCTGGGTCATGTCGTAAAAGCCGTACACGAGCAGGGGCCCCAGCGCGGGGTGCGGGCGGTCCGAAGCGGCCCGGAACACGTCCGACCGGTCCGCCACGCCGAGCCGGCGAAGCTCGCTGTCGTAGTACCGATAGGCCGCGAGCAGGGCTCCGAACTTCCGCAGGTCGAGCGCACTCAGCCGCGAGGCTGGCTCCCGCGTCGCGACGCGAAGGGCGTCGACGAGGAGCTCCGGGTCGCAGGGAACGGCGGCGTCCTTCATGTCCCGGATCGCCGCGTGGAGGGCGCCAGCGAGGTCGTACGTTCGTACGTCCGCTCCCGCGAACGGACGTTCACCCTGCGTTTCGAGCCAGCGGAGCAGGAGACGTTCGTAGAAGATCGCGTCGGCCACGTAGCGATCGGCTGCGTCCCCCCCGAGGCCGAGCGCGAACTGGAAGAAATTGGCGAATCGGACCCCGAACAATCCTTCCGGGAAGCGCCCGGCGGCCGCCTGCTTCAGATGACGGACGAGCCGCCCGGAGGGAGCGATGACCGTAGCGGGTGCCAAGGCGTGCCCGTCCTTGACCCGCTCGATCTCGCCCCAGAGAGCCTGCTCGAGCAGGCGGTATTCGCCGAGGATCAGGCGCGCACGCAGAGGCCCGTCCTACGCGCCGCAGCGCACTGGAAAGCTAAGATGCGACCCGCCGGACCCATCCGCCCCGCCCACTGGTTCGGCACGTTTTTGCTCTTTGCGGTACCAGGGTCAACCCGAATCCGTGCCACCCCGCCACGCCAGGCAACACTGCAGGATCAGCATTTTCGGAAGACCTCCGGTTCCTGCGGTCTCTGGACGGCACGTTATCTGCTATGCGACACCGCATGGCACGCTCGAGAGTCGAACTGGGTGCAGCGCGCGAACCGGGGACGGGTCGCGCGGTGCGGGTGCGGGTGGGGGAGGAGTGTCTCGAGTTCGACACCGCCAGTCCCCGCGACGTCATGCTCCTGCGACGCTGGATCGGCCGGGTGAACGGCCCGATGTACTCGCAGCCGTACCTGGTCGAAGGGCCGCCCGGACGTTTCCGTCTCTATGTTGGACGGGCCGCCGAGCGCGTCCGGACGGCCCAGGGCATGAGGTGAGCCGCGGAGGGGCCGGGCCCCTCCGCTCCTCGATCGCGGCCTTACTTCTGAGGCGAAGCCGGCTTGGCTGCAGACGCCGGCGGGGTCGTATGCCGGCTGTGCCGCCGGTGTGTCGTGCGCTTCTTGGCCGTGGCGACCTTCTGGCCCGCCGCCTTGCCTTTCTGGGCCTCCGCCTTCGGGGCTGCAGTCGGCGCTGCCGCCGGGGTCTCCGTGGCCAGGGCCGGTGCGGCTAGCAGCGCCGCGGCGAGCAGTGACGTTGCGATACGCTTCATCATCTCCAGGGAACCTCCTTGCGCGCTCGTACACCGAAGTGCCCCCGCCGTTACGGGTGCAGAGCGGCAAGGCCTCGCCACCGCAGTGCGGCAAGGCACCTCGACGCCGCCGCACCTCAGGCGAGAACCGAGGCCAGCGCCTCGCGCAAGCGGGCGATCGGGTACGGCTTGGTCAGATGGCAACGGTCGCGGCGGTCGTGACGGCGTAGCGGTCCTCGAGGGCGTCTGCGGTCATCGCTCGAGTATCGGGATCGTCGTCGACCACGAGCACGCTTCGCGGCGTGGCGGCGTCGTCAGCCATCCCGCCCGTCGCGCTCTTCCTCTTCAGAGGCCGGCAGCTCCAGAGAGAACGTCGAGCCCACCCAATCGGCGCTCTCGACGACGATGCGGGTCCCGATCAGGCGCGCGAGGTCCTGGGCGACGGCGAGCCCGAGCCCCACCCCCGGCTCACCGTTCTCCGCGTTGCCGCCACGGTAGAAGGGATCGAATATCCGCGCCTGCTCCCGGGCGGGAATCCCAATGCCCGTGTCGCGGACGGTGAGCGTGATGCGACCGTTGTCCCGCGCGGCGCGGAGCTCGACTCGACCTCGGGGCGTGTACTTCACGGCGTTGGTCGCGAGGTTCGTGACGATCTGGCAGAGCTTCTCCGGGTCGCTTCGGACCCACTCGGCACCCGCCCCCACCTCCACTTCGACGCGCACGCCCTTGGTACCGATCAAGGGCGCCGCGAGCTCGTGCACCCGCTGATAGAGCTCGGGGATGTGAACGCGTTCGTTCCGGACCCAGGCTTCGGGCGCGTCCACGCGCGAGAACTCGATCAGGTCGCTGGTCATCTGCATGAGGAGGCGCGTCTGCCGTCGCAGGCGCTCGACCAGCGACTGCTCGACCTGCGGCGCGAGGAGGTCGGTGGTGCCCATGATCACGTGAAGCGGTGCGGCGAGGTCGTGGGCGACGTGCGCGAGGACGCGAGCCTTTTCCCGGGTGGCCTCCCGCGCCGCGGTGAACAGGCTGGCGGCGCTCAGCGCGGCACCCAGATGGGCCGCGAAGAGGGCCAGTATCTCGCGCGTCGTGCGCTCGAAGGGTCGCGAGCGGGCGCGAAAGACGACGAGCGCGGTGCCGGGACGTCGCCCGCCCGTGCTGACCGGCGCGGCCATCTGGACGCGGGCCCCGAGCTCGCGGAGAGCCTCTTCGCTCCAGGGGCTCGTGCCGCTGCGCCAACGTCCCGGCTCCCAGGGACCCAGGGCGCGCGGCCACCAGAGGAGGCTCTGTGCCTGCCAGCGGCCGCCAGCGAAGACCCGATCGGTCCGCCAGTCGCCCTCGGCGGAGATCGCGACGAAACCGCCGTCGGCCCCGGTGAGCCGGACGCTCGCCTCGACCGCACGCACGAGCGCCGCTTCACGCTCGAGGCCCGTGAGGCCGCGCGCCATCTCGCTCATCCGGCGGAGCACGCGCGCATGCTTCTCCAACCGCCTGACGGCCCGGCCGAGCACTCCGGCGCCCACCGCCAGCACGAGGTACTCGGTCAACATGAGCGCGCTGCCGGCGTAGAGCCACCACGCCCCATACGCACGCCCGGCGCACATGCGGCGCAGGATCACGCAGAGGACGGACAGCTCGAGGCCGAGACGAATACCGAACGTATACGCGCCGAGCGCGATCGGCACGGAGTAGCCGAAAGCCAGCGAGATCCCCGGCCAGATACGGCCATCCACCACCGCCAGCACACCCACCATCGCGGCGACCAGGCCGCCCACCCATCCGCGCCACCGGTGGAGCGTCGGCTCGCTGCCGAGAAGGCGGTCGAGGAGGCTCGGCACGCTTCCGCCTGTCGTCCAAGAGAACCGCATCCCTGCCTCCAGCGTCGAGGCCGACGTTCGAAAGCCGCTGGTTGGTGGAAGCGTTTGCCAGCGGGAGCGGCGCGCGGCTCGAAGTCGGGAATTCGCGGCCGCGACGGAGCAAAGAGAATGCCGAAGCGTTTGCGAGGGGCGGGGAACTCGCACGGACTCCCCGCACCGCACGGCTGCACGATCCCGCACCGATGCCGGGACGGCCGGGAGCCGACCCCCGCTTGCATACAAAGCTACCTGTTGGTCTCGCTGTGAGCCGCCCGGTGAGCCGCTTGTCGTCGCCGGCCCGAGGAGCGGAGAGGGAGGGATTCGAACCCTCGGTAGGGGTACTACCCCTACACACGCTTAGCAGGCGTGCACCTTCGACCACTCGGTCACCTCTCCGAATGTCGAGGGGTCGGGTGTATCACGTCGCCCGGGACCCTGCCAGGCGAACCGGAGCGCAGCGCCGTGCTTGACGTCCGCCGGCGCAGACGACACGGCGAGCCGCACGGCATTCTCGCTTGACGTCGCAGCCGCCGCTGCGCGACACATGTGCCGCCGTTCGGCGCGCCTCGTGCAGGGCGCTCGCGGCGAACAGGAGGGCCCGCCATGATACCGCGCGGTGAGCGCGCCGTGCTCGCGCTCTTGATGGCAAACGTCGTGCTCCAGGTGATCGACGGGATCGCCACCTTTGCCGGCCTGCGCGCCGGGTTCGCCGAAGGGAACCCGCTGCTCGGATGGGCCTTCGACCAGATGGGCGCAGGCCCCGCCCTCTTTCTCTTCAAGCTCGAGGCGATCGCGGCGCTTGCCGTCGTCTGGCGGCTGCGAACGAGCCCGCTCGCGATCCCGGCGCTGGCCTTCAGCGCCGCGCTCTACACCGCGTTCTCCGCCCTCCCGTGGGCCGCAGCGCTCGCCAACGTTCAGTACATGTAGAGCGCGCGGTAGGCGATCGACGAGTCGCGATCGTTCGTCGACGGCCGGTCAGGATAGTCGCTGCCAAAGAACTCGATCGGCCGCGTGCCGTCGAAGTTCGCGGGCGTGAGCAGGAACGTCCCGCCGGTAGTGGGAACCCAGACCGCGTAGGCCGCGCGCTTGTCACCGCCCGTGAGGAGCCCGGTGAGCGCGCCGACCCCGAGGCCACCCATCGCCACGATGCTCTTCACGGGGAGGTAGACGAGGTTCGCGGCGGCTGCCCCGACCGCCAGCCCGGCCTCACCGGCCTGGCTGTGCACGGCGCCCGCGGGGCGGGTCTGAAGCACGGTTGCAAGCAACAGCCACAGGGTCGCCGTCGTCAGTCTGCGCATCGAATTCCTCCTCGCCGCGCGCCGCGCGGCTCCCTCGACCAGTGCCACGGGACTGCCGGGGAGGCAAGCCGCCTCAGGCCTGGGCCCAGACGATCTCCTCCTCGACGAAGCGCAGCAGGGTCAGGAAGATCGAGACGACGAGCGGCCCGATGAAGACTCCGAACAGCCCGAACACCTCGAAGCCGCCGAAGAGGCCGATGAACACGAGCAGCGGATGCATCCGGATCCGGCCCCGAATGAGGAAGGGGCGGACGACGTAGTCGACCAGGACGACGATGCCCGTGCAGCCGGCGAGCAGGAGGAGCCCGGCCCGCACGCCCCCCATGAACATGACGACGATCCCGAGCGGTCCCCATACCATCGCCGAGCCGAGCGGCAGGAAGGCAGCGAACGCGGTGAGCCCGGCCAGCAGCCCGACGTGTCCGATGCCGAGCAGCCAGTAGACGATGCCGCAGAGCGCCCCCTGGAGGACACCCGCCACGAAGACGCCGAACACGACGCCGTAGATCATGTGTTCGAAATCGCGGAAGAGCTCCCGGTCCTCGACGTTCCTCAGCGGTGAGAGCTGGCGGAGCCGTTTCACGAGCTCCTCGCCGTCCAGAAAGAAGTAATAGAGCGACACGATCACCAGGATGGCCACCAGGCTGAACTGCGTCGCGCCGCTCAGCACGACGCCGGCGAACGACGTAATGGTGCTCGTCACGGTCTGCACCGCCTGCCGCGCCAGCTCCTGCGGCGGGTACTTCCACCCGGTGAGCCGGTTGAGGCTGTCCAGGGCGTGCGCCAGCGACGGATGCGCCTGCAGCAGCACGGCCGGGTCGAGCTCACCGCGCTCCATGCTCTTCCCGAGCCCGCCGACGACCTCGCTCGCGGTGTTGACCGTGATGATGACGAGACTGGCGATCGGCGTGAGAAACAGCACGGTGAAGGCGAAGCTCATCAGCAAGGCGGCGAGGTGGCGGTGTCCCCGCAGGAGCTCGACGAGCCGGCGATAGTGCGGGTAGCCGATCACCGCCCCCATGGCGCCGAGGAGCAGCGCCGTGAAGAGCGTCCGGACGAGGGCCAGGAAGAGGAGCGCGCTCGCCGCGAAGACGACGGTCAAGGCGGCACGCGCGCGCCGCGCTCGCAGCGATTGCGCACGCCGGATCTCGTGCGCCACGGCGAGCGTCACGCCGGCAGCGCCGCCAGCGCCTCGTCGTACACCGCGAGGTCGGGCGCCGAGAAGAGCACGAAGCGGACGAGGTCGAGTGCGCCCGGACGCTCGGCCAGCACCCCGGCCACCGTGCCGAGGGCGATGGCGGCCGCCGCGGCGATGGGAAACCGGTAGACGCCGGTCGAGATCGACGGAAAGGCGACGGACCGGAGCCCGTGCGCCAGCGCAGTCTCGAGGCTCCGGCGGTAGGCGCTCGCCAGGAGCTCGGGCTCGCCGTGCCGCCCGTCGCGGTAGACGGGCCCGACCGCATGGATCACGTGGCGCGCGGGCAGCCGCCCCGCCCCCGTGATCTTGGCGTCGCCGGTCGCACAACCCCCGAGGCGCCGGCACTCCTCGAGGATCGACGGGCCACCGGCGCGATGGATCGCCCCGTCGACGCCGCCCCCGCCGAGCAGCGTCGTGTTGGCCGCGTTGACGATGGCGTCCGTGTCCTGCCCGGTGATGTCGCCCTGCACGAGCTCCACGCGCGTCCCCGCAATCGTCCGGCGGGCGGTCATTGGATCGGCTCCGCGGGCGCGACCGGCGAGACCGGCGAGGCAGGTCCCGACGACGGCAGGGCGGACGGCGCGGGGCTCGGCGCGGGCACGCGCGCCTCCTCGTCGGGCTGGTGGTCGAGCTGGTCGTCGGGCTGCTTTTCGGGCTCGTCGACCAACTCGTCTTCGGTTTCCTTCGCCCCCGGCTCGTGAGGTCGTACCCGGGGCGCCCCGTACGCTCCCGTCACGCCGCCGACGAAGACCGCCAGGATCGCCCACGAAATGAGCGGCCTCATGGTGGGGGGCGGTACCATATCGGCGGCGGGATCGAGGATCACGTCTTCCCGCTCCAGTTGCAGACCCGCCGGGGAGTGAGATAGAGAGGCCGAGACGCGAACATCGAATCTGGGAGGGAGCCATGTGGAACGCGGTGGAAGGGGAGCCCCAGGCTGTGGTGTTCGTCGGCGATCGTGCTGGTGCCGCGCTTCGGCGGCGCGAGCGCTGCCTGAAGCTGGCCGGTATCGCGCATGAGATCCGCACCGAGCGGCGCCCCTCCGGAACCTACTACAAGCTCTGCGTGCGCGAGTCCGACACGGTCGCGGCGCACCTGGCGCTCCAGATGGGCGGCTGCAACCGGTCGCTCAAGCTGAAGGAGAGCCGGCCGAGCGTCACCGCGACGATCCGGGAGATGAGCCGGACGCTCTGGGACGAGGCCGTGCTGCTCTTCTGGCGGGTCACGGATTTCGTTCGCGGAGCGGCCCCGCGGCTCCTGACGGGGCCATCGGCCGCCAGCCCGGTCGAGTAGTCCCCCGCCTTTCGGCCTTCGCCGCGCCTTGACCGAAGCGCGCGGCGTGCGCACTTTCTTGCCCCATGGTCGATGTCAACCGGATGACCGTGAAGGCGCAGGAAGCGCTCCAGCAGGCCGGCGGTATCGCCGCCCGGCGCAACCACCAGGGCATCGACGTCGAACACCTGCTCGTCGCTCTGCTGGAGCAGGAGGGCGCCCTTGCTCCTGCCCTCCTCGAAGCGGCCGGAGTCGCGCCGCGGGCGGTCCGCGACGCGCTCGAGCGTGAGCTCGCGCGGCGGCCCCAGGTGCGGGGCCCGGCGGCAGGCCCCAGCCAGACCTTCATCACGCAGCGCCTGAGTCAGGTCCTCGCCAAGGCCGAGGACGAGATGAAGGCGCTGAAGGACGAGTACCTGAGCGTCGAGCACATCCTGCTCGCCGTCGTCGACGAGTCGGCAAGCGCGCTGCGCGCCGTCGGCCTCACCCGTGAGCGCCTGATGGCCGCCCTCCAGCAGGTGCGGGGCAGCCAGCGCGTGACCTCCCCGGACCCCGAGGCCACCTATCAGGCCCTCGAGAAGTACGGCCGCGACCTCACGCGGCTCGCCGCGCAGGGCAAGCTCGACCCGGTGATCGGCCGCGACGACGAGATCCGGCGCGTGATCCAGGTCCTCTCCCGGCGCACCAAGAACAACCCGGTGCTGATCGGCGAGCCGGGCGTCGGCAAGACTGCGATCGTCGAAGGCCTCGCGCGCCGGATCGTCTCGGGTGACGTGCCCGAGAACCTCAAGAACAAGCGCATCATCGCGCTCGACATGGGCGCCCTGGTGGCCGGCGCCAAGTTCCGGGGGGAGTTCGAGGAGCGCCTCAAGGCGGTGCTGAAGGAGGTGCAGTCCTCCGGCGGCGACATCATCCTGTTCATCGACGAGCTCCACACGGTGGTCGGCGCGGGTGCGGCGGAGGGCGCGATGGACGCCTCGAATCTCCTGAAGCCCATGCTCGCGCGTGGCGAGCTGCACTGCATCGGCGCCACCACGCTCAACGAGTACCGCAAGCACATCGAGAAGGACGCCGCGCTCGAGCGGCGCTTCCAGCCGGTGCTGGTCGACCAGCCCTCGGTCGAGGACACCATCTCGATCCTGCGCGGTCTGAAGGAGCGGTACGAGGTCCACCACGGCGTCCGCATCAAGGACTCCGCGCTGGTCGCCGCCGCCGTGCTGTCCAACCGCTACATCTCCGACCGCTTCCTCCCCGACAAGGCGATCGACCTGGTCGACGAGGCCGGCGCGCGCCTGCGGACGGAGATCGACTCCAAGCCCGAGGAGCTCGACGAGGTCGACCGCAAGATCATGCAGCTCGAGATCGAGCGGGAAGCGCTCAAGAAGGAGACCGATCTCGCGTCGCGCGAGCGGCTCGCCCGGCTCGAGGACGAGCTCCGGGACCTGCGGCGCTCGGCCGAGGCCCTGCGCGAGCAGTGGGAGCGGGAGAAGGCGGGCATCGTGCGCCTGAGAGCCCTCCAGCACGAGATCGAGGAGACGAGGCGCGCCACCGAGCAGGCCGAGCGCCAGTACGACCTGAACAAGGCGGCCGAGCTGAAGTACGGGAAGCTCGTCCAGCTCGAGCGTGAGCTCGCCGAGAAGGAGGCCGCCCTGCAGCGCCAGCACGACGACGGCGGCAAGCGTCTGCTCAAGGAGGAGGTCGACGAGGAAGACATCGCCGAGGTGGTCTCGCGCTGGACGGGGATCCCGGTGGCGAAGCTCGTCGAGGGCGAGCGGGACAAGCTCCTCCACCTGGCCGAGCACCTCCACCGCCGCGTGGTCGGACAGGACGAGGCGGTCGACGCGGTCGCCAACGCCGTGATCCGCGCGCGTGCCGGCATCAAGGACCCGAACCGGCCGATCGGCTCGTTCATCTTTCTCGGACCCACCGGCGTCGGCAAGACCGAGCTCGCCCGTGCGCTCGCCGAGTTCCTCTTCGACAGCGAGCAAGCGCTCATCCGTCTCGACATGTCCGAGTACATGGA
>Ga0070699_100004019_pt1 | contig 13000 bp, 11 predicted proteins | sample KBSK1503metaG_FD_65473 | JGI IMG/M metagenome (GOLD analysis project Ga0070699, IMG submission 65473) | Corn, switchgrass and miscanthus rhizosphere microbial communities from Kellogg Biological Station, Michigan, USA - KBS K1-50-3 metaG | ecosystem: Host-associated > Plants > Roots >...
GGCTGGTACTGCGGCTGCTTCATCAGCTCGGTCACCATGCGGCCGCGCTCCAGCTGCTTGCGCGTCGCCTCATCGAGGTCGCTCGCGAACTGCGCAAACGCCGCGAGCTCGCGGTACTGGGCGAGCGCGAGACGCACGCCGCCACCGGTGTCGCGGCGCTTCATGACCTTGGTCTGCGCCGCGCCGCCGACACGCGAGACGGAAATGCCGGCGTTGATCGCCGGACGGATGCCGGCATTGAACAGATCGGTCTCGAGGAAGATCTGCCCGTCGGTAATGGAAATCACGTTCGTCGGCACGAAAGCCGTCACGTCGCCCGCCTGCGTCTCGATTACGGGCAGTGCAGTGAGCGATCCGGTCTTGCCCTTGACCTGACCCTTGGTGAACTTCTCGACGTACTCGGGATTCACGCGCGCCGCACGCTCGAGCAGACGCGAGTGCAGGTAGAACACGTCGCCCGGATACGCCTCGCGCCCGGGTGGCCGGCGCAGCAGCAGCGATACCTGGCGGTAAGCCCATGCCTGCTTCGTCAGATCGTCATAGATGATGAGCGCATCCTGACCACGGTCGCGGAAGTATTCGCCCATGGTGCAGCCGGCATAGGGCGCGATGTACTGCAGCGCCGCCGATTCCGAGGCGGATGCGGCCACGACGATCGTGTAGGCCATGGCGCCGTGTTCCTCGAGCTTGCGTACGACGTTGGCGATAGTGGACGCCTTCTGGCCGATCGCCACGTAGACGCAGAAGAGGTCCTTGCCCTTCTGGTTGATAATGGTGTCGACCGCGACCGCCGTCTTGCCGGTCTGACGGTCGCCGATGATGAGCTCGCGTTGGCCGCGGCCGATCGGCACCATCGCGTCGATGGCCTTGAGGCCGGTCTGCACCGGCTGCGACACCGACTGGCGCGCGATCACGCCCGGTGCGACCTTCTCGATGACATCGGTGAGCTTGGCGTTGATCGACCCCTTGCCGTCGATCGGTTGACCGAGCGAGTTGACGACGCGTCCGAGAAGCTCCGGGCCGATCGGCACCGAGAGGATCTTGCCGGTGCTCTTCACCGTATCGCCCTCGCTGATGTGCGTGTACTCGCCAAGGATCACCGCCCCCACGGAGTCGCGCTCGAGATTGAGAGCGAGGCCGAAGGTGTTCTTCGGGAATTCGAGCATCTCGCCCTGCATGACGTCCGAAAGGCCATGGATGCGGCAGATGCCGTCGGTGACCGATACCACCGTGCCCTGCGTGCGCATCTGCGCGCCGGCATCGAGGTTCTGGATGCGGCTCTTGATGAGCTCGGAGATTTCCGAGGGATTGAGTTGCATGCGTACTCCTTAAGCTTTCAGGGCCGTCTCGAGCGCCGCGAGCTGCGCGCGCGCCGAGCCGTCGATGACTTTGTCGCCGAGCACGACCTTCACGCCGCCGATGAGCTCTCGATCGACGGAGACATGCGCGCGCACTTTGCGGCCGGTTCTGTTCTCCAGCCGGGCGACGAGGTCCTTGAGCTGCGCAGCGGAGAGCTCGAACGCCGACTGCACGCTCGCCTCGACCACGCCTTCACGCTCATCTTTCAGCACTTCGTACTGCTCGCGGATCTCGGCCAGCAGATCGAGGCGGTCATTCTGCGCGAGCACGCGCACGAAGTTCTCCGCTTCGCCCGTCAGGCGCCCGCCGAGGATGCCGATGAAAAGGCCGGCGCGCTGCTCGTCGGACAGGCGCGGATCCGCTGCAGCCGACCGTACGCGAGAATCCGCCGCTACGGCGGCAAGCGCCGCCAGCATTTCCGACCAGCGTGCGAGCGCGCCCGCTTCGTCGGCGAGCCTAAAAGCGGCTTCCGCGTAGGGCCGTGCGACGGTGCTGGGCTCGGCCATCTAGAGCTGGCGCTTGATGGATTCCAGAAGATCGGCATGCGCGCGCGCGTCGACCTCACGGCGCAGAATCTTCTCTGCCCCGGCGACCGCCAGCGTAGCGACGCGATCGCGCAGCTCCTCGCGAGCGCGGGTCACTTCCTGCCCGATCTCGGCCTTGGCGGCGGCGAGCTCGCGGCCGCCTTCCTCTTTGGCCGCCTGCCGTGCTTCCTCGATCAACTGCGCCGAGCGCTTCTCCGCCTGGGCCAGGATCGCGGCGGCGCGCGCGCGCGCCTCCTTGATCGCTTCATCGGCCTGGCGCGTGGAGATCTCGAGCGACCGGCGGCCCTGCTCGGCGGCGGCGAGGCCATCGGCGATCGTTTTCTGTCGCGTCTCGATCGCGCGCAGCACGTGCGGCCATACGAACTTCACAGTGAACCAGATGAAGAGCGCGAAGGTGAACGCCTGCGCCCAGAGCGTGACGGTGATGCTCATCGTTAGCCGAATGCGCCCGCCAACGGATTGGCGAACGCGAAGAACATGCCGATACCGAGCGCGATGATGAACGAGGCGTCGATCAGGCCGAGCAGCAGGAACACCTTGCCCTGCAGTGAGTTGGTGAGCTCAGGCTGGCGCGCCGCCGCCTCGAGGAAACGGCTGCACATGATGCCGACGCCGATACACGCGCCTGCGGCACCCAGGCCGACCATGAGACCGATGCCGATGCCGGTGTAGGCCTGCACCATCGCCAGCAACTGAAGTTTTTCCATTGTGCTTTCCCTTTTTGATCGATAACGAAGAAGGCGTCAGTGATGCTCGTGCGCCATCGAGATGTAGACGATGGTCAGCATCATGAAAATGTAGGCCTGCAGCAGGACGATCAGGATGTGGAAGATCGCCCAGCCGAGGCCGAAGAGCACGGATGCCGCGAAGCCGATGAAGTAATCCGTGCGCAATGAGCTGTGCGCCGCCCAAAGCCACAGCAGCAGAAAAAGGATTTCGCTCGCGTACATGTTGCCGAAAAGGCGCAGCGAATGGGAAAGGGTCTTGGAGACATACTCGACGAGGTTGAACAGCACGTTCGCCGGCCAGAGCAGCGGATTCTTCCCGAAAGGCGCGCAGACGAAGCCATGCACCCAGCCGCCAACCCCTTTCGCCGCGATGCCGAAGTACACGCTGAGCACCAGCACCGAGACCGAAAGCGCGAAAGTGGTGTTGACGTCGGCGGTCGGGACGATGCGCCAGTTGTGCACGCCGAGCTGGCCGAACACCCACGACACCATGTCGGCGGGCAGCCAGTCCATTGCATTCATCAACACCACCCAGACGAACACCGTCAGCGCCGCCGGCGCGATGAACCGGTGCCGGTCGCCATGGTGGAAGATCGACTTTGCTTGGTCGTCGACGAACTCGATCAGCAGTTCGACGGCGGCCTGGCGCCGGTTCGGCACGCCGGACGTCGCGCCGCGAACCACCCACCAGACGAAGCCGAGCCCCAGCAGGCCGAGCGCGATCGAAGTCAGCAGCGAATCGACGTTGAGCACCCAGAAGCCGCCGTTGCCAACAGGCGCCGCGAAGAAGGTGAGGTGGTGCTGAATGTATTCGGAGGCCGTCAGTTCGGCGTCGGCAGCCATGGATCGTCAGTAGTCACGAACAAAAAAAGCCATCGCAAAAATAAGCAGCGTCACGATGAACGCGGCGGTCAGCGCACCGACGACCACCTGCTTGTAGTTCGCGAGCACAAGCCACAACAGGACGAGCGCGAGCCCGAGCTTCACCGCCTGCGCGCGCAGTGCACCCAGCACCACGCTGCTTGCCGATCGCGTGCTGGCGAGCGATGCGATGAGCGCGGCGCTGAGACCTGCCGTGATGCTGATCGCGCCTCCGGCCAATGCCGAGGCGGCGCCATGCCTGCCCGAGATCAGCGCAAAGGTCAGCGCCAGCGCGCCGGTCGCCAGGAGTTGCCATTTCAGAACGGTGAGGACGGGTCTGCGCAGCTGGCGAAGCATGACGACGGCACTCTTCGCCCCCCGCGAAGGGGCGGAAGTATAGCGCAAGTGCATCACTTGAGCCTCTTTAGCAGCTGCTCCAAGTGATCGAGGCTCGAGTAATGCAGTACGAGCGTGCCGCGACCCTTGCGCGCCGCCCGGATTTCAACCGTCGTACCCAGCCTCTCGGAGAGCTCCTCCTGCAGGCGCGCGACATCCCGGTCCGCTTTCTTGCGCCGCCGCTCGGGCGGCGCGCGCATTACGCGCTGCACCAGAGCTTCGGTCTCGCGTACCGAAAGTCGTTTGGCGGCGATGCGCACCCCGAGCTCGATCTGCCGCGCGCCGTCGAGGGCGAGCAGGGCGCGCGCATGGCCCATCTCGAGCGCGCCGCGCATGAGCTGCTCTTGTACGGGTTTGGCGAGCCTCAGGAGCCGCAGGAGGTTCGTCGTCGCGCTACGCGAGCGGCCGATCGCGGCGGCTGCCTGATCGTGCGTCATCTTGAATTCATCGACCAGCCGCTGCACGGCCGCGGCTTCCTCCATGGGATTTAGGTCTTCGCGCTGGATGTTTTCAATCAGAGCCATTACCAGCGCAGCCTCGTCGGGCACCTCGCGCACCACCGCGGGTACCTGCACAAGCCCGGCCATCTGTGCCGCGCGCCAGCGGCGCTCCCCCGCGACGAGTTCGTACCCGCCATTGAGCGGACGCACGACGAGCGGCTGTAGCAGCCCCTGTGAGCGGATCGATTGCGCGAGCTCGGCCAGCGCCTGCTCGTCCATGCGCGTGCGCGGCTGGTAACGACCCGGCCGTATCGATGTGATGTCGAGCGTGGCGAGCGCTTCGCGCGGCGGCTCGTCGCCTCCGAGCAGCGCGTCGAGCCCGCGTCCGAGCCCCTTGGCCTTCATGCGGCGCGGTCCAGGATTTCGCCGGCGAGGGCGATGTACGCCTGCGCGCCCTTTGAGCTCGCGTCCCACAGCACGGCCGGCACGCCATAGCTCGGCGCTTCGGCAAGCCGCACGTTGCGCGGCACGAGCGTGCGGTAAACCTTGTCGCCGAAGTGCACTTCCAGCTGCTGCGACACCTGCTGCGACAGCGCGTTGCGCGGGTCGTACATCGTACGCAGCAGGCCGGCGATCTCGAGCTGCGGATTGAGATGCGCGCGCACGCGCTTGATCGTTGCGACGAGGTCGGACAGACCTTCAAGCGCGTAGTACTCGCACTGCATGGGGATCAGCACGCGTTGCGCGGCCGTCAGCGCATTGACGGTAAGCAAGCTGAGCGATGGCGGGCAATCGATGAGCACGAAGTCGTACTCGCCAAGCACGCGTTCCAGCGCGAGCTTCAGGCGCGACTCGCGCCCGGTGAGCTCGACCAGCTCGACCTCGGCGCCGGCAAGCTCGCGATTCGCCGGCACGAGGTCATAGCCGCCTTGCTCGCTCCGAGTACGCGCGGCGCTCAGGTCGCAGAGGCCCAAAAGCACGTGATAGACGGTACGTGGCGCGACACGCTTGTCGACCCCGCTGCCCATCGTCGCATTGCCCTGCGGGTCCAAGTCCACGAGCAGCACGCGGCGCCCGGACTGCACGAGCGCGGCGGCGAGATTCACGCTGGTCGTGGTCTTGCCAACGCCACCTTTCTGATTGACCACGGCGAGCGTCAGGGCCGTGCTCATGCGCGTAATTCACACAGCACGAGGTGGCGCTCGGCGTCGCTGAACGGCACGCGCAGGCGCAGCACGCGCTCGCATCGCACATCGGCCGGCAGCTCGAGAATCTCGCCCTGCGGGTTCTTGCCCTTCATCGCAGCGAATATGCCTCGTGGCGCGGCGAGATGCCGGCACGCCGCGATGAAGTCGCCAAGCCGCGCAAAAGCACGCGAGATGACGAGGCCGAAGACGCTATCCGGCCGCCATGCCTGCACGCGTGCGCCATGGACGTCGACATTGTCGAGCTCGAGCTCAATCACCACCTGGCGCAAGAATGCCGCCTTCTTCTCATTTGCTTCGACGAGCGCGACGCGCCAATCCGGTCGCGCGAGCGCGAGCGGCACGCCCGGCAGCCCCGCACCGGAGCCCGCGTCAACGAGGCGCGCGCCGTTGGCAGGAACCGGCAAGTGCGGCAACACCGCGAGCGAATCGAGCAGGTGAAGCTGCACCATGGCGAGCGGATCCCGAATCGCCGTCAAGTTATAGGTACGGTTCCATTTTGCAAGCAACGCCATGTATGCCAGCAGCTGTTTGCAGCCGTTCTGTGGCAGTTCCACGCCCAGTTCTTGCGTGCCGCGCTCGAGCGCGGTGCGCGGCGTCATGCCGTCTTCTTGGACGGCGCAAAGCCTCGCTTCAAGTGCACCAGCAGCAGGGAGATTGCCGCCGGCGTGACGCCCGAGATGCGGGAGGCCTGCCCGAGCGTCTCGGGGCGATGCCGGTTGAGCTTTTGCTGGGCTTCCGTGGAGAGGCCGCGGACCTGTGCGTAGTCGAGGTCCGTCGGCAATACGAGCGACTCCAAGTCGGCGCGGCGAGCGATCTCCACCCTCTGCCGCTCGATATAGCCCTCGTACTTCGCCTGTATTTCGACTTGCGCGGCTACTTCCGCGTCCGCAGGAGAATCACGCACGAGCTCATCGTATGTGACGCCCGGGCGGCGCAGCATCTCTATAGCACGCACCTTTTCCAGAGAGCTAGCGCTTACAACCATTTCGCTCAACCGTGCCTTCTCGCGCTCGATCGCATCGCGCTTACGGTTGAATGCATTCCAACGTCGGTCATCGACAAGTCCAAGGCGCCTGCCGGTTTCGGTGAGTCGCAAGTCGGCGTTGTCCTCACGCAGCTGCAGCCGGTACTCTGCTCGGCTGGTGAACATGCGATAAGGCTCGGATACGCCCTGCGTGACCAGATCGTCGACCAGCACACCAAGGTACCCCTCGTCCCGCCTCGGCCACCAAGCGGCTTCGCCGGTCGCGAATAAGGCGGCGTTTGCGCCGGCGAGCAGGCCTTGGGCCGCCGCTTCCTCGTAACCCGTGGTGCCGTTGATCTGGCCCGCGAAGAAGAGCCCGCGCAGCGATTTCGACTCGAGCGACGCCTGCAGCGCCCGCGGATCGAAATAGTCATACTCGATTGCGTATCCAGGGCGCACGAGATGCGCGTTCTCGAAGCCGCGAATGGAACGCACCAGCTCGATCTGCACGTCGAACGGCAGGCTGGTCGAGATGCCGTTGGGGTAGAGCTCATTGGTCGAGAGACTCTCGGGTTCGAGGAAGATTTGGTGGCTCGACTTGCCAGCGAATCGATGGATCTTGTCCTCAATCGACGGGCAGTACCGCGGCCCGATGCCCTTGATCATCCCCGTGAACATCGGCGAGCGATCGAGGCCCCGGCGGATGATTTCGTGCGTGCGCTCGTTCGTATGGGCGATCCAGCAAGGCAGTTGCTCGGGGTGCAGGCTGCGATCGCCAAGGAAGGAGAACACGGGCTCCGGCGAATCGCCGGGCTGCACGTCCATCTGCGAGAGGTCGACGCTGCGACGGTCCAAACGCGGCGGCGTGCCGGTCTTTAACCGTCCCACGGGAAGCTGCAATTCCCGAAGACGAGCGGCAAGCGTGCCGGAGGCCGACTCCCCCGCGCGGCCGGCGGCATGATTGTGCAATCCGACGTGTATCAAACCGGCGAGGAATGTCCCGGTCGTGAGGACCACTGCGCGCGCGTGGATATCGATGCCCAGCTGCGTGCGGATGCCGATCACCTGCTGCCCCTGGACGAGGACATCATCGACCGCCTGCTGAAAGAGCTCGAGGTTCGGCTGATTCTCCAGACGCCGTCGGATCGCATGACGATAGAGCAGGCGATCGGCTTGCGCGCGGGTGGCTCGCACCGCCGGACCTTTTGATGCATTCAAGGTGCGGAATTGAATGCCTGATTCGTCGGTGGCGAGTGCCATTGCACCGCCGAGCGCGTCAATTTCCTTAACGAGATGGCCCTTGCCGATGCCGCCGATCGACGGATTACAGGACATCTGGCCAAGCGTGTCGATGCTGTGCGTGAGCAACACGGTGCGCCGTCCCATGCGCGCCGCAGCGAGCGCAGCCTCGGTGCCGGCGTGGCCGCCCCCGACGACAATGACGTCGAAATCCTGCGGAAACTTCATGGGAGGCGGAATTTTACGCGAGGCGCGGTCTGGCGGCGAAAGGCCGCCCGCGTTCCACGTGGAACAGCAGCGCAATGCTGCGCTGCAGCAGATCGATCGCGCGCTATGCCGCGAGCCGCTCGTGCATACGTCCCCGCCGAGCGTCGAGCGCGTCGGGGACATGGGCGCCGAGCTTGGCAAACAACTCGTCGTGCGATTTCAGTTCATCGTGCCAAGCGGCGAGGTCGATGCGGCTGAGTTCCGCGTACTGCGCCGACGTAAGCTGCTCAAGGCCTTGCCAGTTCAAGTCCTCGAAGCGCGGCATGACGCCTAGCGGCGTCTCGACTCCGTGCGCGTGCCCTTGGCAGCGCTCGATGATCCATTGCAGCACGCGCATGTTCTCGCTGAATCCTGGCCAGATGAATTTCCCGTGAGCATCGCGGCGGAACCAGTTGACGCGGAAGATGCGCGGCGGCTGCTTTACGGCGCGGCCCATGTTCAGCCAGTGGTTGAAGTAGTCGCCCATGTTGTAGCCGCAGAAGGCGAGCATCGCCATGGGATCGCGCCGTACGACCCCCACTTTCCCGGTGATCGCGGCCGTTGTCTCGGAACCCAGCGTCGCGGCCATGTACACCCCCTCTTCCCAGCTTGGTGCCTCCACGATGAGGGGCACCGTCGACGAGCGCCGCCCGCCGAAGATGAACGCCGCGATCGGTACGCCTTGCGGGTCCTGCCATTTGGGATCCATGGACGGGCACTGCGCCGCGGGCACCGTGAACCGCGCGTTCGGATGCGCTGCGAGGCGGCCTTTCCTGCCATCCTCCGGAGTCCATGGCTTTCCCTGCCAATCGATCAGTCGCGCCGGCGGTTCCTCCGTCATTCCCTCCCACCAGACGTCCCCCTGCGGAGTCATCGCCACGTTGGTGAAGACCACGTTCTCGCGCAGCATCGCCATCGCGTTCGGATTGGTGTGCTGCGACGTTCCGGGCGCCACGCCAAAGAGCCCGTACTCGGGATTGATCGCGTAGAAGCGGCCGTCCGGGCCGGGTTTGATCCAGGCGATGTCCTCGCCGATGGTCGTGACCTTCCACCCCTTCAATGCGTGCGGCGGAATGAGCATCGCGAGATTGGTCTTGCCGCAGGCGGAAGGAAATGCCGCCGCAACGTAGCTTTTTTCGCCACCGGGTGATTCGACGCCGAGAATCAACATGTGCTCGGCGAGCCAGCCTTCGTCGCGCGCCATGACCGAGGCGATGCGCAGCGCGAGGCACTTTTTGCCGAGCAGCGCATTGCCGCCATACCCGGAGCCATACGACCAGATTTCCCGGGTTTCCGGAAAATGCACGATCCATTTCTCCTGATCGTTGCATGGCCAGGCTACGTCCTGCTGCCCAGGCGCGAGCGGCGCACCGACCGAATGCACGCAGGGCACAAACTTGCCATCCTCGCCTAGCCAATCGATCACCGCCCGGCCCATGCGCGTCATGATGCGCATGCTCACCGCGACGTAAGCCGAGTCGGTGATCTCGATTCCGATCTGCGCGATATGCGAACCGATCGGACCCATCGAGAAGGGCACCACGTACATCGTGCGCCCGCGCATGCAACCATCGAAAAGCCGCTCGAGCGTTTCGCGCATTTCGCGCGGCTCGACCCAGTTATTCGTCGGGCCGGCGTCGTCCTTCGCGCGACTGCAAATAAACGTGCGCTCCTCCATGCGAGCGACATCGCTCGGATGCGAGCGCGCGAGGAAGGAACCCGGCCGCAGCGTCTCGTTGAGACGCGTGAAGGTTCCCTTGGCGACGAGCTCGTCGCAGAGATTTTGGTATTCGGCCTGTGAGCCGTCGCACCAGACGATGCGCGCCGGCTTCGTCTGCCGGGACAGGCTAGCCACCCACTGGCGCAGGCCCCGATGACGCACCCAGGCGGGTGCCTTGGAAGGGTCGAGAGGGCCTGTCGCAGGAGCGTTCATTCGATCTGACTCCAAAAAGGCAAAGGCCCAGCGGAGCTGGGCCGGGGGAAGGCGGGTTCGTTCAGGCTCTAAATTTTAGCATCGGCCGCCGCCGCCGAAGCCTCCGGGCACTACCCTCCTTTTGGATAACCGCTTTCGCATCAGTGGCTTGCGAAGGGCGAAATGCTTACTTGCCGATGCAGAAACGGCTGAAGATCTCGCCCAGCAGGTCATCCGGTGTATAGGCGCCGGTGATGGCAGCCAAGGCGTCATGCGCCAAGCGCAAATCCTCGGCGAAGAGTTCCCAGCGTCCCTGCGCCTGCGCGGCATGAGCGAGATGCTCGCGCGCGGCGTTCAGGGCGCGCAAGTGACGCTCGCGCGCGAGGAACACCGATTCGCCGCTAGACGACCAGCCCGCCATCCTCAAAAGGGCCGCGCGCAGCGCGGGGAGACCGTCGCCGGTTTTCGCCGACACGGCGAGCGCCGCGCTGGGCGGCTGAAAACCCGGGGAGAGGTCGAGTTTGTTGTAAACGTCGAGGCGCGGTACGCCCGCGGCCACGCCTTCTGGCAACGGCACCGAGCTGCCTGCCTCGTGCACGGCCAGCACGAGGTCTGCGTTTGCGAGCTCCTTGTGCGTGCGCGCCATGCCAAGCCGCTCGATTTCGTCGCCCGACGCCCGAAGCCCCGCAGTATCGACGAGTACCAGGGCTACGCCGTCGATATGGATCGACTCGCGCAGAGCATCGCGCGTGGTCCCGGGCACCGCGGTGACGATGGCGCGCTCTTCTCCCGCAAGCCGGTTGAGAAGGCTCGATTTGCCGACATTCGGGCGCCCGACGAGCACCACATGCACGCCTTCGCGCAGCAGGCTGCCTTGGCGGCTGCGTGCGAGCACTTCGTGCAGGGCGACGCTTACGGCGTCCAGCCGACGCGCGAGGTCGTCGCGATGGATGCGATCGAGCTCTTCCTCGGGAAAATCAAGCTGCGCTTCGGTAAGCGCGCGCAGCTCCACGAGCTGCCGGCGCAAGCGCTCGACTGCCGCCGAGAACTCGCCAGTGAGCGAGCGCACTGCGCTGCGAGCCGCCTCGCGGCTCGACGCGTCGATTAGATCGGCCACGGCTTCCGCCTGCGTAAGGTCGAGTCTGCCCTCAAGAAATGCGCGACGTGTGAATTCCCCGGGCTCTGCGAGCCGCGCTCCTGCATCGAGGCAGGCGGCGAGCAGCGCCTGCATCACGACCGGGCCGCCGTGACCGTGAACTTCGAGCACATCCTCCCCCGTATAAGAATTCGGCGCGGGAAAGTAGATGACGAGGCCTTCGTCGATCAGCTCGCCGTGAGCTTCACCGAATCGCGCGAATTCGGCGCGCCGTGGCTGTGGCAGCCGGCCCACGAGCCTTACGGCCACATCGCGCACCAGCGGCCCGGAGATGCGCACGATGCCGATGCCGCCGCGTCCCGGCGGCGTCGCTACGGCGGCGATTGTGTCGCGCGCTACCTCATCGCTTGGCATGGGCAGGCTTGTCGCGATTGAACATGCGCTGAATCTGCCATTGCTGGAGGATGGAAAGGATGTTGTTGACGAGCCAGTAGAGCACCAGGCCCGCGGGGAAGAAGAAGAAGAAGATGCTGAAGACGTAAGGCATGAACTGCATGACTTTCGCCTGCACGGGGTCGGGCGGCGTCGGATTCATGCGCGTCTGCAAGACCATGGTGACGGTCATCAGGACCGGCAGCACGAAGTAGGGATCCAGAGCGGAAAGATCCTTGATCCACAGCACGAACGGTGCGTGACGCAATTCGATGGCGGCCAACAGAACCCAGTACAGTGCGATGAACACCGGAATCTGCACGACGATCGGAAAGCAGCCGCCGAGCGGATTGATTTTCTCGGTCTTGTAGAGTTCCATCATCGCGTGATTCATCTTTTGCCGATCGTTCGCGTACATCTCGCGCATCTTCGTGAGCCGCGGCGTGATGAGCTTCATCTTCGCCATGGACTTGTAGCTCGCCGCCGACAGCGGAAAGAAGATCAGCTTGATGAGGACTGTGAGGAGGATGATGGCAACGCCCCAGTTCCCCGTGAGCCCGTGCAGCTTCTCGAGCAGCCAGAAAAGGGGCCAGGCGATGATGGCAAGCCAGCCGTAATCCACGACCAGGTCTAGCCCCGGAGCCGCCGCCTCGAGGCGGCGCTTCTCCTGGGGACCGGAATACAGCGGCACGTCGACGCTCGCGTCCGCACCCGGAGCAAGCTTCACCGGCACGAGCAGGCGCGCCGCATAGCTGCCGTCCTGGCGCTTTTCCATGACGTAGTCGCGCGGCATGTCCTGCGGCGCGAGCCAAGCGGACACGAAATAGTGCTGCACCATTGCCAGCCATCCGTCCTTCGCCTGGCTCGCGAACTCCGCCTTGCCCTTGTCGATGTCGGCAGGTCGAACCTTCTGGTATTTGTGCTCCTCGCTATAGACGGCAAACCCGGTGAAGCTTTGCGCGCCGAACGTTTCGGCCACGGAGTTGCGCTGGCCTTCCGGTTTGCCGTCATGCGTGAACTGGAAGTACGCGTAGGCGGCCAGCGGCGCCTTGCCGGCGTTATGCAGACGCAGGGCCACGTCAATGATGTAGCTGTTGCGCCTGAAGGTGTAAATCTTCTCGGCCTGCAGGCCGTCCTCGCCTTTGGCGGTCAGACGCAATTGCACCGCTTCGGCGCCCGGGGCCAGCTCGCGCGGACCCGGTTCCACATGCCAGAGCGTGCGGTGGTTAGGTCCGGCTTCACCTGTCAGCCCGCTTTGCGCCTCATAGTCGTGCGCCGGACCGAGCAGGACGAAGTCCTTGTCCGGATCGTTGGAGTCCTTGTGTCGAAGGAGCTCCAAGCGCTTGAGCGTTGCCCCGCGAGTATCGATGTCAGCGATGACCAGGTCGGTCGTAATGCGGATCGTTTCTCCCGCGGGTTCCTTCGCTGACGCTGTGCCGATCTCCGGCGCCGCCGCGGCTGCCGGCCGGCCTGCCGCGCTGGGCGCGGAAGGCAGCGTCGGCTGCTCGGCCTGCGCCGCGGGTTTTGGTCGATGCTCTCGCTCCCACGCCTCCCAGAGCATCAGCACCGAGAAG
>Ga0070699_100004021_pt1 | contig 12996 bp, 7 predicted proteins | sample KBSK1503metaG_FD_65473 | JGI IMG/M metagenome (GOLD analysis project Ga0070699, IMG submission 65473) | Corn, switchgrass and miscanthus rhizosphere microbial communities from Kellogg Biological Station, Michigan, USA - KBS K1-50-3 metaG | ecosystem: Host-associated > Plants > Roots >...
CCGCCGCAACGCAGCTTGGATTGCGGTCGGGCGGCGGCTCGGCCTGCCCATCGAGCATGGGCTTCTCGATCGACGGGTGCAACGTCTGCGAGGCGACCTTTCTAAATTGGCCCAAGTGTGAACTAGTTCACACTTGGGGGCATGTCGCAGCGATGTAAGCTCGCATGTCCCGTGAGCGGCAAACAATGGAAGGGAGGTTCCGATGGCGGTCGTGGTCGTTTCGCGGTGGAAGGGCGATCCCCAAAACATAAAAATTTTCCGGGAAGGCGCTCCCAACCTGAAAAGGCACGGGGCAGTCTCGGCGCGCGTTGGTCAGTGCTGGGCGGGCCCCTATGCCGGCCAAATCTATGGGGCGATCACGTTTCCCGATTGGGAATCTTACGGCAAAGGGGTCCAAGCTCTGCTCGCAGACCCGGAAGCCCAGCGGATCTACGGTGAAATCACCAAGAACTTCGAACTGCAGGAACGTTCGGTCCTGATGGTCGAGGATCTCTGAGGCGCGAAGCGCCCGGCGACACACCAGGCGGACCACCGCGCCGGATCACCGCGGCGCGGATCCCCGGGATGTGCGGCGATTGCGTTTTGGACCACGACAGCGCCCTCATCCTGCCGAGGCACATCGAATTCGTCGAAGCGCTGTCTCTGACAGTCTCCGGCAAGATCCGGCGGACGGAGCCGCGCGGTGGAGGGCGCAACGGCAGGAGGATACGTGCGGGGCGGCAGGGGTCTGGGAGGGTGATTTAACGGAATTGGCGCACCGCTCCGCGGCACCCGGTTGACTTGGATCGATCAACTCAAGAGGGGAGCGTCATGAACATTTTTGCCGGCGATCATGCCGTTGCCACGGACTGTGAGGCGGTCTCTGCACACAGCTCTCCACTCGATCGCGCCAAAGCGATCAGCGGATTAATCAGCGAACAAGCGCTCGCGTCCGAGCGCCTCGGGCGGCTCACCGACAAAGTCGCAGCCTCCTTGTTGGACGCTAACCTTTTTTCGATCCGCCTCCCGCGAGAGGATGGCGGGCTCGGCGGGACAGGCGTCGACCTGTTCGAGGCCACGGAAGAGATAGCCCGCGCGGACGGCTCCGCGGGGTGGAACATGCTGATATCCAATGCAGTCAGCACCTTTGTCCACAACGGCGCCAGTACCAAGGCGTGCTCAGAGATATTCGGAAATGGCCCTGTCGCCTGCTGGGCGACCTTGCTGCCCAAGGCAAAATCGGTCGAGGTAGAAGGCGGCTTTTGTGTCTCGGGTGACTTTGCCTGGGGCTCGAGCAGTTCGCTGTCACGCTGGGTGATGGTCGCCGAGCCTCTCAACGATCGCGACGGGCAACAATGGTTTCGCGCTCATCTGCTCCCCAAGCACGACGTCGACATCAGGGAAGGTTCATGGGACGTAATGGGTCTGCGGGCAACCGCCAGCATAGACTACTCGATCGTGGGTAAATTCGTGCCCGCCTACCGCACCTTCGAATACCCGTTCTCGTCAGATGGAAATCCGCGGCACGCATCCGCTCTTGGGCTGATCGAATTGGGTCGGCCGGGAATGGCGGCTTTTGCGAGTGGCATCGGTTTGCGTGCGCTCGCCGAATTGCTCGCCACCGCGCCCAAGACCAAGCGCCTGCTCGCCGAAGGCATGCAGGCCGACGACAATGTCGTGCAATTCGGCATTGGCGAGCTCGAAGGAAGATTGCGGGCAGCGCGCGGTTACTATCTCGATCTCGTCGCGGAGCAGGATGAAGCGATCGCCAAGGGAGGAGAGCTCGATCCAGACCGCACGCTCGATATGATGCAGGCCCTTCAGACCCTGACGCGGGCGGCGCGCGATATGACGGTGTTCGCCTTCGACAACGCCGGCACGACGGTCGTACTCGCAACCAACCCTCTGCAGCGCTGTCTGCGCGACATTTTCACCGGACTAAAGCACGGGGTGGTAACACCCGCGATCCTGGGGCGGATCGGCAAGGTGCGGCTCGGTCTCGATTATGGGCCGAGACGAATTTAGCCTTCCGATCGCGCACCTCTTCCGGGCCGCGGGCTTACACCGAGCGCGTCCCCGGCCCGTCCGGCGCCGCCAGACCAGGTGCTGTGCTTTTATGACGTGAGTTGGTTTAGCATCCAGGCAGAAAGCACGTCAGAAGTCACCGACTTGGCGCTCATCTACCTAATCGGTGTCGAGGCAACCTGGCCGACAGAATGGTGCAGTAGGTGTCATCCGATGCAACAGCGGCGGATTGCAGCCACCCTTGCCTCTTCCTTGTGTCACTGCGCCATTCTTCGTTGGTCGCCGCGTTTCCCTCATCGGCTTCGTCGTCAAGCCGCTGCGTTGGCTTTCCCCAGCCGCGATCGAGGATCGCATTCTCCGCTGCAATGCGCGCGTTCGTTCATTTCCTTGACCAAGCGTTTAATCGCCTCAACAGTATGTTGCCGCGTAATCCACGCTAAGGGGTGGTAGACCTCCCGCGCATCTGACCCTTGCCGGCGAGGTTTGCTCGACTCACCGCTGGAGGAAGGGAGATTCGAACCGCTGGTCCCTCTCGGAGGGGAAGTGCCGGAAACGTCGAACGAGATCCCGCCCCGAAGGGTGGAGGAAGGCTGTTCGGAAACGCACCCCGTCTTACGGAGGAACCGGCGGTTCGAATCTCTCTTCCTCCGGCGGGGAGTCAGCGACGAACCACACCGCCTGGACAGCTGCTGAGCCCAGGCGTGACGGGGAGCTGGTGGACGGAGCCCGCACGCCGGCGTGAAAAACCCTGCAGTCTCGCTTTTTGCCGAGGCTTTGTGGCCTAATATGATAGCGATAACTGAACGCGTGGGCGCGGGGGCAAGGCAGTGGTCGCCGAGCGCCGGTAGGGTCGGCCGAGAGGCCAGACTGTTTTTGCACGCGCTTCAGAGCGCCAGCTTGCCCCCGACGATCGTCAGCACCGTAGCCAAGGTCAGTCGCAGCCCGCGCTCCGGCACCCAGCCAGCGGCCCGGCTACCGGCGATGACCCCCGGCGGCGAGCCGACCAGCAGGGAGAGCAAGATCGTGCCGATCACCGTGCCGGCGATCCAGTGGCCGACGCCGGCGACGAGGGTCAGCGGCGCCGCGTGCGCGATATCGGAGCCGATGATCCGCGCCAGCGGCACTGACGGATATAGCAGAACCAGAGCGGTAACGCCGAGCGCTCTGCCACCCACCCAGGTCAGCGACAGGGCAGAGGTTCGCGTTCCTGAGAATGGCGGTCTTTGTGGAGCATGCTCGCGATCGTCGCACCGAGAATACCGACTGCGGCGATCAACAGCCCGATGAGCCCTTGAATCACCCAGAGTGCCCTGACCGTTTGCCGGAACGCGCTGTTCTCCGGATCGGCCGGCGTTGTTTCCTGACCTTCGCCCGCGTACTGCTGGTCGAGACACAAAGCAGATCTACGCCAAGTCGACCCGCCCGCGCGCGCTGCGCCGCCTCGTGTATGCTCCCCGGCACTGCACGAGCTGTAACCGCACGCCTATCCGAAGTTGTTGGCTGACAAAATCGCGTAGCTAACCTACTCTGACGACGAGGCTCCACCAAGAAAGCCGCAAGGAGCAGGGTTATGGACTCACCTCTGGCGAGCCGTGGGGATCGTGTACGCATTGGCGACACGGCGATCGCGCGCCGTGACATCCTCGCAATCACCGCATTGTCTCTGGCAACCGGCCTGCCGCGCCTCGCCCAGGCCTCACCGCACGGCCAGCTGACCTGGGCGGTCCACATCTCGCTGGCGCCGACCTGGTTCGACCCGGCCGAGACATCGGGGATCATCACGCCGTACATGATGCTCTACGCCTTGCACGATGCGATGGCAAAGCCGATGCCCGGAAGGCTGCTCGCGCCGAGCCTGGCGGAGTCGTGGGAGGCTCCGGAGGACGGGCTCAGCTACGAGTTCGCGTTGCGGCCGGACCTGAGGTTTCACAATGGCGAGGCGGTGACGGCCGAGGACGTCAGGTTCTCGTTCGAACGCTATCGCGGCGCTTCGAGCGCGCCGATGAAGGAGCGGGTGGCGGCGATCGAGACGCCGGACGCACGGCACGTCCGCTTCAAGCTGAAGGAGCCGTGGCCGGATTTCCTGACCTTTTACGGTAGCGCCACCGGCGCCGGCTGGGTGGTGCCGAAAAAGTACCTCGAGAAGGTCGGCGACGAGGGTTTCAAGAAAGCCCCGATCGGCGCCGGGCCCTACAAGTTCGTGTCATTTACCCCGGGTGTCGAGCTGGTGATGGAGGCCTTTGAGGGCTACTGGCGCAAGCCTCCCAGCATCAGGCGCATCGTGATGCGCAGCATCCCCGACGAGTCGACGCGGTTGGCGGCTCTGAAGCGCGGCGAGGTCGATGGCATCTATTGGGTGAGCGGCGAACTTGCCGAGGAGCTGCAGCGCACGCCCGGCCTCGCCCTCAAGGCGGTCAACACGGCACCGTTCTGGGTCTATTTCCCGGAGCAGTGGGACCCGAAATCGCCGTGGCACGATATGCGGGTGCGGCGCGCCGCGACGCTGGCGATCGACCGTAAGTCGATCAACCAAGCGATCACCTTCGGGTATTCGATGCTGACGAACAACGCTTTCGTGCCGCCCCACTTCGACTTCTATTGGCAGCCGCCGGAGCCGGTTTACGACATCGGCGAGGCAAGGCGGCTGCTGGCCGAGGCGGGCCACCCCAGCGGCATCGACGGCGGCGCGTTCTACTGCGACGCCGCCTTCTCCAATGTTGGAGAGGCTGTCGTCAACAATCTGCGCGAGACCGGCATCCGCGTTAATCTGCGGCCGATCGAGCGCGCTGCTTTCTTCAAAAGCTATTCCGAGAAAAAATACGACAAGGGCCTGATCATGGGTGGCAGCGCCGCCTTCGGCAACGCTGCCACCCGTCTCGAAGCCTTTGTCGTCAAGGGTGGCGCCTACGCCTACGGCAGCTATTCCGACATCGACGAGCTGTTCCCGCAGCAGGCGGTCGAACTCGACCACAAGAAGCGCGAGGCGATCCTGCACAAAATGCAACAGCTGGTCCACGAGAAGGTGATTGCCGCGCCGATTTGGCAGTTGGCCGCGCTCGCTGGTGTCGGGCCGCGGGTCGGCGAGGCGACAATCGGGTCGATGGGCGGCTACCCATGGCTGTCGCCCTACGAGGACCTGACGCTGAAAGCTGGCTGACCGACGTGTAGATGATCGACAGCGCCTCGGTGCGGGTTCATCGGAAACGTCGCCAACTGTTGAGCCGCCGAAGACTTACGTGCGGCGGCTTGACGCTCTTTCTCGGGTTTGGAACGGCACCCGTTCGGCGCGCAAACCCGTCTCGGCCGTCACAACAGGGGCGCAGGCCAACGTTTGGAGCATCTGCTTTCGGTATCTGTTGGGAACGGCAGCTAAGCACATCAATACGCATTCCGAACACCGGCAAGCCACGGCTGAATTGCGCCGATTCCGGGCCAGTCGCCGAGATGGACCGCGACTGGCAAGCTCGATCCAAAGCTGCCGTTCGCCCCCCGCGACCCCGCGAGACATCGGCCGCCGGTGACAAAAAGCTGTATTCGGGCTCTGGCGTTCTCCAGCCAGCGCCCGCACAGCACTAATCCGAACGTTTACTTACAAATGAAACAGTCGCGCTGCCAGCCGGGTCGGCAGCGTTACCCGCAGCGTTTTGTCAGGCGCCTCATCGGCTCCGCAATTCTTTACGAGTGACCACGCGCCACGCCTATTCCGACCGTCGCTCGCTAATCCCTGCTCCTCAGGCGCCCTGCGCCGGGCCTGGGCCTCGGGCTCGACGCTGAGCCGCCATTCGAACGCGCATCGGGGCAAATTTGTCTCTAATTATCTTATGGATGTCTGCGTTCGTGGCTATTTCCTTCTTAATTGCCTGCCTAAGAAGCGACAGTTGGTGCTCGTCTAGCTCCTCCAGCTCCTCTATTGCAAAGTTAATTATCGCCATAGAACACCTCCATTGAGTTCACATCGACGGGGAAACGGCCGCACCCAGGATTATACAATCAACGACTGCTCTTGTTTGGGGATCCGGATCGCTGAAATTGGTCGGTCGGGTTGCATCGTCATTTGTTCGATTACCAGGCAGAAATCGCGAAGCAGGCGATCAATGAATGGGGCATCGAAAAGATGCGGCTTGTAGACACAAGATCCTACGATGCCGCCCGTGCTTTCGCGCAGCATCAGGACAATGTCCAACGTAGTTATCGTAACCAGAGGTACGAGCATGCTAGGATTGACCTCCTCGAAAGCGAGGATGTGACCGGCACTTACCTCGAGCCGCAATGAAGCATTCTGCAATATAATCATAACTTGCGCAAGCGCGGCGGGCTTAAGACCGCGCTCGCGCATGAGAGCGTCCGCGAGTTCTTCAAACGGGAGATCCTGGTTGGCAAAGGCCGCCAACGTCGTCGCACGAACCCGCCGCATAACCTCCGTTGGACTTGGGTCGCCGCTGAGGTCGGTGCGAAGAATTACGGTATTCGCCAGCGGACCGATGAGCGCCTTAGTCCCCGGTCGATTGCGATTGGCGACGAGGGTCGCCACCCGCAATTCGTCCTGACCCAGATAATGGTGCAACAGCGTTTTCAAGGCGACGACGAGCGTCATAAACAACGTGCCGGCCTCTCGATTGGTAAAGCGTCTGGCGGCTTTCGCCAGATTCTCTGGCAACGTCATCTCCCGCCGCGCGGTGCGGAAATCGTTGATCGCAGATATCGAACCGGGCGTTGCAAACTCCATCACGGGCAATGGACCGCGAAGCTGACGACGCCAATACTCCAGCTGTGCCATGATCTCCGGATGCGATTGCCAGTGCCGCTGCCAGTATGCAAAATCTGCGTACTGGATCGGGAGCGGCGCCAGCGCATGCTCTGCCTTGGCGGAGTAGACGTCGTATAACATCAAGAGCTCCTCGGCGAGCACGCCAAGTGACCAACCATCGCTAATGACTTGATGCATAGTGATGAGCAAGAGGTGTTCGCGCTCGGCCAAACACACAAGGCGAGCCCGAAACAGGGGGCCTTGTGCGAGATCGAAGTTTTGAAGCACTTCTTCCTGAACAATATGACGTCCGACGATCTCCTTCTCGGGTTCCGACAGCGCGCGCAGGTCGTCAAATGCCAAGCAGACAGTCATCTGTGGCGCTATCACCACCACGTATGTACCATCAACGGCGGTGAAGGTTGTGCGTAGAATATCGTGCCGCCGCACGATTTCGTTCAGGGCCCGCTCAATGAGCATCGTGTTGACTGGTGATGTCAGTCGGAGCGCATAAAGGATGGTAAAAAGGGGCAGGCTTGGCAGGGCATACTGCAGCCTGCACAACCGTTCTTGGGCGATCGAGGCCGGTATGCCCTGTGCTCGGGGTATGCGCACTAATGGTGAATAGCGCTGTCCCGCTTGGCCGGCTTGGATTAATGTCTCAATATGACGAGCCATCTCCGCAATGGTCGGCCCGTCGAAAAAGCGCGAGACGTCGAGTTCGACCTGCATGGCGTCATGTATGCTGGCGAGAACCGCTGTGACCAAAAGAGAATCCCCACCCAACGAGAAGAAGTTATGATGAACACCCACCTGTTCACACTGAAGTATTTCCGCCCAGAGGGCAGCCAGCGTCCTTTCAATCGGCGTTCGTGGTGCGACGAAGGTCGGCGGCATCGCTTCAGGGTATGCAAGCCCGAGTTTCACTGCCAAGCCCACCCGCTGCACTTTGCCCGTCGGGCCTTTCGGGAGCTCGCTGACAATCACTACCTGGCTCGGGACTTTAAAGTCGGCGACGCGCCCGATGGCGAATCGACGTATGTCATCCGGCGTCGCCGCGGCATCGGGGCGCAACACAATTGCCGCCGCGATGTCCTCGCCCAGCGTCGGGTGGGGGACGGCAAATGTCGCGGCCTCTGCCACCATCGGGTGTTCAAGGAGCACTTCGTCTACTTCTCGCGGTGCGATCTTCTCGCCGCCGCGATTGATGATCTCCTTGCTACGACCGACGAGAAACAGGTATCCGTCTTCGTCGAAAAAACCCAGGTCGCCCGTCTTGAACCAATCGCCCGCAAAGGCGTCGCGCGTCGCAATCGGGTCGCTGTCGTAGCCTGTCATGACGCTCGCGCCGCGGACAACAATCTCGCCGATCCGGCACGGAGAAAGAAAAGCCTCGCTTTCGTCGAGGATCGCGACCTCCAGACTCACGGGCACGCCGATGGAGCCCGGCTTGCGCAAGCGCGGCGGCAGCGGGTTGCACGCGACAGGTGAGGCGGCAGTTTCTGTTATACCGCAAAACTCAAGCACGGGGGCCCGGAAAGTACGCTCCAGCTCCGCCAATACCGACGGCGGCAACGGTGCCGCCCCGGAGCGAATGAAGCGCAGCCCGCGGTACGTCGCTGACCCGCCATGGTGCCGTGCCTCGGCGAGGATTGCTTGATGAATCGTCGGCACCGCCGAGTACGAAGTCGGCCGGAATGCGCGCAGCCATCCGAAGAAGCGCTTGGCCTCGTATCCCGGGGCGCAGACGACACTCGCACCCGCGGCCAGGGAGGCTAGCACCACGGCAATCAAACCATGCCCGTGAAACAGCGGCATCACGTTCAGGCAGCGGTCGTGTTCCGTGAGCGCCAGCGCCCGACCCCAGCTGTGAGCCGCCGCACAGATGTTAGCATGCGTAGAGGGAACAACCTTAGGCCGCGAGGTCGTGCCTGACGTGAGCATCAGCAGCGCGACATCATCGGGCCCGACAGAGTCGTCGGACGTCGCACTCCCCTGGCCGCCCGCGATCGCGAAGAGACCCGCCTCAGCAGTAAGCTCGACGACACGGATGCCGCGCGATATCGCCACACACCGGGCTGGCGAATCGGTCCCAGCCTCTGTGATCAATGTAATCACCCGCAGATCGCCGAAATATCTGTCGAGTTCCTCGGCTGTATAAGCTGGGTTCAGCGGCGCACACGCCGTGCATGCCGCGACGGCGAGGGCTGCCACCGCCATCTCCGGACCATTCGGCAGGGCCACGGCTACCCGCTGATCACGGCCAATCCCGACGGCCCGCAGGCTGCGCTGCATTTGCTGGACTTTCTGATACAGAAGGCCGTAGCTCAGCGGCGCGCGCCCGGGACTGAGAATTGCAGGCGCCTCCGGAATGCGCTTCGCTTGATATTCGAGCAGGTAAAGCAGGGAAGGAAACGGAACTGCGGAAATCGGCTCAATGGGATGCTCGGGCGGCATGACCTTGGATCTCAATCATGGGTTTTCGCGTGACTGCTCGCGGCCGAATAGACGAAAGCCCTTCGAATCCCGCATCTCCGCCTTTGTCTGGTGCAGCCAAAAGTCCATCTCCATCTCGCGGTACATCCGCGAGGCTGCCGCGAAATTGTCCCCAGCGTGCTCTGTCTCGCCGATGTGGTGGTAGAGCTTGCCGAGGCCGAAATGGCAGTGAGCGACCAGCGGGCGCATACAGTGCAGCTGCGCGAGGAGTAACGCATTGTGGTAGTGGGCTACCCCCTTTTCGGCATCGAAGCCATGGGGATAGATCGCGGTGTCGCCCAGAAGGTGGAGCGCGTGAGCCGTAAAGCCAGGCTGCTGGCGAGAGGACTCGAGCGCGCGATCGGCCAAGCGGCGCGCCTCATCGGGCCGCCCGAGCAGCAAACAGGCGCGGCCCACTGCGCCGTAGGCCCAGCCGCCATAGGCAACAATTCCGCTGGCCGCCTCACGGTCGAGAAGCTGCTCGGCCTCCCGGATCACGTTCAGCGCCTCGCTCGCCTCGCCGAGCTGCGCCAGCGCCCAGGCGGAGGCAGCGACCGCCCACGAAATCTGCATGGGCACATTTGCACTGCGAAGCGTGGTGATCCAGCGATCGACGCGTGAGCGCGCCATTTCCCAATCGCCGCGGAGGAAGTGCATCATGCTGGCAGCGAAGTGAGCCCAACAGATGGTGAAGACATGTTCACTTGATTCGGCAAAGCGGATCGCCTCCGCCTCGTACTTGGCCGCTTCGGCGAATCTGCCGAGCTCGGCGAGGCTCATGATCAGCCAGACCCGGCCGGCAACCGACGCCGAAAAGCTCATATCGAAACGCTCGTGGACCCAATCGGCGGGCAGCGCCTCCAGAATGTCGGTGGCGCCCGCAGCCACCCGCTCATACTCGCCCCGATAGTGATATGCCTGATGGAGATAGAGCGTCGCGGCGATGGCCAGCCGCAAATCCCCGAGGCGCGTGGCGATGTGAAGGGCGCGGCCGCCGGTCGCGAGCGCCTCGTTCAGTTCGCCGAGCGTCGAATAGACAGTCGTCATCGCAGCGCAGACCTGGCCAAGCCGACGATCGTCCTGCAACTCCTCGGCAATGGCTTCGGCCTGGCGGAGGTGATCGAGCATCTTTCGGCCTTCACCGAACTGGCGCAGGACGGGCCGAAATTCGAGGCGAATGTCGAAGGCCTGCTCGAGGCCGGCTCGGATGTCCGGGTGCGCCTCAAGAAGCTCCAGCGCCTGCTCGAACCAGGTGCGGGCATCCAAGAGCGCCGATCGCGCGGCCGCCTTGCCTCCGGCCAGCCGGAGATAGTGCACTGCCTTCTCCCACAGCTCGCCGCGAAGGGCGTGATGGGCGAGCCGCTCCACCTGTTCGCTCAACCGATCGCCATACCGCTTTTCGGTGGCATCCACGACGCGCGCATGGATGTTGCGGCGGCGTTCGTGTAGCACCCCGCTATAGGCGACGTCATGGGTGAGGGCGTGCTTGAAGGCGTATTGCAGGTCAGGAAAGATCTGTGTCGCGTGGAGAAATTCGGCGGCCTGCAAATTGTCTAGCAGACCGCGAAGCCTGTTCTCTGCAAGCTCACAAATTTCAAGCAACAGGCTGAAGGCAACATTGTACCCAATCACCGCCGCCTCTTCCAGGAGGCGTTTCTCGGCGATGGGCAGCGCGTCGATGCGCGCGGCCAGTACCGCCCGCACAGTGGGTGGGACTTCGATGTCCGCGAAGGGCGTTGCCAGGAAGTAGCTGCCGCGCATGCCTTTGATCACCCCGGTATCGGCCAAGGCGCGTGCGATCTCTTCGATAAAAAACGGATTTCCGGTGGTGCGTTCGGCCAAAAGGCACTTCACCGCCGTCAGGCTCGCGTCGGAGCCCAACAAAGCTTGAAGGAGTTCCGCCAGGCCGGGATTGGTTAGGGGATCCAGGCGGAGTTGGTGGTAATTCGGGGAGTTCCCGAAATCGTCCGGAAACTCGGGGCGATACGTGACAACCAAGAGCAAGCGGGCACTCGGCGTGGCGGTGACCAATTCGTTTAAGAGGCCGAGGGAAAGCGGGTCGTGCCAGTGGAGATCCTCAATGACCATGATCACCGGCTGCTTGCAGCTCTCGCGCAACAACAGGCGGGTGACTGCCTGATAGGTGTGATGCCGATGCTGAGGCGGATCGAGAGAGCGGAACGGATGGTCCTCATCCAGCGCATCGAGGAGATCCAGCAACGGTGGCAGCGAATCCTGCAATGCGAAGTCGAGCGATAAAATCTTGTCAGATACTTTTTCGCGGATCGATTGCGTGCTGTCATCGCTGCTGATCTGGGCGTAACGCCTGAGCAGTTCGATGACGGGCAGATAAGGCGTTGCGCGGCCATACGAAGGAGAGGTGGTTTCCAGAATCAGCCAGTCCGCTGTGTGCTGCGAACGAAGGAATTCGTGCACCAGGCGCGACTTGCCCATCCCGGCCTCGCCGACGATCGCTATCACCTGACCGTGACCTTGGCCGGCCAGCCGCTGCGCACGTATGAGTTGCTCCAGCTCGGCGTGGCGGCCGACAAAGCGCGTCAAGCCGTGACCGGCGGCGGCCTGAAGACGGGTTCGCGCGGGGCCGACGTCTGTGACCTCATAGACTCGTACCGGATCGGCGAGCCCCTTAACCATTACGTCGCCAAGCGGCTTCACGGCGACATAGTCCTCGGCCAATCGGAGCGTGTCGGCAGTGGTAAGCACGGAACCGGGCTTTGCCATCTGTTCCATGCGACTTGCGAGATGTGCCGTCCGGCCTACCACAGTGAAGTCCATGTGCAAGTCGTTGCCGATTGCACGGACAACAATTTCCCCCGAGTTGATGCCGACCCGGATCGTCAGCTGCACTCCATGAGATCTTTGGACCTCCTCGGCATATCGGCTAACGGCCTGCTGCATCCTGAGCCCGGCGTAACAGGCCCGGATGGCATGGTCCTCAACGGCGATCGGCGCCCCAAAGAGGGCCATAATGCCATCACCCATGACCCTGTGCACGGTGCCCTCATAGCGGTGCACCGCTTCCATCATCCGCTCGAGCACCGGTTCGAACAGGAGCTGTTGCGCCGCTTCGGCATCGCGGCCGACAAGCAGCTCCATCGAGCCGGTGATATCAGCAAACAGCACCGTGACGTGCTTGCGCTCACCCTCAACAGCGGCCCGTGAAATCAGAATTTTTTCGGCGAGATGGCGGGGCGTGTAACTTTTAGGCGAAGCAAATCTGATATTGCCCGTAATATCGCCCTGCGCATGACCACAGTGGGGACAGAATTTGGCCGTGAAGGATACGCAGCCGTCGCAGTTGCCACACCGCCGCATCAGTGGCTCAGCGCATTCTTCGCAGAACTTCGCGTTGAAGCTATTTTCGTGCTGGCACTTCGGGCATTCCATAGCGGCGCCGGAATGGAGCGAGCGGGATGACCACGTTAACGTTGCACGCAACCGGCGACAAGGCGCATCTGCGCCGCTCGACTTCCGCGAGCACGCCGAGATCCTGGCAACGCTGACTGTGCCAAGGCACACAGCGAGCCGGGAACGTCGGTGCGCAACGGTTCCGCGAGCGGCATCAGCGCGAAGCGGCCATCGTCAAGGATAGCAAACACCCCGAGGCTGGCGAGCGCACGCAGCAGCCGGTACAGCGCGGGCGAATGCGCGCCGATCGCAGCAGCCAATTCCTCGGCGTGGCGCGGCCCATCCGCCAGCTGGTCGGCGATGCCGAGCTGCGCGGCCACGATAAGCGCCTGCGCCTGCTG
>Ga0070699_100004023_pt1 | contig 12991 bp, 9 predicted proteins | sample KBSK1503metaG_FD_65473 | JGI IMG/M metagenome (GOLD analysis project Ga0070699, IMG submission 65473) | Corn, switchgrass and miscanthus rhizosphere microbial communities from Kellogg Biological Station, Michigan, USA - KBS K1-50-3 metaG | ecosystem: Host-associated > Plants > Roots >...
GTGCGAGAGGTGCGAGGGGTGCGAGGGGTGCGAGAGGTGCGAGAAGTGCGAGTGGTGGGTCGGTGCATAATCGCGGCATGAATGCGCGCTTTCATGTGCCCGAGGCACAGGCGCCGGGCGAAGTCGTGCCACTGCCCGATGACGAGGCCGAGCATCTGACCCGCGTGCTCCGGTTGAAACCCGGCGATGCGGTGCGCGTCTTCAACGGACGCGGCGGCGAGTTCGACGCGGTCGTCGAGCAGGCCGGCAAGAATGGCGCGCTCGTGCGCGTAGGAACCGCGCAGCAGCCCGCGCCCGAGGCCCGGGTCGCGATCACGCTCGCGCAGGCGGCGCTGAAGGGAGACAAGATGGACGATGTGGCGCGCGACGCGGTCATGCTCGGCGTCGCGGTTATTCAGCCGATCATCACCGAGCGCGCCGAGGTAACGCGCGCGTCACTGGCGCGCGCTCAGAGGCGGGACCGCTGGCAGAGGGTCGCAATCTCGTCGGCGAAACAGTGCGGGCGCGCGACGGTGCCGGCCATCCTCGAGCCGCTCGACTTCGGGGAGCTCGTCGAGGCGCTGGCGAAGTTGACGCTCCCGCAGCCCGCGTTGATGTTCGTTGAGCCTCACGCAGGCCACGATGCGACAAGGCTGTCCGAATTGGACTTGTCGCCTCAGCGCGCCGCGACGGTCATCATAGGTCCCGAAGGCGGATGGACGGACAGCGAGATCGAACACGGGGCGTCCGTGGCCCGCCTCGTCACGCTCGGTGGTCGCACGCTTCGGGCCGACGCGATGCCTATCGTGGCGCTCGCGGCTCTATTTACGATTTGGGGAGAGTTCTAGACAGACCCATTCGTCCTCCTGACCGCGCCACGTGACGTCCAGTCCGGAAAACGCTCGGAGCACGCCGCTCTCCTCGTCGTCCATGAATCCGCCGAGTACAAGCCGGCCCGAAGGCCCTGCGAGGGACGCCAGGCGCGCAGCGGCCGCGATCAGAAGACCGCCGGTCAGGTTCGCGACGACGACGTCGAAATGATCCGGGATTCGGGATTCAGGATTCGGGATTCGCAGGTCGATGAGTTCGATCGTCACCTGCGTGTCAGGGTTGAGCGTCAGGTTGTCGCGCGCCGCCGCGACAGCATCCGGATCGTCATCGATCGCCACGACCGTTGCTGCGCCAAGCCGGCTTGCCGCAATCGCGAGCACGCCGGATCCCGTTCCGATATCGACGACGCGCAGACCGTGAAGATCGAGGTGCTGGAGCGCTGCGAGGCAGAGACGGGTCGTCGCGTGGTGCCCGGTGCCGAATCCCATCGAGGGCTGGATGACGATGACCATGGGTTCGCGGTTCCGGATCCCGGATCCCGGATCCCGGATCCCCGGGAGAGGCACGTCCCAGGGCGGCGCGACGACGATGCCGCCAACCCGGATGGCCTTGAGGCCGGCCTGCGAGCGTGCAGCCCAGTCCTCATCCGGCACATCGACCGCGCGAATGTTGATGCCCGTGAACTGATCGCGAAGGGCGTCGGCCGCGCGGTCCCTGTCGCCGGCGTCGTGGAAGAACACGCGTGAGAGGTCAGGAAGCGTGTCGTCGATCGCGGCGATGCCGAAATCGAGCAGGAAGGCCTGGATGAGATCGCTGATCCGGGGCTCGGCTTGATGGACCTCGAGCGCCGGCCATGCGCTCACCCGTCGACTCTGCTCGGGGTGCCCTGAGCCCTCGTCGAAGGGCATCGTTATCCGAAGATGTCCTTCACCCGGTCGAAGAGGCCGCGATCCTCGTGATCGTCGCGCGATGTCGGCTCGAACTTCTCTTCAGGCAGCGAGGCGGCGAGTTGCTCCAGCAGTTTCCGCTGTTCGCGCGTCACCTTCTTCGGCGTCACGAGCTTCACCGTGACGAGCAGGTCGCCGCGCGAGCGTCCGGAGACCACGTCGGGCATGCCCTTGCCGCGGAGGCGGAACGTCTCGCCGCTCGTCGTCCCCTCTGGAACCTTGAACGTTCCCTCACCCTCGAGTGTCGGAATCCTGATCTCACCGCCGAGCGCGAGCGTGGGATAGTTCAATGGGATCTCGCAAAACAGATCGTTGCCGTCGCGATGAAAGAACGCATGGTCCTGCACGTGCACGACGACGTACAGGTCACCGGCGGGCCCGGCGCCCGAGCCGGCTTCGCCTTCTCCCGTGAGCCGCAGCCGTTGACCGGTCGCGATTCCAGCGGGGATTTTCACGGTCAGTTTGCGCTGGTGCTGCACGCGCCCGCTGCCGTGACACGTCTGGCAGGGTGTGCTGATGATCGATCCGGTGCCGCGGCACTGGCCGCACGTGCGCGCGACGGTGAAAAACCCCTGCTGGTAACGAAGCTGACCGCGTCCGTGGCACTGCGGGCAGGCCGTTGGCTTCGAGCCGGGCGCCGCGCCCGAGCCGGCGCAGACGTCACAGGTTTCGTTCCGCGGAATCTGGATTGACGTCTCGACGCCCTTGGCGGACTCGTCGAACGAGATCTCGAGGTCGTAGCGCAGATCGGCGCCGCGCTGCGGTCCCCCGCGCCGCCGGGCGCCACCGAACATCTCGCCGATCCCGAAAATGTCGCCAAGGCCGCCGAGAATGTCCTCGAAGCCCGTGAAGACGGTGGGATCGAAGCCGCCGGTCGCCGCGCCGCCAAGCCCCGCATGGCCGAAGCGGTCGTACATGTGGCGCTTGTCGGTGTCGGCGAGGATGGCATAGGCCTCGGCCGCTTCCTTGAAGCTCTCCTCGGCTGCCTTGTCGCCCGGATTGCGATCCGGGTGAAACTGCAACGCGAGCTTCCGGTACGCGCTCTTGATTTCCTGCTCCGTGGCCGTGCGGGCGACGCCGAGAACCTCGTAGTAGTCGCGCTTGCTCACGTTTTCGCCACCTTCACCATGGCCGGGCGCAGCAGGCGATCGCCGAGCGTGTAGCCGCGCCGCAGCTCCTGGATCACTTCTCCTTCGCGGTGGTCTGGACTTGGTTCAGACATGACCGATTCGTGGAAGCGCGGATCGAAGTCCGCGCCGACGGCCTGGATCGGCTTGACGCCCCGTTTGCGCAGAAGCTCCAGCATCTGGCGGTGAATGAGCTCCACGCCTTTCCGGAACGAATCGGCGGCGCCCGTGGCCGGCGCCTGCAGCGCGCGCTCGAGATCGTCGAGGATCGGGAGCAGATCCGCCAGCGCATCGGCGCTCATCGCGTCCAACTGATCGCGACGATCGCGCTCGACGCGCTTGCGGTAGTTGTCGAACTCGGCGGCCGTGCGCAGCAAGCGATCCTGCAGCGCATCCTTCTCGCGGCGGAGCTCGTCGACCGGCGAGACGTCCTGTTCAGTCGTCGGCTCGGTGGCCGCGCCAGTCGTGTCCTGTTCGTTCGCGATATCGTCTTGCATGTGCGTGTTGGTCGTTGATGATCAATTCGTGCGAAGCACGCGGGCGACCGCCTGCGTCACACCGTCGACGACGGTGATGGCCCGCGAGTAATGCATCCGTGTCGGTCCGATGATGCCGACGGTCCTGATCGTGCTCCCATCGGACGTCGTCGACGCAATGAGACTGAACGGACGCAGATCCGGGGCCGTATGCTCGCCGCCGATGACGACGGTGAGTCCGGGGCCGTCGATGTATTTCGTCAAGAGGCGCACCATCCGCTCTTTTTCTTCCATCATCTCGAGCAACGCGCGCAAGGTCGGCAGCGACACGCTGTCGGGCGCCGGCGTTTCGAGCAGCGACGCGGCCCCTTCGACGTGAAATCCCTGGTGCGTCGGCAGCTCCTCGAGTGTCGAGCGCGCAAGACGCAGTGCGCGCGCCATCAGCTGATCGTACAACGTCCGCTCCTGCGCGAGTCGCGCGAGTACCGCCTCGCGGACGTCGAGAAGCGGAACCCCGGCAAATTCGGTGTTGAGGTAGTTCGCCGCCTCCACCAGTTCTTCGGAGCGTACCTCTTCGCCCGCATCGACTACCTTCTGCGTGACCTGGTTGCCGCGCGAGACGACGACGACGAGGACACGCGAGCCGCCAAGCGGTACGAACTCTATTCGCTGGAGCACGGCATCGTCGGTGCCTGCAATCGCGAAGCCGATGTGCCGGGATGCGCGCGACACCATGTGCGAGACGCTCGCGAGCAGGTCGTCGATCAGCGGGGAACGCTCGGCGTGTTGCCGTAATTGGTTCTCGACGACGGCGGTTGGCCGCGCGGGCCTGCGGCTCTCGAGGAGCAAATCAACGAACACCCGGTAGCCGCGATCGGTCGGCACACGACCGGCCGAGGTATGCGGCTGGTGCACGTAGCCTTCATCCTCGAGCCTGACGAGCACGTTGCGCACGGTCGCTGATGAGACAGCGACACCGCTCTCCCGGGCGAGCTTCTGCGATGGCACGGGCTCACCGGTCGCGATGTACTCGCGCACCAGCGCCGCCAACAGCCGCCGCGACCGATCGGAGAGTTCGTGAGAAACCATTGCCTGTCAGAAGCTTAGGGCTTTACAGATTATAGCGTGTCGAACCAAGGGTTCACGCAGAGGGGCTGGTTGTTCACTCTTCTGGGTTCTTCGTTCTCTGTTCGTGTTCAAGTTCGGTTCTAGGTTCGGAGTTCAGCTTCTGCGTTCGGTTATGCGGCCCTGCGTCGCAGCTTCTGCGTTATCCCGGGCCCGCCCAACGAAGATCACGCCTGAAATCGCGCGGCACTGCGTGTGCTCTGTTGCGAACGCATGCGCGGTGTCCGGCGATTCACAGATCGTCGGGCGTGGCGGGTGTGCGATGTCTACAAGAAGGCTGTGTATAAGCTGCTCGACAAGGGAGTGTTCGGGAAGGACTGGAAGCGTCTCGAACAGCTTGAGGATTCCGTTGCCGGGCCGCCCGGCCATGTCGCGGAGGGCTTTGGTCGCTTCAATCCTCCGGATTTTGCGCGGTTCACGGTCATTGCACGTTCATCGATCATGGAATCCCAGAGTCACCTGATCGATGCGGTCGACAAGAGGTACATCACCGAGCAAACAAGGCTGGAGCTGGATTCTCTCGCCGCGTCGGCACTCGAGGAAGTCACCGGGCTCATGGAATATCTGCAGTCGCCGGAAGCGCTCCGCAATGCCCGCCGGGCACGCGAACGACGCATCGCGTCACGCCCCGAGCGCCTCTCGCGCCGAACCCAGAACCGCGAACCCTCGAACCCCGAACAGGCGAACCCCGAACAGGCGAATCCAGAACCTACGAACAGGGAACATCCGAACAAAGAACCCCGAACCGAACTTGAACACGAACCGAGAAGCAAGAACCCAGAAGGGTGAACGCCTGTTCGTTCGCCTGTTGTTCAGCGTTCACCAGCGATGCAGCTCGCAGTACTCGGTCGGCTCAGTTCCCGAGAGGAATGATTCCGTAAGTGTCCGGGGGCAGCCGGGCAGTGCGAGCTTGCCGGTGTCGCGATCGATTTCGGAGAACGTGATTCCCTCGGGCGCCTCGAACGGGGCGTTCGTATGTCCGGCGGTCGCGTTCTTCATGAACTGCGTCCAAATCGGCAGCGCGGCCTGGCTGCCGCTCACCGATACCGGCTGGTTGTCGTCGAAGCCCACCCAGACGACGGTCAGAAGGTCGGGCGTGAACCCGACGAACCACGCATCGCGCAGGTCGTTGGTCGTGCCGCTCTTGCCGGCGGCATCGAACGTGAACCCTGCCGCCCGCGCGCCCGCGCCAGTGCCCTCGTTGATCACGCTGCGCATCATGTTGGTCACGAGATAGGTGGTATCAGGGCGCGCGACCCTGCGCATCACGCCCTCCTTGGGCTTGAGGTGACGCGTGCCGGCGTCGATCGCATTGATGACTTTGAGGGGACGCACCATCCCCCCGTTGGTGAACAGCGTGTAGGCCTGCGCGACCTCGAGTGGCGTCAGTTCGAAGACCCCAAGCGTGATGGCGGGGAAGCCACGCGGCGGCGTGCCGACCCCCACGCGCTTCCATACCTCGGCCACCTTGTCGAAACCGATGGTCTCGCCCACGTGGATCGTTCCGAGGTTGCGCGACATGGCCAGCGCACGTCGCCAGGTGATCTCTCCGTCGTAGTCGTCGTAGTTCCTCGGCTCCCACGTCTGGTCATCGAAGGTAAACACCTCCGGTTCGTCGTTGGTCAGCGACGCGGGCGTCAGGTCATTGCGCCCTTCCGCCGCGGCGCGCTCAAACGCCGCGAGAAAGACGAACGGCTTGAACACCGATCCGGGCTGGCGACGAGCGACGATCGCGCGGTTGAACTGGGACTGGTTGTACGAGCGGCCTCCGACCATCGCGAGAATCTCGCCGGTCCGCGGATCGACGGCCAGGAGTGCCGCCTGCGCGCGCCCTTTGCGCTTCCGTCTGGCCAGCAGATCGTCGACACGCGTCAATCCGTCGCGCACCGCGTCCAGCGCGAGCCTCTGCAGATTGATGTCGAGCGTGGTGTGCACGTCGACCGAGTTCTCCTGCGCGGTGAGCCCGGGAAACTTCTCCGCGATTTCCTGACCAACCATGTCGACGAAGTAGGGCGCCTCGTTGTCGACGCCCCGAGCGGCAACCTGCAACGGCTCGCGGCTGGCCCGATCGGCCACGTCCGTGGAGATGTAGTCCTCGTCTGCCATGGCGCGCAGGACGATGTTGCGGCGCTCGACGGCATTCTTGGGATTGACGAACGGGGAGTGCAGACCAGGATTCTGAATCACGCCCGCGATCAGCGCGGCTTCGCCGACGGTCAGATTCGCGACGTCCTTGCCAAAGAACAGCCGCGATGCTTCCGCAACACCGTGAATGGCGAATGACCCGCGCTGGCCGAGGTAGACGTCGGTCAGATAGAGCTCGAGGATCTCGTCCTTCGACGCGCGCCGCTCGAGCACGAGCGACATGAACGCCTCCTGTACCTTGCGGCGGTATGAGCGCGTGCCGGTGGCCAGCTCGCTGTTGAACTCATCGGTGAGGAAGAACATCCGCGCGAGCTGCTGGGTGATGGTGCTGCCGCCGACCGGATACTTGTTGTCGCCGATCGCGTTGATGATCACGGAACGGATCACGCTGAAGGGGTTCACGCCGGGATGCGAGTAATAACTCTGGTCCTCGATTGCGAGGACCGCCTGCTGCATCCGCTTCGGAATGGTCTCGAGCGACACGCGGCGCCGCTTCTCACGCGCGCCGCTCGTCATCAGCGCGGTCAGGAGCGGCGGATCGAGCGTTACCGCATCCGTCCTGATCGCCTTCGCGGTGCCGTTCATGATGTCGAGCGCCGTGATGCCGCGCGGCGGGGGAGGGGGAGGACCGCCAGCCCGTCTCACCGCGCGCGGGGCAGGGAACGTCGCGCGAATAGTCTTGCCGCTGAAGTCGCCGGTCCGCGGCGTGATGAGCACGGCGTTGCGGATGATCGCGAACTCGCCAGGCGCTTGCGCCGTCGGGCGCTGGGCGTAGCCGAGATCGTTCAACCGCGCGATCAGCTCCTGCTCGCTGAGCGTCTCGCCGCGGCGCACTTCGAGCGGCCGGGCATACACGCGCGGGAGCGAGCGCTCACGCTCACCCTGGAGCCGGGCGTCGATGATGTGCCCGAACGACACGTAGTAGTAGATGAGTGTCGCGCCGACGACGAGCGAGGCGATCGAGCAGGCGATCAGGACGTACCGCACGATACGCGGATTGCGGGAGATCCATTTACGCGCGCGCACTCGCCGTGATGTTTGTGCCATTGATGTGCAGTGTAGGGGCGGGTCTTCAGACCCGCCCTGTCTTCAGACCCGCCTCTACGTATCGGGATCCAACCCCTAGACCGTCAATACCCAGTGGGTGCCCAGGTCGGGGGACAGTTCCTCGGTGAGCCGGTCGACGAGCAGGGGGCCATATTTGTTCAGAAAATACACGAACCCAATCGCGCGTTCCTGCGGATCGCCGCCGGGAAACGCCTGCGCCTGGGCGTGCTGGAACTGGCGGCGCAAGGTGTCGTCTTTTCGCTTCGCGGCCTGGATGATCTTCCCGTGGAGTTTTTTCAGATCGTCCTGCATGCGTCCGAGCGCGGATTGGGCGGCCCCTTCAAGGGTCGCATCAATCTGGGTGACGCTGGAGGCGAGCTGTTCCATCCGCTCCTGCAGCACGCGCGAGACGTCCTCCAACGAGGCCTCGACGCCTGGCGGCAGCTGCGCTTCGAGCAGCTGATTCAGCGCGGCCTCGTCCTGCGCCCGCAGCTGCTCGAGGGGCACCTCGTGCCGCATCAGAAATCGCGTGGCGTTCGCGTCGAGGAGGGTCGCGGTCGTGCGCTGCTGCATGAGCGGCATCGGCACCCCGAAAGCGCCGTAGATGCCTCGGAGCTGGCCGAGATACGCCAGCTCGTTCGGTCCGGCAACGTAGCAGACGGTGGGAAAGAGCGTGTCCTGAACGATCGGCCGGAGCAGGACGTTGGGGCTGAACTCACTGGGCGACTGCCGAAGGCGTGCGAGCAGCGCCTCCTTGGTTTCCAGGCGTTCGCCGACCTCGAAGCGCTGTTGCTCTCCGTCGTGCAGGCGAATCGCCTCGCGCCCGCCATTGAGGTGGAACAGCGCGACCGTTCCCGGCTGAGGCGTGACCTGGGCGGTGTAACCACGCGCTTCCATCGCGGCGCCCACGTCAGCGGCTAGCCGTGCGGTTTCGCCCGCGCGTTCGATCTCCTGCGCAAAGATGCCCGCAACCAGCGGCTTGGCGGCGGGATCCGCCGAGTCATAGACCACGAGGCCACGTGGACCGAGGAGCGACTCCATCCACTGCCCGAACGCGTCGGCCATCCCTGCGCCGGAGTGATACGCGGCGCGGAGCGTGTCGAACAGCAACGGGCTGAACTCGGTTGTCGGCAGCAGCCTGCCGAGCTCCGCGAGCGCGCTGTCAATCGAGTCATCCAGGCACACGCGGGCAACCGGCTCTCCATGCGCGCCGGGCGGATCGCCGACGGCCACAGTCCGATGCGCCAGTGCGGCGTCGAGCACCCCGCACGATTTCACCTCATCCCAGTCGTGATCCTCCGCGTCGATCCAGAAGATGGCGACCGCCGGCACCTTGTGCTGCGTCGTGACTTGATCGGCGAGCTGGACGGCGGTGATCGCCTTCAGCAGCGTGAAGAGTGGACCGCCGAAGAGACCCGCTTGCTGGCCGGTGACGACGGCGACCGTGTTCGTGTCGCGCAGCTGGGCAGCCGCGGCGACCGCTTCAGGCGGCGCGCCGCGGCGGCGCTGTTGCGCCTGCACGATGTCTGCAATGGCGGTGCGGTGACGCGGATGCTGCTGGCTTCGAGCAATCGCCTCGCGCCAGGCACGCAGGTCGCGCGGGTCGCCCGCGAAGAAGTCGCCAACCTTCCCGTAATCGAACGCGTAGTCGGCAACCAACGGCCTGATCCACGGGAACCGGCGTATGTCGATGGGGATGCGTGAGGTCGTCGCCACGCCTGGCTGGGGGAGCACCGGTCGGTACTGTCGCAGAGCGCCGCTTAGACTGTCAAGGCAGGATCATCGCACTCTCACACCTCTCGCACCTTTCGCACCCTTCGCACCTCTCGCACCTCTCGCACCTCTCGCACCTCTCGCACCCCTCGCACCCCTAGCACCCTCCCACCCTTTGTTATGTATAATCATGCAGCCCGCGACATAATCATACATACCCCCCGCAGGCTCACCTCATCAAAGATGAACGCAATCCTGGCACTGGAAGATGGGACCTGGTATCGCGGCATCGGCGCCGGCGCGTCCGGCGAGACGAGCGGCGAGGTCGTCTTCAACACAAGCATGACCGGATACCAGGAGGTCCTGACCGACCCCTCGTACGCCGGGCAGATCGTGGCGATGACCGCGCCGCTGATTGGCAATTACGGCGTCGCGCCCGGTGACGCCGAGTCACAGGCGCCGCGCGTCGCGGGGTTCATCATGCGCGAGGCCTCGCCGGTCGCCAGCAACTGGCGTTCGGATGAGTCGCTCCGCGATTACCTCGTCCGCTACAACATCGTCGCCATCGCCGACATCGATACGCGGGCGCTGACGCGTGTCCTGCGATCGGCAGGCGTCATGCGGGGTGTCGTGGCGACGGGACAGGTCGACCCGGAGAAGCTCGTCGAGAAGGCGCGAGCCATTCCGAAGATGGAAGGGTCGGATCTGGTGCGCGGGGTCACGTGCGAACAGCCGTTCGAGTGGCGCGATCGTGCAACGTCCGCGGGCGACGCGGATCACCTCGAGTTCGGCGTTGCCCCCGAGCGCCGCCCGTCCAGGCGGTTGCGCGTGGCCGCGTATGACTTCGGGATCAAGTGGAACATCCTGCGGCGGCTGGATGCATACGGCTGCGACGTTCGAGTGTTCCCGGCGGATGCGCCCGCCAGCGAGCTTCTCGCGATCGAGCCGGACGGCATCTTTTTGAGCAACGGCCCCGGCGATCCCGCGGCCTTGCCGTACGCCGTCGAAAATGTGCGCGAGCTCGTGAAGTCGGACGTCCCGACGTTCGGCATCTGTCTTGGCCACCAGATTCTCGGCCTTGCGGTCGGCGGCCAGACATTCAAACTGAAGTTCGGTCATCGTGGCGCCAATCACCCGGTGAAGGAGCTCCGCTCCGGAAAGGTGGAAATCACGTCGCAGAACCACGGTTTTGCCGTCGACCCGGGCTCGCTGCCGGCGGACGTCACGGTGACGCACCTGAATCTCTACGACGGCACGGTCGAAGGCTTCGCTCACACCAGCAAGCCGCTCTTTTCGGTGCAGTACCATCCCGAAGCGTCACCGGGCCCGCACGACGCGGATTACCTGTTCCGTCAGTTCCTCGAATCGATGGAGAAGCGATGAACGCCCGGACCACGAAGACCACGAAAGTCTCGAAGGGCGCGAGGGCCAAACGGGCCACAGAGACTCAGAGACACAGAGGCATTCTAGGTTTGGATTCTCTGTGTCTCTGTGTCTCTGTGGCGTGTGACAGTGGATGTCGTTGAATGCCGAAGCGAACTGACATCAAGCGCGTCCTCGTCATCGGCTCGGGGCCGATTGTCATCGGGCAGGCGTGCGAATTCGACTACTCCGGTACGCAGGCGTGCAAGGCATTGCGGGCCGAAGGCCTCGAGGTCGTCCTCGTCAACAGCAACCCGGCGACGATCATGACGGACCCCGAGATGGCCGACCGCACCTACGTCGAGCCGCTGACGGTGGATATGGTCGAAGCGATCATCGAGAAGGAGCGGCCCGACGCGGTGCTGCCGACCGTCGGCGGTCAGACGGCGCTCAACCTGGCAGTGGCGCTCGCCGATCGCGGCGTACTGGAAAAGTACAACGTCACGCTGATTGGCGCGCAGATCGACGCCATCAAAGTGGCGGAAGATCGGCTCCTGTTCCGCAACGCGATGGAGGAGATCGGCGTCGAGGTCCCGCGGAGCGGCGTCGCGAAATCACTCGATGACGCGCTGGCCTGCGTCGAGGAGACGGGCTTCCCATCGATCATCCGCCCGTCGTTCACGATGGGGGGCGTGGGCGGCGGCATCGCCTACAACATCGAAGAGTTCCGCGAGGTCGCGGGCCGCGGTCTCGACCTCAGCCCCGTGCACGAAATCCTCGTCGAGGAATCGGTCATCGGCTGGAAGGAATTCGAGCTCGAGGTGATGCGCGACGTTGCGGACAATTTCGTCGTCGTCTGTTCGATCGAGAACATCGACCCGATGGGCGTACACACCGGCGACAGCGTCACCGTGGCGCCCGCGCTCACGCTCACCGACAAGGAATACCAGCGGATGCGCGACATGGCGCGGCGGATCATCCGGCGGGTCGGCGTCGAGACCGGCGGGTCGAATATCCAGTTTGCGGTCAATCCCGACGACGGCCGCATCGTGGCCATCGAGATGAACCCGCGCGTCTCGCGATCGTCGGCGCTGGCGTCGAAGGCGACCGGCTTCCCGATCGCGAAGATCGCGGCAAAGCTCGCCCTCGGGTATCACCTGGACGAGATCCCCAACGACATCACGCGGCTCACGCCGGCGTCCTTCGAACCGACGATCGACTACATCGTCGTCAAGTTCCCTCGGTGGAACTTCGAGAAGTTCCCGCAGGCGGATCGCACGCTGACGACGCAGATGAAGTCGGTGGGCGAGGCGATGGCCATCGGCCGCACGTTCAAGGAGGCCTTCCTCAAGGCCGTGCGTTCGCTGGAGCTGGGACGATTCGGGCGCCTGTTCCCGGAGACCCCCGACGAAGCGGGCGACCAGGATGAAGATGACACCGCGCTGCGGAAGCGGCTGGTCGTCCCGAGCGATCGTCGTATGTGGGCGGTGTTTCGCGCCTTGCGCCGTGGCTGGACGATTGAAACGATCCACGAACTGACGAAGATGGATCGCTGGTTCCTGCAACAATTTGCCGAGATCGTGGCGCTGCGCGAGATGGCCGCACTCGGCGAGTTCCGTGAAATGTCCGTCGACTTGTTGCGGACGCTGAAACGGAACGGCTTCAGCGACGAGGACATCGGCGCCGTCTACGGTGTGGGCGAGGAGGTCGTGCGCCAGCGCCGGCTGGATGAAGGGCTGGTACCTGCCTACAAGCGCATCGACACGTGCGCCGCGGAGTTCGAGTCGTTCACGCCGTATATGTACGGCACGTACGAAGAGGCGTGCGAGGCCGACCCGACACCGCAGAAGAAAGTGATCATCCTCGGCAGCGGACCGAATCGCATCGGGCAGGGCATCGAGTTCGACTACTGCTGCTGCCATGCGGTGTTCGGTTTCCGCGAGGAAGGCTTCGAGACGGTGATGGTGAATTGCAACCCGGAAACGGTGTCGACCGACTACGACACCGCCGACCGGCTGTACTTCGAGCCGCTGACGTTCGAGGACGTCATGGGCGTCATCGACCGCGAACGAAGCGCGGGTGCGGACGTCTCGTGTGTCGTGCAGTTCGGCGGCCAGACACCGCTGAAGCTCGCGCTGGCGTTGCTGGACGCGGGTGTCAAGATCCTTGGAACCACGCCCGATTCGATCGATCTGGCCGAGGATCGGCAGCGGTTCTCGCAACTGCTGTGGGACCTCGG
>Ga0070699_100004024_pt1 | contig 12989 bp, 12 predicted proteins | sample KBSK1503metaG_FD_65473 | JGI IMG/M metagenome (GOLD analysis project Ga0070699, IMG submission 65473) | Corn, switchgrass and miscanthus rhizosphere microbial communities from Kellogg Biological Station, Michigan, USA - KBS K1-50-3 metaG | ecosystem: Host-associated > Plants > Roots >...
CCCCAACCAGTACTCCCCGCGCGACTACGCGAAGCCCACGATGCTGCTCACGCTCCCGCTCTCCGGCAACCGCTTCGTGGCCCTCGTCGGCGCCCTGGTGCTGCTCGCGCTCTTCTACCTGCTCGTCACCCGGACGTGGGTGGGGCGCGCGCTCCGGGGCGCGGCCCAGAACCGGATCGGCATCCAGACCGCCGGCATCGACGTCCTCCGCCTCGACATGCTGGCCTTCGGGGTCGGCGTGGCGATGGCCGCCGCGGCCGGCGCGCTGCTCGCGCCGGACTTCCTGGTCTACCCGGAGAACGGCGCCATCTCGACCTTCAAGGGGTTCGAGATCATCGTGATCGGGGGCCTCGGGTCGATCCTGGGCAGCGTGGTGGGCGGGGTGCTGCTGGGGGTGATCGAGGCCCTGGGCTCGGTGTTCATCTCACCGGCCTACAAGGACCTCTACGGGTTCCTGCTGCTGATCGTCCTGCTGGTGCTGCGGCCCAACGGCCTCTTCGGGGAGCGCGAGCGCACGGTCTGACCCGGGCCCGCCCCGGCTCAGTCGGCCGGCCGCCTCACTCCGAGGAGCGGGGCCAGCGCGGGTAGCCGCACCCCGATGCGCGCGCCCGCCGCGCGCAGCAGCCCGACCAGGCCGGCCGGGTAGAGCCGGATCACCGCGATGACGAGGAGGGCGAAGAGCACCATCCGGATCTCGCCCCAGCGCCGCAGCAATTCGGAGAGCAGCTCGATGAAGACGGCGCCCAGGGCCGGTCCCGCGAACGTGCGCAGGCCGCCGCTGATCACCATGATGATGACGGTGGCCATCTCGTTGAACTTCATCGGCGTTGGCGAGAGCAGGCCGATGTAGTGCCCCTGGAAGGCGCCCGCCACCGCCGCGAACACCGCGGAGACGACGAACGCGAAGCGCTTCCACCTGAAGGTGTCCACCCCCATGGTCGCGGCGGCCTCCTCGTCGTCGCGGATGGCGCGCAGGTAGGCGCCGATCCGCGAGTGGATGATCTGCCAGGCCACCAGCAAGGCCCCGAGGGCCAGGCCCAGGAACAGGTAGTAGTAGGGCGTCGCGCGCGGCGTCCCGAAGAGCAGCGGCGCGGCCAGGCCCAGATCCCCGCGCGTGATCTGGTATTCCACCGTGACCAGCAGGCGGACCGACTCCGCGAACGCCCAGGTGGCCAGCGCCAGGTAGATCGCGCGCATCCGCAGGCACAGGCTGCCGAGCCCGTAGCCGACGGCGGCGGCCAGCACCGCCCCCGCCACCACCCCGGCCAGGATCGGCATCCCGGTGCGCTGCACGAGCAGCGCCGAGGTGTAGGCGCCGATCCCGGCGAACGTGTGGTGGGCGAGCGAGAACTGCCCGGTGTAGCCCGCGAGGAGATTCCAGCCCACCGCGAGGATCACGTAGTAGAGGCTGATGACGAGGATGTGGGTGTGGTACTCGGAGGTGACGAGCGGCACCCACGCGAGCGCCGCGTAGGCCACCAGGCAGACGCCCAGGCGCCGGAGCAAGCCCGCCACGCCCTCAGGCTCCGAGGAGCGAGTCGCGGATCAGCTCGCGAAGATGATCCGCGAAGTCGGCCTGCGGACCCTGGCGGCGGACCTGTCCCCCTTCGATCACGTAGAGATAGTCCGAGACCTCCACCGCCTTGGTGATGTTCTGGTCCACCAGGAGGATCGTGACGCCGGTGGCGCGCGCCTCCACGAGCCGCGCGTACACCTCGGTCGAGACGCGGGGGGCGAGCCCGGCGGAGGGCTCGTCCACCAGGAGCAGCATCGGGTCGGTCACCAGCTCCTTGGCCAGCGAGAGCATCTTGGCCTCGCCGCCGCTCAGCGAGGTGGCGCGGTGCCGCCGCTTCTCCCGGAGCCGGGGGAACGTCGCGTAGGCGCGCTCCAGCATCTGGCCCACGCGCCCGCGGTCGCCCCGCTCCACCCAGGCGCCCAGGAGCAGGTTCTCCTGCACGGTGAGCTGGGGGAAGATGTTCGCGCCCTGGGGCACGTAGCTGACCCCGAGCCGCTTGATCTCGTGGGGCGCCGCCCGCTGGATCTCGCGCCCGTCGTGGACGATGCGGCCCTCGCGGGGGTGGAGGAAGCCGAAGATGGTCTTGAGCAGCGTCGACTTCCCCGCCCCGTTCGGTCCGATGATGCCGGTGACGCTGCCCGCCTCGACCCGCAGGCCGATGCCGGCCAGGATGTCGATGCCCTCGACGTAGCCGGCCGCGACCCGGTCGACCTCGAGCAGCGCCATCTACTTGCCCAGGTACGCTTCGAGGACGACGGGATCGTTCGCCACCTGGGAGAGCGGGCCCTCCGCGATGAGGCGTCCGTCGTGCATGACCGAGACCCGGCCGCAGAGCCGCCGCACCTCGGCCATCTCGTGGGAGACGATGAGGAAGGTCACCCCGTGCTCCCGGTTCATCCGGAGGATCGCCTCCATGATGACCTCGCGGATGGTCGGATGCACGCCCGCGAACGGCTCGTCCATCAGGACCACCTGGAGGGGATGGATCATCAGGGCGCGGGCGATCTGCACCAGCATCGCCTGCCCGCCCGAGAGCTGCTTGGCGAGGGCGTGGCGGTGCCGGTCCATGGCGACGAAATCGAGCTGGCGGCGCGCGCTCGCCTGAATCTCCGCCATCGGGCGCGTGGCGGCGCGGGCCCGCTCCGCGTGGCCCGGGAGCAGGACGTTCTCGAGCACCGTCATGTTCCCGAAGAGCTTCGGGATCTGGAAGGTGCGGGCCACTCCCCGCGCGGCGATCTCGTGGGGCCGCATGCGGTAAACGCGGCGGCCGTCGAGATGGATCTCGCCCGCGTCCAGGCGATGGAGGCCGGAGAGGATGTTCACGGTGGTGGTCTTGCCGGAGCCGTTGGGGCCGATCAGCCCCCGGATCTCGCCGCGGGCCACCGCCAGCGAGAGCCCGTTCACCGCGACCACGCCGCCGAAGCGCTTGACGACGCCGCGGGTTTCGAGCACCGGCCCCGCTCCGCTCATCACGGGGCTAGCATCGGCGTGACCACTCGGCGAGCGCGCTCTCGTCGACGTCCACGCCCCAGCCGGGACCGTCCAGCGAGAGGATGCAGCCGTCGGCGTACTCGACCGGCCGACGCGTGACGTCGCCGGCGAGCAGGAGCGGCCCGAAGAGCTCGCAGCCCCAGGTGACCGGAGCGGCGGCGAGGGCCAGGTGGAGGTACGCGGCGGTGCCGAGCGAGGTCTCGATCATGCAGCCCACGTAGCAGCCCATGCCGGCCGCCTCCGCGACCCGCGCGACGGCGAGGCTGCCGAGCAGGCCGCCCGACTTCGTGAGCTTGAGGCTCACGATGGAGATCGAGCCGAGCCGGGCGAGGGCGAGCGCGTCGTGATCGGTGAAGCACGACTCGTCGGCCATGATCGGCATCGGGGCGCGCTCGGCGATCATGGCGAGCCCCTCGAGGTCCCAGCGCGGCACCGGCTGCTCGACGAAGTCGAGGCCGAAGGGCTCGAGCGCCCGGACGGCCCGGAGCGCGGTCGGCCGGTCCCAGCCCTGGTTGGCGTCCACCCGGAGCGAGATCGCGGGGCCCAGGGCCTCGCGGAGCTGGCGGACGCGCTCGACGTCGTCGGCCAGCGCACCGGCGCCGGTCTTGATCTTGAAGATGCGGTGACCCAGGGCGATCCGGGCGCGCGCTTCTTCTAGCTCGGCCTGTGGGTCCGCCACCGCGAGCGACCAGGAGAGCGGCACGCGGTCCCGCACGCGTCCGCCGAGGAGCCGGTACACCGGCACGCCCAGCGCCCGGCCCGCGAGGTCCCAGAGCGCCATCTCGACCGCGGCGCGGGCGAACGGATTGCCCTGCACCCGTCGCGCCATCTCGATTCTGAGCGCCTCGATCCCGGTCGGGTCGCGGCCGATGAGCCATGGGGCGATGTAGCGCTCGATGGTCGCGGCCACCGATTCGGCCGACTCCTCGCTCCAGGTTGGTCCGCCGAGGCAGGCCGCTTCCCCCCAGCCCACGTGGCCGTCGGAGGTCTCGAGGCGGACGAAGACGAAATTCACGGTCTCGAGGGTGGTGAACGACATCTTGTGCGGGCGCCGCACCGGGATGTCGGCCCGCACCACGCGGAGGTCGGCGAGCTTCATGGGCTAGTGGAACGCCACCGACCCGCCGATGATGCCGGCGCCCACGATGACGACGTCGGCGGTCTGGCTCACCGGCGCGGCAGGGGCTCAGGCGGGGCGGGGTCCGAGCCCGTGGCGCACCGAGTCGTGCACCATCCGGACCAGCGTGGTGATGTCGAACACGGGCAGGCCGGTGGCGGCCTGGATGTCGGCGCGGTAGGGCGGCATGTTGGTGCACTCGAGCACGAGCGCGCCGATCTCGGGATGCTCGGCCACCAGGCGCCCGGCCACCCGCAGGTGCTCCTCCCGCGCCGCCTCCACGTCGAGGATCAGCTCGTCGTCGAGCAGCACGCGGGTGAACTCCTTCTCGGTCTCGAGGCCGGCCACCACCACCGGGGCGTCCGCCGCGATGCCGGCGCCGGCCATGTGCTCACGGTGCAGCGAGGCCGCGTTCACGGTGAGCACGCCCACCGCGCGGCCCGCCGGCAGCATGCGCTGCACCAGCGGCACCAGCATGAGGCTCGAGGTGAAGACCGGCACGCTCACCGAGGCCGCGAGCTCGGGCTGGAACTTGGCCAGGAAGCCGCAGTTGGTGGTGATCGCGCGCACCCCTTCGCGCTCCAGGAAGCGCGCTCCCTCGACGAAGGCGGGCAGCAGCTCGCGCTGCCCCTGGCGCACCACCCGGTCCGGCGAGGCGCCGGTCACCCGGTGATAGCGCACCGGGAAGTCGAAGGTGGTGGCGTTGCCCATGTCGCCCGGGATGCGCGGGAACCGCGTGTCGAGCATGAGGATGCCGACGGGAAAGCCGTAGAGGTTGGTGCCGCCCTGGACGCGCACGCGGCCCTCTCAGTTCAGCTGGGCGAGCTTCTGGCGCACCCGCCGCAGCTGGCCGCGCACCTGCTCGTGATCGGCCGCGTCCGGGAACTCGGTCAGGTAGCGCTCCCAGTCGGCGGCGCCGCGGTCGAGCCGGCCCATGTTGCTCCAGGCCGCGCCCCGGTCGCGCCGCTCCCCCGCCGCGCTCGGGTGGAGGGCCAGGGTGCGGTCGATCACCCGCACCACCTTGCTCCACGCCTCCTGGCGCCAGTAGATGCCCTTCAGATTGGCGAGCATGCGCACCAGGAACTGGCGGTTGGTCACCGGCGCGAAGTGCTCGGCCTGCAGGCGCACCGCGCGACCGAGGGCCCGCCTCACCACCTCGCCGCAGGATTCCACGGTGAGGAGCGCGCCGCGGTCGAACGGATCGAGCAGCACGTGCTCGCCCCCGATCCGGATCCCGGTGATGAAGTGGCCGGGCAGGCCGACGCCCTCCATGTGGAGGCCGAGGCGCCGGCCGACCTCGATCAGCACCAGGGAGAGCGTGATCGGGATGCCGAGGCGCCGGTCGAGGACGTGGTTGAGATAGCTGTTGCGGGGATCGAAATAGTCGCCGCGATCGCCCGCGAAACCCTGCTCCTCGAAGAGGAACTCCCGGAGCCGGTGCAGGCGGCGCAGCTCGTCGTGGCCGTCGCTCCGGGAGACGGCCGCCTCCGCGAGGTCGTCGAGGCGGGCGAGATGCTTGTCCACCTCGAGGCCGGGTTGCTCCGCCGCCGCGATCAAGAGGGCGGCACGCGCTAGCGGGATGTCGGCGTCGGCGCGGGTGACCGCGGCGGAGAAATCGGCCAGCGACGGGTCGGGATCCATCAACAGCCGGGCGCGTGATGGATGCCGGCGGTGCGGAGCGCGGCGCCCTGCAGCTCCTCGGCGAGGGCGAGCGTGCGCGCGGCGGCGCGCCGCGCGGTCTCCTGCGCCTCCGGCGTGGTCGCGAGCTTCAGCAGCAGCGAGCGCCCGAGCTGGTGGTGGAAGCGCTCGTCCGGCTCGATGATGTCGCGGTAGAGGGTCGCGGTCAGTCGATCCCCCGCCCGGTCGCAGAACTCGATGAACTGCCGGTTCTTCACCACCGCCACCGCCTCCCGGGTGAACTGACCGGCCGCCACCCGCTCCACCGTGGTCTCGAGCGAGTCGAGGTACTTGAAGAGCGGCCCGAACCCTTGGGCGAGCGGATCGAGAGCGCGGGCGTCCACGCCCAGCTCGCCGAGCCGGTCCGCGATCATGCGGTAGTGCTTGGCCTCGTCGCCCGCCTGGCGGGCGAAGGCCATCTTCACCTCGACGTCGGAGGTGACGACGAGCCAGCGCGCCGCGATCTCGGTGGCCTCGATCTCGTTCTTGAGGGCCACCTTCAGGAGATTCGTGACGTTGAGAGCGCCGCTCACCTCCGGCTTGAGGGTGGCCTCCGGCTCGAGACGGCGCAGCACCGCCTGGTTGGTCTCCTCGAGCGCGGCCACGAACTCGGCGGCGGTCACGCGGCGAGCCCGTGCTGCAGGAGACCGGGCAGCTCCTGCGTCAAGGTCTCCTTGGTCACCACCCGGCGACAGTGGGCGTGGAGCGGCTGGGTCGCGCGGGCGAGCGCGTGGGTGGTGAAGCCGAGCACCGGCACCTCGGGAGCGGCCGCGAGGGCGGCGAACAGCGCGTCGTAGTCCCAGCCGCTGGTGGTGAGATCGACGATCGCCAGCGCGGGCGGATCCGGGACGAGGGCGGCCGCGATCTCCTCCGGAGTGCGGGCGAAGACGAGCGGGGTGCCGACCAGGCGCGCGGTCTCGCGGATGCGGGCCACGAAGAAGAGGTCACGGACGACGGCGACGACCTTCATCCGTCGCGAGCCTAGTCGTCCTGCTCCTGGTTGCCGATCCAGTAGCGGCTCCACTCGGCGAGATGCGTGAGGGTGGAGAGATCACGCATCCGGTCGAGGTAGACGCGGCCGTGCAGGTGGTCGGTCTCGTGCTGGATGACGCGGGCGAAGAACTCCTTGGCCACCACGTCGACCGGGTTGCCCTCGCGATCGAGCGCCTCGAGGCGCACGCTGGTGAAGCGCGGGACCACGCCCCGCATGTCGGGCACCGAGAGGCAGCCCTCCCAGCCGTCCTCCATCTCCTCGGTGAGCGAGGTCACCACCGGGTTGATCAGGACGGTGAGCGGGATGGCGGGGGCGTCCGGGTAGCGGGCGTTGCCGTGGACCTCGATCACGCAGATCTGCTGGAGCACGTGCACCTGGGGCGCGGCGAGCCCGGCCCCGTTGTACTCGCGCATGGTCTCGACCATGTCGTCGATCAGCCGCTGGGTCTCCGCGGAGCGGATCTGCCCGATCGGCACGGCGGTGGCGGGCTGTCGAAGCACCGGATGTCCGAGACGCGCGACCTTCAGGATGGCCATGGGATCCCCTCGCGGTCGGATTGTAGCACAGGCCCTCAGGCCCGCTCGACGCCGGACAGCACAGTGCGCCAGCGCGGATCGTCGAGCGGCGGCTAGAACGACGGGTAGATCTGGGCGCGGTCGTAGGGCCGCGGTAGCGCTCGCGGATGCGGTCCCGATCTCCTCGAAGGGGCCGCTCACCGCGAAGAGGTCGAGCGTCTCGGAGGCCGTGGGTGGCCAGCACGATGCGGGAGCGCCCCGGCCAGGTAGACCGGGATCCGCGGGTCTCGATCGGCCCCGGGTTGAAGAACGGCGTCATCAGGTCGAAGCGGTAGGCCTGGCCGCGGAAGTCGAGGGCGCCCCACCTGCCAGCTCACCCAGATGGCCCGCAGGGCCGACACCACCATGGAGACGTGGCGCGGGCGGGCTCTACGGCACCGAGAACCGGCGCTCGTTGTGCGCCTTCACTTGGGAGCCGAGCCCCAGCACGAATCGGCCGCCGGAGGCCGGCTGCAGATCCCAGGAGATGTGGGCCAGGATCATCGGGCTCCGGGCGAAGGCGATCGCGATGGCGGTGCCGAGCCCGACGTGCCGGGTCGTGGTGGCCGCGACCGCGCGCGGCAGGAATGGATCGTGGCGGGTCTCCGCCGACCAGATCCCGCCTAGGCCCAGCTCTTCCGCCCGGCGGGCGCAGCCGGCGACGGCCAGGTCGAAGGTCACGAGGCCGATGTCGAGCTTCATCCAGCGTTCTCCAGGTAGATCAATGCGTTGCGCCTCATCCCCGCAGGCTTCGCTCGAAGCATCGCCGAGCCCTGGAAGTCCCGCCGGATCGAGGCATCGTCCATCGCCGAGACCGCCTCCGCGCCGGGAAAGCTCGTGCCCGGCACGAACTCCGGGTGGCGGGTCGCCGGGGCCTTGCGGTTCCACGGGCACACGTCCTGGCAGACGTCGCAGCCGAACTGCCAGCCGGCCATCCCAGGCTGCAGATCGGGCTCGATCGGGCCCCGGTGTTCGATCGTGAGATAGGAAATGCACCGGCGCGCGTCGAGCACGTACGGGGCGACGAAGGCCCCGGTCGGGCAGGCGTCGAGGCAGGCGCGACAGGAGCCGCAGCGGTCGGCCAGCGGAGCGTCCGGAGCGAGATCGGCGGTGGTCAGCAGCACCCCGATGAAGAACCACGAGCCGAGCGCCGGGTGCAGCAGCATGGTGTTCTTGCCGATCCAGCCGAGCCCGGCCCGGGCGGCCAGGTCACGCTCGAGCACCGGGCCGGTGTCCACGTAGCCGCGGCTCCGCGCGCCCGCGGCTTCGGCCAGATGCGCGGCCAGCCGCTCGAGACGCGGGCCGATGACCTCGTGGTAGTCGCGGCCCCACGCGTAGCGGGCGATCGGGCGCCACGAGGGATCGTCGAGCTCGCCCTGGTAGTAGTTGAGCGCCACGCACACCACGGCGCGCGCGCCCGGCAGGACCCGCCCGGGATCGAGCCGCTCCTCGAGCCTCCGCTCGAGATAGCCCATCGTGCCCGCGTGGCCGGCCTCCACCCAGCCCCGCAGCGCCGCCCCGTGCTCGGGCGGGTCCGCCGGGCCCACCGCGACCAGGTCGAAGCCCAGCTCGAGCGCGCGGGCCTTCACCGACTCGGTGAGGGTCAGCGACGAGAGGCTCACGCGCGCCGCGCCTTCACCAGGAGGTGGCTGCGGGTCAGCGTGCGGCCGCCCGACTCGAGGAACGCGATGTAACGGAACCAGCGCCCGTCGGCCCGCCAGCGATCCTCGAGGCCGACGGCGGCGGCCAGCCCCTCCTCGACCGAGCCGAAGCGGCGCTCCTCCCGCTCGACCTCGAGGGCCTCGACCGTGAAGCCGCGCGCCACGAGCGCCGCGCGCATGCGCGCCTCGTCGAAGGCGAAGCGCGAGACCCGGCCCGTCTCCTTCCACTGGTCCACGTGGAAGGCGACCATCGCGAGGCAGGCGCCGCCCGGCAGCGCCGCGGCGGCCCGCTCGATGATGGCCTCCGACGCGCAGAGGTGCGCGGTGACCAGATCGGGCCGCCAGGGCTCGTAGGGCGCAGCCTCCACGTCGGCCTCGTGGAACTCCACGTTGGCGAGGCCCGCCGCGGCGGCGCGCCGCCGCGCCTCCTCGAGCGCGAGGACGTCGCGGTCGAGCCCCACGACGGAGCGCGAGACCGGCGCGAGCGCGAGCGAGAGGCGGCCCGATCCGCAGCCGACGTCGAGCACGCGGCTCCGGCGGAGCGGCTCCTCGGCGAGGAGCGCGAGGAAGCGGGGGCTGACGCCGGCGGCCTGGATCAGGCTCGGCACGCGGCGTTCCCCGTCTACTCGGCCTTGAAGTACTTGGCCTCGGGGTGGTGGAAGACCAGCGCCGAGACCGAGGCCTCCGGATCCATCATGAAGCCCTCGGTGAGACCGAGCCCGATCTGCTCCGGATCGAGCAGGTCGAACAGGATGCGCTGGTCGGCGAGGTTCGGGCACGCCGGGTAGCCGAAGGAGACGCGGAGCCCGCGGTAGTGGGCCTTGAGCTTTTCGGAGAGCTCGAGGCCGGGCGGATCCGGGAAGCCCCACTGGGTGCGCAGCCGGGCGTGGAGCATCTCCGCGAAGGCCTCCGCGCTCTCGATGGCCAGGGCCTGGAGCGCGTGCGAGCGCAGGTACTGGCCTTCCTCCTTCCACCGCTCGGACAGCTCGCGCACGCCCGCGCCGCAGGTCACCGCGAAGAGCGCGACGTAGTCCTTCTCGCCGCTCCCCTGCTCGCGCACGTAGTCGGCCAGGCAGAGCCGCTCGCCCGCGGGCTGGCGCGGGAAGTGGAAGCGCGCGACCTCGCGGCCGGCTTCCGACAGCACCAGGTCGTCGCCCGCGGCGCCCGCCTCGTAGAAGCGGTAGAGCCCGTTGGCGCGGATGATGCGCTGCTCGATGGCGAGCCGCTCGAGGTCCTCCACCACCTGGTTGATCTCGAGCACCTTCGGGTCGCGCTGCTCGAGCAGGCGGGCCACCGAGCCCTTCACCCCGAGGTGCTTGCCCAGCAGCATCTGGAGGTTCAGGTACGGGAACACGTGAGAGAGCGGCACGTCGCGCAGGACGTGGAGCGCGAGGTCGGGCGGGGCGGGCACCGGCACCGTGCGCGAGACCGCGGAGCGGCTCGGCCCGGCCGCGGGCGCGGCGGCGGGGGCCGCCTCGGCGGCGTCGGCGCCGGCCCGCAGGGCCTCCTGCTCGGCGCGCAGGCGGTCGACGAGGGCGTCGCGGGTGGTGGCGCCGAAGAGCCGGTTGGCCAGGTCGAGGCCGTCCATCGCGTCCTTGGCGTAGAGGGTGAGGCCCGCGTACTCGCGGGCGATGCGGGTCGCGGTGAACTTGCGGGTCAGCGCGGCGCCCCCCACGAAGAGCGGGACCTCGATGCCGGCCGCGCGCAGGTCCTGGGCGGTCACCACCATCTGCTGGGCCGACTTCACGAGCAGGCCGGAGAGACCGATCGCGTCGGGCTTGTGGCTGTGGTACGCCGCGATCAGGTCCTCGGGCGGCACCTTGATGCCCAGGTTCACGATGCGGTAGCCGTTGTTCTTGAGGATGATCTCGACCAGGTTCTTGCCGATGTCGTGGACGTCGCCCTTCACGGTGGCGAGCACGATGGTGCCGCGCGCCGCGCTCTCGTCCTTGTCCATGAACTGCTCGAGGTAGGCGACCGAGGCCTTCATGGCCTCGGCGGACTGGAGCACCTCGGCCACGATCAGCTGGTTGTCGTTGAAGAGGCGCCCGACCTCCTCCATGCCCTTCATGAGGGGGCCGTTCACGATGTCGAGCGCGCTCTGCTCCTTGAGCTTCAGCGCGAGGTCGTCGAGGAGGCCGTCCTTGGAGCCCTCCACGATGTAGCGGGCGAGCCGCTCGTCCAACGGGAGCCGGACGCCGTCGTCCTTGGCCGCCCGGGTGCGGCCGCGGAAGTGGGCCGCGAACGCAGCCACCGGGTCGGTCCCCCGCCAGTAGATCAGGTCCTCGGCGAGGCGCCGCTCCTCCTCCGGGATCGAGGCGTAGCGCTCGAGCCGCTCGCTGTTGACGATCGCGTAGTCGAGGCCGGCCTTGGTGCACTCGTAGAGGAAGACCGCGTTCAACACCTCGCGGCCCGCGGTGGGCAGGCCGAAGGAGACGTTGGAGATGCCGAGGATGGTCTTGGCCCGCGGGAACCGGGCCTTGATCGCCCGCACCCCCTCGATGGTCTCCACCGCGGAGCCGATGTAATTGGCGTCGCCGGTCCCGACCGGGAAGACGAGCGGGTCGAAGATCAGGTCGCGCTCGGCCAGCCCGTACTTGCCGGTGAGCAGCGCGTGGGAGCGCTCCGCGATGGCGAGCTTGCGCTGGCGGGTCACCGCCATGCCCTGCTGCTTGTCCTCGTCGATGCAGCCCACCACCACCGCCCCGCCGTAGTCGCGCAGCAGGGGCACCACCCGCTCGAACCGCTCCTCGCCGTCCTCCAGGTTGATCGAGTTGACGATGGCCTTGCCCTGGCACTTGCGCAGCGCCAGCTCGAGCACCCGCGCGTCGGTGGAGTCGATCATCAGCGGGGCCTTGACCTTGCGGGTGACGAAGTCCATGAAGCGGTCGACGTCGGCGCCCTCGTCGCGATCCGGATTGGCCAGGCACACGTCGAGCACCTGGGCCCCGCCGCGCACCTGGGCCCGCCCGATCTCGGAGGCCTCCTCGAACTTCTCCTCGACGATCAGCTCCTTGAAGCGGCGGGAGCCGATCACGTTGGTCCGCTCGCCCACGATGATCGGGCGCACGTCGTCGGCCGGGTAGACCGCCTCGACCCCGCTCACCGCGGGGGCCAGATCGACCGCGGGCGTGCGCGGCGCCCGGGCGGCCACCAGCCGCGCCAGCTCGTGGATGTGGGCCGGGGTGGTTCCGCAGCAGCCGCCGATCACGTTCACCCAGCCCTCGTCCACGAAGCGCCGCATCTTGAGCGCGAGGCTCTCCGCGGTTTCCTCATAGTGGCCGTGCTCGTCGGGGAGCCCCGCGTTCGGGTAGACCGAGACGAAGCAGGTGGCCAACTCCGCGAGCGTGCGCAGGTGGTCGGTCATGAACTCGGGCCCGGTCGAGCAGTTGAGGCCCACCGAGAACGGGACGAGGTGCTCGATCGACGCGTAGAAGGCGTCGACCCCCTGCCCGGCCAGCATGGTGCCCATCGGCTCTACGGTGCCGCTGATCATCAGGGGCAGATCCACGCCGGCCTCGGCCAGCGCCTGCTTCACCCCGATGGCGGCCGCCTTGACGTTCAGCGTGTCCTGGCAGGTCTCGAGCAGGAGCGCGTCGACGCCGCCCTCGATCAGGGCGCGCGCCTGGCGGTAGTAGGCGTCGCGCACCTCCTCGAACGTCACGTTGGCGGTGACCGTGATCGTCCGGGTGCCCGGGCCCATCGCCCCGATGGCGAAGCGCGGCCGCTCCGGCGTGGAGACCCGGTCCACCGCGGCCCGGCAGAGTCGCGCGGCGGCCAGGGTGATCCCGTGGCAGCGCTCGGCGAGGCCGTACTCGGCCAGCACGTAGGGGGCGCAGCCGAAGGTGTTGGTCGACGCCAGGTCCGCGCCCGCCTCGAGGTAGGCCGCGTGGATGTCGGTGATGACGTCGGGGCGCGTGAGGTTCAGGTGCTCGTTGCAGCCCTCGTACTGGGCGCCCCCGAAGTCGGCGGCGGACAG
>Ga0070699_100004025_pt1 | contig 12984 bp, 8 predicted proteins | sample KBSK1503metaG_FD_65473 | JGI IMG/M metagenome (GOLD analysis project Ga0070699, IMG submission 65473) | Corn, switchgrass and miscanthus rhizosphere microbial communities from Kellogg Biological Station, Michigan, USA - KBS K1-50-3 metaG | ecosystem: Host-associated > Plants > Roots >...
GTCGGCGAGCATCACGTTGCCCGGCTTCAGGTCGCGGTGCACCACGCCCGCCGCGTGGATCGCGGTCAGCGCCTCGGCCATGCCGTGGGCGAGCCTGCGCAGGCCCGGGCCGGACAGCGGCCCGCGGGTGCGCACCATCTCGTCCAGCGTGGGCCCGGGCACGAACCGCGTGACGATGTAGGGGAACTCGCCGGCCACGTCGGCGTCGAGGACTTCGGCGACGTACGGGCTGCGGACCCGGCGCATGGTCTCGACCTCGCGAGCCAGCCGCTTTCGCGCGTTGACGCCCTCGGTGCCGAGCGGATGGAGCACCTTGACCGCCACCGGACGGCCTTCCGGATCGCGGGCGAGGTGAACCACCCCCATGCCGCCTTCCCCAAGGCGGTCCTGAAGGCGATACGGGCCGAGGGACTTCGGCAGGTGTTCCGTCACAGGCATCGCGGATTCCAGAGTACGAAACAGATCGCCTGTTGTGGAGCGAACGAGATGTTGCCTATCTGTAACGTCGCGGTTGCCATAGGCTCGGCAAAGAGCCGATCAGACCGGTAGCACTAGAATCTATCCGTGGGACGGACCGATGACTGAGCACGACGACGCGCTCTCGCTGGACATGGTCACCGCCGCGCTGCGCGCCGACAGCACGGACGTGGCCATCTACGCTCGCGTGCTGGTCCAGTCCCTGGGCGAGGCGCTGCCTGCCGACTGCATGTCGGTGGAGCGGGACCGGTCCATGTCCGACCGGATGCGCGGCCGCCCCGGCGAGATCTCCAAGATCGTGGCCCGGCTCGGCGAGCTGCAGATGACGCTGGCGGTGCGCAACGGCCAGCCGGTGGCCGAGGTCTGCCGCGCGGTGCGCGGCGTGGTGCTGTCCCGGCAGACGGTGCCGATCGCCGAATGGGCCGCCACCCTGGCCAGCGCGCTGGTCAGCTACGCCGAGCAGAACGCGCAGGCCGCGCAGGCCCTGCGCAAGCTGGTCGCGGGCAGCTGACTGAAGGCGGTTACCGGGCGGCCTGGGCGAATTCGAGCAGGGCGTGCAGGTCGCGGGCGGCCTCGGCGGCCGAGGCGCCGGCGATCAGGATGAGGATGGCGACGATGGCCAGCAGGGCCAGCTGGCGGCGCGGAGGCGGGGCGAGCAGGGCGGCGACCCGTCTCGGCACCGGGCCGGCCCAGGCCAGTGAGATCGGGCGGCGGCGGGCGCGGGTGATGCCCCGCGGTCCGGTGATGCCCCGTGGTCCTGTGATACCGAGTGCGGCCGCGCGCAGGCGGGCGGGGCGGGGGGCGGTGGCGAGCAGGGCGACCTGGCCGATGGTGCAGGCGACCAGGCGGCGGTCGCCGGTGACGGCGGCGGCGCGCTCGTCGGCCCAGCGCTCCACGGTGTAGTCCACCGCGCGGGCCACCGGGAGCAGCAGCGGGTTGGCCGCCGCCGCGAGGTGCGCCACGGTGGTGAACAGGTGGTGCCGGCCGGCCAGGTGCGCTTGCTCGTGGGCGAGCAGCGCGGCCCGGCCGCGGTCATCGAGCGCGTCGAGCAGGCGGCCGGACACCACGATCCGGCCGGGCGAGCCCGGCAGCGCGTAGGCCTCGATGGAGTGGCCAGGCACGACGACGACGCGCCCGCCGGGAGCCATGCTGGCGGCCCGCCGGTAGGATTCGGCCAGCGCGCGAGCGCGGGCGCGGATCACCACCGCGACCGCTACCGCGGCCGCGGTCAGCAGCAGGGCCGCGGCCATCCCGGCCAGGGCGGGGACCGGGTCGCCGCGGCGGAGCACCGGCTGAGAGTAGTCGCCGAGCGCGGCCAGGACCGGAGCCCGGGCGAGCGCCGAGGCGGCCATCAGGGCCAGCGCGGCCGTGCTGAACGCGGCGAGCGCGACCGTGGTCGCGGTCAGCAGGCAGGTCGCGAGGCGCGGCTCCAGCCGCGCCGCCAGCGGCCGGGCGGCCGCCGCCGCCAGCACGGGAACCAGCAGCGGCAGGTAGACGAGCGCGTTCATCCCGGCTGGTCCTCATCCTCGCCGAGCAACCGGCGCAGCAGCCGGGCATCCCGGCCGGACAGCCCGGACACGAACCTGCCCAGCACCGCCCCGTGATCCGTGCCGGCCTGCAGGGCCTGGCTCATCTGGCTGGCGGCCAGGCTGGCGTCGTCGACCGGGCGGTAGGCGAAGGCGCGCCCGGTCCGTTCGCGTTCCAGCAGGCCCTTTGCGTGCAGCCGGGACACGATCGTCACCACCGTGCTGTAGGACAGCTCCTCCAGCTGGCGTGCTGCCAGGTGCTCGCGCACCTGCCCCGGGCTCAGCGAGCCACCCGCCGCCCGTAGCACGTCCATCACTTCGGCCTCGAGCGCGCCGGGCGGGCGTCGGGGCGTACCCGGGCCCGCATCCCTGGCGAGCTCCTCGTCGGTCATTCCCGGCCTCCTTCCGGCCACATAGCTTCTACAAGTCTCGTAGATGTTCTACATTGTTTGTAGAACACCGGCGGACCTAACTATGACACTACGACACCGCTCCGCCTGCAACCCCAGCTAAAGGTGGTATTGCATGTCGCACCTGACCTACCTGGAGTCCGCCGTCGTCGGGCTCGTCCAGGGCGTGTCCGAGTTGTTCCCTGTCTCCAGCCTCGGGCACAACGTGCTGATTCCCGCCCTGGTCGGCGGGTCGTGGGAAGCCAACCTCAACGTGGCCAAGGCCGAGTCGCCCTACCTGGCGTTCATCGTCGGGCTGCACGTGGCGACCGCGCTGGCGCTGCTCGTCTACTTCCGGCGGGACTGGGTCCGGATCATCGGCGGGTTCCTGAGCTCGATCCGTGAACGCCGGGTGGAAACCGCCGACCAGAGGCTGGCCTGGATGATCGTCCTGGCCACCATCCCGGTCGGGCTGGTCGGCCTGGTCGCCGAGCACCCGTTCCGGGTGCTGTTCGGCAAGCCCATCGTGGCCGGGGTGTTCCTGGCCGTCAACGGCGTGATCCTCATCGCCGGGGAGCGGTTCCGGCGCCCGGACTCGCTGGAGGCCGACGAGCGCATCGCGGCCAGGCGGGAGGCGGAACTGGTCATGGCGGGCGGCCGGGCGGCGGCTCAGCCGCCGGCCCCGGGGCCGGCCCACGCCCGGCCGCGGACGGCCAGCACCGGGGGGATGGGCCAGTCCGAGGAGGCGGCGGCGGTCGCCTCCGACCGGCGGCTGTCGACCATGGGCTACGGCCGGGCCATCGTCATCGGCTCGGCCCAGATCCTGGCCCTGTTCGCCGGGATCAGCCGGGACGGGGTGACGATGGTGACCGGCATGAGGCGCGGCCTGTCCCGCGAGGACGCCGTCCGGTTCGCCTTCCTGCTGTCCACCCCGGTGATCTTCGCCGCCGGGGTGCTGAAGATCCCGGACCTGTTCGGGCCGCTCGGCCAGGGCATCGGTGGCCCGATCCTGCTCGGCAGCATCCTGTCCTTCATCGGCGCCTACGCCGCGATCCGGTTCCTGGTCCGCTACCTGCGCACCAACACTCTCTATCCGTTCGGCATCTACTGCCTCGTGGCCGGCCTGGCCTGCGTGGTTTACCTCGGCTTTGTGAAATAGCAAGTAAGGACAGGCCTATGCAGCAGTTCATCACCAACTACGGCTATCTCGCCATCTTCGTGCTCATGCTGGCGGAGTCGGCGTGCATCCCGGTGCCCTCCGAGCTGATCATGACGTTCGGCGGGGCCCTGGCGGCCGGGGCGATCCCCGGCACGCACCTCAACCTGATCGGCGTGATCCTGGCCGGGACCGCCGGTAACGTGGCCGGCAGCTACATCGCCTGGGCGGTGGGGCGCTACGGCGCCGAACCCGCGTTGCGGCGCTGGGGCAAACGGATCGGCATCCGCGAGCACGACATCGACCGCGGCATCGCCTGGTTCGACCGGCACGGCAACAAGGCCGTGCTGATCGGGCGCGTGCTCCCGGTAGTCAGGACGTTCATCTCGCTGCCGGCCGGGATCGCGAAGATGCCCGCGCTGCGGTTCGGCATCTACACCACGATCGGCTGCATCCCGTGGACCACGGCGCTGGCCGTGGCCGGCTACGCGGTGGGCAAGAACTGGGAGTCCATCGTCAACGCCTTCCATGGCCCGACCTACATCATCGCGGCCGTCGTGCTGATCGCGCTGGTGATCCTGGCCTGGCGCTACGTCCGGAGCCGTCGGCCCGATGACGGCAGCGCGGACGGCGGCGGCCAGGACGGCGGCGGCGGGCACGGCAGTGACCGCGACGGGGAGCGCACCCGGGGCGCGCACCGCCAGACGAGGAACGGGGCCGGCCTCAGCGGCCGGTGAAGGTGGCCTTGCCCGGGCCGTTCTCCAGGAAGCTGCGCATCCCGGCCTTCTGGTCCTCGGTGCCGAACAGCGCGGCGAACTGCACCCGCTCGATCTCCAGGCCGGTGGCCAGGGCGACGCCGAGCCCGGCGTCGATGGCCTGCTTGGCGGCGCGCAGCGCGAGCGCGGGGCCGCTGGCGTAGCGCTGCACCATGTCCAGGGCAGCCTGGTAGACCGAATCGTCCGGCACCACCTGGTCCACCAGGCCGATCTGCAGCGCCTCGGCCGCGCCGACCATCCGGCCGCTGAACACGATGTCCTTGGCCCTGGCCGGGCCGACCAGGCGGGGCAGCCGCTGCGTCCCGCCGGCCCCGGGGATGACGCCGAGCAGGATCTCGGGCTGGCCGACCCTGGCCCGCTCCCCCGCGACCCGGAAATCGGCGGCCAGGGCGAGCTCGAGCCCGCCGCCCAGCGCGTAGCCGGTGATCGCGGCGACCACCGGCTTGGGCAGGGCGGCGATCAGCGCCATAGCTTCCTGGAGCCGGGCGGACCGCACCGTCATCTCGGCGTAGCCGGCCTCAGCCATGACCGTGATGTCCGCGCCGCCGGCGAAGACCTTCTCGCCACCGTAGACGATCACCGCGCGGACCTCGTCCGACTCGGCAGCCGCCCGGGCGGCCGCCGCGAGCTCGGCGGTCACCTGGTCGTTCAGCGCGTTGACCGGCGGCCGGTTCAGCCGGATCGTGCCGATGCCGTCCGCGGTCTCCAGGTTGACGAACTCACCCATGGCAGCACCTTAGCGAAGGTCACCATTTGTCATGCCGGCCGGTGCCTGCGGGTAGGTGACCAGGCCGAGCTCGGCCCGGCTGTCGAGCAGCGGGTGGTTCGGCAGCACGCGGACGGTGTAGCCGAACGGCCCCGGCTGGTCCAGCGACACCTCGCCGGAGTAGCGCACCACTCCCGAGGGGGGTTCGGGGGGATTGGTCCCCCCGGTCGCGGGGGGCTCCGGGGGGTCGTCCCCCCGGGTCAGCAGCGCGTAGGCAGGCGAGAGGATCTCGTCGGCGTCGTCGGGCCGGCCGTAGACCACCTCGACCGCCACATCGTCGGGGGTGAGGCCGCCGAGCGCCACCGAGACCCGCACGGTCAGCGCCGAGCCCAGCGCCTGCCCGGCCGCCTCCGCCTCCACGTGCTCCACCCGCAGCTGTGGCCAGGCCGCGATCACGCGCTGCTTCCAGACGGCCAGCTCACGGGCCGGACCGAACCGCTCGGCGCCAGCCAGATCAGGGTCGGCCAGGTCGCGTGAGGCCGCCGCGGCGCGCACGTACAGCGCCGTCACGTACTCCCTGACCATCCGCTCGGCCTGCACCTTCGGCCCGAGCGAGCGGAACGTGTGCCGGATCCGCTCGACCCAGCCCTGCGGCACGCCGTCCGCGTCCCGGTCGTAGAACAGCGGCGCCACCGACTTGGCCAGCAGCTTGTACAGCGCCGTGGCCTCGAGCGCATCGCGGCGGGTGGCGTCGGCCACGCCGTCGGCCGAGGGGATCTCCCAGCCGTTCCCGCCGTCGTACCACTCGTCCCACCAGCCGTCCCGGACCGAGACGTTGAGGCCGCCGTTCAGCGCGGCCTTCATGCCCGAGGTGCCGCAGGCCTCTAGCGGCCGCAGGGGGTTGTTCAGCCACACGTCGCAGCCCTGCACCAGGGCGTGCGCCATGTCCATGTCGTAGTCGGGCAGGAACACGATCCGGCGCCGCACGTCGGGTGAGTCGGTGAACTGGACCATCTGCTGGATCAGGCCCTTGCCGCCCTCGTCGGCGGGGTGCGCCTTGCCCGCCACCACGATCTGCACCGGCTGGAGCGGGTCGTTCAGCAGCTGGCCGAGCGTCGCGGGGTCGTTCAGCATCAGCGTCAGCCGCTTGTAGGAGGGCACTCGCCGGGCGAACCCGATGGTGAGCACGTTCTCGTCGAGTACGTCGTCGATCCAGGTGAGTTCGGCCTCAGAGGCGCCGCGCTGCCGCCAGGAGGCGCGCAGCCTGCGCCGGGTCTCGGCCACCAGCCGGGCGCGCAGCAGGTGCCTGGTCTCCCAGATCTGGCCGGCCGGGGCGTCCGCGGCGCGCTCCCAGGGGTCTTCCCCATGGGTTAGCGCCGCGATCTCCGGGGCCACCCAGGTGGGGGTGTGCACGCCGTTGGTGACCGAGCCGATGGGCACCTCGCGGGTGTCGAAGCCCGGCCAGAGACCGGCGAACATCTCCCGGCTGACCTGGCCGTGCAGCAGCGAGACGCCGTTGACGCGCTGGGCCAGCCGCATGCCCATCACGGCCATGTTGAATACCTCGGGGTCGCCGCCCGGGTAGGTTTCCGCGCCGAGCCCGAGCACCCGGTCGACGGGCAGCAGCGGGTCGTCGGCGAAGACCTCCTGGACCAGGCTGCGCTCGAACCGGTCGATGCCCGCGGGAACCGGGGTGTGCGTGGTGAACACCGTGCCCGCCCGGCAGACCTCGAGGGCCTCGTCGAAGCTCAGGCCCTGCTCGGCGTACTCGCGGATCCGCTCCAGGCCGAGGAACCCGGCGTGCCCCTCGTTGGTGTGGAAGACCTCCGGCCAGGGGTGTCCGCGTAGCGCGCAGAAGGCCCGCACCGCGCGCACCCCGCCGATGCCGAGCAGCAGCTCCTGGCGCAGCCTGTGGTCGCTGCCGCCGCCGTACAGCCGGTCGGTGACCTCGTGCAGGTCCGCCTCGTTCTCCTCCACGTAGGAGTCGAGCAGCAGCAGCGGCACCCGGCCGACCTGGGCCACCCAGATCTGCGCGGCCAGCTCCCGGCCCGCGGTCAGGCCCACCTTGATGTGCACCGGCGCGCCGGAGGCGTCACGGAGAAGCTCCAGGGGCAGGCCGTTCGGGTCGTCGGACGGGTACCGCTCGGCCTGCCAGCCGTCGGCGGACAGCGACTGGGTGAAGTAGCCGTGCCGGTACAGCAGGCCGACCCCGATCAGCGGCACGCCGAGGTCGCTCGCCGTCTTCAGGTGGTCGCCGGCCAGGATGCCCAGGCCGCCGGAGTACTGCGGCAGCGCGGCGGTGATGCCGTACTCGGGCGAGAAGTACGCCACCGCGGCCGGGGCGCCGTCGTTGGTCGCGTACCAGCGCGGCTCCGCCATGTACCGGCGCAGGTCTTGTTCGGCCTCGCCGAGCCGGCGCAGGAAATCCCCGTCGGACGCGAGCGCGGCGATCCTGGCCGTCGGCAGCGCGCTGAGCATGGCGATCGGGTCGCCTCCCGACGCCGCCCAGGCGGCGGGATCGATCGACGCGAACAGATCGGCGGTCGGGCGGTGCCAGGACCAGCGGAGGTTCAGCATCAGGCCGTGCAGCGCGGCCAGCGGGTCGGGCAGGGTTACGCGGACGGTGAACCGGCGAATCGCTTTCACGGGCAGACCTTAATCGGTCCGCGCCAGTGACGCGGAACGATTGGCTGGCCCTGGGGTGGGTCCGTGGGGGCCAGCAGAGCAAAAACCGGTCGAGAGCGCCGGGAATATCAGTTCAAATTATCCCGAACGAGGTGGCAAGACGCCGGTCCGTTCGGTTCGTCATTCGACTACTGGCCGGCACGAGATTCAAACTTGTACCCGCGTTGACATGAAGGCAACCGCGCTCGGTAGCGTTACCAGGGTGATTGGACGAATCCCGATCCTTGACGTGGAGCCCGCGGTGGACTGCGGGCGCCGCCCGGCGAGGGCGGTGGCAGGCGAGACATTCCAGGTCAGTGCCACGGTCTTCCGTGAGGGGCACGGCATCATCAACGCCGGCGTGGTGCTGCGCGACCCGGATCGCAAGGCGGCTCCGCCGGTATACATGCGCGAGCTCGCGCCGGGCACCGACCGGTGGGGCGCGGACGTGACCGTGACCAGCGAGGGCGCGTGGCGCTTCCACGTGGAGGCGTGGGGCGACCCGATCGCCAGCTGGCACCACGACGCGGCCATCAAGATCCCCGCTGGCCAGGACGTGGAGCTGATGCTCGCCGAGGGCGCGCTGCTGTTCGAGAAGGCCGCGCGGCGGATCCCGCAGCCGCCGGGCGCGGGCCGGCCGGCCGCGGCGCGCACCGCGCTGCGCGCGCTGGCGGCAAAGCTGCGTGACCGCGGGGTGGCCCCGTGGGACCGGCTGGCCGCGGCCGCCGATCCAGGGATCGAGGCGATCCTGCTCGCCTGGCCGCTGCGCGAGCTGGTCACCAGATCCCGGCCGCTGATCGTCGCGGTGGACAGGGAACGGGCGCTGTACGGCTCGTGGTACGAGTTCTTCCCGCGCTCCGAAGGGGTTCAGATTGACCCGATGGGCCGCCGGGCGCCCGCCTCGGGCACGCTGCGCACCGCGGCCAAGCGGCTGGACGCGATCGCCGGCATGGGCTTCGACGTGGTCTACCTGCCGCCGGTGCATCCGATCGGGACCTCGTTCCGCAAGGGCAGGAACAACACGCTGACCCAGGCCGAGGGCGACCCGGGCTCGCCGTGGGCGATCGGGTCTCCGGACGGCGGGCACGACGCGCTCCACCCCGACCTGGGCACGATGGACGACTTCGACGCGTTCGTGGCCAGGACCCGCGAGCTGGGCATGGAGGTCGCGCTGGACCTGGCGCTGAACGCCTCGCCGGACCACCCGTGGGTGAAGGAGCACCCGGAGTGGTTCACCACGCGGGCCGACGGGTCGATCGCCTACGCGGAGAACCCGCCCAAGAAGTACCAGGACATCTACCCGCTGAACTTCGACAACGACCCGGAGGGCATCTACCCGGAGATCCTGCGGATCGTCCGGCTGTGGATGGACCACGGGGTCCGGATCTTCCGGGTGGACAACCCGCACACCAAGCCGCTGCGGTTCTGGGAGCGGCTGCTCGGCGAGATCCGCGCCACCGACCCCGACGTGCTGTTCCTGGCCGAGGCGTTCACCAGGCCGGCCATGATGCACACCCTGGCCAAGATCGGGTTCCACCAGTCCTACACGTACTTCACCTGGCGCAACCGCGTCGACGACCTGACCGCGTACATGCGCGAGCTATCCGGTGACGCCGCCGCCTACATGCGGCCCAACTTCTTCACCAACACCCCGGACATCCTGAACGAGTACCTTCAGCTCGGCGGGGTGGCCGCGTTCAAGATCCGGGCCGTGCTGGCCGCCATGCTCTCCCCGGCCTGGGGCATCTACTCTGGGTACGAACTGTGCGAAAACGTGCCGATCAGGCCGGGCAGTGAGGAGTACATGGATTCGGAGAAGTACCAGTACCGCCCGCGGGACTGGGAGGCCGCCGCCAGGGACGGCATCGGGATCGCGGACTACATCACCGAGCTCAACCGGATCCGGCGCGCCCACCCGGCCCTGCACCGGCTGCGCAATCTTCGCTTTCACGGCGTTGACCAGCCCGGACTTATGTGCTTCTCGAAGAGCGTGGCTAACCCCGCCGGAGGCAGTGGAAGCGATACCGTACTCGTGGTCGCCAACCTCGACCCCTACCAGACCCGGGAAGCCACGGTCTGGCTCGACTTGCCCGCACTCGGCGTGGACCGCGAGTTCATCGTGACGGACGAGCTAACAGGCGAGTCCTACCGGTGGGGGCATGCCAACTACGTCCGCCTTGACCCGGCGACGCGGCCTGCCCACGTTTTCGCCGTTACGCCCCTCTCGTAACGCTGCACGAACCAGTAAGACCCAGGAGATCTTGCCGTGACCGAACACCACGAGCCGATAACCGACTCTTTCGACGTGGACCAGCCACGTGATCCGGAGTGGTACAAGCGCGCGGTGTTCTATGAAGTGCTCATCCGGGGTTTCCAGGACGCGTCCGGCGACGGCACCGGCGACCTGCGCGGGCTCACCTCCCGGCTGGACTACCTGGAGTGGCTCGGCATCGACTGCATCTGGCTGCTGCCGATCTACGCCTCCCCGCTGCGGGACGGCGGGTACGACATCTCCGACTTCATGTCGGTGCTGCCCGACTACGGGAACATCGGCGACTTCGTCACGTTCGTCGACGAGGCGCACAAGCGCGGCATCCGGGTCATCGCCGACCTGGTCATGAACCACACCAGCGACCAGCACCCGTGGTTCCAGGCGTCCCGTACCGATCCCGACGGGCCGTTCGGCGACTTCTACGTGTGGTCCGACACCGACGACAAGTACCCCGGCGCACGGGTCATCTTCGTGGACACCGAGCAGTCCAACTGGAACTTCGACCCGGTCCGCGGCCAGTACTACTGGCACAGGTTCTTCTCCCACCAGCCGGACCTGAACTTCGAGAACCCGCGCGTGCAGGACGCCATGCTCGAGGTGCTGCGGTTCTGGATGGACCTGGGCATCGACGGCTTCCGGCTCGACGCGGTGCCCTACCTGTACGAGCGGGAGGGCACGAACTGCGAGAACCTGAAGGAGACGCACGAGTACCTGAAGCGGATCCGGGCCGAGATCGACAAGCTCTACCCGGACAAGGTGCTGCTGGCCGAGGCGAACCAGTGGCCGGCCGACGTGATCGAGTACTTCGGCGACCCCGAGATCGGCGGCGACGAGTGCCACATGGCGTTCCACTTCCCGCTGATGCCGCGGATCTACATGGCGGTGCGCCGGGAGCAGCGCTACCCGATCTCGGAGATCCTGGCCCAGACCCCGGCCATCCCGGCCAGCTGCCAGTGGGGCATCTTCCTGCGCAACCACGACGAGCTGACGCTGGAGATGGTCACCGACGACGAGCGCGACTACATGTACGCCGAGTACGCCAAGGATCCCCGGATGAAGGCCAACATCGGGATCAGGCGCCGGCTGGCGCCGCTGCTGGAGAACGACAGGAACCAGCTCGAGCTGTTCACCGCGCTGCTGCTGTCGCTGCCCGGCTCGCCGGTGCTGTACTACGGCGACGAGATCGGCATGGGCGACAACATCTGGCTGGGCGACCGGGACGGCGTCCGGACGCCGATGCAGTGGACGCTGGACCGCAACGGCGGCTTCTCCCAGGTCGACCCGCAGCGGCTCTACCTGCCCCCGATCATGGACGCCATCTACGGCTATCAGGCGCTCAACGTCGAGGCGCAGCAGCGTAACGCAGGCTCGCTGCTGCAGTGGACCCGGCGGATGATCGAGATCCGCAAGCGGCACCCGGTCTTCGGTACCGGCATCTACGAGGAGCTGAGCTCCTCCAACCCGAGCGTGCTGGCCTTCGTCCGGCTGCCCGCCGTCTCGGGTCATGACGATTCCGATGGCTCGGACCGCATCTTGTGCGTCAACAACCTGTCCAGGTTCCCGCAGCCCGTCGAGCTCGACCTGCGCCGGTTCACCGGCGTCACGCCGGTGGAGTGCATGGGCGGCGTGGTCTTCCCGCGGATCGGCGAGCTTACCTACCTGCTGACGCTGCCTGGGCACGGGTTCTACTGGTTCCAGCTGCCCGCGGCGAGGGACGAGGGCGGCGCCGGGGGCGGCGAGGCGCCGGCCGAGGAAAGCCACACGACGACCATGGGAGATCACCTGCCCGGGCCGCCAGAGAGCCACCAGCAATGACGCGGTGATCGTGACGGCCGGGCCGCGGCCGTTGTCCGGAAATATCTCAATATGCAGCCCGGAAATCGGCCTGGGCGTGTTTGCCGGGACCAGCCACGGGGATGTGGTAAGCGCTCATGACTTTCGAAGACACACTGGCAACTTGGCTGGTCAAACAGCGATGGTTCGCAGGTAAAGGGCGGACCGTCCACGATCTCGCGGTCGTGGCCGACACCGAGATCATCCCCGGTGACCCGGGCCTGCGGCACCTGATGGTCACCATCTCGCACGGCGCGACCTCGGACTGCTACCAGCTGTTCATGGGCTACCGCGCCCGGCTGCCGGCCCGGCTGCGACACGCCAGGATCGGCACGCACAACGGGCTGCAGATCTACGACGGGCTGCACGACACGGCGCTGACCCGGACGCTGCTCGACGCGATCGTCGACGACCGGAGCGTCGGCATGCTGCGGTTCTGCCGGATTCCCGGGGCGCCGATCGAGGCCGGCCTGGACAGCCTGGTGCTCACCGCCGAGCAGAGCAACACCAGCCTGGTATTCGGCGAGTCGGCCATCTTCAAGGTGTTCCGCCGGATCACCCCAGGGCCGAATCCGGACCTCGAGGTGGCGTCGGCGCTGGCCCAGCTCGGCTCGTCGCACATCGCGGAGCCCTTCGGCTGGGTGGAGACCAGGATTGACGGCGCGACCACGGTGCTGGCCATCTTGTCCCGGTACCTGCGGGCCGCCTCGGACGGCTGGTCGCTGGCCGCGACCAGCGTGCGTGACCTGTACGCCTACGAGGAAGGTACCCGCGCGGCCGAGGCTGGCGGGGATTTCGCCGGCGAGGCCGAGCGGCTCGGCGCGGCCACGGCGCAGGTGCACCAGGACCTGGCGGACGCGTTCGGCCGGTCCGAGCTGGAGCCCGAGGCCATCCGCGAGCTGGCCGAGCAGATGTACCGGCGGCTCGACATGGCGGTTGCCACCGTGCCCGAGCTGGGCCGGTACGCGGACAAGGTCGGCGACGCGTACTCGGACCTGGCCAAGCTGATCGAGCCGGTGCCCGCCCAGCGGGTGCACGGCGACTATCACCTGGGCCAGGTCATGAGGACCCAGACCGGCTGGGTCGTGCTCGACTTCGAGGGCGAGCCGGCCAGCCCGCTGGCCCAGCGCCGGGCCCGGTCCTCCCCGCTGCGGGACGTGGCCGGCATGCTCCGCTCGTTCGACT
>Ga0070699_100004026_pt1 | contig 12984 bp, 15 predicted proteins | sample KBSK1503metaG_FD_65473 | JGI IMG/M metagenome (GOLD analysis project Ga0070699, IMG submission 65473) | Corn, switchgrass and miscanthus rhizosphere microbial communities from Kellogg Biological Station, Michigan, USA - KBS K1-50-3 metaG | ecosystem: Host-associated > Plants > Roots >...
GCGCTCGGCGTGGTCGACGAGGTCATCGAGCCCGCCAAAACCCGGCAGGCGATCGCCCGCGCGATCGCCGAGGCCCCGGCCCGCCGCGGCGCGCACGGCAACATCCCCCTCTGAAACCCGCGCCACCGGCCGGCCCCGCGCCATGAAGGCTGGCCATTCATGATCGTGGTGGATTCATAGCGATATGGGGATGCATGGCGTTCCAGGTGGCGCGCCTCAGGACGGTTCAGCCGTGGGCCCGCCTGACTTGCGACTTATCAGGTACCTGATGCCGGCCTCAAGGCACACGGCCCCGGCCGCGGGCACAGGAACGTGCACCAGCCACCACGCGGCCGTACCACCCTTCCACTAATAGGTAAGCAACGGGGTGACGGCCGCGAACGCGAGCAGGTAGCCGCGGATTTCGCGGTCAGCCGCCGACGCGCCCGGCCTGCCCGTCAGAAGAGACCAGATCCAGGCGGCGAGATACAAGGTCACGAACGCGAACAGGGGAATCTGCGCCAGCCACCACCCGGCCGTGTCCGTGCTCCATTGATGCCCAAGCAGCGACACCCCGATCGCGACGCACGGCAGGAAGCCGCGAATGTCCGGCCATACCTCGCCCATCGTCGTCGCCCGGCCATGTCGCTGCCTCCCGGCGTGCAGGCCCGCCTCAACGTAGACCAGCGTGATCACGATGGGCACAGCCCCCCAAGCAATGATGATCCAGGCCACGACCTCGATGAATACGGACATCGCCGCTCCCGTCAGCCCGCGGCCCGCGCCAAGGACCTGCCAGGAGTCTACGACCGGCCTGCGAGCACAGCACCGGCAGCTTTGCCCCTGCAAGCCGCGCGGCCTGGTACTCGGCGCGGCTGCTGATGTCGGCGGAGTGGCGCCTGGGTATGCTCAGCCGAACCGCGCCTGGGCTGGCGCGCGCTGCCGTGCGGGAAGCGAGGAGCGCAGGTGAGACCGACGTCCGTTCCGGAGTTGCTGCGTCGTGGTGCTGGGGTCGTGGCGGCCGGACGGGTGGCGCTCGGCCTGACCGCACTGGCCTGGCCGTCGGTACCAGCCCGCCCGTGGGTGGGTGCGGCAGCGGACAACCTGGCCGCACGAGTGTTCGGGCGGGCTCTGGGAGCGCGCGACGTCGCCATGGGCCTGGGCGCGCTGGCGGCGCTGCGGCGCCAGGCCGCCGAGCCCGGGCCGGCCTGCGCGTGGGTCATCGCGGGCGCCTTGTCCGACGCCCTCGACGTGGTCGCCACCCTGTCCTCATGGCGCGAGCTTCCGCGCGCGGGCAGGTGGCTGGTCGCCGCGTCGGCCGGCGGCGCGGCCCTGGCCGGCGCCGGCGGGGCGCTGGCCCTACGTTCGCAGGCCTAGGCCGCCGGATCGTCCTGCTTCCCGCTGGGCGGCCGGGCTACGGCGCGGATGATCCGCACCCCGACCCAGGCGGCCGCGACGCCGACAGCGTCGCCGGCCGGTTGCTGGGTTCACACCCTTATGGAGGGTGTCACCCTGGTGGCGCCCATTCAGGATCGCGGCCGAACCAGCCCGCCAGCCGCTGGTAGGCCGGCGCGTCCCCCGGCACCGCCACCTCGGGCCCGAACGCCTTGTCCGGGCCCCGGAACTCGGGCCGGAGCATCTGCTGAGACCAGCTGAGCGCGTGACGGGCCAGGGCCGGGTCCAGGTCGGCCTGCTGGCCGGTGGCCCGGGCCAGGTCCCAGCCGTGCATCGCAAGCTCGGCGACCTGCTGGTCAGCGCGGCCGCGCAGCGGTGCCTGCCCGCCGCCCGGCCTCGGGACCTGCCGGTCGAGGTCAGTGGCCTGCCACGCGTCCATGAGCTGCGCCGCGGCGGCCCGGAACTCAGCTGACCAGTCCTCGCCGAGCTCGTCGGCCGGCAGCCGCCAGTCCGCGGTCTCGCCCCGGGCCGAGACCAGGAAGTTGCGCAGGTCCTGCCCGACCACGTGGCGGACGAGCGCTCGCACGTCCCAGGCCGGGCACGGCGTGGCCAGCCCCGCCTGGCCCGGCGAGATGGCCGCGATGATGGCGCCGGTCTGGTCGAGGGCCCGCCCGACCAGCCCCAGAACGTCGGTGTCCGATGTCACGTGTGTCATCCTCTCGAGCATTCCGGGCGCTGGCCACGACATTGCCTTGGGTGGCTGCCACCGGGTGTTGCCCGGCGCGGGCTTTCACTCGAAGACGATGACCTGGCGTCCGACGATGTCGCCGCGACCCAGGGCCTGCCGTGGCCAACGTGCCCGCCTCGGTGACCGACCTTCCGGCCGGGGCGGGGAGACGGCAGGGATCTGCCAGGCGGCGCAGTGACGCTGGCCAACGGCGCGGGCTACAGAAGGTACCTCGCTCCGGCGACGCCTCCAGGCAATGGCCCGCGCGCCCCGGTCATCAGCCGTGTAGCCCAGCACCGCGTCCGCACCGAGCTCGCGCAGCGGTCCAGCTTGGCCGGCGATGCCGAGGTCGCGACCCCTAGTTCTCGGACGTGAACGCATATCCCGGCGAGGACGGGCTGAGAACGCTCACCGCCGGAGTGGCCGACCAGACCGCGGCCAGTTCCTCGGCGACGGCCGCCGAGAGCTCCTTCACGTCCGCGGACGCCGTGGCGTGCAGGGCCTCCGCGACGATCAGGGCCGCCGTGGTCGAGTCCCGCACGGCCGACCGGCCGCTCTGCCGGTTCGTCCAGCGCCGGGCGTGCGCCTGGCGCGCCTGGTCGGCGAAGATGACCTCTCCGGGCTGGGGGTGCTCGACGTCACCGGAGAACGTGAGGTACTCCTCGTCGCCGGCGGCGTACCGCACCTCCAGGTCGCCGGTGACCTGGCCGACGTCGAAGACGGCCACCGGGATCGCGAAGGCCAGCGAGACGGCGTTGCACAGGTCGACCAGCGGGTGCAGCGACGGCAGGGCTCCCTCCTTGCGGAACCGCCGCAGCAGCGACTCGGCAGCGCAGCGGTACTGGGTCGGCCGGAGCCCCATCCTGGCGAACGCGCGCCGCCAGGCCTGGATCTCCGGCATCTCCCCTTCCGGGCCCTCGGCCAGCCGGGACCTGGCCGCGGCGGTGAACCTGGCGGTGCGCGCCGCGACCGACACGTCGGGGGTGATGCCCTCGACGTACATGATCCCGGGCACCAGCTCGGGAAAGTCACGCCAGATCTCGCCGGAGTGCTGAAAGAGCACGAGGGGCCCCTGGCCTAGGACCGACCCGGCCCGGCCTTCGACTGACCGACCTCGATCAGGTGGCCGTCCGGGTCGCGGATATAGGCGCGGATCTCGGAGAGGTGATCCTTGGGCTCGGTCAGGAACTCCGCGCCCCGGGCCGACCACTCCGCGTGGCACGCGGCGATGTCGGCGACCCTGAGGTTGAGGAACGCGCTGGTCCGGTCCGGGTCGTCCGGTGGCGCGAGCGTCACCGCGGGCTTGTCATCGGTCGGGCCGCCGCCCATGTTGAGGATGAGCCAGCTGTTGGCCAGCCGCATGATGACCGGGTCCCGTTCCAGCACGACCTTCGCGCCGAACACCGAGGTATAGAAGTCGCGGGACCGGTCCTGGTCGGAGACCACCAGGAAATGGGTGACGACGAACCCGCTCTCGGGAGCGGGGAAGTCGCTATCGCTCATGTTGCATCCTCCGCGTCTCGGGGCCGGACGGTGAGCCCGGCCTCGATCTCGGTCTTATGGTTGCCCGCGGGCCGCAGCGGGTCGGCGGTGGCCCGCGACGGCGCAGCGGCCGAGGTCCGGACCTGAGCCTCGTGCCGGAGCCGGCCGGCCGGGTTGATCGTCCGAGCCGCCGTGGCGCATACCGCCACCCTAGCTACAGGCCGCTGGGCCAGGTGATCGACTCCGGGGCGACGAGCGGCTTGCTGACCTCGAGCTGTATCTGGGCGTGCGCGTAGAGCGGGATGTCGCGGGGGTTGCCCTGGTACGCCTGGCCGTTGTAGATCGCGGTGATATGCCCCCTGGCCGGGCCGACCTGGTTCGGCCCGAGCGGCTGACCCCACTCGTCGAAGAAGTCGCCCAGCGTGTAGGTGCGCTGAACCGGCGACTCGATGTGGATGATGCCGTCGGGGGCGTGGGTGTGCAGCCAGTAGAAGCACGTACCGCTGGCGATGAACGGGCCATTGGGCGTGTTCTGCGCCTGGGCTCCGGGGATCCCGATCGCGGCGGGAACCTGGCGGGGCGTGCCGTTCACGAAGATGGTCAGGTGCGCGTGGATGTGGAAGAGGGTCTGCTCGCTGGTCTGGCAGCTGATGCCGTCGACGGGCCGGCCGGTAGCGCTCGCGGCGGTGCCGGCCAGCGGGGCGGCCCCGGGCACGGGAACGCGTTCCGAGCCGGCCGGCCCGGGCGACGGCGCCGCGTCGAGCGTGCCGAGCGTGCCGAGGCTGGCGAGCTTCAGCCCAGGCGGGCTGGCGCTGCCGCCGGTCACCGCCAGCGTGATGCCCACGGCCGCCGCGGCAGCGACCACGGCCGCGCCGCCCGCGGCGAGCCAGCGCCGGCGCCGCCGCCGCCGCGCTTCCAGGGCCCTCATCTGAGCGAGCTTCGCTCTGGCCTGTTGCCGGTTTCTGTTGCCCTTGGCCACGGTGCCATCCCCTGGACAGAAATCTACTATCTGCGTACGTAGATAGTAGCAGGAGAGGACGGCGACCCTGGCGTCGGCTCTATGCTGGCAGTCGGGAACGCAGGGAGGTAGCGTGCGCGGGTTCGGCGACCTGGAAGGCGTGATCATGCACAGGGTGTGGGACCGGGTCGGCCCGGTGACCGTGCGCGAGGTGCTCGGCGAACTGCAGCAGGAGCGGGCGATCGCGTACACCACGGTGATGAGCACCATGGACAACCTGCACCGCAAGGGATGGCTCGCCCGGGTCAAGGACGGCAAGGCCTACCGCTACACGGCGACTGCCAGCCGCGAGGAATACAGCGCGCGCCTCATGCGCGAGGCGCTGGCCGGCGGCGGCGACCCAGAGCTGGTGCTGAGTCACTTCGTCGCCGAGATGGACGGTCAGGATTCCGAGGTGCTTGCCGCGGTGGTGCGGCGGCTTGCCGGACGGCGGCCGGGGTGAGGCCCGCGCTGCTGGTGCTCGGCTACGCGCTGGCCGTGGCGTGGTGCGCGCCGGCGCTGCTCATGCGGCTGACCGCCCGCGGCATCAGTCCCCGCCTCGGTCTGGCGGCCTGGTCTACCGCGATGGCCAGCGTGCTAGCGTGCGCCCTGGTGGCGCTCCAGTTCCTGATCCGCGCGGCCGTCGCGGGCTGGCCCGGGCTCGCCGAGGCCGTCTGCCGCTCGGTCGAGGGCGGATCGTGCGCCCCGGCGGTGTACCGGAGCGCGATCTTCGAGTTCGCGCTGGGCATCACCACGATCGCCGCCGCGGTGATAGTGACCGTGCTGGCCTGGCGCTACGGGCGCAGCGTGCAGCGCGGCCAGCGGCGGACCCGCGACCACGCGGAGGTCGCGCGCATCACCGGGCGCAGGCTGCCGGGGGCCGGCGCGGCCGTGGTGCTCGATGCCGCGCAGCGGGTCGCGTACTGCGTGCCAGGCCGCCCCGCCACGATCGTGGTCACCAGTGGGGCGCTGGCCGTCCTGGATCCGGCGCAGCTCACGGCCGTGCTCGCGCACGAGAGGGCGCACCTGGCCGGCCGCCACCACCTGCTGATCGCCCTCAGCCGGGCCCTGTCCGCCAGCTTCCCCGCCGTGCCGCTGTTCGCGCACGGACCCGCCGAGGTGGCCCGGCTGGCCGAGATGTGCGCCGACGACACCGCGGCCCGGCGCAGCGGGCGGCCCGCGCTGATCACCGCCCTGCTCGCGATGGGCACCGGCGCCGCCGTGCCGGCCCTGGCGCTTGCGGCCACCGCCTGCGCAGTCGCGGCTCGCGTCCAGCGGCTGCTGGAGCCCTCGCGTCGCGGCCGCCGCGCCCGCTACGGGCTGGCCCTCAGCGCCCTGGTCCTGCTGCTGGCCCTGGCGCCGGCTCTCGCCGCCCTGTTCGCCGGGCCCCTGACCGCCCGCGGCATCACCGCCGCCTGAGAGGAGCAGACGTGACAACTTCGCTGACTAAGCCGCTCTATACGGCCAGGGCCACCGCGACCGGCGGACGGGCCGGCCACGCCGTGTCGGACGACGGCATCATCGATCTCGACCTGCGGCCGCCGAAGGAGATGGGCGGGCCGGGCGGGGCGACGAACCCAGAGCAACTCTTCGCCGCGGGCTACGCGGCCTGCTTCCAGAGCGCCCTGGGCGTCGTCGGTCGCCGTCAGGGCACAGACACCACCAGCTCGACCGTCGAGGCCGACGTCACGATCGGCACGATCCCGGGCGGCGGCTACGGGCTCGCGGTCGCCCTCCGGGTCTCGATCCCCGGCGTCGAGCCCGAGATCGTGCGCGCGCTGGCCGAAGCCGCGCACCAGGTGTGCCCGTACTCGAATGCAACACGGGGCAACATCGACGTCACCATCACGGCCGGCTGATCTTCGCCGGGCCCATCATCGCCGCCACGCGACCGTAGGCGCCCAGGACCAGGTCCCAGAACGCCTCGGTGTCGATGGCCACGGCGACCCGGGCGTTGCGGTCGTCCGGCCGGGCGGTGAAGTCGGCGACGGTCATCCCCGAGGTCCACCTCCCGGCCGTCTCCACCTCCACCCGGGCGGGCACGCAGGTGAGCAGGCCGGGCGCGGCCACCGCGGCCACGGCGCACACGTCGTGCACGGCGGGCCCGTCTGGTTCCCGGGCCGGGCCGGGCAGGCCGCCCGCGGGTCTGGTCCCGCGGCTGACGCCGCGGTAGCCCGACAGGCTCGGCAGCAGCAGGTCGTCGGCGAGCCGGCCCAGGCCGCGCATCCGGTCGCGCACGGCCACGGTGGCCCGGGCCTGCTCGGTCACGTCCAGGCCGACCATGGTCACGGTCCAGCTGGCTCCGAAGACGATCGCCGCGGCCTCGGGGTCGGCGGCGATGTTGAACTCGGCCGCCGGCGTGACGTTCCCCTGGCTGGCCGACCCGCCCATGATCACGAAGTCCCTGACCTGCGTGACCAGGCGCGGGTACCGCCGCACGGCGAGCGCTATGTTGGTCAGCGGCCCGACCGCGATCAGCGTGACCTCGCCTGGCTCCGCGGCGATCGCGGCGGCCAGGAAGTCCACCGCATGCCCGTCGGCGGGCCCGGAGGACGAGGCCGGAAGGCTGGCCGCCCCCAGGCCCGAATCCCCGTGCACGTCTCGCGCGTCGAGTTCCGGCCGCAGCAAGGGGCGGGGACTGCCGGCTACGACGGGAACGTCCCGCATGCCGACGTAGTCCCGGACCCGCAGCGCGTTAGCCGTTGTCTTGCCGAGATCGACATTGCCGGCCACCGTCGTGATCCCGAGAATCTCGAGGTCCGGGTGACCGTGCGCGAACACCAGGGCGAGGGCATCGTCGATGCCAGGATCGCAGTCGATGATGACCTTACGAGCCGACATGCCGTGTTCCCCGCGCTCCGGTGGAATTCGGACCTACACCGACGGCGACGGTATCAGGATGCCTGCTGGCCGACCAGCGACACCCCGGCCAGGGCGGTCGCGGGGCCGCGCCAGCGCGGCGGCGTTCCTGTGCGCGGCGCGGCCGGACGGGGCAGGCCGACCGAGCGGGCCTGGTCGTTCCGGCCCCGCGCGTACACCATCAGCCGCGCGCGGAGCTGCTGGCGCCCGCGATGCAGGCGCGACATGACCGTGCCGATCGGGGTGCCGAGCATCTCGGCGATCTCCTTGTAGGGGTAGCCCTCGATGTCGGCCAGGTAGATCGCGGCGCTGAATCCGTCCGGCAGCTCCCGCAGCGCCCGCAGGACGTCGGAGTCGGCCAGGCGGTTCAGCGCCTCTTCCTCGGCCGACCGGGCCGTCTGGCCCATGAGGGTGTCGGGGACGTGCAGTTCGCCAAGCTCGGCGAACAGCGACTGGGCTGGCTCGCGCCCGCGCTTCCTGCGGGTGTTGATGAACGTGTTCGCCAGGATCCGGTACAGCCATGCGCTCAGGTTCGTGCCCGGGGTGAACTGGTGGAAGGCGACGTACGCCCGCGCGAACGTCTCCTGGATCAGATCCTCGGCATCGCTGGGGTTGCGCGTCATGCGCAGCGCCGCGGGGTACAGCTTGCGCATGTAGGGAACCACGTCCTGCTCGAATGTGGCATGGTCCGTGACGTGCTCGTTGACCAGCGTCATGGTTAGTCGGCCTCCTTGCTGGTTTCCCCCCGTTCCTGAACAGACCCAACGCTGGCGCGACGTGTCACCTGCTGGACGATTGCGCCGGTCACCGCCATAGTGACGAAGCCGTGCGGGAGGCACGGGCAAACCCTGGGGGGGCGGGGGAGGGCGGGGTGGCCGGGGGGGCAGGCTTGCTGGAACGTCAGCCAGCGGAGATCACCGGTGCTGCCGCAGCTAACGCTCTCATATCAGTCCCCCTTGTGTGACTGGAGCGGCACGTGCGACCCGTGAGTAACAAGTCGCAAGATGATGCAGTTAAACAAGTAGCCAGAGCCGTGTCAAGCTGCTTCGGATACAAAGTCATGCCAGTCTCTGCGAACGTTTGCTGCTCATGTATCCGCAGGTCGCAAGAATTCCTGTGCCTGCTATTAAAACCGGCTGCGACACCGCCGGGGCCCGGGAAATGTGGTGGTGATAACACCGGAGCGAGGCGCCCTAACGTGGTCCCGAAATAGCCTGTCATAACGGGACAAGCCGAATTACCGGACAGCATGGCCAGATACGATCCCGAGTTATTCCCGCGGTCAGCCGGTAGCGTGCAGCCAGCGCACCGGGGCTCCCTCGGCCGCGTGCCGGAACGGCTCGAGCTCGTCGTCCCAGGGCTGGCCGAGCAGCAGCGCGAGCTCGGCCTCCAGCGAGCCGCCGAGCGCGGGGTGGCGCGGGCTGTGCAGGTCGCGCAGGGTGTCCACATCGTGGAGGGTTCCGGGGGGTCGTCCCCCCGAGGCAGCACCGCCGACCGCGTCGTCCGGGCTGATACCGCGCAGCCGGGCCGGCGCGGGCGCCGCGGCCGCCGCGAGCGTGAGGGCGGCGCGCAGCCTCCCCTCGGGCACCAGGATGTCCCCGTTCGCGGACGTGACCGCGGAGAACGTGCCCAGGGTCGGCGTGTGGCTGTAGCGGACCGCGTCGCAGCCCGGGCTGGCCTCCTCGGCCACCTCGAACCGCACCCGGTTCCAGGCCGCCAGCGCCGAGGTGATGGCGGCGGACGCCCCGGGGCGGCCCTGCCAGTCCAGTTCCGCGCGCAGCATCCCGGGCGACGCGGGCTGATCAACCCAGGGCAGCTGGATACGCACACCGAGCACCCCGGCCACTGCCCACTCGATATGCGGGCTCAGCGCCGGGGGCGCGGAGTGGACCTGAAGCACGCCACGAACGGACACCAGACCTCCCTGCAGACGGACGAGGTGCGTCTTCCCCAACGACCTCATCCCGCAGGCGTGATCCGGCAGGCACGCGACAATCCGAGTCGTGCTTCGGCTCTCCCATATTGTGCCGCACGCGCGCCCCGCGCACCAGCACCGCCCGGTCGCGGCGGCTACATGTCTGTCACGGCCGCGGTGGCATCCGGCCGCCGGCGTGATGTGCTAGAGGGGTGATCCCGGCAGAAGGGACATCCGCCCCGGGGCTGGTCTTCGTGGCGGAGATGTACGGCGTCCAGCTCGACCACCTGGCCGCGGCGCTGGGGGTCAGCGAGGCGCGGGCGCGGGCGGTCGCCGCCGGGTGGCGGGCCCGGCGGCACGCGGAGTCGGCCCGGCTCGGGCCCGGCGGCTCGTGGACCTGGCTGACCCGGGCGGGCCTGGCCGCCGCCGGCCTGCCGTACGCGCCGGCTCCGCCGGCGTTAGCGAGGCTTGCGCACATCCGGGCCGTGACCGCCGTCCGGCTGGCGCTGGAGGCGGCGCCCCGGTACGCGGCTGGCGGCGGCTACTGGCGCAGCGAGCGGCGGCTGCGGTCCCGGATGGGCGGCAGGGTCGGGCTTCGCGAGCACGTCCCCGACGCCGAGGTGCACTGGCCCGACGACGCCCCTGTGGCCTGGGCGGGCGAGTGCTGGGCGATCGAGGCCGAGCTGACGCCGAAGACCGCGAGCCGGACCACGGCCATCATGCGGGAGCTGCTGACCAGGACCGGGGACTACGGCTGCCTGGCCGCTGAGGTCCGGGTGCCGGGGCGGCCGCCCCGGCATGCGCGCGTCATCTACCTCTGCGCTCCGGCGGCCAGGGCCACCGTCGCCCGGGCCAGGGCCGCGCTTGGCAGCGCGGCCGCCCGGATCGAGATCCGTTCCCTGCCGCCGGGGGCGGCGATGGCCGCGCCGTCCGGGCCGCGGGCCAAGCGGGCCAGGCGGCAGGCACCGCCGTCAGCGAGCTGGAGGGGCGCGGAGTCGCAACAGAAGCCAGCGGGAGATACTCGGTGACCAGGCGCGCGGCGGGCCGCCGGCCGGGCCTTGCCGTCGGCCGGGCCGCGTTCCTGGCCGCCCGGATCCTCGCCGCGGCGGCGCTCGTCGTCGCGGCGGCGCCGGCCTCGCTGGTCGCCGGCCTCGGCGTCGCGGTGGCCTGGCGGGCCGGGTGGCCGCCGGGCCGGCTGTACCGGGCCGCGCTATGCAGCCTGCCGATGCTCGTGGTCTGGCTGGCGGCCACGGCCGCAGCCACCCGTTCGGCGTCGCAGGTGGCCGAGGCGCCGTACCTGGCCTGGCTCGCCATGTGGCACCGTGGCGCCGCGGGGTCGTACCCGGCGGCGGCCGCGGTGATCGCGCCCGCCGCGATCCCGGCCGGCCTGGCCGCGGGCGGCGTGTGCTGGGCGTACCGGGTCCGCTCCATGGCGACGGGAAGCGGGGGGCTCGCGCCGGACTCGGCGGCGGCCTTCGACCGGCGGCAGTGGCGGAATCAGGCGCGCAGCGCCCAGGCACGGATCGCGGCGCCCGGCGCGGTGCCGCTGACCACGAGGAACGATGATCTCGCCGCCGGCGCCGTGATCAGGGCCGTGGGTCATCCGGCGCGGCGGATCGCCAGCATCCCGTACGCCCGGATGCGCTCGCACCAGGTGGTCATCGGCACTAGCGGCACGGGGAAGACCACGCTGCTGCTCCGCCTGTGGGCCGGGTTCATGGCCACGGCGCTGCGCCGGAACGCCGCGGGGCGGGGCGGGCCGCCGCTGCTCGTGGTGCTGGACTGCAAGGGCGGGGCCGACGCGCGGCGGATCGCCGACCGCGTCCGCAGGGTGCTGCGCGTGGCCGGCGCCCGGTCCACCGCGATCTGGCCGGACGAGGCCGGCCTGTCGCTGTGGGCGCTGCCGCCCGCGCAGCTCATCACCACGCTGGTCGACCTGATCGAGCACGGCACCGGCTCCGCGGCCTACTACGCCGACGTCTTGGAGGCGGTGGTCGGGCTCGCCGTGGAGGCGCCCGGCGGGCCCCCGGGCAGCACCGCGGACTTCCTCGCCCGGCTGGACTCGGGCTGGCTCACGATCGCCTACGCATCCGGCCATCACGACGCCGAGCTCGCGCTGGTCCGGTCGGCGGCCCGCCAGATCGGCGACATCGCGCTGCGTTTCCGCACGCTGTTCCGCCGCCTGGGCGGCGGCCTGGACGGGCCCGGCCGGTTCGGCGACTCCGACGCCTGGTACTGCATTCTGGAGGGCACCGCCGAGATCTCGGTCGCCGAGGCCCAGGCCCGGGCGCTGGTTGACCTGCTGGCCAGCTACGCGGCGTACCCGCCGCCGGGGCCCGGGCCGTCCGGCGGCCGGCGGGAGATCCTGCTCGCCGTCGACGAGTTCAGCGCCGTTTCACGCAGGCTGCCGGTCTGGCAGCTTTATGAGCGGGCCCGGTCGCTCGGCCTGGCCGTCCAGATATCCGCCCAGTCCTGGGCGGGACTGGCGGCCGGTGAGGACGAGCGCTACCGGATCGCCGCGTCCGCCAACGGCGGGGTCTGGCTCCTGCGCACCCCGCGTCCCGAGCCCGTCGCCGCGCTGGCCGGAACCCGCCAGGTCACCGAGACCACGCGGCGCCTGCTCAGGGCCGGTGTCTGGGCTCATCAGGGAACCTCCAGGATGCGGCTGGACCCGGTGGTCGACCCCGCGCTGATCCGCGCGCTCGACGTCGGCCAGGCCGCCTACATCTACCGCGGCGGCGTCACCTACGTCCAGGTCAAGCGCCTGGTGGCACCCCCGGCCGCGCTGCAGGCACGGCGGGTCGCGCCGACGCGGCCTGCCGCCGGCCACATGGAGGCCCGGCAGCCGCCGCCCGCTCCCCCAGCCGGCCAGCAGCCGCCGCCGCGCCCTCATCCTCAGCCAGCACCGCCCGATGTCGGGCCCCTGCTCGACGAGGCGTTCGGGGCGGAGCCGTCGTCATGACGCGGCGCCGGCGGCCGACGCCCGCCGCTGATCCGTTCGCGGTCCTGGGCCTGGAACCGTCGCCCGGCCTGTCGGACGGGGACGTCCGCATCGCGTGGCGCCGGGCCGCCAGCGACACCCACCCGGACCGGGAGGACGGCGGCGATCCCGAGCGATTCGCCGCCGCGGCCGCCGCGTACACGGCGCTGCGGACCCGGTTCGGCCGCGGCGAGGCCCTGGCCGACCTCGGCCCCGCCCCGCCGCGAACCCCGAAGGCCAGCAGCCGGGGTGCCGTGGCAGCCCTGGCCGGGCGGGTCCGGCGGGGACGCCCGGCCCGGCTCGCGCTGCGGATCCTGGCCGCGGCCGTGGCGGGCGCGGCCGCGGTCCTCGCCGCGGGACCGCATCCCGCCGCGCCCGCCCTGGTCACCGGCGCCGCCACCTGGCTGATCCTGACCGGCAGGCACGATCTCGCTCCGCCCGGCAGCTAGGCAAGCTCGCCGACTCGGCGGGCTCAGGGGCTGACCGGCTGCTTGTGTACCGACGCCTGGTAGATCTGCTCGATCGACGAGTCGAGCTGGGCGTTGAACTGCTCGTCGGTCTGGTCTTCCTTCAGCCCTTCGAGAAGCGCGCGCGAGAAGCTGGCGATGAGGGTGGGATCGCGTGCGAGCCGAGCGGTGGCCTCGTCACGG
>Ga0070699_100004027_pt1 | contig 12983 bp, 13 predicted proteins | sample KBSK1503metaG_FD_65473 | JGI IMG/M metagenome (GOLD analysis project Ga0070699, IMG submission 65473) | Corn, switchgrass and miscanthus rhizosphere microbial communities from Kellogg Biological Station, Michigan, USA - KBS K1-50-3 metaG | ecosystem: Host-associated > Plants > Roots >...
GAGATGCAGCCTGGGCTCGGCGAGCACGAAGATGGCGTTCGGGTATCCGGACCGGTGCGGGCAGGAGGCGAGCACGCCGAGGGCGGGACCAGCGATCTCACCGCTCACACAGGCGTACACCGGCACCCGCAGCACGTCGAGGACGCCCATGACGGTGAGGGTGGCGGGCAGTTCGGCCCGCAGGTTCTGCAGTTCCAGCCGGATCGGGTCCTCCTGCTCGGCATCCAGCGTGAGGAGCTGGGCGGAGAGCCTGGACGCCGCGTCGTCGTCGAGGAGACCCGAGGCCATGACGATCCGCTTCGCCAGCAGTCGTTCGTACAGCTTGCTTGTCCAGTCGGCGTGCGGATCGAGCCACACCCGGGTCGGCGGGACCGGGCCCGGAGCCGACGGCGGCGCGGACGGAAGATCAGGAGCGCCGGGAGTCAGCGGGGTACCCGGGATGGACGGCGTCGACGGTCTCGACGGCCAGCCCGGCTCCCCCGGCCGCGGGATCCCCGGTATGTGCGCGCTCGCGATCGGATGCCTCGTCGTGCCGTGCCGTGCCGTGCTGCGCGGCGCCTTCCGTGACGTCATCGGCTGGCTCCTTCCCCGGGACGGTTGAGCTTCCAGTGGATCTCGCTGCCGACCGCGGCCGCGTAGCGCTCCAGCGTCGACGCCCGGACGTCGGCGGTGCCGGACTCCAGCCTGGCCACCGCGGACTGGGAGGTTCCCATCCGCGCCGCGACCTCGGTCTGCGACAGCCCAGCCGCCTGGCGCTGTTCGGCCAGCTCGCGGACGAGCCTGCCTCGCTCCCCGGCCATCCGGGCGGCCTGCGCGTTCGCCGAGCGGCGCAGCGCCATCTCGCGAAAGCCGGGCATCACCGGCAGCGAGGGATCGGCCGCGTTCCCCGGGGGGCCCGCGGCAGGGTCTGGCGCCTGGGGCCGCCTGATATTCATACCTCAAAGGCTATCTCATATTCGAGATAGCCTTTGGCGATCAAGGAAAGCGGCAGTGGATGAGCCCTGGCGGTGCTGCCCGCGGTTATGCTGCCCCGCCGCGCAGCGGCCCGGGAGCAGGGCCGCCGGACCAGTCGGGCGGCGGGGTCCGGAGCGGCCGGCGGATGACCGTCTCCCGGCGGGGCGACGGCACCGCGACCGGCCAGCAGGCTTCGGCCCAGACGGTCCGGCCCGGGTAGGCCTCGCGGAAGCCCCAGCGGCTGGTGCAGGCGGCGACCATGGCGAGGCCCCGGCCGCCCTCGGCCATCAGGTCCAGGCGCCCCGCCGCCGGGACAGACGAACCGCCGTCGTCGGTGACAGCGACCCGGGCCACCCCGTCCCGCGGGCACTCGACCTCGACCGTGAACACGCCGCCGCGCCCCGAGGCGGTGTGCGCGATCGCGTTGGCGCAGAGCTCGGACACGCAGGTCATCAGCGTCTCCCGGGCCGGACACCCGGCCAGCAGCTCACCGACGAACCGGCGCGCTTCCGGTACGGACGCGGGCGTGCCCCGGTAGGTACGGGCCCACGGACGCGTCGACCGGACCGGACCCAAGTGCAGTACCGGGTAGGCACCTGTCACCGTAGGTCACCCCCTGACGACTAGCTTCTACTGTAAGTGACGCGCAAGTGCGCGAAATGGTTCAAACCGGTTTTCCGGGGGCGACAGTGGACGGCGAGGATGCGTGCGGCGCGGGAGGAGGTGCGCGCGGGCGGAGCGGGACGGCCGGGCCGAGGCAGGCACCCGGGCTCGTTCGGGAAATTGCTGGTTACGACGTTTGTTTCGCACCTTTTGCCCCTTCCGTGACGGACGAGTCAGAGGGACACTATGGGGATCAAGCACGGTTAGGAGGAGCAGATGGAAGCGAGCCCGTCCAGCGGGCCTGGACTTAAGCGTTCGCTGTCGGTGTGGGCAGCGGTGGGCCTGTCGGTCGCGCTGATGGCGCCGAGCATGGCCGCGAACATCAACCCCCAGGGAAGCGCGACCGGCGCGGCCGCGTGGTTCCCGGTGGTGTCGGGCATCTGGCTGGCCGTGGCGGTGATCGCGGTGATCTTCGCGGCGGGCACGGCGCGCAAGCTCGGCGCGACGCTGGCCGCCCGCGAGGGCATCAGGGCCCCGGGCACCGAGGAACCCGAGCCCAGGCTGGCCGCCGCACGGGACGAGACAGCTTAGTGGCGGACCTGCTCCCCTACGTCGCCGGGCAGCCCCTGGTCGACCACCACTGCCACGGGGTGCTGCGCCGCGATGCGGACGTGGCCACGCTTGAGTCGATGCTGACCGAGGGCGATAGCTGGCCGGGTGGTTCGGTGTTCGACTCGCAGGCCGGGCTGGCGTTCCGGCGGCTCTGCCCGCCGGTACTCGGCCTGCCGCCGCACGCCGAACCCGGCGACTACGTAGCCCGGCGGGCCGAACTGGGCGCGACCGAGGTGAGCAAGCGGTTCCTGGCGGCCGCCGGGGCGTCCGTGCTGTGCGTGGACACCGGTTACGTCCCTGAGCCGATCACCTCCCCGGCCGAGCTGGGCGACCTGGCGGGCGCGACCGCGCACGAGGTCGTCCGGCTGGAGCGGGTGGCCGAGGACGTGGTCGCGGCCGGGGTGGGGGCGGCCGGGTTCGCGGACGCGGTCCGGTCCGCGCTGGCCACCCGCACCGCGTCGGCGGTCGGGGTGAAGTCGATCGCCGCGTACCGGACCGGTCTGGACCTGAGGGCCGAACGGCCGGAGGATTCCGAGGTCACCGCCGCCGCGGGGCGCTGGCTGGCGGACGCCGGGTCCAACGGGTCAGGGGCACCGCGGCTGGCGGACGAGACGCTGCAGCGGTTCCTCGTCTGGTGCGGCGTGGACCTGCGGCTGCCGGTGCAGTTCCACGTCGGCTACGGGGACAGCGACGTCGACCTGCACCGCTGCAACCCGCTGCTGCTCACCCCGCTGCTGCGGGCCATCCAGCCAGCCGGGGTGCCGGTGATGCTGCTGCACAACTACCCGTACCACCGCGAGGCCGGCTACCTGGCCCAGGTGTTCCCGCACGTCTACGTGGATGCCGGGCTGGCCACGCACAACCTGGGCGCGCGCGCCCCGGCGCTGCTGGCCGAGGCACTGGAGCTGGCGCCGTTCGGGAAGTTCCTGTACTCCTCGGATGCGTTCGGCCTGCCCGAGCTGTACTACCTGGGCGCGGCGCTGTTCCGGTCCGCCCTGTCCGCGTTCCTGCGCTCGGGTCTGGAGGAGGATCTATTCACCGAACGGACCGCGGCGCGGCTGGCCCGGATGATCTGCGCCGACAACGCCAAGCGCGCCTACCAGCTCGGCGATCAGATGTTACCGCCTAGGCCGCGCGGACGAGCCGGAGCGCCTCGGTCAGCAGGACGTCCGGGGGCTGGCCGGCGTCGAGCCAGCGGACGCGGGGGTCGCGGCGGAACCAGGATTCCTGGCGGCGGGCGAACCGCCTGGTGGCCTTCATCGTCTCCAGGCGGGCTTCGTCCAGGGACCACTGCCCGTCCAGGTAGCGGAGCAGCTGCTGGTAGCCCAGCGCGCGGCTGGCGGTCTTGCCGTCGCGCAGGCCCTGGGCGGCTAGGCTGCGCACCTCGGCTTCCAGGCCCGCCTGCCACATGCGGTCGACGCGGGCGGCGATCCGCCGGTCGAGTTCGGGCCGCGGCAGGGTGAGGCCGATCTGGACGGCCGGGCGGTTCTCGGCGAAGTCCGGCATGGTCGCGGTGAACGGGCGCCCCGATATCTCGATCACCTCCAGGGCGCGCACGATCCGGCGCCCGTTGCCGGGCAGGATCGCGCCCGCCGCGGCCGGGTCGAGCCGGGCCAGCCGGGCGTGCAGCGCGGCCGCGCCGACCCGGGCGAGCTCCTGTTCCAAAAATGCGCGGATACCCTGGTCCGTTCCGGGAAAATCCAGGTCATCGAGGGCGGCGCGGACGTAGAGCCCGGAGCCGCCGGCCAGGATGGGCACGCGGCCGCGGGCGATGATCTCGTCGATCACGGCGCGGGCGAGCTTGGCGTAGTCAGCCACGTTCGCGGTCTGGGTCACCGGCCAGATGTCGAGCAGGTGATGCGGGACGCCGTGCCTGGCGGCCTCGGGTTCCTTGGCCGCGCCGATGTCCATGCCCTGGTAAAGCTGCATCGAGTCGGCGTTCACCACCTCGCCGCCGAGGGCGAGGGCGAGCTCGGTGGCCAGCCCCGACTTGCCGGTGGCGGTCGCCCCCACCACGGCGATGACGCGCGTTCCCATGCCCCCTAGTGTGCCCGCACCCAGGTGGCGACGTAGTAGCTCACCTCGAACGGGGCGGAGGTGTAGCGCAGGTCCGCGGTGAAGGCGCCCGGGGACGCCGCCCCGGCCAGCACCTGCCAGGCGGCACGGCCGGCCACGAAGAGCTCCTCGTCGCGGCGGGGATCGAGCGCGGCCAGCGCGCCGGGGTCAGCGGCGGCCAAGGCCGCGGACACCTGGTCGTCGTAGCGGTCGGCGCCGGGATCGGTGGCGCCCGGGACGCCGCGGGCCCGGCGCCCCGGGCCGTCGCCCACGGCGAGCAGCGCGACCCGCGGCGCGAGCGCGGCCAGCTTCTCCCCCAGGTTCAGGCAGTCCGCCGGGGCCGCGCCGAAGGCGATCGCCTGCCAGGTCACCGGCGGGCTTGGCGGGACCACCCCGGCGAGCAGCCACTTCCCGATGGTCAGCGAGAGCGGCAGGACCGGGGCGGCGCCCACGGTGAACGGGACGCCGAAGTCGCGCAGGCTTCCCCCGGCGGCGGCCGGGTACTCGGCCGTCTGCCCGGCGCCGCCGACCACCACGAGCAGGTCGGGCGCCTCGCCGAGCAGGACGGCGACCGCCTCGCGGCATGCCGCCCGCAGGCGGCGCAGTTCACGGTCACCGGGATCCGCGGTACCGGTGACCTCGGGCACCAGCAGCGGCGGATGCGGGCAGACCGCAGCCGCGATCAGCATCTGGACATCCCGCAAAGGCTACCTGACGTGCCGGAACTCACCGACGGGGCTGGCGGGCACGGTCGGGGGCGGCGGCGTTGACCCGCACGGCGGTGCGCGCGCGGAGACGGCGGGCCCGGGCCGCGCGGCGGCGCCTGTCCTGCTCGTCCTGGTCGGCGTCCGCTTCCAGGTACAGCTGCACGAACATCGGATGCATGGTGGCCCCCTTACCTCGGCTGGTCGCCCTCCTGCTGGTCAGAGCGCGTCGTGCGGGCGGAAATACGTGCTACTTGGATAGACGCCGGGCGGCCCTGATACTCACCGGGCTTTGCCAAGATGGCGGCATGGACGATGAGGATCTGCGGCTGGCGGTGTACCGGGCGTTCGCCGCGACCGGGCGCGCGCCGGGGCACGGCGAGCTTGCGGCGCAACTCGGTGCCAGCGTCCAGGAGGTGGCCGCGGGCCTGGGCGAGCTGGCCCGCGGCCGGCACCTGGCGCTCGGCGCCCAGGGCCAGATCCTGATGGCGCATCCGTTCTCGGCCGTGCCGCTCGGCTTCTCGGTGATGGGCGCCCGGACGCTGTGGTGGGGCGGATGCGCCTGGGATTCCTTCGCGCTGCCGCACCTGCTGCCCGGCGAGGACGAGGTGCTGGTGGCGACCCGGTGCCCGGCCTGCGGCTGGGTTTCCTGCTGGACGGGATCGCCCGGCGCCTGGCCGGGGCGGATACCCGGGCCCGTTCGGCCCATTCATAATACGAAACTCGGGTTGCGTAATCTCGCAGAGCATCGTATGGTTAGTTTCGCTACTTGAATAGCGGAATTGATCGGGGGTACGGGATGGACCAGGTGACGGCGGGCCGGCGCGGGCGGCCGCGTGACCGCGCGGTGGACGAGCGGGTGCGGAGCGCGGCGTGGGGCCTGCTGCACGCGGGCGGCTACGCGGCGCTGAACATGGACGAGGTGGCGGAGCGGGCCGCGGTGGCCAAGACCACGCTGTACCGGCGCTGGCCGACCAAGGATCACCTGGCCGTCGCGGTGGCCGCCGAGATGCTGGGCGAGGTGCCGATCCCCGATACCGGCGACCTGCGCCGTGACCTGACCGAGTTCGCCGCCGGGCTGGCCGCGAGCCTGGACCGGCTCCGCATGGCGGGCCACTACGGCGGCGGCGCGTCGGCCGGGCTAGTCGCCGAACTGGTCGTGGCGGCCGCCCGGCATCCCGACATCGGCGAACGGGTCCGCGCCGGGTACGAGGAGCGGCACGCCCTGGCCCGGGCCCGGCTGCGGCGCGCCTGCGAGCGGGAGGGACTGCGGCCCGACATCGACCACGGCGTGCTGATCGACCAGCTGGCCGGGCCGGTCTACTACCGGATCCTGATCACTGGCGCGCCCGTGGGCTGGGACTACGCCGAGCGTCTGGTCGACGCGGCGCTCGACGGCGCCTTCCTGGCCGGGGCGGGATCATGACGCGCCGCCGCCGGATACTGCTCGGGGCGCCGGCTTTCGCCGTGGCCATCCTGGCCGGCTACGGCGTCTGGACCAACGTCCGGCCCGACACGCTGGAGGCGTCGATCCAGATCAACGCCACGCCGCAGCGGGTGTGGGCGGTGCTGACCGACCAGGCCGCCTACCCGGACTGGAACCCGTTCATCGTCTCCTCCAGCGGCCGGATCCGGGTGGGGGCCACGCTGACCAACCGGATGCACGACGCCACCGGCGACACCACCTTCACCCCCACGGTGGAGGTCGTCGAGCCGGGCCGGGAGCTGCGCTGGATCGGGAAGGTGGGGCCGGGCGGGATCTTCGACGGCGAGCACACCTTCACCATCCGGCAGTTGCGGCCGGGCGTGGTCCTGTTCACCCAGCGCGAGGACTTCACCGGGGTGGCGATCCCGTTCTATGAGCACTGGCTGCACGCCGATACGCTGCCGATGTTCCGCGCGATGGACGCGGCCCTGGCGCGCGAGGTCGCCAACCAAGGATGAACAGAGCTATGGATGACCTGACACCCTTTCGCATCGACATCCCGCAGGCGGACCTGGAGGACCTGCGGGACCGGCTGGCCCGGACCCGGTGGCCGGACCAGCTGCCCGGGGCCGGCTGGGACTACGGCATCCCGGATGCCGCTGATCATCACGCACGGCTGGCCGGGTTCGGTGGTGGAGTTCTGGGACATCATCGGGCCGCTGACCGACCCGGCCGCCTACGGCGGATCTCCTTCTGACGCGTTTGACCTGGTCATCCCGTCGATTCCCGGCTACGGGTTCTCCGGGCCGACCCATGACCGGGGCTGGGACGCGCGTCGGGTCGCACGAGCCTGGGCGGTGCTGATGTCACGGCTGGGTTATCAGCGGTACGGGGCGCAGGGCGGCGACTGGGGCTCGATCATCTCCCGGGAACTCGGCCTGGTCGACCCGGAGCACGTCGCCGGGGTGCACCTGAACATGCTCATCACCCGGGTCCCTGACGATGCGGGGGAACTGACCGAGGAGGAATCCCGGCGCCGCGAGGCGGCGCGGCGGTTCCATACCACCGGCTCGGGCTACAACGTGATCCAGGCGACCAGGCCGCAGACGCTGGCCTACGGCCTCACCGACTCACCGGCCGGGCAGCTGGCGTGGATCACCGAGAAGTTCGGCGAGTGGACCGACGACGAGCTGCCGGACGAGGCGGTCGACCGCGACCAGCTGCTTACCAACGTCACGCTGTACTGGCTGACCGGGACGGCCGGCTCGTCGGCGCGGCTGTACTACGAGACCGCGCGGGCGCGGGCCTGGAGCCCGACGGACCGCTCGACCGTGCCGACCGGCGTGGCCGTCTTCCCGCGGGAGATCGCGCCGCCGATCCGGCGCTTCGCCGAGCGGTCCGGCAACATCGTGCACTGGATCGAGTTCGGCCGCGGCGGCCACTTCGCGGCCATGGAGGTGCCCGACCTGCTGACTGGTGACGTGCGCGAGTTCTTCCGGGCGCTGCGCTGAAGCTCAGCGGTCGCCGCTGAGGCTCAGCGGCGGCCGCCCGGGGTGACCAGGCCGCTCTCGTAGGAGATCACGACGAGCTGGGCGCGGTCGCGCGCGTTCAGCTTCGTCATGATCCGGCTGACATGGGTCTTGGAAGTCAGCGGGGACAGGAACAGGCGGCCGGCGATCTCGTCGTTGGACAGGCCCTCGGCCACCAGCGCCAGCACCTCGCGCTCCCGTTCGGTCAGCCCGGCCAGGACCCGGTCGCTGGGCGGCCGCCGTTCGGGGCGGGTGGCCAGGTCCGTGATGAGCCGCCGGGTCACGCTCGGCGACAGCAGCGCGTCGCCCCTGGCCACCACGCGGATCGCCTGCAGCAGGTCGGCGGGCTCGGTGTCCTTGACCAGGAAGCCGCTGGCTCCGGCGCGGATCGCCTGGTAGACGTACTCGTCGGACTCGAAGGTGGTCAAGATGATCACCTTGACCCCGGCCAGGTCGTCGTCGGCGGAGATGCGCCGGGTGCCTTCCAGGCCGTCGACCCCGGGCATCCTGATGTCCATCAGCACCACGTCGGCGCGCTCGCGGCGGGCCAGGTCGACCGCCTGGGCCCCGTCGGTGGCCTCGCCCACCACCTCGAGGTCGTCGGCGGCGTCGATCAGCACGTGGAACCCGGCGCGGATCAGCGCCTGGTCGTCGGCGAGCAGGACCCGGATCACGGGGTTCCTTCCTGGGCCGGGGCGGCTGGGTCAGCCGCCGGGTCAGTCGCGGGGCCGGGCGGCTGGTCGGCCGCGGAGCCCGGCGGCTGGTCGGCCGCGGAGCCCGGCGGCTGGTCGGGCGGCTGGTCGGCCGCGAGGTCGGGCGGCTGGTCGGCGAGACGGCCGCCGAGGGGCAGCCGGGCCGCGACCCGGAAGCCGCCGGCCGCGCCGGGACCGGCCTCGACGGTACCGCCGACGGCGGCGGCGCGCTCTCGCATCCCGGCGAGGCCGTGGCCGCCGCCGTTTCCCGTGATGGCGGGCTGGCCCCGCCCGGTGTCGGTCACGTCGATGCGCACCTCGTCTTTCTGGTAGCCCAGGGAAACCGCGGCGGTGGCCGGGCCGGCGTGCCGGATGGTGTTGGTCAGCGATTCCTGGATGATCCGGTAGGCGGCCAGGTCCACCGCGGCCGGCAGGCGGACCGGATCCCCGGTTACGGTGAACGTCGTCTCCAGGCCGGCCCGGCGGGCACCCGCGATAAGGTCCTCGAGCCGGGCCGTGCCCGGAGCGGGCTGGGTCGGATCGGCGTCGTCGGCCTGGCGCAGCACGTTCAGGATGGCGCGCAGCTCCCTGAGCCCCTCCTTGCTCGCGGTCTTGATCGCCTGCAGTGATTCGGCGACTGCCTCGGGGTGGGTGGGCAGCACGTGGGCGGCCACCCCGGCCTGCACGTTGATGGTGGCCATGGTGTGGGCCACCACGTCGTGCAGCTCGCGGGCGATGCGCAGCCGTTCCTCGTCGAGACGGCGGCGGGCATCTTGTTCGGCCCGGTCGCGGATGGAGGCCACGTAGGCGTTCCGGTTCGCCACCGCGATCCCGGCGAACAGCGCCGCGGCGACCATGAACGGGATGATGTCGAACCCGCCGCCGCTGATATGCCCGAACGGGTTTCTCGCCGCGGTGACCGTGAGCAGGATTCCGAGCGTCACGACGGCCGCGATCACCGCGCGGCGGACGCTCACCTGGGTGGCCACGGTGTACAGGGCGAAGATGGGGGCGATCAGGACGGCGCCGTTGACGAACCCGAGCAGTGAATAGGCGGACACCGCGGCGGTCGAGAGCACCAGCACAGTGATCGGGTAGCGGCGCCGCCAGGCCAGGACCAGGCAGGCCACCGCGACGAGCAGCAGCGCGGCGCCGGGCTGCGGCACCGCGTGGTTGCGGAACTGGAGCCGGTTGGAGGGGTTCGATGGGTGGGCCTCGCCGTAGCTGCCGAGCAGCAGGACGACGGTCAGCAGGACGGCGAGAATCGCGTCCCTGACCGGCGAGCTGGTCACTCGCCGCCACACCGCCGCCGCACGCTCCATGTTGGCAAGACTAAGCACCCCGGGGCCCGACGTCTCCCCTCCCCGGTTGTGTCCCCGGCTACTCCCCCGGGAGTACGCGGAGGGCGGTTAATCCCGCGGCGGTACGGCCAAGTGCCATCCCTCGCCGGACGACCGGCGGGGGGCTGCGGCGGCACGCTTGACCTGCAGCTGGCGGAGCGGCCGCCGGCACCCCGAATTCCTGACCCGGAGGTCACGATGCCTGCGCTCACCCGCTTCGTCCTCCGCCACAAGGCGCTCGTGACCCTGTTCTGGGTCGTCGTGGCGGCTGTCGGCGTGATGACCATCAGCGGCACTACACACCGGATGACGAACAACTTCTCCATGCCGGGGCAGGCGTTCAAGGTCAACAACCAGATCGTCAGCCAGTACGGCAACGGTGGCTCACAGGCCCCGTACGTACCGGTGATCACCGTCCCGGCCGGGCAGAAGGTCACCGACCCGGCTAATTCCGCCGCCACCGGGCGGGCCTTTGCTGCGCTGGCCCGGGCGATCCCCGGTGTCCGGATCGCGGACTACGCGACGACCGGGAACCGCGCCTTTGTCACCAGCGACGGGCGGTCCACGTTCGCGCTGGTGTACACGGCGCCGGAGAGCGGCTTCGGCGGCCCGAACCTCGGTCCGGTGGTGCAGCAGGCCGTGACGTCGGCCTCGCCCGCCAGCGCCGGCTGGCACGTCGGGGTCACCGGCTCGCAGCTGCTGGCCAACGGGCAGCCGTCCTCGTCCAAGGGCACCGGGCTGATGACCGAGGCGATGATCGGCTCGGTCGGCGCGCTGGTCATCCTGGCGCTGGTGTTCGCCAGCTTCCTGGCGTTGCTGCCGCTGCTCATCGGCGGCATCTCGGTGCTGGCCACGTTCCTGGTCGTCGGCGGGCTCACCGAGGTGACCGGGGTCAGCCAGATCGTCGAGTTCCTGATCGCGCTGATCGGGCTGGGCGTGGCCATCGACTACTCGCTGCTCGTGGTCAGTCGCTGGCGCGAGGAGCGGGCGGCGGGCCGGGACAACGCCGCCGCCGTGACCGAAGCGATGAACCACGCGGGCCGGGCCGTGGTGTTCTCCGGCCTGACCGTGGCCATCGGGCTCCTGTCAATGGTCGTCCTGCCGGTGCCCATGCTGCGCAGCGTCGGCTACGGCGGCGTGCTGGTGCCACTGGTGTCGGTCGTCGTCTCCGTCACCCTGCTCCCGGTGATCCTGGCCACCGTCGGCCCGCGCCTGGACTGGCCGCGGCTGCGGACCGAGCGCCGCGCCAGCCGGGTGTTCTCGGCCTGGGCCCGCGGCGTCTACCGGCACCGCTGGCTGGCCGCGCTGGCCGGGCTCGGCATCCTGGCCGCGCTCATGCTGCCGGCGCTGTCCCTGCACTTGGGCGAGCCCGGCAGCTCGGCGCAGGCCACCAGCGGGCCCGCGCACGACGCGCTGGTCACGCTGACCGACGGCGGGGTTCCGTCCGGCGTGCTCACCCCGGCCGAGGTGCTGACGTCCGCAGCTTCCGGCCAGGCTCGGGCCTCGGTGGCGGCCTCGGCCTCGGCGTCAGCCTCGGCCTCGGCGGAGGTGGCGGCGTCGGCCGCGCGGGTGCCCGGCGTATACGCCGCGGTGGCCCCGGCCACGCCGGACTACCAGCGGGACGGCACGGCGATCGTCACCGTGATCCCGGTGGCCGAGAGCAGCGTGCCGGCCGGCCAGACGACCATCGCCGGGCTGGAGCAGTCGCTGCTGGGGCGGCCGCACGTGATCGGCATCGGCGGTGACGGCGCCGCGCTGATCGACTTCAACCACGCGGTCTACGGCGACTTCCCGCTCATGCTCGCCATCATCAGCGTCGCCACCTTCCTGCTGCTGACCCGGGCGTTCCGCTCGGTGCTGCTGGCCGCCAAGGCCGTGGTGTTCAACCTGATCTCGCTGACCGCCGCCTACGGCGTGCTGACCTGGGTGTGGCAGGACGGGCACGGGTCCGGGGCGCTGTGGGGCATCCCGGCCACCGGGGCGATCACGATGTGGGTGCCGCTGATGGTGTTCGCCTTCCTGTTCGGGCTGTCGATGGACTACGAGGTCTTCATCCTCACCCGCATCCGGGAGGCCTACGACGCCAGCGGCGACGCCCGGCACGCTGTGGTGGAGGGCCTGGGCCGGACGGGGCGCCTGGTCACCAGCGCGGCGGCGATCTTGATGCTGAGCTTCCTGTCCATGTCCACAGGTCCGCAGACCGACCTGAAGATCCTGGCCACCGGGCTGGGGGCCGGCATCCTGATCGACGCGGTGGTGGTCCGCTGCCTGCTCGTCCCGGCGCTGGTCGCGCTGTTCGGCCGGGCCAACTGGTGGCTGCCGTCCCCGCTGGCGCGGGTACTGCGGGTCCCGGCTCCGGCCGGCCCGGCCGCTCTGGCTGCTCCGGCTTTCCCGGCCGCCTCGAGTCCAGGGTCGATCGGTGCGGGGCCGGCCGGTGCAGGCGCCAAGGATCTGATGGAGTCCGGGGTGCGGTAGCGGCCCCCGGACGGCCGGGCCAGGCGGTGTTCCGCCTGGCCCGGTTCGATGCGTGGCGTACTGGCATAATCCAGCCTGGTGGCTGAGCCGATCTTGGAGGCGCGTCGTGAGCGGGTACCTGGACAACTCCGGCCGGGAGGACGTGCTGAGCGGCGGTTCCCGGATGATCGGCATCGATACGCCGAAGGGGCCGTACCGCGTGTGGGTCAAGCGGACCGGCAACAACCCGCGGCTGCGGGTGCTGCTCCTGCACGGCGGGCCGGGCGCGACGCACGAGTACCTGGAGGCGTGCGACAGTTACCTGCCCGGCGCGGGGATCGAGTACTACTACTACGACCAGCTCGGCTCGGGCCACAGCGACCAGCCAGACGAACCCTCGCTGTGGGACCTGGACCGCTTCGTCGACGAGGTGGAGCAGGTCCGCCGGGCGCTCGGCCTGGACCGGTCCAATTTCGTTCTTTACGGGCAGTCGTGGGGCGGGCTGCTCGCCATCGAGTACGCCCTGCGCCACCAGGAGCACCTGCGCGCCATGGTCATCTCCAACATGATGTCCAGCGTCCCGGCCTACAACGCCTACGCCGAGCAGGTGCTGA
>Ga0070699_100004030_pt1 | contig 12979 bp, 15 predicted proteins | sample KBSK1503metaG_FD_65473 | JGI IMG/M metagenome (GOLD analysis project Ga0070699, IMG submission 65473) | Corn, switchgrass and miscanthus rhizosphere microbial communities from Kellogg Biological Station, Michigan, USA - KBS K1-50-3 metaG | ecosystem: Host-associated > Plants > Roots >...
GCTCATGCACCGGCTCACGCAGAACGGCGTCCGCGACGTCGCGGAGCTGCTGACGCTGTACGAGCAGTTGCAGCGCGCCGTCTCGGCCCTGACGCCGCAGGAGATCTCCTGGGCCTGCGATCAAGTGCAGGCGCTGGTCAGGCAGCTGGTCGGCATGGACTCGAACCTCCAGGCGCTCCGCCGACTGAAGCTCGTTTTCGCGCAGCTTCCCGGCACGGAGGGCGCGAACGCCCGCCTACCCGCCTGACGCCCGGAGAGCGGCCGCCGTCGTGCAGCGTTGCATGATCCTTGCGGCGCGGCCAGGGGCGGCAGGTCCGCCGGGCAGCTCGCAGGGGGCATGCGGCTTGCTGCCTCGAAGCCGACCCATGACGGCGGCCGAGGAGTACTCGATCGGGAGCGGGGCGCCTCGGGTCGGGGTGGCGTGACCGGCGCGCCGCGGGCGGCGCCCGCCTCTGCGGCGGGGCCCGGCGCCCTGGTGCTCGTGACCGGGCAGTTTCCGGAGCCGAACGAGACCTTCATCGTGCGCGAGGTCGGCGAGCTCGTACGGCGCGGCTTCGATGTGACCATCTTCTCGCTCGTCCCCCCGCCGCGCGTGATTCTCGACGCCGACGCGCGGGCGTTGGTCCGGCTGGCCGTCTATCCGCCGAGCTTCCCCCGCGTCCTGCGGGAGGCCTGGCGGACGGTGCGGGGAGCGCCGGGGCCCGCGCTCCGGGCGCTCGGTCGCGCCCTCGGCGACACGCTGGCCGCGCTCCGGACCCCTCGCCTGGCGGTCACCCAGCTCGCGGTCCTGCCGCTGGCGCTCGCGTACGCCCGACGGCTACCCGCGGCGCCCTGCCGGCTGCACGCGCACTTCGCCTCGCTGCCGACCGCCGTCGTGCGCGTGCTGGCCGCGTTCCGCGGCACCCCCTACAGCTTCACCGCCCACGCCTACGACATCCACGCGCGCGCCAATCGCCGCCAGCTACCGGCGCGGATCGCGGGCGCAGATCGCGTGGTGACCTGCACGGCGTACAACCGCGGGGTCCTCGCGTCCGTCGCCCGCGAGCAGGCCGACGCCGAGAAGGTCGTGCTGTGCCACCACGGCCTCGAGCTCGACGCGTACACGCCCGGCCGCGCCCGCTCGCCGGACCTGATCATCGGCGGCGCGAGCCTCCACCCGAAGAAGGGCCTCGATCGCCTGGTGGCGGCCTGCGCCCGGCTCGGCGCGCAGGGCGTGCGGTTCCGGTGCGTCCTGGTGGGCGAGGGGCCCGAGCGGGCACGCCTCGCGCGCCAGATCCGCGTGCTCGGTCTCGCCGGCCGCGTGGAGCTCGCCGGTCGGCTCCCGCATCGAGAGCTCGTCGGGCTGCTCCGCAGCGCGGCGGTGCTGGCCCATCCGAGCGTCGTCGACCGCCGCGGGTCGATGGACGGGATTCCGAACCTCATCCTCGAGGCCTTCGCCGTCGAGACGCCCGTCGTGGCGACGCGGCTCTCGGGCATCCCCGAGGTCGTGCTCGCCGAGCAGACGGGGTTGCTCGTCGAGCCCGGAGACGTGGACGGTCTCACCGACGCGCTGGCCCGTATCCTGCGCGAACCTGCGCTCGGCCGCCGGCTCGGAGCGGCAGGCCGCGCCCTCGTCCTCGAGCGCTTCGACCTCGGCCGCAACGTCGAGCGGCTGGCGGGCCTGCTCGGCGGGATCTAGCACGTGGCCCCGCGCATCCTGTTCGCGCTCCCCGGCCTCCACGGCGGCGGTGCCGAGCGTGTCATGGTGACCGTGCTCCGCCATCTCGACCGGCGGCGCTTCGAGCCCCATCTGGTGCTGGCCGACGCGGCCGGGCCGTATCTCGGCGAGGTCCCGGCCGACGTGCCGGTGCACGCACTCGGCGCAACGCGGCTGCGCCGCGCGCTTCCGGCGCTCGTCCGCGCGGTCTGGCGTCTCCGACCTGCGGCCGTCGCCTCGACGCAGGGCTACATGAACTTCGCCCTGCTGCTCGTCCGCCCGCTGCTCCCGCCGACCCGGCTCGTGGTCCGCGAGGTGATCGGCGAGCGGTACCTCGAGAACAGCCGCCATCGCGACCTGCTCTACCGGTTCTACCTCCGGCGCGTCCGCACCGCCGACCGGATCGTCACTCAGTCCGACGGCGCGGCCCGGGAGATCGCGGCACGCGTCGGCGCCCGCCCCGGGCAGGTTGCCCGCATCTACAATCCCGTCGACGTGGCGCGCGTCTCCGAGGAGGCGCGGAGTGGCGAGCGGCCATACGCGGGCCCGGGCCCGCACGTCGTCGCGGCCGGGCGCCTCGCGGCGCAGAAGGGCTTCGACCTGCTCCTCGACGCCTTCGCCCGCGTGCATGGCGGGCGCCCGGGGGCGACGCTGACGATTCTCGGAGAGGGGCCGGATCGGGACGCGCTGGCCACTCGCGCCGAGCGTCTCGGCCTCGGCGCCGCCGTCCGCTTCGTCGGCTTCCAGCCCCGCCCGTATCGCTACTTCGCCGGGGCCGACTTCTTCGTGCTCTCCTCGCGCTACGAAGGACTGCCCAACGTGGTTCTGGAGGCGCTCGCGGCCGGCTGTCCGGTGATCGCCTGCGCCTGCTCCGACGGTGTGCGCGAGGTGGTGCGCGACGGGGTGAACGGGCTCCTGGTGCCGCCCGAGGACCCCGACGCGCTCGCCCACGCGCTCGACCGTCTGCTCGGCGCACCCGAGGAACGCGCCCGCCTGCGGGCGCAGATTCCGCCGACGCTCGTGCCGTTCGCCGCGCCGACCGTGGTGCAGGCGTGGGAAAGGATGCTCGAGGATGTTCTCGCCGCGTGACGATCGCTTCGTCGAGCCGGGCGCGCCCGCCGACCCGCTCGACTTCCTTCGCTGCCCCGCCTGCGGGGGCCGTCTCGAGCGGGCCCCGCATGCCGTCGCGTGCCCGGCCTGCCGGGCGCGCTATCCGCGCGACGGCGTCATCCGCTTCGTGGATCGGGCCGCGTACGCCGAGTCGTTCGGCCTCCAGTGGAAGACCTTCCCGCGCGTGCAGCTCGACGGCGCACAGCTCGCCGATTCGGAACGCCGGCTGCGGGCCGAGACCGGCCTCCGTCGCGAGGACCTCCAAGGACGGGTCGTGCTCGAGGCGGGCTGCGGCATGGGCCGCTTCCTCGACGTCGTGTCGCGTGACGGCGCGTCGCTCGCCGTCGGCGTGGACCTCTCCTCCGCGGTCGACGCGGCGGCGGAGAACCTCGGCGCGCGGCCGAACGTCCTCGTCCTCCAGGGCGATATCTTCCGCCTGCCGCTCGCGCCCGCGAGCTTCGACGTGGTGTACTCGATCGGCGTCCTGCACCACACGCCGTCGGCGGAGCGTGCCTTCCGGACCCTCGTCCCGCTGGTCAGGCCCGGGGGCACGATCGCGATCAGCGTCTACGCCGCCACCGTGAAACCCGGGGTGGGATGGGCCCTCAACATGTTCCGGCGCCGGTTCCTGCGGGCGTTCACGCGGCGCCTGCCGAAGCGTGTGATCCTCTGGTGGTCGCTCTACGCCGTGCCCGTCTTCTGGCTGATCGACAAGGTCCCCGTCGTCCGCTACGTGCGGTACTTCTTCCCCGTGCTGCTCTACAAGAACTATCCGCTCTCGTGGTCGATCCTCGACACCTTCGACACGTACGCGACGGAGCTCGAGTCCCGTCACCGGCCGAAGGAGGTGTTCCGCTGGTTCCGGGAGGCGGGGCTGGTCGACGTCGACCTGCTCGACAGCGACGACGGGTGGGTGAGCGTGCGCGGGCGGGCGCCGGGCGGCTGAGCCATGTGCGGCATCACCGGCATCTTCCACCTCGACCCCCGCGCGCGGGTCGACGAGCTGCTGCTCCACCGCATGAACGCCGCCATCGCGCACCGCGGTCCCGACGACGACGGCTTTTACGTGAACGGGCCGGTCGGCCTCGGCAACCGGCGGCTCAGCATCATCGGCCTCGCCGACGGCCGCCAGCCGATCGCCAACGAGGACGGCAGCGTGTGGACCGTCTACAACGGCGAGATCTACAACTCCCCCGAGCTGCGCGAGGCGCTCGAGCGCAAGGGCCACCGCTTCCGCACCTCGACCGACACCGAGGTGATCGTCCACGCCTACGAGGAGGACGGCGCCGACTTCGTCGAGCGGCTGAACGGGATGTTCGCCATCGCGCTGTGGGACGAACGGCGCCGGCGCCTCCTCCTCTATCGCGACCGGCTCGGCGAGAAGCCGCTCTACTACACGATCGCCCGCGGCAGGCTGGTCTTCGCCTCGGAGCTGAAGGCGTTGCTCGAGGATCCGTCGGTCGAGCGCGCGATCAGCCCCGAGGCGCTCCGCGCCTACCTCACCTTCCAGTACAACCCCGACCGGCAGACGATCTTCCGCGACGTGGTCCGGCTCCGCCCGGGCACGCTGCTCGAGGCGAGTGCCGCAGGGGTCAGCGAGCGGGTCTACTGGGAGGTGCCCGCCGAGCCGGGACCGGAGTGGCCGGAGGAGCGCTACGTCGAAGCGCTCCGGGAGCTCCTCCGCGACTCCGTGCGCCGCCGGCTGCTGAGCGACGTGCCGCTCGGTGCCTTCCTCTCGGGCGGCGTCGACTCGAGCAGCGTGGCGGCGCTCATGGCGGGCCTCACCGGGCGGCCCATCCAGACCTTCGCGGTCGGCTTCCGGGTGCCCGGCGCCTACGACGAGAGTGCCCACGCCGAGCAGGTCGCCCGTCACCTCGGCGCGGACCACCGGACGCTCGTCGTCGGGGCGATGGACGTCGAGCAGCTCTTGCCGAAGACGGTCTATCACCTCGACGAGCCGATCGCCGACTACGCCGCGATCCCGACCTTCCTGCTCTCGGAGTTCGCTCGCCGCCACGTGAAGGTCGTGCTCACCGGGGAGGGCGCCGACGAGCTGTTCGCCGGCTACCCGTACTACCGGTTCGCGAGCCTGCTCCGTCACTACGAGCGACTGCCGGGTGGCGCGCGCCGCCTCCTCGGCGCGCTCGGACCACTCACCCCGGCGAAGCTGGCGAAGGCGCTCGAGGCGGGCGGTCTCGACCCCGCGGCGGGCTACCGTCGCGTGAAGGCCGTGTTCCGGCCGCACGAGATCGACCGGCTGCTCGCGCCTGCCCTCGGCCCGGGACGCAACGGGCATGACGGCCTCGAGCTCCTCCGGGCGCTCTTCCACCGCGGCGAGCGCCTCGACCCGCTGAACCGCTATCTGCTCGCCGACCTCTCGACCTGGCTGCCCGAGGATCTCCTGATGAAGGTCGACAAGATGAGCATGAGCGTCGGGCTCGAGGCCCGGGTGCCGTTCCTCGATCATCGCCTCGTGGAGCTCGTGGCGGGCATGCCCTCGCACTTGAAGTGGGGACGCGAGCCGAAGCACCTGCTCCGGCGCGCGGCGGCCGGTCTCGTGCCCGACGCGGTCCTCCACCGCCCGAAACACGGCTTCACGCTCCCCCTCGATCGGTGGTTCCGCGCCGAGTGCCGGCCGTTCGCCGAGGACCTGCTCCTCGGCTCGCGGGCCCGTACCCGCGGGTTCTTCGACGCCGCGATCGTCGAGCGGAGCTGGCGGAGCTACCTGGCCGGACGGGAGGGTGCCTTCATGCAGGTATGGGTCCTCCTCAACTTCGAGGTCTGGGCGCGAGTCTTTCTCGACGGCGAGCGCGCCGCCGCGGCGTGACGTCCGCCTGGAGCGTCCTCGGCCGCGCGGTCCGGCTCCGTTGCCCGCGCTGCGGCCGGTCGGCGCTGTTCGCGGGCTGGTTCAGGATGCAGGAGCGCTGCGCGGTGTGCGGCTTGGTCTACGAGCGCGAGCAGGGCTACTTCGTCGGCGCGATCTACCTCAACTACGCGGCGGCGGTGACGGTCGCCTTCGGCACCGTCCTCCTGCTCGACTGGACGGTCGGGCTGACGCTCCGGCAGCAGCTCGCTCTCGGGATCACGCTGGTCACGCTGGTCCCGCTCGTCTTCTTCCGCTATTCCCGGAGCCTGTGGCTCGGGGTCGACCATCTGGTGACGCGTCTGGAGCGGCAGCCGCGCCGGCGCTGACCGAGCCGGGGCACGGCGTGGCGATGCCCGGCGGCGGGACGGCGGCGGTGGAGGTCATGGACCTGCGCCGCCGTTTCGGCACCCGCGAGGCGCTCGCCGGCGCCTCGTTCACGGTGACGCGCGGCGAGTTCTTCGGCTTGCTCGGGCCGAACGGCGGCGGCAAGAGCACGCTCTTCCGGATCCTCGCCACCCTCCTGCCGCCCGACAGCGGCACCGCGCGCGTCCTCGGCCAGGACGTGACGCGCGCCCCTGACGCGGTACGCCGCCGGCTCGGCGTCGTCTTCCAGCACCCGAGCGTCGACGGCAAGCTCACTGTCGAGGAGAACCTCCGCCATCACGGCCGGCTCTACGGCCTGCGCGGCCCCGAGCTCGCCGGGCGGATCGACGCGCTCCTCCTCCGCCTCGGGCTCGCCGAGCGCGCGCGAGACCTCGTCGAGCGGCTCTCGGGGGGGCTCCGGCGACGCGTCGAGCTCGCCAAAGGGCTCCTTCCCCGGCCCGCCCTCCTGCTCCTCGACGAGCCCAGCACCGGGCTCGACCCGGCGGCCCGGCGGGACTTCCTGGCGGAGCTGCGCGCGCTGCGGGACGCCGAGGGCGTCACCGTCGTGCTGACGACGCACCACATGGAGGAGGCCGAGCGTTGCGACCGGGTGGCGATTCTCGACCGGGGCCGCGTGGTGGCGCTCGGCGCACCCGACACCTTGAAGGCGTCGGTCGGCGGCGACGTCCTCGTGGTCGAGACCCCGGACGCCGAGGCGCTGCGCGACGCGGTGCGAGCGCGACTCGGGGTCGTCGGCACGCCCGTCGACGGAACGCTGCGCCTCGAGCATGCGCGGGCGCACGAGCTCGTGCGGGAGCTCGTCGAGGCGTTCCCCGACGCGGTGCGGTCGCTCACCTACGGCAAGCCGACGCTCGAGGACGTCTTCGTGCAGGCCACGGGACGCCGCTTCGTGGCCCCGGCGGAGGCTTGATGCTGGCGGTCGCCACGCTCTGGCAGCGCGAGGTGATCCGCTTCGTCCGCCAGCGGAGCCGCCTGGTCGGGGCTCTCGTACAGCCGGTCGTCTTCTGGCTGCTGCTCGGCGGCGGCCTCTCCGCGTCGTTCCGGCCCGCCGGCGCAGGCGTCGGCTACCTCGAGTACTTCTACCCCGGCGTGCTGGCGCTGGTGCTGCTCTTCACCGCCATCTTCGCGACCATCTCGACGGTCGAGGACCGGCGAGCGGGGTTCCTCCAGGGGGTGCTCGTCGCGCCGGTGCCGCGCAGCGCGATCGTCCTCGGCCAGGCGCTCGGCGGGGCCACGCTCGCCGTGCTGCAGGGCCTGCTCTTCCTCGCCCTGGCACCGCTCGCGGGTGTGCCGCTCGACGCGGCCCGGGTGGCCGCCGTCACCGGCGTCATGGCGCTGCTCGCCTTCGCGCTGGTGAACCTCGGGCTCTTCATCGCGTGGCGCATGGAGTCGACGCAGGGATTCCACGCCATCATGAACCTGCTGCTCATCCCGCTCTGGCTGCTCTCCGGCGCCTTCTTCCCGGCCGCCGGGGCCCCGCGGGTGCTCGGGTGGCTGATGCGCGTCGACCCGCTCACCTACGGGATGGCGGCGCTTCGCCGGTGCCTCTACCTGGGCGACGCGGCAGCGGCCGCCGGGTTACCGGGGCTCGGGCTCTCGCTCGCCGTGCTTGGCGTCTTTGCGCTCGCCACGCTCGCCGGCACCACCGCACTCGCGCGGCGGACCGCTGCGTAGCCGCCGAAGGGCGGGTGGTAGAGCAACAGGTAGACGATGACGCCCGTCACCGACACGTAAAGCCAGCTCGGGAGGGTCCAGCGGGCGATGCGGGCATGGCGCGCGAAACGGCCGCGGAGGGCGAGGCCGAGCGTCGTGAGGGCGAGCGGCGGGATGCAGGCCGCGAGCAGCGTGTGGGTCCCGAGGATGGAAAAGTAGACGGGACGGACCCAGCCCGTGCCGGGGAAGTGCGTCGTGCCCACCTGGACATGATAGGTGACGTAGGAGACGAGGAAGATGGAGGAGGCGACGAAGGCGCCCAACATGCAGGCGCGGTGCAGGTGCACCGCTCGGCGGCGGATCGCGACGTAGCCGAGCGACAGGAGCACGGCGCTCGTCGCGTTCAGCCCCGCGTTGATCGTCGGCAGCGCGGCGAGGGGGATCACGACGCCTGCCCGTCGCGGAGAGCCGCCGCGTCGCGCACCAGGCGAGCGACGTCCGCGTCGTCGCTGCCATGGTAGTAGCCACGGATGCGCAGCTCGGGGTCGACCAGGACGAACCGGTCGCTGTGCGTGATCGGCGACGACGGCGGGCCATCGTCGGCGTAGGCCACGTGAAACCCCTCGCGGAGGAGGGCCGCCACCGTGTCGCGGGGACCGGTGACGAAGAGCCAGCCGGGCCGCGCGCCCGCACGGGTTGCATAACTCTGCAGGACCTCGGGCGTGTCGTGCGTGGGGTCGACGCTGAAGGAGACCAGCCGCACGCGGTCGGTCGCCACGTCGAGCTCGCGCTGCAGGCGCGCGAACCGACTGGTCAGCGCGGGGCAGAAGTCCGGGCAGCGCGTGAACACGAAGTCCGCTACCCAGACATGTCCGGCGAGGTCTTCGGCTCGCACTGTATCCCCACCGCGCTCGGTCAAGGCGAAGGGTGGGACCGTGCCGAGGATCGGCAGGCTCGGGTGACTGCAGCCCAGCGCCGCAGCGGTGAGCAGCGCGAGGGCCAGGAGCGGAGACCGGGACGCGTCAGTGATGCGCTTCGGCCTCCACGGCCGGCGGCGTCGCATGAGTGAGCGCACGGGTGATCGCCCCGAGGTCGGGGAGCAGCGCGAACACGAGCAGCACGCAGAGCACGGCAGGGGTCAGGGCGATGTAGGTGAGGGTCCGCCGCTCGACCGAGAGATGCATGTAGAAGAGCGCGACCAGCGCGGCCTTGGTGGCGGCCAGGACGACGAGCATGAACGCGATCGCCATGTGGGGGATCGGCATGTAGATCACGGCCAGCTCCACCGCGGTCAGGACGGCCAGCCAGGCGAACACCTGCAGATAGCGGCGCTGCTCGTGCGCCAGTTGCTCCGGTGAATGGACGGTCATCCTCTCCCCCTACAACAGGTAGACGAAGGTGAACACGAGAATCCAGATCAGGTCCACGAAGTGCCAGTAGAGCGCGGCGATCTCGACGCCGTTGCTCTGGTGCGCGGAGAACGCTCCCCTGAAGGCGCGCATGAGAACGGTGCTCAGGTAGACCACGCCGGAGAACACGTGACACCCGTGGAACCCGGTCAGGATGAAGAACGTCGCCCCGAAGTTGTTGCGGGTGATCGACTGGCCCTCGTGGAAGATGAGCTTGTTCCACTCGTAGGCCTGGAGGCAGAGGAACATGATGCCGCCCAGGATGGTGAGCCCGAGGAACTTCCGGAGGCCGCTCTGGTCGCCCTGGCGGATGGCGGCCAGGGCCTCGACCATGGTCACGCTGCTGCAGATCAGGAGAAACGTCATCAGCGCCGTCAGCTGGATGCCGAGGATGCTCGAAGGCCGCGGCCAGGTGGGGTCCCCGTAGCGCAGCGCCCCGTACCCGGCGAGCAGGCCGCCGAACGACATCGCGTCGGCGCAGAGGAAGATCCACATCCCGAGCTTGCCCCAGCTCTCAGGGGTCAGCGGGGATTCGGTGGGCTCCAGGACGGGCTCGTGCGCGACCGCGGCGTGACTCACGTGGGTTGACCTCCCGTCTCTCCCGCAGGCGCCTGGCGGCGGCTCCAGGTGAGCTCGACGACGGCGGCGCGCCTGCGCCCGGCGGCACGCCGATGGACGTAGAACAGCCACCCGGCGACCGTCCCGAAGAGCGTGTAGGGCGCGGCCATGAGGAAGAGGATGCTCCAGCTGAAGGCCCGCTGCACGGGATCGTCGGGCCCGAACGAGCTGCCGCACATGGCGCAGGACTGGGCGAGTGCCTGCGCGGCCGGCCAGCCGGCAACGAGCGCGAGCGTGAAGCGGGTGCACTTCGTGTCGACCATCAGTAGAGGTACACGAGGGGAAAGAGAACCACCCACAGTCCGCAGACGAAATACCAGTAGAGGGAGCACATCTCCAGCGCCGCATGCCGTGCCCGGGTGAACCGGCCGAGGCGCGCGAGGATAGCGACCACTGCGAGCCAGACGACCGCGGCGAGGACGTGGAGCGCGTGGCAGCCGATCAGCACGTAGAACGAGCCGCCGTACGTCCCGCTGCCGAGCGTGAGGCCGTGGCGCACGAGGCGCGCCCACTCCGCACCCTGGACCGCCAGGAAGAGCGCGCCGAGCAGCGCCGTCAGCTCCACCCGCCGTGCGACCCGGTCCCCCTCGCCACGGCGGATCGCGGCGAGCGCGCTGGCGAGCGGGAACGCGCTCCCGAGCAGCGCCGCGCTGTTGAGCGCCGTCAGCCCGAGCGGCAGGCGCGGCTGATCCGGCGGCGGCCAGGTGCGGGCGGCGAGGCGGAACACCAGGTACATGCCGATCAGCCCCGCGAAGAGCATCGACTCGCCGGTGATCAGGACGATCATGGCGAGGCGCGTGTTGCTGACCGGAGGACTGTCCGCCGGCGGAAGCGGGGCGACGCGGCGGCGCATGGCAAGCACTCCCGTCTGCATGCCTAGAAGGAAAGCTTGTCGAGCGCCATCACGGCGAGCAGCAGGGGAAGGTACACCAGTGAGGCGAGCATCAGGCGCCGGGCGTCAGCGGCCGAGCGGCCGCGGGCGAGCATGATGCCGCTCCACAGGAACGCGAGCCCGAGCACCAGCGCCACGACGAAATATGCCGTCCCGGAGAGGCGGATGAGCGTCGGCAGCAGGGCGACCGGGATCAGCGCCAGGCAGTGGGCGACGACGTGGGTGCCGGTGCTCGACCCGTCGACGTCGACCACCGGAAGTAGCCGGATGCCCGCGCGCGCGTAGTCGTCCCGGTACAGACGCGCGATCGCGAGCGAATGCGGAATCTGCCAGAAGAACATGATCGCGAAGAGAACCCATGGCTCGAGCCCGAGCGCGCCCCGTGCTGCCGCCCAGCCCGCGACGGGCGGCAGCGCGCCCGGCACGGCGCCCACCAGCGAGCAGAGCGGGGTCACACGCTTGAGTGGCGTGTAGAGGAGCAGGTACACGATCGCGATCGCGGCCGTGACCGCCGCGGGGAGCAGTCCCACGACGAGCGCCAGGTGGATGAGCCCGGCGGCGAGCAGCGCGCCACCGAACACCAAGGCCTCGGCCGGCTGGAGCCGTCCCTCGGGCAGGGGGCGATGGCGGGTGCGCGCCATGCGGGCGTCGAGGTCGCGCTCCATGAGCTGGTTCAGCGCCAGCGTTCCAGCGGCGGCGAGCGCCGTCCCGAGGAGCGTCTGCAGCAACGGGGCGAGCCGCGGCGTACCCGCCGAGCCGAGATAGTACCCGACGACGGTCGTCACCAGCACCATCAGCACGACGCGCGGCTTCGCGAGTGCCAGGTAATCGCCGATCCGGCGCGAGAGTACGACGACCGGCCAGGTTCCGCTGGCGGGGGTCACGCGGGCACCTCGCGACGGAATCCGATCGGAGCGGCGCGCGCCTTCGATCGAGCGCCCAGGCGCGTGGCGTGGAGCGTGAGGGCGACGCAGGTGGCGAGCAGAGCTGCGCCGACGGCCAGATGGGACGTCGTCGGCACCACCGCACGTCGCGTCCAGATGACGGAGGCCCCGAGAGTGATCTGGACGACGACCAGCGCTGCCGCGAGGAGCGCGAGCCGTCTGAGTTCCGGGCAGTGACGGAGCACGTGGATGACGGTGGCTCCCACCGCGAGGGTGACGGCCAGGGCGCCGATCCGGTGCGCGAAGTGGATCGTGATGGACGGTGTCGTCAACGGCGGCAGCAGGCGCCCGAAGGCGAGCGGGAAGTCGGGAACGGCGAGACCGGCTCCCATGTGGCGCATGAGCGCGCCGAGGACCAGCTGACCAAAGACGACGGCCGTGGTCGCCCCGGCGAGGAGCGTGAGTGGAGGCTGGTCCGAGTCGACGCGGGCCGGGGGGGCGGCCCATCGGGGACCGGTCAAGATCGCCAGCACGACGGTGAGGCAGAAGAACGCCTGCGCGAGGCAGGCGTGGGTCACGGAGACCGCCAGCGGGAGCTTGTAGAGCACGGTGACGCCGCCGAGCACACCCTGCAGGACGACGGCGAAGAGCGCGAGCAGTCCGGCAGCACGGACCATCGGGCGTGGCTCGCCGATGGCCAGCCACAGGGCCAGGAGGAGCGTCAGACAGCCGACCAGCGTGGCGGCCAGGCGATGGCCGTGCTCGAACAGGACGCCACCCACCATCGGGGGGAAAACCTGGCCGAACGAGAGCGGCCAGTCGGGGACGGCGAGGCCCGACCCGGTGCTCGTCACGAGTCCGCCCACGAAGAGCAGGACGAACGTCGCGGCCGCCGTGGCGACGGCCAGACGGTGGATGCCGCGCGAAGGGGACATCCGCCGTCAGTGCGCCGCGGCCGTCACGTGCGGCTCGAGCCGTCGAGCCTGAGGCAGGTAGTCCTCGGAAACGAGCGGCGAGCTGTACTCGTACGGGCCGCGGTACACCGTGGGAAGGGGACCCGGGAAATTGCCGTGAGGCGGCGGCGTCGGCGCCTCCCACTCGAGCGTGTTCGCCTGCCACGGGTTCTTCCCCGCCCGCGGGCCCGCGAACATGCTCCAGAAGAAGTTGGCGAGGAACAGCAGCTGGGACGCCCCGAGCAGGAGGGCGCTCACCGTCATGAAGACGTTCCAGTGCTGGAGCGGCTTCAGGAACTCGTACTGGGTGGGGTTGTAGATGCGCCGCATGTGGCCGCCGACGCCGATGATGTGCATCGGGAAGAACGTCCCGTTGAAGAAGAGGAAGGTGAGCGCGAAGTGGAGCTTGCCGAGCGTCTCGTTCATCATGCGGCCGAACATCTTGGGGAACCAGAAGTAGATGGCCGCGAAGGCGCCGAGGAGGCTGCCGCCGAACACGACGTAGTGGATGTGG
>Ga0070699_100004031_pt1 | contig 12979 bp, 10 predicted proteins | sample KBSK1503metaG_FD_65473 | JGI IMG/M metagenome (GOLD analysis project Ga0070699, IMG submission 65473) | Corn, switchgrass and miscanthus rhizosphere microbial communities from Kellogg Biological Station, Michigan, USA - KBS K1-50-3 metaG | ecosystem: Host-associated > Plants > Roots >...
GTGTCTTCAACCACGCCGACGATCGTGCACCAGATTTTCGGATCGTTAAAACCCGGATTCACACGCCGGCCAATCGGACTGCCTGTCCAGAACCGTTTCGCGAGCGCCTGGTTAACCACCACCACCGGCATCGCGTTCGGATTGTCGTCCTGCGGCTCGAAAGTGCGACCCTCCACTGTCCGGATCTTCATCGTCTTGAAGTAGTCGGTACCAACAACGTTCCAGTAATCGACGTTCTGCGCCGGGCTATCGGGTGTTTGCTGGTAGCCTTCTATCTCGGTGTCGTTGGCGTTGATACGGCGTAGTGGTGGTAGTCCACTTGCAATGGAGACGGAAGCCACACCGGGCATACTGCTGAGTTTTTGCTCGAGCGCGTTTACAAACTGGAGGCGTTCCGGGCTCTTGTATTTAACGGCAGGGAGATTCAGGCTGAAGCTGGTGACACCTGCCGGATCAAACCCGGCGTTGACTTGTTGCAGCTTCCAGAAGGCGCGAATCATCAAGCCCGAGCCGATGACGAGGATCACCGCGAGCGCAATTTCTGCGATCACGAGGCTCTTGCGGAGCGTCTGCCCTCCGCCTCGAATGGCGCGCTGTCCGGCGCCGCGAATCCAGTTAGCCAGATTACGTTCACTGACCTGGACCAATGGCGCGAGACCAAAGAGAAACACCGCCACAATTGCGACCGCGATCGTAAACGCGAGTACGGGAAGACCAACGCTGATCTCTTCGGTGCGCGGCACGCTATCAGGCGCAAACAGTAACAGGATCTTCAAACCCGCAAACGCGAGCGCTACTCCGAGTATTAAGGCGATTAAAACCAGCACGAAACCCTCGGCGATGAATTGCCTAACCATTCGTTTTAGACCAGCTCCCAGCGCCAGGCGGACGGCAAACTCGCGATGACGTGATTCCGCGCGCGCCAGCAACAGGTTCGCAACGTTCACACACGCGATGAGTAGAACAAAACCCACTGCGGCCATGAGCAGCCACACGGCTTTGCGAGCTGAGCCGACTACGTCTTCGTGAAGACCCAGCATTATCACCGGGTGGCGTTCGGGGTTGAGTAAATGCTGCGCGCGACTCTCGCTCTTCCAACCAGCCATCAGGCTCGTCATCTCGCTCTGCGCCTGCGCGACAGTTACGCCGGGTTTCAATCTGCCGATCACTGAAAGGAAGTGCGAACCACGACTACCCGGATTAGTAGTATCGAATTGGAAAGGCACGAGCAGCTCGACCTGATCGTTACTTCCCGGAGGGAATGCAAAGCCGGCGGGCATCACACCAACCACTGTGGTGCTGGCCGCGTTGACCTGAATCTGTTTGCCGATGATGTCACTGGCTCCGCCAAAACCCTTTTGCCAGAGACCGTGCGAAATCATCGCGACTCTTGGTCCACCATTACGATCTTCTTCTTCAGTGAAGTTGCGACCAAGTTCGGGTTGTACTCCAAGAACATCGATCAAGCTGCGTGTGATTGCGGCAGAAGTGACTCGCAGCGGCTCACTCTCGGTGCCGACGTTCTGACCGCCCGGCGCCCAGGCGCCGATTGCTTCCCACGATTTTGCCTCGCGCTGAATGTCGAGCAGCTCGGGAGGCGAGAGCCAGAACTTCTGAAGCTGCATCGTCGGAAATTCGCTGTAGACGCGGACGAGTTGGGCCGGCTGCCGGTAAGGCAGCGGCCGTAACAGTACCGAGTTGACCACGCTGAAGATGGCCGAATTGGCGCCTATGCCGACCGCCAGCGTGAGAATCGCTACGGCCGTAAAGGCGGGATTCTTTTTCAGCATGCGCAGCGCGTATTTCAAGTCCTGCAGGAACGTTTGCATCGCGGTCCTCCGGGGGTCTTTACGTAACTGGTCCTGGCTTGGTTCACCAAATGAAGTGGTTCTATTGGTTAACACCGCCGCGGCGGCGATGATGGCAAGAATCTAATAAATTCACGATCGCGGAAAGTCAGACACTCGAGCAGCCATGTCAGAAATAATTCCGACTGCGCGGTCCACATCGAAATCCTGAAAGTCGCTTTCCCGGAGCACCGGTCTTAATTGCGCTTCAACCTGGTGACGTAATTCTGTAAGCCGTGGTTCAGAAGTATCCACTGGTTGGTTCCCAGGAATCCGCATTTTCTGGCGAACAAGGTTGATTAGTTGTTCATTCTCCGGGCGAAATAAATTCTGGCGGATTGCGTAATCAAGATCATAGAAATCACGAATTGCCACTTCACGCCGCGAGAGCGCCGCGCGAAACTTCTCAGCGAATGCCTCAAGCCGAGAAATACAACGCAAGTCCAACTGTTCGACAAGGGATTCTCCGGAACTTGGATTCAGCAGAATCGTCCTCGCTCTACCATGTGTTTTTGGAAGCATGAGCGGCTCGCGCAATCCGATTTCAAGCTTGATCGTGTCGCTTTGTCCGCTGACCAATGACGTGTATTTAACAGCAGCAAGATATTGAGTGGAATAATTTGCTCCAATCAATGGTCTATCAAGCCGGAATACCGGGAGTTGTTTCGGCAATGAATCGATCGCAGTTTTCAACGGCGCTGCTTGGCGACTTCTCTCAGCGCGAGTGGAGTCGACGTCCATTGGGATGACGAAATCGAGATCTTCGCTAAGTCGATAAAAGTCTACGAGGACTTTGGCGAGGCAAGTTCCTCCTTTAAATATCAACGAGCCATTTGCCTTAGCAAGATATTGAAGCAACACAGAACAGAAGTAATCTTTTTCAATGAGACGCGGCTGAAATCCGGTGGTCGCTGCGGTGAAGGTTACAGCCGAGCGAAAGAATTCCGGGTCTTCGTGGATGAGGATTGGCGGCACCTTACTCGTTGAAGACGACACCCCAGCGCCGATTAAGTGTTCCTCGCTTAGGCCGCGAAGGAATCCACGGTATCAGACTCGTTGTTGGTTTGAGTGACTGCTCTAATTCCTGGAGCAATGATTTCTTTATGCCTTCGCGTTCGAGTAGTGCGCCAATGCGACGAACTGTTCCCGTATCGCCGTAGTGTAGCGTCACCTTAACTAACCGCGCTGCGGATACTCTTTTCTCCGCCAGCTCATTTCTGATCCACTCGTAGGCACGTGGGACTCCATTGAATCGCGACCAATCGTAAACTGCATCGACCAGGGATCGTGCTCGTGATGAATAAACTGCCTGCTCGCCGCTGGGGGTTGTAACGACTTCTGTTTCACCCAGGCGTTTGTCGGCAACCTTGATTAGTGTTAGTTGTACCATTCCGATCTTGCGCTTGCCGGATATTCGATTGTTATAGGCATAAAGGTGATTGGGTATTTGTTCATCAAAGCCGTAACGGTTAAAAGCGTTGGGACCACAGATCTGGTAACGACCCTCTTGATCTTCCATCAAAGCGTTCACGGCCATGACTTCGTCGGGCGTCCAAACGCCACCAAGTGGCAATTGAGGAGGTACGAGGTAGAGACCCTGCCGAACCCTGGCGATTAACCCTCCGCGAGAGAGTCGACTCAAAAGTTTTCGCTCCTGGTCAGGGTTCAAACGGAGGACAGAATGCACGAGGTCTCCAGTACGAACGACACGCAGCTTGCGCATCTGTATATAGGCAAAGAACTGAGTTTCGAGATTACCAAGAGCCCGTTTCATATGTGCATTGTATTGCCTAGCCAATCCCTCGGCAAGGGATTTGCCGGAAATACTGTACCGTCATCTTCTGCCGGTTACGCAATCCGCTTCACCAGAGAGTCCATGCCTTTACCTACTTGGGCTTGGTTAACTTGGGTGGGTGCGAGGACTGTAGCACAGTGATTTTCGCTTTGATCCGACGAGGTCGTCGCCAGCAATTTCCTGCGGATTTTCGGTGATGACAAAAATTTCAATCGGTGTATAATGCCCCAGCCCGAAATCAAGAGGTTTTTAGAATCCAGTTCCCACCCCAGTCGGATGACTGTCTCAGGGCAACTGGTTCTTTTGGATAATCGTCACCTTCCAGACGTTTCATTAACCGCCCAGTGATACCTCACTCGTAGACTACTCCGGCACTGTTATTCCATCTTCGCCTCGTGTACCGGCGTGTCTTTAATCTGATGCGAGTTAATCTTCTCGACTCAAAATGGAAAGGAAACCCCATGAAGATCATTAGAAACAGAGGCCGTAAGGTCGTTAGTCTCGCTGCAATTGTGCTATTCACGCTGGCATTCACTATCGTTCCGGCCGGTAGATCAGCCACTGCGGCTGAGCCGTCTGAACAGGTTATTTTCAGCGGCGAAGGATTCACCACTGATGGACTCCCGGTTGGATTTTGGATCTGGTGCATGTCCGAAGGTAACGGACCCAACTACACCGGTGCTTGCAGAGGCTCAGTCCTCATTCACGGCCAGGAACCGGCACAAGGAGTGGCTGGTTTTATCGTCGAGAATCCGGATGGCACTTATGTGGCGCGCGTCTTTGGGTTATCAGCGAAAAAATCCATACTGGCGGCGGTGTTTCACAATGTTAACCCCGAGCCAGCCAGTGGACCAAATAACCTCGTGCAATTTGGTATCTTGACCACGGACTTAATAAACAGAATCGGTGTGTCACCGGACGCTGTGGTCAATGTCACTGGCCCGGGAGATGAATAGGAAATCCCGAATCCAAATATTGAACTAGGCCGCGGATGAACGCAGATAAATACTGATCTGCGTCCATCCGCGTTCATCTGCGTCTCAGCACGGTCAACAGCCGAGGTTAGTCTTTATCACGTTCGCTGTATCAATCAATGGTTGGCCCTGAGCCGGCGTAAGTGTGCCGTTGCTGATGAAAGCGTTCACCTGATTGATGAAGCTACTCACCTGGTTACAGGCTGCGCTCGTCTGACCGTAGACCGGTCCGCTGACAAGCAGGTCAAATCACTTAAAAATACTTCTTCCTATCCACACACAGCGCCGTAGGCGGGGCGGTAGCCTTTCGATTGAGCTTCACGTTGGGCCATGAAGCGACCGCTCTTTGTCTTTCCGTACCACCTCGTGTTGGGGCAGTGATAGACACCTGAATTTGTGTTAACCCACACTATTACTTTTGCGCTTTCGGCGCTTTGAGTGGTGACCGGACTTTCACGATGTGCGACGGCCCGGGATGATGAGCCGCAGGCAATGAGGCTCAGTAAAACAACGATGAGGGCAAAACTGTTTCGTAGTCGGTTCATACTGCTCCTTGGGGGTTAGGAGTTCAAAGGAACTTTCTTCAAGGTCAGAATCACATTTGAGTCAGGCGCGCTGAAATTTCAGGTGCAGGAAACAGGAGTCCTTCACTTCATGAACAGCCGCGAAGACAGACTCAGTTTTAATGATTCTCACCGGGAATCATTACATCGCTCAAATTGTTCCAGACCTAATCCCGCGTTTTTGAATGGGTCGAGAGAGCAACAGGATTGAACTGCATCGAATCTCCAGTGAAACGTGGGAGTCGGAGAACGAGTGAGTGAATTGCAAGCACTGGGCCAGTTAAAATGTCAGAATTTCGGTTCAGCGATGGACTCAGCGATGTGTGATGGTGCACAGGTGCGCGCTGGCGAGCATTAGCGATCTACAAATAATCTTTTGCTTGCTGGAAGAAACTGTGACGCCGAAGCGTCTTAAATGCGAGACGAAAGGAGACTGGTGATGACTTCTGTTATCAAAATACCAGCGACTATCAGCCGCTTCGGACGCTTGTCCTTGTTACTGGCCGTATCCTGCACCTCGTTCTTCATCTCCTGCCCTTCCGGCAACACCCTCTCAACTGCATCGCAACAGCCGTTATTCGCCAACGCTCCAGGTTCGCCCGTATCCGTCCAGAGTGGACCAGGCAACACTTTGATCGGCGACCTGAACAATGATCGAAAGCTCGATCTGGTCGTGGCTTTTGCGGGCGCTCGTTCAATCACCGTCCTCGAGGGTAAAGGCAACGGCCAATTTGGCGCGGCCCTCAGCAACACAACCCTTGCGGAAGCTCCAGGTGAGATGGCACTCGGTGACTTGAACGGCGATGGCAAACTCGATGTCGCCATTACTTCTCATGACAGTTATGGAGTGGTGCTGTTAACAGGAGACGGTAAAGGTGGTCTGGCTCGATCGCCGGCGTCTCCGATCGTAATGAGGGTGGGCCAGCACCCGCATACACACGGTCTGGCAGTGGCGGATATTAATCGAGACAATAAACTCGACCTTATCACCTGCAACAACGCAGATAACGATATTTCACTTGCCCTCGGAGATGGGCGCGGTAATTTTACTCGTGTTCCGCAGTCGTTCCCCGTTGGTCCAAGCCCATATCCTTTTGCCGTTGGCGACGTCAATAACGACGGCTGGCTCGATATCGTTGCCACGGCTTCTGCGACTGGACCATCAAGGAGACAACAACTTCCTTTAAGTCGGGCGTTGACACTGCTCTTATCTGACGGAAATGGTGGTTTCTTACCACACCAACTCCCTCTCCGTACTGGCGAACCCTGGTTTGCTGCGATTGCGGATCTGAACAGTGATGGGAGAGCGGACATCGTCGCCACTCATCACGAACAAAGTGCACTGACGGTGATGATCGGCGATGGTCGGGGCGGGTTTACCGAAGCGAATGAATCTCCATTCGACCTTGGAGTTTCTATTTTTCAGTTGATCATCGCCGATGTGGATCGCGATGCAACGATGGATATCGTTGCCAGCCGTGGCGACAGCATACGTGTGCTGTTAGGTGATGGACGCGGTGTGTTTAAGCCGGCTGCTTCGATACCGGTTGGACCAGGGGCATGGCGAATAGCCACGGCTGATCTTAACGCCGACGGTACAGTTGATGTTGTGACGAGTAATACCGAGAGTAACAGTCTTAGTGTGTTGCTGGGGACTCAAAAACTTCGCAATGATTAGACTGAGCTTGCGATCGTGTCTGAGAATTCAACCGGTCGTGACATCGGAGGCCCCTAACGTTTTCAACAACCGCCAGGAGCCCGCCGAAGTCCGACCTGACTAACGAAACATGCTATTCACAACAGTCATCAACCAACCCGCAACGCAATTTTTCCGAGGTGATGTTCGTCGAGCGCCGCTTGCGCGGCGGACGCCTGCTCAAGTGGAAACACGCGATGGACGTGCACTTCGAATGGGCCAGCCTCGATCAGTTCATTCAATCGGTCGATAGCCTTGCGGCCACCTTCACCATCGTATGCCTCGACACTCACTCGTTTGGGCGCCTTCGGTTCCGGCATTACGCCGTTCGGATGCGCAATGCGCCCGCCGGCTCGGATTGCAGCCAGCGCTCGATCAGTCGCGTCACCTCCAGCGGTAACGAGCGCGGCGTCGATCCCATCAGGCGCAAATTCGCGGGCCATATCCAACACCTTGTCACTACGACCATCAACGGCAACATCCGCGCCGAGACGTTTGACAAAGCTCACTCCGTCGTCACCTGACGCCACTGCAAATACGCGAGCGCCCAATCGCTTCGCAAGTTGTACCGCAAGATGTCCGATGCCACCGCTGGCGCCGAAGATCATTACCGACTCATCGGGTTCCAGATCGAGCACCTCTTCCAGACCCTTGAGCGCAGTCAGGCCGTCACTCGGCAGCACTGCTGCCTGGTCCATTTTCAGAGCGCCGGGAATAAGCGAGGCGTTCTCTGCCTTGACGACCGCATACTCGGCATAGAAACCTCCTTTCGGGTTTCCCAGCTCCGCGGCATACACGCGATCGCCTTCCTTAAACTGTTTCACTTTTTCGCCAACCGCGGCGACTGTGCCGGCTCCGTCCGTTCCCAACACATAAGGGAACCTGGCCGGACGGTCCAGCACCTCCACAAACTTACCTTCGCGTTCGAATGGATCCCAAGCGCCTACGCCGGCGCTTTGGACGTGAATCAAGATCTCGTCCGCACCGGGTTCAGGGACCGGCACAGTTTGCACCTTTAATGTTTCGGGACCGCCAAAGCGATCAAGCGCGATCGCACTCATCGTTTGTTCCTTCGCCTTTTTCGTTTGCGTCATACTTCTGCTCCTTGATTTCAATAGCCTCGTGAGAAGCTCGTACTTGTATTCAGAATTGCTGTCGGGATTTATCGAGGTTATGGAGCGGTGAGTTCGGGAGGGTCACAGAACTTTCGTTTTTTTGTGTGACCGCAAAGTAAGATATTTCTATGGTGATTTTTTCCTTGCCGTTGCATCAATAAAAGCAGCTTCGACTCCTGCCCCCGCAACATAACTGTTAAAAACCATATTACGAACGCGCGAGTCTCCCGCGAATTGCTGACGAAAGGATTTCAGATCGATACTCTTTCGAGTCTGATCCAGATTGTCACCCCGCGCCACTGAAACGTCGACTTGCTGCTTTATCGATCGAAACAGTTCGGCCATCAGTTTCAGATAGTTCGAGTCGTGCATGATTGGCCCATGACCGGGAACAATCACTTTAGGATTTAGAGCTATTAGCTTTTCGAGAGTCACGCTCCAGTCGCCCGGATGCGATTGCGGAGCGCCGACGTAAGGCACGGGCCAAATGACCAGGTCGCCGGTAATGACAACGCCTTCCCTGGGAAGATGGACCACGAGATCGCCGCTGGTATGTCCGCGCCCGAGATAGACGATCTCTACGACTCGGCTGCCGCGATGGATTGTTAGTTTGTCCTCGACGGTGATGGTCGGGAGGATAACTCGGGCACCTGGATTCTCTTTCATGTACGCTTCCGCGATCTTTATGTCGCTCGACAGCGTCGTTCTTTCTTCCTCATCAAGCGGCACTCCGGGCCTGCTCTCTCCCTTCTCTAAACGGCTGCGCAACGCCTTAATAAACTGCGGGTACCCCTGCTCTGACATCGCCTGCTTACGGTTTTCCAGGCCGGTGCCCGGCAGGTATTCGAGCGTTCGCGTGTGAGCAATAAAGTCAGCGGCAGGAAAGGCATCACGAAACACCTGATTGCCCATGATGTGATCGTCATGCCAATGAGTATTGATAACGTATCTGACTGGCTTGTCGGTCAGCTTGCGAAGCGCGGTCAGTAGTTCCGTAGCTGTGCCCGGTGTAAGCGTGGTATCAACAACGATCACATCGTCGTCATTAATTATGAAGACGCTGTTCGCGTTCGTAGTCAGACCGTGCGGCTCTTTACGGATCGCCGCATAGATGCCATCGGCAACCTTTACCGTATCGAAGTTTCCGGTTTGAGCCAGCGCAGCGAAAGGAAATAGGGCGACGACTAACAGCAGTTTGCAGATCGTAGCTTTCATAAATTGCGCAGAGGATTTTCACGCAAAGGCGCAAAGACGCAAAGAAACCCCCGAGAAACGCGGCAGTACTTTGCGTCTTTGCGCCTTTGCGTGAAAAAACTATTGAGCTTTAACTTCCGGCAGCTTTTTGAAGCCCTTCTCCAACGCCTTCCGCAATCGATCAACCGCGGTCGTCGGATCGCCAGGGAAAATCGGATCGGTATACAACAGCACTTCGCCGTTTCGCGCGTCCACTATCCCGATCTGCAATCGCAAATAAGCCGGCACTCCACCAACCAGCAATCTAAAAGCAGTTTTGCCGCTCGTCAGTTTTTTCCCCTCGCCACGAATGAAAACAACGGCGTCTGCATTCTCTAAATTCAGATTCAGCACTTCATCGCCCATCGAGAAGCGACCTTTTTTAACGTCACTGCGCTTCTTCATGATCTTCGGCAACAGATCGTCAAACTTAGTTTGAAAGTCAGCGACATTGTACTTCTGCTGCGCGTCGCCCTCGGCGGATGCCTTTGTAGCCGGCAGAGTGGCGACGTTTTTCTTTTTCGATAAGACTTCGGCAATCATCGCTTCAACGCGCGCGCTCAACTCTTCAGACTCAGCGGCCATGCCTTCCGGTCCTTTCATGCTATCGCGGACGACATTAACTTTCGCCGGCAAAACAACGACGCGACGAATAGTGGTCTCTTTCGACTGGATCTTCGGGTGAAGAAATTGCGCACGGACCGGATGCGAGGCGGACACGATCAGCAAGGTCAAGAGCACAAACATAGTAGCCTGCGGCTTTAGCACGATGGATCGAGCACTCATTTCAGCTTCTCCTTTAACGCTTCAATGCGTCGTTGAATTCGTTGGCGATCGATCGCTGAGGGCGATAGCTCGAGATACTTCTCATATTCGGCGGCGGCATCGCTTCCTCGTCCGAGTTTTTCGTAAAGCATCCCAAGCCCGCGATGAGCAACCGGCGCCGGATTCTCAGCGTTCAAGGCGCGCCGGTAGAACTGTTCGGCCAGTTGTTGATGTTTTTCCCAGTTTTCCTTACCCGCCGGCGTCGCGAGCAGCTCGCGTTCTTCTTCCTCAACGGTGCGCTTCTCGCGTTTCTTTGTGGCATCCTTCTTCGCGCTGTTCGTCAATTCTTTTTCGGTTAGCTGTGGCGCGCGCGGCCCGAGTGCGCGATAACTTTCCGCTAACCAAAACAGATTTTCCGAATCCTCATGAAAATCTACGAGACGCTGCGCGAGGTAAACGGCAGAACGAGCGCGTCCGGCATTGATCGCGAGCTGAATATCGTGGCGCATTACCGGTTCCATGCTCCGAAAGTACGCCGCGCGCTCCCGATTCAACTCCATCTGGTGTGTCACCTTGTCGGCGCGCGCGCCGAGATAACCACTCAGATACTTGATTCGCTCATCGAGCGCCGGATGGTCGTTATAGAACAGTCTGACATTCTCGCCTTCGATGTCTTTATCCAACAGCTTCATCACGTTGACCATTTCTTCAGGCGAGTATTCAGCGCTGATCATCATGTCGATGCCCTTGAGATCAGCCTCGCGCTCAAGCTCGCGGCTGTAACCATAGATGGTCGCAATCATGATGAATGGAGCGACGGTCGTGACAGCCATTATCACCGCTCCAACAGCGCCGAAGGGCGCATACGCGCCGACCGCTGCCATAACGTTCATGGTGAGAAATTTTTTGCGGTTGCTGCGATTATGCAAATACGTATGACGCCGCATTACGTGAGTCAGCTCATGCGCGATGATCGCTGCCAACTGTGATTCGTTATCGAGAAGAGTCAGCAACCCGGTGGTGACGTAAATCGAGCCATTTGGAAGCGCGAAGGCGTTTGGCTGCGGGTCGCGCACTGCGCGAAACTTCCACGACACTCTTTCGAGCACGAGTCCTTGCGGAATCAGTGATTTCCCGACGCGCTGCAAATAAGCATTCGCGGATTCGTCGGCAAGCACGAGTCCATCGCGCTCAAGCCGGGCGTCGAGCAGATCCGCCTGTTCGAGCACCTCGAGATCTACTTCGCCGAACTTGAATGCTTCGTTGACGGGTGGAGGCGTGGCTTCGACAGGCGCAGTCTTTTTCTTCTGCGCGAGCGTAACCGGATGAAGTGAAGTGAAGACGATGCAGCAGCAAAGCGTTGCAACGATCAAATTTGTGCGTTTGTGGGGGAACATAAGCAGCAAATTTCAGAGTCAAGCTGGCGTAAACGATACAAGGTTGGTCTGCTGATGTAAATTGTAAATCTCAAATCATCGCAGTAGTGCTTGATGTCGGGGAAAGGGTTTCACGCAAAGGCGCAAAGGCACAAAGCGCTGCCGCATTTCTAAAAAGCTCTCTTTGCGTCTTTGCGCCTTTGCGTGAAAATATTTATTTATACGTCCGGCCATTATGTATCAACCAACCTGCGACGTGCCTGCCTTGCGGGTCATGATGCGTCCAGTGAATGACGCCGCCTTTCTCGTTCCAAACATACTCACCGTTAAAGCGAACACTGTCGCCTGCCTTAAGCCCGTCGATTCGCGGGGCGATGTCGATGTTGTGTGTAATAAGGAGTGTCTGTCCTGAGTCAAGCTGAACAATGAAGCGTTGGTGTCGCAGCCCGTTGAGATCGTCCGGCAAAACGCGAACCACCATGCCCTCGCCTTCGACCTGTATGTTGCTGGCTCGACTCGCGAACGCACGAGCTATCGGGTCGTCATCAGCGAGCGATGCCGTATGTTGCCCGCCGGCCGGACTCGAACTTGCACCCGTGATGAGAAACGCTTTGTTCGGGCACGTTCCGACTAGATTCCCCTGGGCCTCCGTGGCAATGGAGAACCCTGCCGGCACCGGTGACTCAGCGCAGATGATGTCGCCATTTTCGGCCCGCTTTACTAATAATTCAGCCCCGTCGCTGCAAGCGGAATTGCGCTTGTAACCAACGACAACCATGCCATTCGGAACAGCTGCAATCTTGCAGATGAGTGCGGGCGATGATGGCTTGCGTGTTTTGCGTCCCGATTTTTGAGCGATTGATTCGGAGGGAAGCGAACAAAGGAGCGCCGATACGAGCAGGAGCTTAACGAGTTGTTGCATTTTGAGATCCTCTTCGGGTTGTTGAGACGATGAGAGGGCGAGGGTGTTCGTTAACCCAAATCCAAGCTAGCAAATCCGGCGCGAAATGATCAAGCAGTATCTTCAACTCTGCGTAATCTCTGCGTCCTCTGCGTCCTCTGCGTCCTCTGCGGTAAAAGAACCGACAAAGAACATCTAACCGCAGAGGACGCAGAGATTACGCAGAGTTGAAATTTAGGGCCGTACAACTTCGACGGAACAATGCGCTCGGGCTGAGACCGCGGAGGAAACGCTGCCGAGTAGCAAGCGGTCGATGCCTCTGGTTCCCTTCGCACCGACAAAAACGCAGTCCGCACCCCAGGTGTGAGCTTCCTCCAAGATTTGATCTGCCGGGTTACCACGCCTGATCAATACCTCTGTATGCAAGCCTGCGTCACGCAGCTTTTGTGCAGCCTGCTCAAAGAGCTTACGCACCTGATCCCAGTTTTTTTCTTCTGCTACTTCGATCCATTTCACTGCTGATGGTTCAGACGGATCAGAAGGAATCGCCATGACGGTGTCCACGACCGTCAGCAAACCAACTTCAGTTCCCGTGGGCCAATGACGATTGCAAACTGCCTCGACGGCCGCTTTCGAGTCGATCGAGTTATCCACTCCAATGAGAATACGGATCGACTTCCCAATGTTCTGGTTCGACTCCCGCGCGATCCGAAC
>Ga0070699_100004034_pt1 | contig 12974 bp, 11 predicted proteins | sample KBSK1503metaG_FD_65473 | JGI IMG/M metagenome (GOLD analysis project Ga0070699, IMG submission 65473) | Corn, switchgrass and miscanthus rhizosphere microbial communities from Kellogg Biological Station, Michigan, USA - KBS K1-50-3 metaG | ecosystem: Host-associated > Plants > Roots >...
CCCCTTCTTGTCCATGAACTGGATCACCGGCGTGCCCTCCGCCGTGAGTCCCATGACGGCCCGGAGCTCGCCGTCCTTGTTCAACAAGCGCAGGATGGGCGAGCCTTCGGCTGCCAGGCCCAACCTGGCCCGCACCTTCCCGTCCTCGTCCTGGAGCGAGATGGTGGGAGATCCCTGCTGCGCCAGGCTGTACACGAAGCCGAGCTGTCCGTCCTTGTTCCGGAGCGCGAGCGTCGGCGAGCCCTCGGTCGACAGTCCGAACTTCGCGCGGACCTTCCCGTTGTGGTCCACCATGGCCATGCTGGCCGAGCCGTCGGAGAACAGGCCGAAGGTGGCTCGGACCTTGCCCTCGTCGTCTGCGATGGCCAGGCCGGCTGAGCCGTCGAGCTGAACCCCGAACCGGGCCCGGAGCCGCTCGTCCGGGCCGTAGAACGCAACGAACGGCGAGTCGTCGTTCGTCACCCCAAGCCGGGCCCGCACCCGCCCTTGAGAATCCTCGACCTCGATCTCGCCCGTGCGTACGACGCGTTTCTTCATGGTTCTGCCCCTCGCTGCCAGCCACCTGTGCTCGTCGCTAGCATGGCGCGACCGGCGACCTATCGCAAAGTACCCGCGTACCGCCAGCGGTCAAGCACATCGAAAGGGAGGCCGGGGTACCGGGACGGGAAAGCGAGAAGCCGCCAGAACCCGAAGGTCCCAGCGGCCTCTCGTCTCGAACTGTAGGGGGCGCCGGGCTCCCCGGTCAAGCCGGGGTCCCCTTCTTGTCACTCTTTCTTCAGGACTTCCCCTCGCAGAGTGCTCTGGGCCAGCCGGTCGGGTCGGGGGTCCACCCCGATGCCCGGCCCTCCCGGGACCGCCATCGTCCCGTCGGGATCCATGCGGAACGGTTCGGTGATGTCCTCGAGGAAGTACCGCCGGCTCGCGCTGGTGTCACCGGGGAGCACGAAGCCGGGGAGGGCGGCGAGCGCCAGGTTGGTGGCCCTGCCGATCCCGGTCTCGAGCATCCCCCCGCACCACAGGGGGACCCCGCGAGGAAGCAGGACGTCGTGGATCCGCTTCGCCTCCCGCAGACCGCCCACCCTGCCCTGCTTGACGTTGACGATGTGGCACGACCCGAGCTCGATCGCCGCCTCGGCATCGGCCGCAGATCGAATCGACTCGTCCAGGCAGATGTCGGTCCGGATCTCGCGCTGGAGCTTCGAGTGCTCCACCAAGTCGTCCTGATGGAGCGGTTGCTCCACCATCAGCAGGTCGAACCTGTCGAGCGTCCGGAAGGTCTCGATGTCGTCGAGCGAATAGGCCGCGTTCGCATCGACCGAGAGCGTGGCCCCCGGGTTCGCCTCACGGACCGCGGCGACACGCTCGATGTCGAGACCCGGCTGGATCTTCAACTTGACCCGGCGATATCCATCGGCCAGGTACCCGGCCACGTGTTCCAGGAGCTGCTCGGTGCTCGGCGGGATGCCGACCGAAACGCCGCACGCCACACGGTCCTTGTCGGCGCCGAGGTATGCGGCGAGGGACTCGCCGCGGGCCCTGAGCTCCGCGTCTAGAACCGCGTTCGACAGCGTGGCCTTGGCCATCGGGTTCCCCCGGACGAAGGCGAAGACGCGCTCGAGGTCCTCGGCCCGGGCTTCGCCGGCCTGAAAGAGCGCCGGAGCCAGGAAGTCCCGAAGGAGGAGCCAAGCTCCCTCGTTGAACTCCTCGGAGAAGCCCGGGCCGGGGCCGGCGACGCATTCGCCCCACCCCTCGGCGTCATCGGTCTCCACCCTGGCGAGGATGCATTCCTTCTCCGTCTCCTGGCCGAAGCTCGTTCGGAAGGGGCGAACAAGGGGAAGCCTGATCAGGCGGAGCTCGACGGCTCGAACGACGGTCATGCAGATCCGGTGGCCGGGGTCGCGGGAGCCGTGAGGACATACCTCGGGCCGTCGGGGTCGCGGGTGAGGCCCACCACGATCATGCCGAGGTCGAAGCACCGATCAAGAACATCGCCCACGGCGTCTCGCCATGCCGAGGCGAGCGCCGGATCCCGCTCCTTGAGGCCGACATAGTCGCCTGGGATGCCCACCCGCACGCTCCCGCCCGCGACGAGAGCTGGCTCCTCCCCCCGCTCCGGCGTGGGCATCTCGAGCGGCCCGCCGGCGCGGAGCGCATCCACGTGCGGCCCGGGGGGGCCCGTGGAGCTGTCGATTGCTCGATCCAGGTCCCACCTCACGACCAGCCGATCGCTCCGGTCGCCGCGGTTCAGCGCATCGCTCATCGCACCGTAGAAGTCGCGATGAAACCGATCGCACAGCACCCCGAGCTTGTTCAGGTTGAAGTTTGCGTTCCGGGCCTGGAGCGGATCGAACGTCCATCGGACCACGCGATAGCCCGCCTCCAGGGCCTGGGCCCGTTGGGCGAGCTTCAGTGCGTACCCCACACCGCCGGACCGCGACCCGGGGAGCACGGCCAGCATGTGCGAATGGACGTGGGGTCCGTCCCCATCCAGCGCCATCCACCCGAGCACGTACCCGACGAGCTCATCGCCTCGGAAGGCTCCGTACGGGACGTTTCCGCTGTCGGCCAACGCCCGGATCATCTCCCGAGGGACCAGCTGGTGCTCGCCCCACGTCGCAACCATGACGCCGATGATCCTGTCGGCATCCTCAAGGGTCGTGAGGAGCCGGAGCTCGACGCCGGCTGCTCTGGCGGCGTCCTCCGCCAGCGTCCGGGCCGCGTTCACCGACATGGCGCCGGCGAGTCTATCCCCCACCGATCATCGGCCAGGACAGGAGAAGGGCCCGTGCCTCCGGCACGGCCCTTGGCCCACTTCGCTTCGCCCGAGACCTAGCCGCCCTGGGGAGGGGGGAGCTCCTGCCATTCGTCCTCGCCGAAGTCCTGCCCTCGGCGCCGCTTGAAGAACGTCACGACCCCGGCCACGATCGCGCCGATGAACGCAAGGCGGAGGAGCTTTCCGAAGAACCCGCGCTTCTTCTTCTGGTCGGATCCGGTGTCCTCACCCATCGGGTTTTCCTCTCACTCTGGTCCGACGAGTCTATCTCGTCAGTCCAGACCCGCTCCCGTGGCGGGCCGCAAACCGTGGCCTTGACCGTAGTTGGATTCTTCGCCACACTTCCCCGAGGAGGAAGGGTTGGTCGAGGTAAGGGCCCCAGCGAAGTTGTACGTGCATTGGCCGGATGATCTCCGTCGGGAGAGCGGAACGCGGGACATCCTGCTGGCAGCGGCCAAGCGGCAGGTGCCAGGCGTGGAGGACATCCTCGTACTTGAGAACGGCGAAACTCAAACAGGGCAATACGTCTATCTGAAGTTCGCCGACAAGATTCTCAGGTACACCCTCGAATGGGTGTGAGGAGAAGGAAGCTCGACCGAACTCCCAACACCACCATCACCGTAGAAGCGGAACCTCATCGCAGGGCCCGGCCTACGGGCTCTACGTGCGTGATCGCTCGTTTGGCCTTCTAGCAGGGCTTTTCGAGTGGGCCTGGTTGGACTTGAACCAACGACCTCATCCTTATCAGGGATGCGCTCTAACCGTGCTGAGCTACAGGCCCCGAAGGAGCCGCCCGATGACCTCCCACCTCCGGCCCCTGGGCAAGCCTACGCATGGCTCGAACAGGCTGTCAATGTTCCGTCTGACCTGCGCGTTCTCGTTCCGGGTCGCTCGCGCCGTCAGTGCCGCTCGGCCAGCGTGACCTCGATCCCACCGATCACATCGGAGATGAGGTTGTACAGGAAAGCGATGAACAGGTTGATCAGCGACCAGATGATGACCATGAACAGGCCGAGCACCGTGAGCCGGGCGAAGATCCAGCCTCCGTGGATCGAGAACGACTTGTCGGCGAACAGGTTGCGGGCGAACTCGGTGACGTGCTCGAGAGCCCCCACCGCTCCCAGGATCCCGTACAGCATGGCCAGCGCCAGCAGGATGACGGTCATCACGCAGAGGTAGAAGAGCAGCGAGAACTTGAACACCGACCACGGCCCAACCTTTCGGAGAACCACCCGGGTCTGGCGAGGCCTCTTGCGCGGCGCTCGCGCCATCGCCGGAGGGATGCCAGCGACCACCTCGGCCGCGGGCGCGGTTGGCGCTGCGGGGGTGGGCTCGGTTGCCAGGCCAGGTTCGTCCATCGGGCTCCTCGTGTTCCCCGTCTTTCTACGCGGCCGGAACCCCGTCGGCAACAACCCTTGACCGGCACAGGCGGCCGAGAGGTTCCCGGGGGGCCCGAACATGACCCGGATGCCATCATGGGGCCCGTGCTTGGGAGTGAGGTGGACGACGCGCGAACCGACCGGACGGACCTGCAGCTGATCCTGAGCATCCAAGCGCTCCGGGCGTTCCTGTACGGGTTCGGGAGCGTGATCCTGGGGAGTGCCCTGGCGAGCGGAGGGTTGTCGGACTTCGAGGTGGGCGTGGTTTTCACGGCGATGCTGGCAGGCATGGCCGCGAGCTCGATCGCCGTGGGGCTCGCCGGCGACCGGATCGGTCGCCGGCGAGCCTATGCCGGCCTCCTGCTCGTCATGGGGGCCGCCGGGGCGGTGTTCGCCCTGACACGCTCGCTTCCGCTGCTCGTCCTGGCGGCCCTGACCGGCACGCTGTCGACCGACCCGAACGAGTCAGGTCCCATCACCTCTCTGGAGCAGGCGATGATGGGCGGCGCCCCGGCGGCCATGCGGGCCAAGGTGTTCGGCCGGTACAACGCGGTTGCCTACCTGGCCGGGGCGATCGGCGCGCTCGCCGCGGGTGGCCCCGATGCCTTCCGGCGCCTGGTCCCCGCCCTCCTCGCGGACCAGCGATGGCTCCTCGCCTTTCCCGTCCTAGCCATCGTCTGCATCGCCTTGGCTTGGCGCCTGTCCGACGGTGTCGAGACGAGCGGGAACCGCGGGGAAGGTGCGGGTCGAGGAGCGCAGCGACGAGGGGGACCCGCATCCTGGACCGCGCGTTCCCGCAGGCTAACTCGGTCTCGAGAGACGGTCGTGAAGCTCGCCGCGCTGTTCGGCATGGATTCGTTCGCGGGCGGGTTCATCGTGCAGACGTTCATCGTGTTCTGGTTCGGCCGGAAGTTTGGGGCCAGCCCCGCCTCCATGGGGCTCGTGTTCTTCGTAGCTGGCCTGCTCCAGGCGGGTTCCTCCATCGCCTCGGGACGGCTGGCGTCTCGGATCGGGTTGCTGAACACGATGGTTCTCACCCACCTCCCGTCGAACGTGCTCCTGGTGCTGGTCCCGTTCATGCCGACGCTCGGATGGGCGGTGGCCGCCATGTTGGCGCGCTACGCACTCTCCCAGATGGACGTGCCCGCCCGGCAGGCCTACGTCGTCGCCATGGTCGATCCGAGGGAGCGCACGGCAGCGGCGGCGTTCACCAACACTGCGAGATACGTCACCCGTCCGTTCGGAGCGTTGGGCGCCGGTGCCCTGATGGAGCGAGTGGCGTTGGGATCACCGTTCGTGGTCGCCGGCGCCCTGAAGATCGCGTACGACGTCTGGCTCTATGCCACCTTCCGGAAGGTGCCGCTGCCGAAGGAAGAAGCCGCGGCCTCGCTCGCCGCGGCCCCTACGCCTCTTCCAGCTCCGCCTGCGTGATCACGGGGGCCAGGGCGACAACGTGCGCGCCCTCTTCCACCCGCATGGTGCGCACGCCCTGGCTGGCCCGGCCGACCCGCCGGATGTCGCCGGCGCCGACTCGGATGACGATGCCGGAGGAGGAGATGACGAACATGTCCTGGCCCTTCGAGCCGACGAAGGCCCCGGCGAGCAGCCCCGTCTTCCTGGTCAGGGAGTGACCGATGACGCCCTTCCCTCCCCGGCCCTTCGTCGGGTACTCCTTCAGCGGCGTCCGCTTGCCGTAGCCCTGTTGCGTCACGCTGATCAGCTCCTCGCCGGCCGAGGCCGCGCCGACCGCGATGACCTCGTCGCCTTGGCTTAGGCGCATGCCGATCACGCCGGCCGTGGCTCGTCCCATCGGCCGTACCAGTGCCTCCTTGAATCGGATCGCCTGGCCCTTCCGCGACACGAGGATGATCTCGTCCTTGCCGTTGGTCAGGAGCACGTCCATCATCTCGTCGCCGGGCTTCAGGTTCACCGCCGTGAGGCCGGTGCGTGGGGAGTCGTACTCGGGGAGCGGGGTCTTCTTCACCATCCCCTGCTTGGTGGCGAAGAACAGGTACGCGCCCTCGTCATAGTCCTTGAGGTCGATCACGGTCGAGACCTTCTCGTCCCCCGTGATGCTCACGCCGGGAAGGTTCGCCGCGTACAGGCCCCTGGCCGTCCGCCCGGCTTCCGGCACCTCGTGGACCTTGACCCGGTAGACCTTGCCCTTGGTGGTGAAGAACAGCAGCCAGTGGTGGGTGGACGTAGTGAACACGTGGCTGACCACGTCCTCTTCCTTCAGGTTGGTCCCCCGGACCCCCCGGCCGCCCCGTCCCTGGCGGCGGAACGCGTCGATGGGTTGGCGCTTGACATAGCCGGCCCTGGTCACCGTGATGACCACGTCCTCCTCGGCGATCAGGTCCTCGACGTCGAGCTCGCCCGTGTCAGGACGAAGCTGCGTCCGGCGGGGGTCGGCGTGCTTCTTCTTGATCTCCGCCAGCTCGTCCTTGATAAGGCTCCGGATCTTCTTGGGGTCCTTCAGCAGCGCCTTCAGCCGCCGGATCGTCGCCAGCAGGTCCTTGTGCTCCTGCTCGAGCTCCTCGCGCGCCAGGCGAGTCAGCCTACGCAGGGGCATATCCAGGATGTGGTTGGCCTGGATCTCGCTCAGCTTGAACTGCTTCATCAGCTTGGTGCGGGCCTCGTCCGCATCGCGCGAGCCGCGGATGATCTTGATCACGGCATCGAGGTGCTGGAGTGCGATGAGCAGGCCCTGGACGATGTGGTCCCGCTCCTCGGCCTTCCTCAGCTCGTATTGGGTCCGGCGGGTGACCACGTCGACCTGGTGGTCGGCGTAATAGCCGACCATCTCTGCCAGGTTCAGGATGCGCGGGACCCCGTCGACCAGCGACAGCATGATCGCGCCGAAGCTCTCCTGGAGCTGCGTGTGCTTGAACAGCTGGTTCAGCACCACGTGCGGATTGGCATTGCGCTTGAGCTCGATCACCAGGCGCATCCCCTGGCGGTTTGACTCGTCCCGAAGGTCCGCGATGTCCTTCACCTTGCCGCCCCGGACGAGCTCGGCGATCTTCTCGGCCAGGCGAGCCTTGTTCACCTGATACGGGAGCTCCGTGACCACGATCCGCTGCCGTCCCTGCGACGTCTCCTCGATCTGGGTGGCCGCCCGGACCTTGATCGAGCCTCGCCCCGTGGTGTAGGCGTCCGTGATGCCCTGCTTGCCCAGGATGGCCGCGCCCGTCGGGAAATCGGGTCCCTTGATGAACTTCATCAGGTCCTTTGGCTTGGACTCCGGCTGATCCAGGTAGTGCACGACCGCGTCGATGACCTCGCCCAGGTTGTGCGGCGGGATGTTGGTAGCCATGCCCACGGCGATGCCGCCGGCCCCGTTCACCAGCAGGTTGGGGAACCGCGAGGGAAGGACCGTGGGCTCCTGCTCGTGCCCGTCGTAGTTGGGGACGAAGTCGACGGTCTCGGCCTCGATGTCGCGGAGGACCTCCAGGGCGATGGGGGCCAGGCGGGCCTCGGTGTAGCGCATGGCGGCTGGCGGGTCGCCGTCGACCGACCCGAAGTTGCCGTGCGGATCTACCAACGGATAACGGAGCGAGAAGTCCTGGGCCATCCTGACCAGAGCTTCGTAGACCGCGTCCAGCCCGTGGGGGTGGTACTTCTTGACCACCTCGCCGACCGCCCACGCCGCCTTGCGGTGTGGGCGGTCCGGCCTCAGGCCGGACTCGAGCATCGACCACAGGATCCGTCGGTGCACCGGCTTCAGGCCGTCACGGACGTCGGGCAGCGCCCGGCCCACGATGACCGACATCGCGTAGTCCAGGTAGGAGCGCTGGATCTCCTCCTCGATCTCGACCGGCTCGATCCGGCCGTTGAGGAGGGTCACGGTCCCCCCGCCCCCTCCGGCTCGCCTAGACATCCAGGTTCTGCACCTGCTTGGCGTTGGCCTCGATGAACTCCCGGCGGGCTGGGACGTCCTCCCCCATGAGGATGGTGAACAGCCGGTCGGCCGTGGCCGCGTCCTCCATTGTTACCTGGAGCAGGATCCGGCTTTCCGGGTTCATCGTCGTCTCCCACAGCTGGACGGCATCCATCTCCCCCAGGCCCTTGAACCGCTGCGGGGTCTCGAGCTTCCGGTTGCCGTCCTGCTTGCGGAACACGTCCCATTCCTTCTCGGTGTAGAAGTAGTGCGGCACGCGGTCGACGTTCACCAGATAGAGCGGTGGCTGCGCGATGTATACGTAGCCCGCATTGATCAAGTCCCGCATGTTCCGGAAGAAGAACGTGAGGAGCAGCGTGCGGATGTGCGCTCCGTCGACGTCGGCGTCGGCCATCAGGACGACCTTGTGATAGCGGGCCTTCGTGACGTCGAACTCTTCGGCGATCCCGGTGCCGATGGCCGTGATCAGGGCCTGGATCTCCAGGTTCTCCAGGATCTTGTGCAGCCGGGCCTTCTCGACATTCAGGATCTTCCCCCGGATGGGCAGGATGGCCTGCGTTGCCCGGTCCCGGGCCTGCTTGGCGCTCCCGCCCGCGGAGTCGCCCTCGACCACGAACAGCTCGCACTGCGCCGGATCGGTCAGCTGGCAGTCCGCCAGCTTGCCCGGGAGCGAGGTTGAGTCCAGGAACGACTTGCGCCGGGTCAGGTCACGGGCCTGCTTGGCCGCCATCCTGGCTTTGGCGGCCTGCTCCGCCTTGCCCACGATGCGCTTGGCGTCCCCGGGATGCTCCTCCAGCCATGTGGCCAGCTGGTCGTTCACCGTGGTCTCCACGAGCGAGCGGATGGACGTGTTGCCCAGCTTGGTCTTGGTCTGGCCCTCGAACTGCGGGTCCCGGAGCTTCACCGACACGATGCCGACGAGGCCTTCCCGGATGTCCTCGCCGATCAGGTTCTCCTCTTTCTCCCGCAGGAGCCCCTTCTGGCGCGCGTACCGGTTGATCACGTTCGTCAGGGCCTTCTTCAGCCCCTCCTCGTGCGTGCCGCCCTCCGTCGTGTTGATGGTGTTGGCGAACGAGTAGAGGGACTCGGCGTAGGCCGTGTTCCATTGCAGCGCCACCTCGACCTCGGCCGAGCCGTCACGCTCCTGGCCCTCGAAGTGGATGACCTTGGGATGGAGGACGTCCTTGCCGGTCTGCAGGTACTTCACGAAGTCCGCGAGGCCGCCGGCCGCCTTGAACAGCTCCTTCGCGGGCGGGTCCTCGCGCTCGTCGATGAGCTGGATCTCCAAACCCTTCGTCAGGAAGGCCAGCTCCTGGAGTCGTTCGGTCAAGGTCTCCCGCTTGAACTCGATCTCCTCGAAGATCTCCCGGTCGGGCCAGAACGTGACCGTGGTACTGGTCTTCCGGCTGGCCTTTCCCCGGGTCAGCCTCTTCGTCGGGTTGCCACGTGCGAACGTCTCCGTCCACGCGTAGCCGTCCCGCTCGACCTCCACCACGAGCTTCTCGGAGAGCGCGTTCACCACCGAGACCCCCACCCCGTGCAGGCCGCCCGAGATGCGGTAGCCCCGGCCGCCGAACTTCCCGCCGGCGTTCAGGGTGGTCAGGACGACCTCCAGGGCCGGGCGGCGGTCCTTGGCCTTGGGGATGGGCTTTACCGGGATGCCCCGGCCGTTGTCTGCCACCCGGACGGCGCCGTCGGCGAGGAGCGTCACCACGATCCGGTCACAGAACCCGGCCATGGCCTCGTCGACCGAGTTGTCCACGACCTCGTAGACCAGGTGGTGCAGGCCCCGCGGGCCGGTGGTCCCGATGTACATCCCGGGCCGGAGTCGGACGTGTTCGACGCCCTCCAAAACCGTGATGTCGGCCGAGGTATAGCCCCCGTCACTCCCGGCCTTGTTGTCCTTCCTCTGTGTCGCCAACGACCCTCCACCAGCCCGCACATGGCAGCGCACGCCGCAGCCGATGAGGGGCCTCACGCGGGGAAAACTCCATCCAGATTCTACCAACGAACCAAGGCCTTTGCCCCGCTCTCAAACAGGCTGTTTGGCCTTGCGCTACAAGCCTTTCCGAGGCTCCGGACGGACCACGATCTGCACCGTGCGGACCAGCTCCGAACCGAGGCTCCGATTGGCTCGATTGGCGATCTCCCGGGCCAGGAATCGGGCCTGCGCGCCCCACGGACCGGTGCTTGCGGCGACCACCAGCACCCCCCCTTCCAGGCTGACGGGGGCCGACTCGGAGGCCAGGCGAGGACCGACCACGGCCTGCCAATCGGAGGCCAGGCGGCCGATGGGAAGCCCTCGGGCGAATACCCGTTCGCGAAGGAGCCCGTCCACCACCTCCCCGATGGGCGTGTCCTGTAGGGTCCGCTCGTCTCGCCGGCCACGCCACCCCTTGCTCGAGGGCATCCTCACCCTCCCTCGCGGACCGTAGCCGCACCCGCCGACACGTCCCAGACCGCCTCGGCCTTGGGGGGGACGTGGGCCTCGTCGGCCACGGTGACCACCACCTGGCCTCGCCCGGCCAGCCGCTCGGCCACCTGGCCCCCCCGCTTTGGGTCCAGGGCCGAGAACGGATCGTCGAGGAGCAGGACGGGCGGCTCCCCCACCTCGCCCTGGACGGCGCTCCCCAAGCCCAGGCGAAGGCACAGCGCGGCAGCCCAAGCCTCACCGTGGGAGGCGAAGGCGCGTGCCCCCAGGTCCCGCACGGCGAGCTCTAGGTCGTCCCGGTGCGGGCCCACCAGGCTGGTCCGCCGAGTCAGCTCGTCGTTCCTCCGCTCCGCCAGGCGGGTCCGGAACGCCTCCTCCAGATCCTCCCCCCATACCGAGGGCCGGTACTCGCAGGCCAGCCCGGTGCCCGACAGAGCGGCGAACTCCTCCTGGGCGCCGGGGGACAGGCGGGCCACGGCATCGGCCCGAAGGCGAAGGAGCGCGGATCCGTTCTCCACCAGCTCGGCGTCCCAGGCCTCGAGGTCCTTCGGCGCTCCCCGTCCTTCCCATTCCTTCAGAAGTCGGTTGCGCTGGCGAAGGGTCCGGTCGTACGCGGTGAGCACCGACTCCTTGAGGGGCCAGAGCGAGGTCACGGCCTCGTCCATGAACCGGCGCCGCTGCGACGGATCGCCCCGGACGATATCGAGATCCTCCGGGCCGAAGAACGCCGCGCGGACTTGCCGACGAAGGTCGCGCTTGCGTCGCACCGGGGACCGGTTGACCTGGACCTTGTTCGCCCCGTGCCCGGGGATCTCCACCTCGACCAGCACCCGGCCGCCGGTGGTCTCGATCTCGCCTCGGAGGTAGGCCCTGTCGGCCCCTCGACGGACCAGGGGCTCGGTGCTCGATGCTCGAGGCGAGACCAGGAAGAACAGGAACGCGATGCCCTCGAGGAGGTTGGTCTTCCCCTCTCCATTGGCCCCGACCACCGCGACCAATCCATCCGGGACGTCCTCGACCCGAGTCCTCGGGTGGTTACGGAAGTCCGTGAGCTCCACCCACAGAAGCCGCAAGGGAGCGCCCCGGGGTGGATCAGCCGACCGGCGTCGGAAGACGCACCGGCATCACCAGGTACGTGAACTCGTCGCTCTCGCCCCGGATCAGTCCGGGCTTCAATCCGTCGCGGACTTCGAGCCGTACGGTCTCCCCCGTCGCCGCGGCCAGTCCATCGGCCAGGTAATTGGGGTTGAACGCCGCCGTGATGTCCTCGCCCTCGTATCGGGCCTCCACCGCCTCGACCGCCTGGCCGAGGTCCGGCGAAGAAGACGACAGCTTCACTCCCAAGGCGTTGAACTCCAGACGAACCGGAGACGTGTCGCGAGCCAACAGTCCCACGCGCCGAACCGCGTCCATCAACTGCTGTCGCGACACGGTGAGCCTGCTCTCGTACGCCTCGGGCAGGAGCTGACGGTAGTTCGGGAACTCCCCCTCGATCAGCCGCGAGGTGAGCGTGAGGCTCCCGATCTGGAAGGCGACCTGGCTCTCGTCGAGCGACAGCCGGACCTCGCCCTTCTCCAGCCCGGCCGCAGCCCGCCCGGCTTCCGACATCGCACGCTCGGGAACGATGGCCCTTCCTTCCCCACTGGCGGTGGCCACCAGGTCACGGACCGCCAGCCGGTACGAGTCGGTGGAGACCATGGTCACGCCCTCCCGGCTGACCTCGATCAGGACACCCGTCAGGACGGGGCGGGCCTCATCCCTGGACGCCGCTCGGGCCACCTGACCCACCGCCTCGGCGAACCTCGCCGCCTCCCCCACCACCGTGGTCCCCGAGGGCGGCTGGATCGCCGGGAAGTCCTCCGCCGGCAGCAGCCGCAGCGCTCCTTCGTATGCGGCGCAGCGGATCCAGGCCTGGCTCTGGTCAGACTCGAACTCGACCGGCGCGTCGGACAGGCTCTTCACCGTGTCGGCCAGCAACCGAGCCGGGACGAGCGCCACGCCTTCTTCCTGAGCCTGGACGTCGATCGTGAGCCGCGCCGACACCTCGAGGTCGGTGGTGGTGAGGGTCAGCGTGCCCGATCCCGCTTCCATCAGCACCCCGGTGAGCGCCGGGATGCCGGGACGCGACGAGACCCCGCGCTGGACCGTCTGGAGCCCTTCGGACAGCAGATCGCGGTCGCACCGGAACTTCACCTATCCACCCCCTCGCTGCTTCTACGAAGTCTTTCCTTCTTCTCTAGTAGTAGTAGGTCCTGGGGAAAAATGGATCTGGTACCCATTTCCCGAGCGTAGCGCACCGCTGGGACATGTGGACACCGTGGGGAGAACGGTGAATGAGTAGTGGGCCGGAAGCGAGGCCCCACAGCGGCTCCCAGGGTTTCCCCCGCCGGGCTCACAGCGCCCTCGTCCGGTTCCTGATGATCCGGGAGAGGTCCTGGACCTGCCGGTAGACAGGCTCGCGGTCGCGCATGTTCTTGTCGATCTTGTTGA
>Ga0070699_100004037_pt1 | contig 12971 bp, 14 predicted proteins | sample KBSK1503metaG_FD_65473 | JGI IMG/M metagenome (GOLD analysis project Ga0070699, IMG submission 65473) | Corn, switchgrass and miscanthus rhizosphere microbial communities from Kellogg Biological Station, Michigan, USA - KBS K1-50-3 metaG | ecosystem: Host-associated > Plants > Roots >...
TCAGGTCGCTGCGTGTAAATTGGATAATGAAATGGGCGGGACATGCAACAGGTGGATCATGGGATTGGCATCGTCAGGGGGCTGGCTGGAATGGCCGAGGTGGCTGCGGCACAGGGGCAAGCAGAGCGAGCAGGGCAGCTGTTCGGGGTCGCTGACCGCCTGCTCCTTTCTGCCAGCCTCTCCCGAGATGACCTGAACAGACGTGTGGCCGAGGCCCGCGCGCACTTGGATGCGACAGCGTTTACGACCGGATGGACGGCGGGACAGACGATGACGGAGGAGCAGGCAGTCAGCGATACGTTACAAGAGGCCTGGCGAACTGTGTCACTGTTGGTGCACACAATATATGTTACTTGGAATTGGGGGCTATGGTATCATTGGAATATCAAACGGACGTGGAGGGGACATGCCGACATTCACCGATCCCGAATCCATCGAGTGGTACCGCTACCCTGTGCTTGCTGAGAATCCTCATGGCAAGCAATGGATCAAAAGTGAAGCTCTCTTAGGGTTGGCACCTAACACCATCGATGCCTACGCACGTGGCGTCAACGATTTTCTAGAATTTTGTCAGCGTGCCGATGTGAATCTGCTCACCGCATCAAAAGGAGACCTTGCCCGATACGTTGGAGACTTACGCCAGCGACCGGGTCCGCAGAAAACACAACAGGATCTTCTTGGCGAGAGCTCTCACCTCTCGAATGCGACCTTGCAACAGCGTATCACTGCCGTCCGCATGTTCTTTGACTTTCTTGTCGAAGAACATGTGCGTGAGGAGAATCCTGCTGGTCGTGGTCGCTACACCCCCGGCAAAGCTTTTGGCTCACGGCAAGAACGAGCCTTGATTCCCAAATGGCAGACGCTCCCCTGGATTCCCTCAGATCCCCAAGGGCAGGCCTTCCTCGTGGCTGCACAGTCAGAGTCGATCCGCACCCGCTGTATGGTTGCACTGGCGTATGATGCTGCCCTTCGACGAGAGGAACTGTGTTCACTCCAAAGTGACGATGTTGATCCTACTCATCGTATGCTGCGGCTTCGTGCTGAAACCACAAAGGGGCATCGACAGCGTACCGTACCTTACTCCACCACTTCAGGCGAACTCTTGCGAGCATATCTCGCACATCGGCGAACCATTGCCCAAACGCGAGGCCCGTTGTTTCTCCCAGAAGGGAAAACACAAGCGGATGCAAAAACAGTGTGTCTGCTCGATATTCCAGTTCACAAAACAGGGCATGCCTTTACCAAGCCGGTTGATGCACTCGTCGGCGAGGCCATCTTGGCTTGGGAGAAGATCCGCCCAGAACAACCACAGATGATCGATGGAAAGACGGGAGAAGCTACACATTTCTTGTTCTGCTACCGGGCATATCGACTGCGCAAGGAATATTTGAATCTGTGTTTAATTCCCACCCTCTGCCAAAAGGCAGGGGTGCCTCGCACAGATGCATGTGGGTCCATCAGCAGCCATCGAGCACGTTCAACGATCGCCAGCCAGCTCTTCAACGCGCGTGAACCCATGACGTTATTTGAATTGCAAGCCTGGCTCGGCCATCAATCTCCTGCCACGACGCAGCATTACGTGTCTACCAGCCCGACAAAACTGACCCAGGCGTACAAGGATGCGGGCTATTTCTCTCGCAATGTTCGCGCGATCGAGGTACTCATTGACCGGGATGCCATCACCAGCGAAGCAGCAGCGAATGGCTCTCCTTGGCGTTATTATGACCTGGGGCATGGTTGGTGCAGCTATGAATTTTTCGATCAGTGTCCTCAGCGCATGGCATGTGCTCGCTGTGATTTCTATGTTCCCAAGACTTCAGACCATGGGCGATGGCTTCAAACACGAGACAGTCTGCTCAAAATGTTGCAGGAGATTCCTCTGAGTGATGAAGAGCGTGCTGCCGTTGATGGAGATATCGAAGCCTTGAATCGTTTGTTAGAGCGCCTGAAAGAGGTACCGCCGCCAAGCAAAACGCAGCAGAACACCTCGTCGCAATCGATCATCGCCGTAGAGCAGGTGCGTCGCTTCGAGGATCATCGAGGTGAGAAGGAGAGGGTGAGGTGAGTCAATCCCCCAACCAATCTCCTCCAAATACCCGTCAGATTGAGACAGTAGTCCGCTGCATCTTCTCTTCGACTTCTCTGGTGGTAGAGCGGGTTATGGAAGGTGTTTCGACCTTTGTATATCGCATGACCTCTAGAGACGAGACATTTTACCTGCGGGTCTTGCCGGAAGAAGGTGCAAGCTTTGCTCCTGAAGTGGCTGCACACACCCTCCTTCGACAGAGGCAGGTCAACGTTCCAGAGGTCATCTACTTTGAGCAGTGCAACGATCTTTTGCAGCGGTCCATCATGGTGACGAGTGCCATCAAAGGACAGCCCTTGAATCAATCTCCTGCCTTGTCAGAAGGGGTGCGAGAAGCGATTGTGGCAGAGGCAGGACGAGAGCTGGCATGTATCAACAGCGTGCCTGTCGAAGGCTTTGGGTGGGTCCAACGAGATTCGCCTGAGACACATTGCCTACGAGGGGAATGGTCGACGTACCGTGCATTTGCCCTTGAATGGTGGCAGGCGGATCTCGCGTATTTGGCCAAGAGTACCTTATCCATCGCAGAGGTGGCCATGCTTGAGCGTCTGATCTCCCAGTATGATTCTTATTTCAACAGTGAAGGTGGGTATTTGGCACATGGGGATTTCGACTCCACCCACATTTATCAGGAAGGAGGACACTACACTGGCATTATTGACCTTGGCGAGATTCGAGGGACTGATCGTTGGTATGATCTGGGACACTTCCACCTACGCGACGGGGAACTGCTTCCCTTTCGGCTCGAAGCCGCCCTTGTGCGCAGCTATGGAGAAATCATGCCACTTCTGTCGGATTATGAGCAGCGCATTCGCTTTATGAGCCTGTTGATCAATGTGCGAGCGCTGGCACGTAGCCTTCAAAAGCGGCCACCCGATCGGCACACACAGCACCAGTTGGAAGTGCTGCGGAAGGATATTGCTTTTCTCCTCTGATTAGTTGAAGCCGGGAGCTCTGAGAAATGACAAGGGCAAGTCAATTCCACATAATCACGCTCATCAACTACGTCAGCGATCAATTTTCCGGCTACAAGAATATCGTCGTGACGGGGACACTGCGCGATTCCCTGGTCATCCTGGCAGGGCTGCTCAACCAGGAGACGAAGCTGCGCCCGACGGAACTCATGACGGATACGGCTTCTTAATACGGACGTGGTCTTCGGTCTGTTCCATTTGTTGGGCTATCAGTTCAGCCCGTGCTTAGCTGATTTAGGCGGAATGCGCTTCTGGCGCATTGATCCGACCGCCAACTATGGTGTCCTCGATGGCATTGCCCGAAGCCGGATTGATACCAGCCTCATCTCAGAGAACTGGGAAGACATGCTGCGCGTCGTCGGGTCGCTCAAGCTCGGCACGGTCGACCCCGTCGAACTCATGCGGACACTGCAACGTGGTGGACATGCCACGACCTTAGCAAAAGCCATCGGAGAGGTCGGCCGCATCGCAAAATCGCTCTTCCTGCTCTCGTATATTGACGACGAAACCTACAGGCGGCGCATCCTTATCCAGCTCAACAAAGGGGAAAGCCGCCACAGCCTGGCGCGAAAAATCTTCTATGGGCACAAAGGGCAGGTCCGCCAGCGCTATCGGGAAGGGCAAGAGGAGCAACTGGGCGCCCTGGGGCTGGTGGTCAATGCCGTCATCCTCTGGAACACGATCTATATGGACCGTGCCTTGGAGGATATGCAGCAGCGAGGCATGACGATTCTGTCAGAGGATGTAGCTCGGCTCTCCCCGATTGGACATCAGCACGTCAACGTCTATGGGAAGTACTCCTTCACCCTTGCCGAGTCAATCCAACAGGGAGCGATTCCCCTTGATGAGCACAGCAGGACCTGACGCTGAGCTGGCTTCTTTCTTACTGTGATGCGGCCAGCGCTGTGGTACCCTCTCCGGTGCTTGCTCTTGCATCAAGCACCACTCGACTGAGAGCAGCTGTGGCAGTGCTTAGCGAGCGGAAGCTGATGCCGGCAGGTGATAGATCCGGCCATTGAAGACGAAGCTGTCCATCTCAGCGCCGATCCCCAGGCGATTGAGTTCGCGCCGCACAAATTCGACGCGAGTGAGACCTTTGACGAGGAAGATCCTCGGCTGAAGATTCATGAAGGTTCGCCCACCCAGCGGAAAGTCGCGATGCGTTGATCCCAAGGAGTGTTTGGAGGGCGTGCGGCTTGAAAATCACGTGCGTCGTTGTAGACGATCCTCTTGTGAAATGCATGACACTTGGCTCTGTGCCTGGTCCATAGAGAAAGAAGGGAGGTGGGCAGGCGTTGCACCCCGAATGGGTGATGATCTGTTCAAGAGCAGGCCGCCCGTTGTTGTTGGAAATTGTCTTGTTGCTACTGGAACCCCAAAATGGTGGGATTCGATTCCACACGGGATCAACTGATATAAAACTGACGCCCATTTATTGTAATATTTGGCTGTGCTAAACGATAGTTAAGATGAGTACCCAAACAACACGAGGGAAATAATGCAAGCAAACAGGCATATGACGCAGGCGGAGCAGGAAATGGCTCTCCTGTACAGGAAACACGCACCAGGTCTGCTTACCTATGTCCGTATGTGCGTTCCCTCACCAGAAGATGCGGAAGATCTGGTGGTGGAAGTTTTCATGGCGGCTCTCGAGCATGCAAAATTTGCCGCGCTCTCGGAGAAAGAGAAGCAGTTGTGGCTCTGGCGAGTTACTCGCAACAAAGTGATTGATGCCTACCGGCGTGCGAAAACTCGTCAGAACGTGACACTTGAGCATGTAGCTGACGGTCTTTTTGAAGATGAGATGTCCAGCCCCGAATATAGCGCCTTGCGGCAAGAAGATTACATGGATTTGTATGCACACCTGCAAAGCTTGCCCCCGCTTCAACAGCAGATTTTACGCATGCGCTTTGGCCAGGATTTATCCTGTGGTGAGATCGCGACGATGTTGGGAAAGCAGGAAAACGCTGTGCGCGTCACGCTTTCACGCAGTTTAAATCTTTTACGAAAAATCTATCGACGAAGAAAGGAGGAGCAGGAACGTGGCTGAGAAGGATGAGTTTTTTTTACCTGAAGAAGTAGACAGACAAATTGAGCGTGTGAACCAGTTCAAGGAAGGCGATCGAAGAGATGCCGAGGCATTGGCGTATCTCCGCAGCTTTTACCAGACCGATGCCCAGCAGGAGCAAGACACGCTCGATCGGATCTGGAATCGCATTGCGGGCGCAACTCTTTTTGAACAAGAGACACAAGAAAGTGAGAAAGAGCTACCTATGCAAAATCCACCAACGCACTACAGTGCCAGGGCTCTGGGCAACTCGCGTGGATCGCACCCACGGCGCACTGCGCTGATGCAGCGACTCGGTCTATTGGCAGCGGCCGTCTTCCTGCTAGCCCTGGTTGGCAGTATGGCACTGGTTTTTTACGCGGTTCGACATACTCAAGGAGGCACTGCCTCTCCTCATCCAACACCGGCAATTTCAACTGCTCGTGTGCCATTGAAGGTTACTTCGGTCAGCATATCGGTCACACCTGGATCGATTGCGGGCTTCTCCTGCGGTACGAACTTGACCGTGACCTATACGGCTCTCTTCCACGTCAGGCCTAATAGCGTCGGCGGGACTGTCAAGTTTAATTACACGGTCAACAATGGGCGTGGACAAACTCCGGCCAGCATCACCTTCACTCCAGGAGAGACCACGAAATCGTACACATTTACCTGGAGTGGTGCGTTGCCCGCCGACCATACCTACCCTGAGCCGGGTGGGATTCAAGTGACTAGCCCCAATCAACTAACTTCATCACTCGTTGGGCCAACGGGGCAGTGTACATCTTTGGCGGCATTTCAAGTCACGAACGTTGGGATGACGGTGAGTCCTGCATCCATTCAGGGGCTGTCTTGCGGTACATCGATAGTTGTGACCTATACAGCCACCATTCATGTTGCGGCCAATAGCCCCGGTGGGACCGTCCAGTTCAGTTATACGGTGAACAATGGGCGTGGACAAACTCCGGCCAGCATCACTTTCAGCCCTGGACAGACTGTTCGAACCTATACATTTACCTGGAGCGGCGCGTTGCCTGCCGATCATACGTATCCTGGACCAGGTGGTATCCAGGTGACCAGTCCCAATCAACTGACTTCTCCACTGGTTGCGCCAACGGGTATGTGCAGTTAAGCTGGATTGTCAGGGCGCCCTGCGCAGGGCGCCCTGACAATCTGAGTAGTGTACCCTTTGGTACTTATGGACAAACATTGACTCAAGTGGCACGAAGGCGTATACTTTTGAAGTCATCACACCAAGCGTGACCGCGGGCTTTTTGGGGTGAGGGCACTCCACTACGAGAGAAGAAGCAAGAAAAAGGAGTGAGAGACGAGTGTCCATATAATACGCAAGGGCATATCGTCTCTCTGAGCCGATGACCGTGTCATATACCATCAACACCGTCTTTCAGCGTCACCACCAGGAGATTCTCCAGGAGCTTCACCGGGCATTTCTCACACAAAATACATCTCTAGCAGAAGGGGTCAATTATGATACTCTCTTAAAGATGTATGGACAAATGCAGTATCACCTCGGTTGGGTCGATCAGCAGCTTCGCCCTGCCGATGGTCATCCGGGCAAACTGCTGCGTCCCAAACTTCTTCTACTGAGCTATGAACTGGCTTGGGCACAGGGACAAACTCCTTCAACAAATCCCCTTGCACTCTCTCTGCGACCAGCTCTGCCTGCAGCTGCCGCAGTAGAATTGGCGCATAATTTTACGCTGCTACATGATGATATTCAAGATGGAGACGTCGAGCGTCGTCATCGCCCTACTGTCTGGTCCGTGTGGGGTATACCTCAGGCAATTCTTGTTGGAGATGCTCTGTTTGCGCTGACTCGCCTCCATCTCTGGAAGGTGCTGGATGAAGGGGTAGAGCCTGTGATTGCACTGAGCCTGGCTAAACTGTTCGATACGACTTTACTCAAGCTAACCGAAGGACAGTATCTTGACATGTCCTTCGAACAGCAGCAACAGATTTCTCTCTCAAGCTATGAGGAGATGATCAGCCGCAAGACGGCTCTCTTGATGCGTTGTGCAACAGAGATGGGGGCTACACTTGGTACCTGTAACCAGGAGATTATCGAGGGCCTGGCTCGCTTTGGTCACGCTTTGGGGCTCGCATTTCAGGTACGAGATGATATGCTGGGAGTCTGGGCTACCGAAGCAGAATTAGGAAAGCTACCCGTTGGTGATATCTACCGGCGTAAGAAAAGCTTGCCTATCCTCCATGCCTTCCAATATGCACAACCAGATGATCAGCAGGCAATGGCGAAGATCTATAACCAGGATACGCCGATTACACAGGAACAGGCGCAGGAGATTCTGGCTATCTTCGTCCGGACACAGACCAGGGAGTACTGCAATCAGTTTCTAGCACAGCAGTGTCAACAAGCACGTTTGGCCCTTGATCAGGTAGCTACTACACGCAACGCGCTTGCCACTCGCGCCCAGACTGACCTGGAGGCAATTATCGATTTTGTAAAGGGAGGGTGACTCTGTTCCCCCAGCTCACCGCTGGCTTCCCAGGGGCTGTACGAAAAAATTGTAGGCAGTCAGGCAACCAGAAGGGACTGCTGCTCCACGCAACTGTCTATAAATGTGATCACTCGATGGTGGCAAATTTACAGCGCAGCACCATCCGGCGGCAGTATGCGAGTGATCACAACCGTCCTGGGGTGTACTGCTCAACGATCTGGAGCACATCGCTGCGGCTGAGCTTACCGTCGCCACGGGCTAAGGATTCCAGGGTAGCATAGGCCAGAGCGAGCGGAAGGGCGCAAAAGTCCAATACGGGTCCAGGAGGAAGGGCACTGGTGTAGGCATCAGCCAGGGCTAGATTGCGACGTGCATAGGCATGCATGTCCTCTGCTCGCCAACCGGGTGGAAAGAACTCCACACCGCGCGCCACATCTTCTGCGTGGTTACGTAGGATATTGACGGCTTGCAGGCCACGCCCGAATCCCACGGCGTGGATGCGGTTCGATTGTGTTCCGTTGTACCAGGCCCACAGATCCGACAGTAACAGGCCAACCGAGCCAGCTACCCCAAACGTGTAGCGGTCCAGGTCCGCCTCTGTCCGGATCATCCAGCCATTGTCTGCCCACTGTGCCATGCGGTCCGCCATGGTCGCCGTTGCCTCCCACACGCGCGGAGCGACGGATGGGGGTGCAAGCAACGCCCAGTCGCCTACTCGAAGCGTCACCTCTGGAAGTTCCTGTTGGTAGCGGCCCAACCCTGCTGTGAAGTCGCCAGCGGCAAAGGTCGTTTGCAGCGTGTGGCTGATAGAGTGCAACAGCATGGCCTTCGTGCGATTATCCAGCTTGGGATGATCTTCCACTTCATCGATGGCACGCAGGCATAAGTAGCCCGACATGACCGCATCCTGCAGTCCAGCTGGTAAGCGGCTTATGGGGATAAAGAACGTTCGGCTGGTTTCTTTCAGCATGTCTAGTGCATCTTCACTCATGCTCACTGTGTCAGCTCCTTCCGCGGTCGAAAAAAAGTAATAGTCCTTTCTGCCATGGTAGTCTGGTTGAAAAAAGTAATAGTCCTTTCTGCCATGGTAGTCTAGTCGATCCTCCGTTATACAATCTTTACTCGGCAAACATGCTGCTTGGCCCAGTGCCAAGCCCGACTTTCAGCACGCGTGCTGCTCGCAGTGCATACTGGGGGGCCACACGGCTGAGCCAGAACAACTCCCGCCAGAGCGGCGGCTGCAGCAATGCCCTCGTGGGCCGCTGCCAGTCTGGGGAGATGCCATGTTCTGGACTATCTAGTACGACCCGGATTGTCGCCACGCGCAGGTTTCGTCCTGCGAGAAGGCCCGTCTCCATATCGGCAGCCACGAAGCCCCGCTGGGACCAATCGCGACGATCGCCGCCGGTAATAAGAGATTGGGCAGTCAGCAGCGGCCCCGTGTCAGGTCGAAAGTGTAACGTGCGTGCGGCTGTCACCAGCGCTTGTACAAGTTCGGGATCGCAACGCACGATCCTCCCGTCAGCAAGGCCGACCCAGTCAGGTATCAGGACGGTCCCCGGACGCAGGCCGGGTGCGAGCGCTCCTGCCAGACCACACACTACCACGATGGAGCCCTGGCGTGCCCCTTTCCAGCGTGCTAATCGCACGCCCGCCCAGCTAGCACGAGCATGGGGGAGTGTGCGCCGCACGGCCCAGTACTCAAGGAATGTTGGTGCCAGGATCTCCACGCTACGCATCACCGGGTAACGATGAGGCACACCAGCTACGAGTCGTGTAATGATGCCCCAAGAAGTTCCCCCCTTCTTGTTAAGTGGCATACCCGTTGTCGCAGTACCATCGAACTGCCCGTTCCAGGGCTGCGGTTACGGATGTTGCTTCATAGCCAAGCTCAGATTGAGCCTTAGCAGAGCTGACGTACATATGATGGCGGGCCATCCGAACGCCTTCGAGTGGGATCAGCGGCGCGGCCATGCCGCCTGTCCCGTTGCGAAAGAGCCGACAGCGGAGCTCGTCAGCCCAGCCGAGGGTAAGTGCCAACCGAAAGGGAATGTGGAAGGTCGGGGCAGTACGACCACAGATCTGAGCCAGACGCTCCCACAGCTGGGACAGGCTGATATTCTCACCACCCACCAGATAGCGCTCTCGGGGACGCCCGCATTGAAGCGCCAGTACATGCGCCCTGGCCACATCCTCTACTGCCACTATGTTCAGTCCGCCGCCTAACGTGGCAAAGATCCGCCCGCGCATGAAGTCCACTACCATTTTTCCCGTGGGAGTCGGCTTCCAGTCTCCTGGCCCAACGGGTGCGGTCGGCAAGACGAGAACGACCGGTACTTGTGCCGCCAGCGCTACCCGCGCTTGCTGCAGCTTCGACCGGTGATATGCTGAGGAACCAGCCTCTACATCCCAGTCATCCTCAGTCGCCGGACGCCCCCCATAACTCGGCCCCACGGTTGACGAGCTCGACGTGACGACGACACGCTCAATGCCTGCCAGGTGTGCCGCCTCCAGCACCCCGGTACAGCCGCGCACGTTGGTGGCGAACATCTTGTGATGCGCGCCCGGGGAGAAGGAGTAGAGAGCCGCCACGTGTACGAGATAGCGGCAACCCGCCATGTGTTGGGCCAGATCACCGGAGCGGAGGACATCACCCCATACAGCCGTACACCCGTCAAGTGGGGGCAGTGGTCTGGAACCTGGACGTACCAGAGCACGCACACGATACTGAGCCGCCAACAAGGCACGAAGCACGTGGCTACCCACGAATCCGCTGGCCCCGGTCAAGAAGACCTCGTCACCCGCTCCCGCCATCCGCTGTAACTCCTCAGCCATCAGCTTTGTACTGTCGTTCTTCTAGACTTAGTCAAACCTACTTTAAGTGAAGATAGATCGCAGGCTGCCACGCAGTACATCGGCCGTGGCTCGTACCGACTCACGAGGCGACTTCATGGTAGCTTCTACCGCAGAGGGCTCATAGCCGCAATGCGCCATGCAATTGGCGCAACGAGGATCCTTGCCCCGCCCATAATTCTCCCACTCGGTTGTCTCGATCAGCTCCTGATAGGAGCTGGCGTACCCATCGGCCATCAGATAACAAGGCCGCTGCCAGCCCAGCACTGAGTAGCTGGGGATACCCCAGGCGGTGCAGGTAAAGTCGACCTTGCCCTCCAGGAAGTCCAGGAAGAGAGGGGAGTGGTTCAGGCGCCACTTCTTGCGCCTGCCGTCTGCAAAAGCTTGACGGAAGATCTCGCGCGTCCGCTCGATGCCGAGAAAATGCTCCTGGTCCGGCGCTTTCTCGTAGGCGTAGCCCGGGGAGATCTGCATGACATCTACCCCCACATCGTCGTTCAGGAAGTCGAGTACGTCACGGATGCTGCGCGCATCGTCCTGCGTGAAGAACGTGGTGTTGGTGGTAACCCGGAATCCCCGGCGCTGGGCCTCCTTGATTGCTTCGATCGCCTTATCGAATACACCCTGCCGGGCGACTGATTGATCGTGGCGCTCCCTCAAGCCATCGATGTGGACCGACCAGGAGAAATAGGGGGATGGCTTGAACTGATCGAGCTTTTTGGCCATGAGAATGGCGTTGGTACACAGATAGATGAAGCGCTTGCGTTCTATCAACGCCGCCACAATCTGATCGATCTCCCGGTGGATGAGCGGCTCGCCGCCAGCGATGGAGACGATTGGCGCGCCGCACTCCTCAACCGCGTCGATACACTGTTGAACGGAAAGTCGCTGAGCCAGGATATCCAGGGGATGCTGTATCTTGCCGCAGCCAGCACAAGCAAGGTTGCACTGATAGAGTGGCTCTAGCTGTAACACAAGCGGAAATTTCTCACGGCCCCTCAGCCGCTGCCGGGCGATATATCCCGCGATCTGAAGATTCTGGCGTAGTGTGATCGCCATAGTTTGCTCTCCTCCCCTGTACAAACGATAAGCTGTACTGGATGGTATTGTATGCTATTCCCTGTGTAGTCTGCATAACAGGACAAGCTTATCATTACCAGGGATTTTTGGTTTACCCAATAGTCCCGAGAGAATAAAAAAAGATGCCATTTCTTGCTATAATAAGCAATGAGGAACGACTTGTAAATACCTTACCATATTCAACGAAGGAAAGCAAGCGGCCGGGAATTATTGGTCATAGAGGCAGCGTCCTTGCACTTTCCATTGAGGTAAATGACAGGTAAAAATCTGACTTATGGATAATAATAAGCTGATCGAGGAGGAGAAACCTCGGTTGAAGCAAGCATTGGATCGAGCAGTGCAATGGCTGCTGGAGCGCCAGGATGTCGAGGGCTGGTGGTGCGGCGAGCTGGAAACGAATGTAACCATGACGGCAGAGCACGTCCTGCTGCTGCGTTTCTTGGAACTCAGCCTGGAGCGGATCAGGGACGGCGCTATACGGCACATCCTGAACAATCAGCGAGATGATGGCTCATGGGCGCTCTACTTCGGCGGTCCCGCGGATCTGAGCACCACGATCGAAGCCTATGTCGCGCTCAAGGTACTCGGGGTTGATCCCGGCGGCGACGCGATGCAGCGAGCGCTCACGGTTATTCACCAACAAGGGGGAGTAGCGAAGGCCAGGGTCTTTACCAAAATCTGGCTGGCGCTATTCGGCCAGTACCCATGGTCTGGCGTCCCTAGCATGCCGCCGGAGTTGATCTACCTGTCGCCCAAGGTGCCGTTCAACCTCTACGACTTCGCCTGCTGGGCACGTGGTACCATCGCCCCGCTGCTGATAGTGATCTCCCGGCGTCCGGTAAAGTCGCTGGGTTGTAGCGTGCCGGAGCTGGTTGTTCCGGGAACCGAGGGCTTGCTCACCCGAGTCCCCGGGTCGGGGTTCTTCTGGTGGACCGATAAGCTCCTCAAGCTGTATGAGACTTTTCCGTGGCAGCCCGGTCGGTCACGCGCCCGGCGTCGCGTGGTCGATTGGATCGTGGAACGACAGGAGGCAGATGGGAGCTGGGGTGGTATCCAACCACCCTGGGTGTACTCGCTGATCGCTCTGTATCTGGAAGGTATGGGCACCGATCACCCGGTCATGCGCCGGGGAATCGAGGGGCTGGAGGGCTTCGTGCTGGAAGACGAGAGCGGGTGGCGGTTTCAAGCCTGTATGTCCCCGGTCTGGGATACCGCCTGGGCACTCCTGGCCCTACGCCGTGCCGGTGTGGATCGCGACCATCCAAGCATGCAACGCGCGGTCCAATGGATCCTGCAAGAGCAGATCTCCACAGGCGGCGATTGGCAGGTGCGTTGTGGCATTGTGCCGTGTGGTGGCTGGGCGTTCGAATTCGAGAATGACATCTATCCAGATATCGACGACACAGCGGTCGTCGTCCTGGCTTTGCTCGAAGCTGGGGCAGAGACAGCCGTGC
>Ga0070699_100004039_pt1 | contig 12970 bp, 9 predicted proteins | sample KBSK1503metaG_FD_65473 | JGI IMG/M metagenome (GOLD analysis project Ga0070699, IMG submission 65473) | Corn, switchgrass and miscanthus rhizosphere microbial communities from Kellogg Biological Station, Michigan, USA - KBS K1-50-3 metaG | ecosystem: Host-associated > Plants > Roots >...
ATCCGCGTCATGAGTTTTCTCGACAATCTATTCAAGGATCCGAAGTATCAAACCACTGACCCGCGCAAGCCGGACGAGGTCCAGGAGCCGGACGTCATCATCAGTCCTGACACGCGGCGAGACAATCGCATGCCGCCAGGTCAGTCGCGCACGAAGAAATGGCCGGTGCTTGACGCACACGGCACACCTGAGATCGATCTGGCGAAGTGGACTTTCGAGATCGAAGGGCTGGTCGAGAATCCTTTGCAATGGTCGCTCGATGAGTTCATGCAACTGCCGGCCGTGCGCGTCTATGCCGACTTTCATTGCGTCACACGCTGGTCACGACTCGACAACGTCTGGAGCGGCGTTTCGACCCGCGAGATTGCGCGCCTCGCCGGCGTGAAGCCGGAAGCAAAATTCGTGTTGGCACTCGCCTACGACTACGGTTGGACCACCAACGTTCCGATCGAATATTTCCTGAACGAAGACTCGCTCTTCGCGTGGGCTCACGACGGTCAACCGATTCCGGCCGAACATGGTGGACCAGTGCGTCTGATCATTCCGCAACTCTACGCGTGGAAGTCAGCCAAGTGGGTCAAAGGCGTGCGCTTCCTCGATCACGATCAGGCAGGCTTCTGGGAAGAGGGTGGCTACCACATGCGCGGCGTGCCATGGGGACCAGGCGACGGCGAACGATTCCGCCAGTGGTAACAACGCCGGAAAGAGATGTCTGAACGACCTTTGACAACTCCTAAAGACGCCGCCGCAATCATCCTGCTCCGGCAAAATACTAACGCCGCGAATCCCGAAGTCTTCTGGGTCAAACGCAGCGATAAACTCGCGTTTTTGGCCGGTTTCCATGCGTTTCCGGGCGGACAGATCGACGCCTCGGACGCTGCCGTCGAAGTTAGAAACTCACCGAATCCCGAAACTTCAGCAATGATTAGCGGCGCCGCGCGCGAGCTGTTCGAAGAGCTCGGCGTGCTGGTCGCACACGGCGGCGAGGCACTCACGAAAGGTCAGCGAGTTTCGTTGCTCGACGATCTCGAGTCGGGCCGAATGACGTGGCCGGCGTTACTTAGACACTATGAGCTGTATCTCGACGCTGACGATTTTACTTACGTCGGTCGTTGGGTAACGCCGCCCTTCAACGCACGACGTTTCGATACGTGGTTCTTTCTCGTCAACTGTCCGGCGAAGCAGGAACCGAACGTGATTGCCGGCGAGCTGGTGAGCGGCGAGTGGTTAACGGCCAGTCAAGCATACGAGCGTTGGGCCAGCGATCAGGTGGTGGCCGTGCCGCCGACGTTGCACGCGCTGCGAACACTCGCGGGTGGAGTCACGCCCGATCTCCTTGAACGGTTTCTTTCAATTGAGCAGGCGCATGGCGTACCGGAACGCCGCATCACGTTTCGTCCGAACTACCTCTGCTTTCCGGTTCGCACGCCGACGCGGCCGCCCGCGACTCATACCTGTTGCTACATCGTTCATAACTCAAAAGAAATGCTGATCTTCGATCCGGGATCGCCCTACGAAGATGAGCAACAGGCGCTCGCAGCCTGTGTCGATGAAATGATTTCCGAAGGACGTCAGGTGCGCGAGATTATCCTGACGCACTTGCATCCGGATCACGTCGGTGGAGTGAACGCGCTTAAGTCGCACCTCGGCGGCGCGGTCCCGGTTGCCACTCACGCGCAGACTGCCGCGGCACTCGAAGATATTCAAGTCGATCATTTAATTGAAGACAACGAAGTGATCACGCTCGACGGCGAGCCGCAGATCCGTCTCCGCGCCTTACACACGCCGGGACACGCGTTGGGCCATCTTTGTTTTCACGACGACGCGCGTGGCGTGCTGATGACCGGCGACAACATCGTCGGCGTCGGCTCAGTGCTCATCGATCCGCCGCAGGGAAACATGCGCGACTACTTGCAGTCGCTCGAACGAATGCGTTCGCTGCCCGGGCTTTCAATTCTGCTGGGCGGGCACGGTCCGGCAGTCGCCACGCCATATCAAAAGATCGACGAGTACATTTCCCACCGGCTCGAACGCGAGCAAAACATTCTCGCGGCGGTCCGCGCCGGCGCGACGACGCCGAAAGAGATCGTCGAACGCGTCTATACCGATGTTTCGCCGAAAGCGTACGCGATGGCGGAGCGCGCGGTCTTCGCCCACCTTGAAAAACTTCGCGACGACGGTTTGATCTAGGCCACAAAGAGGCACCAAAGACACAAAAGTGAACTCCAGATCTTTGCGCCTCTTTGTAACTCTTTTGTGCTTCTTTGTGGCTGCGGTTAGAATCTCTCCCCCCGGCGCAAAACTATGGATTACCCAAGAACCCTTCGCGAACTCAGGGACGCCAGGTATCAACCCCTCTCGGTCAAAGACGAGCTGCGTCTTAATCTGATCAAAAGGCTGCGCTCCGGCCAAAAACTCTTTCCCGGCATCGTCGGTTACCAGGACACGGTTATTCCGCAACTGATCAACGCGATCCTGGCGCGGCATAACATCATCCTGCTCGGTCTGCGCGGACAGGCAAAGAGCCGCATCATTCGTCTCCTGACCGAGCTGCTCGACGAACGCATACCAATTATCGCGGGCTCTGAAGTCAACGACGATCCGTTTGGGCCAATCTCCGCGTACGGACGAAAGATGCTGTCAAACAACGGCGACACGACTCCGATCGACTGGGTCGGTCGCGAAGCGCGCTTTGTTGAGAAACTCGCGACTCCCGACGTCACTGTCGCGGACATCATCGGTGACGTCGATCCGATCAAAGCCGCGAAAGGCGGTCACCTGCTGAGCGATGAGCTGACGATTCATTACGGCCTGTTGCCACGCGCCAACCGCGGCATTTTCGCGATCAATGAGTTGCCCGATCTGGCCGGTAAGATTCAGGTCGCGCTCTTCAACATCATGCAGGAAGGCGACGTGCAGATTAAGGGTTATCCAGTGCGGCTGCCGCTTGACGTGATGCTGATGTTCTCTGCGAATCCGGAAGACTACACCGCGCGTGGGAAGATCATCACGCCGTTAAAGGATCGCATCGGTGCGGAGATCCTGACGCACTATCCAAAAGAGCTGCCCGACGCGATGGAGATCACGCGCCAGGAAGCGTGGACCGAACGCTTTGAGAGTGGGGATCGCCTGGTGATTCCGGAGTTTATTCGCGAGGTAGTCGAGCAGATCGCGTTCGAGGCTCGCGACGACAATCACGTCGATAAGCATTCCGGCGTTTCGCAACGAATGCCGATCACCGTAATGGAAACAGTCGTCTCAAATGCTGAACGGCGCGCGCTCGTCACCGACGAAGATTCGATCGTGCCGCGTATCTCCGACGTCTACGCCGCGATTCCATCGATGACCGGCAAGATGGAGTTGGAATACGAAGGCGAACAGCTCGGCGCGAATCGCATCGCGCGCGATCTGATCAAACGCGCCGCCGGTGAGATCTTCGAAGGCTATTTTGTAGGTATCGATTTCTCGAAGACAGTGCAATGGTTTGACGAAGGAAACAAACTCCTGCTCGCCGACACCGCGTCAACCGAAGATTGTCTTAACTTGATCGAGGCCGTTCCCGAGCTGCTCGAAACCGCTTTGATCCCGTTTGATTTTCACCGTTCCGACACGGCGCGCCTCGTCTCCGCTTGCGAGCTCGTGCTCGAAGGTTTGTATGCGGAAAACAAGATCAGTCGTAACGAAGAGGGCGGTTATGCCGCCGTCACTAAAGCCAAAAAAGATCGCCGCGGCATGATCTACGACGACCTGACCGAAACTGGGAAATACAGTTGAAGTTTCGTTATTCCAAATTCCAGGGGTTTGACGTGTTTGGCATCAATCTCGGTGAGTTGATGGACAGCATGTCTGATGCACTGCTCGACTCCGGCTACAACGACGACTATTACTGGACTCGCGAACGGAAACAAACCGACACCTCGCTCGACGCCTTACGTCGCGCTCTTTTGCAGGCGCTGATGAATCAGGGTCTCGTTAGTGAGCAACAGGTTCGCGAAATGCTGGCCCAGAACGAAGGCCAGTTCAAAGGCTCGCTGCTCGAAGAATTACTTAATCAACTGATAGAACGGCTGGTTGAGGAAGGTTATCTCACGCTTCACGAAGCCCAGCCCCAACCACAACGTCGCGATAGACAACGTGGCCGGCCTGGACCAGGCGAAGTCTCCGAGCCGTTGCCTCGTGATGTGCGGTTCGAAGTGACGGAAAAGGGTTTGGATTTTCTGGGTTACAAAACACTCAGAAACCTGCTCGGCAGTTTCGGCAAGAGTGCCGCCGGTCGTCACGATACGGTTTATCTTTCAACCGGCGTTGAAGCAGCGGCGGCGAGCAAGCCTTACGAGTTTGGCGACACGATCAATCTCGACGTCAACACCACTTTGCTTTCGGCGATTCAACGTGAAGGTTTGCAGGTACCGCTCAATCTCGAGTATAGCGACCTGCACGTCCATCAGTGTGACTACCAATCGTCATGCGCGACGGTGGTGATGCTCGATTGTTCCCACTCGATGATTCTCTACGGCGAGGATCGATTTACTCCGGCAAAAAAAGTGGCGCTCGCGATGTCGCACCTGATTCGCACGCAGTATCCCGGCGACTCGCTCAAAGTGGTCCTGTTCCACGACAGCGCCGAGGAGCTGCCGCTTGCGAAGCTCGCGACCACGCAGGTTGGTCCATATCACACCAACACCGCCGAAGGCCTGCGTCTCTCGCGCCGGCTGCTCCAGGCGCAACGCAAAGAGATGAAGCAGATCGTGATGGTTACGGACGGCAAACCGACGGCCTGTTTCGTACAGAGTTTCGCGGGTGCAGGAGTCAAAAAAACCGGCGGCACAAATCCACCGCGACGACTCTATAAAAACTCGATGGGCGGCGATCCGTTCGTCATGTCTGAGACTTTTAAGGAAGTACAGGCCTGTCGCAAAGCCGGTATAATGATCAACACATTCATGCTGGCCAGCGATTACTACCTGGTCGATTTTGTAAAACAGATGAGCGCCATGACCAATGGCAAAGCTTATTTTGCTAATCCGGGAAACTTGTCACAGTTTGTCCTGATAGATTTTCTCCGTCGCCGGACTCGCAAAGTTAGATAGTTTTCTCGCCGCGGTTTCATCGATTAACGCGGATGACACGAGCCAATCCACTCTCGCGTGGCATTTTGCCCTACCTGATTCTCCTCCTGGGGTTCTGCTTTACACTGCTCGTTTATCACTACTTTTCAAAACTCATCAACGAACAGGATCGCAGTAACTTCGAACGCTCGGTCCAGGAGATCGAGGATCGCGTCAGGTTAAAAATCGAAACTTCGATCGCGCTACTGCGCGCCGGGACTGGTCTATTTGCCGCGAGTGATTCCGTTGAGGCGAACGAGTTTGAGCGTTTTGTCCAGCAGATCCAATTAGAGAAAAACTATCCCGGAGTCCTCGGTATCGGCTTCTCCAGGCGTTTCAGCCCGCAGCAAATGGCAGACGTTGTCTCTGAAATGCACCGCCAGGGCATAAACGATTTCAAGGTGTGGCCTCAGGATTCACCGCGCAGTGAATACAACGCGATTCTTTACCTGCAACCCGCGACGCGACCCAATCAGGGCGCCATCGGATTTGATATGAGAACGGAGGGGGTCCGCCGCCAGGCCATGGATACGGCTCGTGATTCCGGCAAACCCACCGCCTCGGGACGGGTGCAACTGGTCCAGGAACGCGATCTTCAGGTCAAACAGGAAGGCTTCCTGATCTACATGCCGCTGTACCGGGAGAACGCTCCGCTCGATACCGTGGAACACCGGCGCGAAGCGCTGCTCGGTTTTGTTTACAGTCCTTACCGCGTCGGCGACTTTATCAATCAGGCCATTGCGGAAAAGAATTACGACGTGAGTTTGGTGGTCTACGATGGCACAGAAACCACGCCTGACAACGTGCTCAGTCCGCCTGCAACCGAAACAAACAGTGAGTCGTTGTTCAATGAAAACCGGCAGCTCGTTGTGGCTGATCGTGTGTGGACTCTCGCGTACGCCACCAAACCATCGTTTGAGCAACACTCGAGCAGATCGTTGCTCAAGTACACCGTGATTTTTGGTGGGCTGCTTAGCTTGCTGTTCTTTGCCGTGACTCGCGCTGAGATCCGCGCTCGCACCCGCGCCGAGCAGGCTACGGAAGACGTCAAAGAGTCGGCAGCCACGATCAGGGAAACGCTCACCGAACGCGAGCGCGCTGAAGCGGCACTGCGCGAAACCGCCCAGGCACTGCGCGATGCGAATGAACGAGCGCTGCTCGAATACGAGCGTTTGCTCGAAAGAATCAAGGCCCTGGCCCAGGCACTCGGAACCGCGCGCGAGCTGAATGACATCTACCGCGCTTTACGCCAGTTCACGAATGTTTCGGTTCCCTGTAATGGCTTCTTTGTTTCGCTTTACGATGCCGTTCGCGACGTTCGCACCTGTTGCTACGGCTGGGCCGACGGCCTGGAGCTGGACATCTCTGAGTTGCCGCCGATGCCGGTTACCAACACCGGACCAAACAGCCGCGCGGTGCGCACGCGCGAAGTGGTCATTACTAACGACTACATGCGCGCGACGCAGTCAAGCCCGGGCGTTGTCGTTGGTCCTGACAATGGCTTGCGCCCTGACTCTTCAATGGCCGTGCCGATGGCGGTGATGGGCCGGATCATCGGCACGATTGAAGTCCAAAGTTACGAGAAGGGCGTCTATCGTCCGGAACATGCGACGGCGATGAGCATGGCCGCAAATCTCACGGCGGTCGCCATTGAAAATGTGCGGCTGCTCAACCTGGAACGCACTGCGCGAGAAGCAGCCGAAGAGTCGAACCGGTTGAAAGATGAATTCCTTGCCACTGTGTCTCACGAATTGCGTACGCCTCTCACCGCCATACTCGGCTGGTCCCGCTTACTCGAAGGCGGCACACTCGACGACGCAGTCACGCAACAGGCAGTCGAAACCATCTGGCGCAACGCAAAGGCACAGGCTCAGATCGTCGATGATATTCTCGACGTGTCGCGCATCATCACCGGCAACCTTTATCTCGATTTGCACCCGTTGCAAGTGGTGCCCGTTGTCGAGAATGCTATCAACGTCGTCCGGCCGACGGCGGATGCTAAAGGGATCAAGATCGAAACTTATTTCGATCGCGCGGCGGCGATGATCTCCGGCGATGCAAACAGATTGCAGCAGGTAGTTTGGAACCTGTTGTCGAATGCGGTGAAGTTTACGCAGAGCGGCGGGCGTGTTTGTGCGAAGGTGTCGCAGGTCACGGGCGCGGTGGAGGTCAGTGTTTCAGATACCGGCCAGGGAATAAATCAGGAGTTTCTGCCTTACGTTTTCGATCGCTTTCGACAGGCGGACAGCACAACGACGCGCCAGCATGGCGGGCTCGGACTTGGTCTCGCAATCGCGCGGCATCTCGTCGAAATACATGGTGGCACGATTCGGGCAGAGAGTCCCGGTATTGGCAAAGGCGCGACTTTTACGATCAGACTGCCGGTAAGTGAGGCAGCGACTGGTAAGCCCCTGTTTGTCGAACAAACTCAACTCGCGGCGACACAGACTCCACAGTCACTGTCTGGTGTCAACGTGCTGCTCGTCGATGACGACTCAGACACGCTCAGGCTCATGACCACCGCGCTGACCAGAAGACACGCGAACGTGACGGCCGTTTCGTCCGCGGTCGAGGCGATTCGAGCGATCACAAACAAGCGTCCGGACGTATTGGTGTCAGACATTGCCATGCCTGACGAGGATGGTTATGGACTGATTGAAAAAGTGCGCCGGCTCGAGAACGGTGATACGCAAAGGATCCCGGCAGTGGCGATCACGGCCTATGCAAAAGACGAAGATCGCGAGCGCGCGCTTTCGGCCGGTTTTCAGATCTATCTGGCGAAGCCGATTGAGTTGACTGAATTGATTTCGGTGGTTGCGCGCGCCGCTAAGAGAGAGTTTTAGTCTCTTTGCGATCTGACTTTGCGTCTTTGCGCCTTTGCGCGAGAAAATCTTCTCATGGCTTTCATTCGCCTTAACGATATACAAATAGCTTACACCGACACCGGCATCGGCCGTCCGGTCGTGCTCATCCACGGCTATCCTTTCAACCGCTCGCTCTGGAACGAACAAGTTGCGGCGCTGAGCAGCAGTTATCGCGTAATCGCGCCTGATTTGCGCGGTTTTGGCGACAGCGACGCGGCGCCGGGCACCGCCACCATGAACGTCATGGCTCAGGATGTGGCGTTATTGTTGAATCATCTTGGGATTGCGCGCGCTGCGATTGCTGGTTTGTCGATGGGCGGCTACGTGGCGCTGGCGCTTTACAAACAGTTGCCGTCTCGCGTGCGCGTCCTGGTTCTGGCCGACACGCGCGCGCAGGCTGACACGGAAGAAGGAAAGCAAACTCGCGCGCAGCAAGCCGAGAAAGCAGTCAATGAAGGAATGGCGGGCCTCGCTGACGCGATGTTACCCAAGCTGCTCACGCCTGAAACCGTCAGTAAACGTCCGGAGGTTGTGAAGCGCGTTCGCGACATGATGTTGAAAACCAAACCCGAAGGAGCCGCCGCGGCGCTGCGCGGCATGGCCGAGCGTGACGATCAAACGGAGTTGCTCTCGAAGATCGCGGTGCCGGCGTTGATCCTCGTGGGCGCAGAGGATGCGATCACTCCGGTCGGTGACAGCGAGCAGATGCATCAGGCGATCGCGGGTTCGCGTTTGGTAGTGATCGAAAACGCCGGTCACGTTTCCAACCTCGAGCGCACCGAGCAGTTCAACGATGCGTTGCTGAGTTTCCTGAAAGAGTCGTTCAACTGATGGCTCATAAAACGTTCACGATTGAAGAGCGCGTGCGCTGGGGCGACGTCGATGCCGCGCGCATCATTTTCTACGGCGCGTACATTCATTTCTTCGAGTTTGCCGAGACCGAGTTGTTTCGTGAAGTTGGACTTCACTACGGCGTGTTCTTCGACGAGCTGAACATCTGGCTGCCGCGCGTGCATCTCGAATGCGACTTTCATCAGGTCGCGCGTCTTGATGACGTTTTGGAAGTCAGTGTTTACGTGGGACGCTTTGGCACGAAGTCGATGCGCTTGAACTTTGAAGTGCGGCGTAAAGGCAGTGAAGAGTTGATAGCGACGGCGCACTTCGTGCTCGCGGCAGTTAACCAGAAGACGTTTGAGACTGTTCCGATTCCTTCCGAGATACGAGAGAGACTGGCGCCGTATACGGCCAGTGACGAAGATCAGCAATGACTACTCTTTCCAGTAACCCAGTGGCCGAGGGCCTCGACGAAAAGACTATCGATCGCGATCCGATCAGGCAGTTTCAAACGTGGCTGAACGATGCGTTCGCCGCGAAACTTCCGTTGGCTGAAGCAATGACGCTCGCGACCGCGACGCCGGATGGTAAGCCGTCGGCGCGCATGGTCCTGCTCAAGCAGGTGGATCATGACGGGTTTGTTTTCTATACGAACTACCACAGCGCGAAGGCGCAGCAACTGGATGCGAACCCTAACGCGGCGCTGGTTTTTTTCTGGGTGCAACTCGATCGACAGGTGCGTGTTGAAGGGAGTGTCACCAGAACTTCAGCTGAAGAGTCGCGCGAGTATTTTGCGACGCGTCCACGGGAGAGTCAGATCGGCGCCTGGGCATCGGAGCAAAGCGAAGCGGTCGCGAGTCGTGCGGTGCTCGAGGAACGTGCTGCTGAGTTGGAGAAACAATACCGCGACCGTGAAATTGATTGCCCCGAGCACTGGGGCGGATATCGTCTGAAACCAGAGCGGATCGAATTCTGGAAGAGTCGGATCGGGCGCCTACACGATCGCATCCTCTACCAACGCGATGGGGACTCCTGGACCATCACCCGCCTCGCCCCCTAATCCCGCAGATTTACGCGGAAAACGCGGATAAGAGATCTGCCTTTATCCGCGTTCTTTGCGTTCATCCGCGGGTCTAAAAGAGTCTGGAAAAGAAGCGGATGCCGATAATTTTCATCTGCGGTCCCTCACGGATCACCGCATAGTCACCGATCTGGTAATACTTCTCGTTTGGTTCCAGCACATGTCCCTTGCTGTATGAGTCCAAGGGCTCAATTTTGCCGGCCGGCAGCCTGGGCGGCTGTAGTAAATCCTGTTTGAACTTACGAACGCGCTGAGCCACGCGCCGGTTTTGCGCCGCGAGGTCATTGAGATGTGCGCGGAACGCGATCGCGTCGCGTTGTAGCTGCTGCGCGTACGCAGGAAAATCTTCAGACCTTGCTGGTGGCTTTCGTTCAAAGATCGCTTTGATCGCGGGCGGGAAAAACAGCGCCTGGTCCTCATTGCTGTCGGGACTCGCAAGCGGCAGCATCAGGTAAATAACCTGCATGCGCGCCTTGAACGCGTTGAGTAACGTCGTGTCGTCAATCTTCGCCGGATCGAGATCGCCGAACTCGCCTTCGTAGAGCGCGATCTCGCGGCGCCGCGACGCGTTCTTTGTAAACGTCGCTTCAAACGCACGATCGAAATCCAGGTCCTGGGCCAGCAACGTCTGAAATCGCCGGCACACACGATACGCCTCGATCACGTCACGCGGTTGGCGTACGCGTTGCGCTGCCGCTGGTCCAAATAGAAGCGCGCAAAGAATGCCGGCTGATAAAAGTCTGAACATGCACTTAGACGGGACGGAATGCAATCTTCACCAGTTTCTTCTTCAAGTCGACATAGCCCTGCTCACCCGCGACCAGATCTCCGAGCACACGCTTCACACCGCGATGACCACGCGCAAATTCGATCATGCGTTCAGTGAAGGGCGCGCCCCAGAAGTTACCGTAAAATCGCGGGCGCATCTGCGCAGCGCGGCGCAGCTCGGCGCCGAAATCTTCGCGCCAACTTCTTTCGTACGACAGCGGAGTTCCGCGCAGATATGCGTCCGCAAATAACTCCGCTGAACGTAACGCGTAGTAAATACCTTCGCCGGTCACCGGATCAGCGAAACCCGCAGCGTCACCAAGCAAAGCCCAATCATCACCGCAGGCTTTTCGTTTGTCCCATGTTTGCGCAGCTAAACCAGGAATGCGCGCGGCGTAGCGTTCGGCAGTCGTGCGCAGGTGCGCCTGAAGTCGTTCACGCTCAGGCGAAGTTTCAGCCTGCCAGAACCTCACGTTCTCGCCTTCGCATTGCTGGTAATAACCAGTCATGAACTGCCAGAGGAGATCGTCGAGCGGTTGATGCTCGAACGCATCCTGCGTGGTCGCGATGCCAAACGAAATGTGATCCGGCCGCGGGAACGCCCACGCATAACCAACCCATCCGGGCAGGAATGCAACCACCGTCGGCGCGACGTCGTTCGCAGGCAACGGCGCGCGGTAACCAAAAGCCACTTCCATGTCCGATGGCGGCAGAGGTCCAACCAGCAGCTTTGCAATACCGCTGTTTGCGCCTTCCGCGCCGGCCAGAAAAGATCCGCTCCACTCATTGCCGCTATCACTTTTCGCGCGCCAGCGCTTATCCGTCCGCTTTATCTTTCGCGCCGAGATCTTTTCCGAAATGACTTCCGCTCCCGCGTCGCGAGCACGGTCGCGCAAGTAACAATCGAAAGCGAGACGAGAGTAGATCGCAAAAGGTTCGTCGAGCACGAGGTGCAATCGCTTACTCGACGGCGAATATAGATCCAGCTCATCGATGGTGCGACCGACTGCGTTCAGCAAGTGTGGCCAGGCTTTCAGCGCCTTGGCTGTTACACCGCCGCCACACGCCTTCGGCTCACCCTCGGGACGGCCATCAAACAGCGCCACCTTCGCTCCGCCTCTGGCAAGCAGCTCGGCCGCAAAAGATCCGGCCGGACCGGCACCTACAATCAGGAGATCGTAATGCATTGGTCGCAATCATAAGAGTTTCACGCAAAGGCGCAAAGTTTGACGAAGGCGCAAAGGCAGAATAAAGATTCCAGGGCGTCTTTGCGTGAAACTCCTGTAGAGCTAGAATACGATCCGTTCCCTCCTTATCCACGAAAGCATTATGGCTACCCAGAGCTGCCTCGTATTTTCCGGTATTGCACCGCATCCACCGATCATGGTGCCTGAGGTTGGTCGTGAGTCGATTCGTGACGTGGTTGACTCGATCGATGCGATGGCGGAACTCGCGCGACGTGTGATTGATGCCGGCGCTGAGACGGTGGTGTTGATCTCGCCGCATGCGCCGCTCGAAGCCGACTCGTTTGTCGCCTACAACGGACCGGAAGTCGTCGCTGATTTCTCTCGCTTCAACGCGCCCGATACGTATTTCACAGCGCCAGTTGACGAGGAGTTGCTGGCTGCGATCAAAGAGACTGCGTCAGCGAGACAGTATGACGTGACGATGCTCGCCGGCGAGGATCTCGATCATGGCACCGCCGTTCCGCTCTACTTCCTGTTTCGCAACGGTTGGGAAGGAAAGGTCGTCACGCTTGGCTACAGTTATCTTTCCAGTGAAGATCACTTGCGCTTCGGAGCTTGTATCAAACAGGCGGTGGACCAAATCGGGCGGCGCGTCGCGTTCATTGCAAGTGGCGACTTGAGTCACCGGCTGAAGCCGAGTGCGCCGGCTGGCTACAACCCGGAGGCACATAACTTCGATGAACAGGTTGTCGCCGCACTCCGAGCGAACGAGCCGCAACAAATTACGGCGATCGATCACAATTTGCGCCGGCTCGCGGGCGAGTGTGGCTATCGGTCGATGCTGGTCGCGATTGGCGCCAGCGCTGAGCTGCCCTTGTCGTGCGAGGTGCTGAGTTACGAAGCGCCTTTTGGGGTGGGTTATTTGGTGGCCCAACTGACGAGTCAACCATGTGAAGCTGATCCGCCTGCGTTGGCGCGAAGAGCAGTGGAAACATTTACACGCTCCGGACAGATTCTCGATTCGTCCGATGCCGCGTGCGGACTCCTGGGCACACCGGCTCCGTGTTTTGTTTCGCTGAAGACGCTTGATGGGGAGTTGCGCGGTTGTATCGGAACGATCGAAGCCGC
>Ga0070699_100004041_pt1 | contig 12964 bp, 7 predicted proteins | sample KBSK1503metaG_FD_65473 | JGI IMG/M metagenome (GOLD analysis project Ga0070699, IMG submission 65473) | Corn, switchgrass and miscanthus rhizosphere microbial communities from Kellogg Biological Station, Michigan, USA - KBS K1-50-3 metaG | ecosystem: Host-associated > Plants > Roots >...
GTGAGCCTCCGCAGCTCCTCCTGCCGGATGAGGTACATCCGGGTGTCCCCCACGTGCCCGATGTGCAGCTCCTTGCCTCGGAAGATGCCGACGGTGAGGGTGGTGGCCATGTGCTTGCCCCGGGGGTCGCTCATCCCCTGGTCGTAGAGAGCGAGGTTGGCGGCCTCAAAGATGGTCCGCAGGACGGCCTTGGGCGTGGCCTCGAGCTTCGCCTCGCGGAACTTCTCGAGAGCGATGTCGACGGCCGTGCGGCTGGCCACGTCGCCGTTGCCGTGGCCGCCCACGCCGTCGGCGATGACGGCGATCGCGCCGCGGCGCTGGCGCTCCTCGATGTCGGCGGGCTCCCAGAAGCCGACGCTGTCCTCGTTCTTCGGACGAACGGGGCCGCCGGTCGAGAGCGAAGAGCGGATCAGTTCCATGGGGAGAGCCGACGCCGCGGCGGTCGGGTCGACGGCACCGGGAGTGTATTGTATCGGAGAGCGCCTCCCGGGCCGGTTCGCGACGCCGCTCGCCATCCCGAAGTGCCGGGGTCGCTCCCCCCCGGAACGAAATCGTAAGCATCAACACCGGCGAGCGACATTCCTGTCCCGTCGCCTTCCCCGCCGCGATGCAGAAGAGCCAGCAAATCAGGGGATTCCCACGTTGCTGCCCGCCGGGTCGCACTGGCACGACCGTTGCTGTTTGCGCGAGAGAGCATTTTCTCAGCGCGACAGAAATCGGGAGGGGTAGTCATTATGGCGAGCACACCACAATCAGGGGGAAGAAGCAGCACGGGGACCCTGGGGCTGACGGGGCTGACGATCAACGCCATGGCGCTGATCGCCCCCGGGGCCTTTCTCTGGCTGACGTTCCAGATCCAGTCGTTGTACGGAGCGCCGATGGCGGGCATTGCGATGTGGTTCGGCATCGTGGCCGCGCTCATGCTCTGCTTCGCGACCGCGGTCAGCTACGCGGAGCTGTCGAAGATCTATCCCGGCGCCGGGTCCTCGTACCTGTATGCCGAGCAGGCGTTCTTGTCCAAGACGGGGGCCTACCGATTCGCAAGGGTCGCGAAGTTCTTCACGGGCTGGGCGAGCCACCTGTACTACTGGGTGTATCCGGGCTGCATGGTGGGCGTGACCGCGATCCTCGGCGGCTATCTGCTGAACCAGTTCTTCCCGGACACGTTCAGCGGCAGCTACAACAGCCCGCTGTTCATGCTCTTGTTCTGCATCGCGTTCGCGCTGGGGGTCGCCTACATCGCCTTCCGCGGCGTGACGGGCACGACGTCGGTGAACATGGCGATCAACGTCGTCCAGATCACCGCGTTGCTGGTGTTCTCCGTCATCGCCATCGCCTACCGCGTGCAGCATCCGCAGGGAGCCACCGGCTACCATCTGTCCAACGGCATTGCGGTCAGCTACCAGGTGGCCCAGGAGCCGGTCAAGGATGCCAGCGGCAAGCCGGTTCCGCAGGCCGGGGCCGACGGCAAGCCCGCGCTCGACAAGGACGGCAAGCCCGTCTATCAGATGCAGGACGCCGCCGACAAGGACGGAACCCCCGCGCCCGCCGACGCCGACGGCAAGCCGGTCGCCGATCCCAAGGCGGCCGCTCCCTTCACGGTCAGCTACGCGGCGACGGAGGCCATCACCAAGGACGCGAACGGCAACCCGACGTTCAACTTTCACCCCACGGCCCGCTCGGTCGTCGCCCCCCATGGCTTCAACTTCATCTTCATCCAGGCCTGCATCGCGATCCTGATCCTGGTCGGCTTCGAGTCGGTGACGGCGATGGGCGAGGAGGCGCGCCATCCCAGCCGGGACGTACCCCGCGCCGTCCTGCTCTCGCTCGCCATCCAGGGCGCGGTCTGCTACCTGATCGAGTACTTCGCAGCCAACTACTTCCTCCACAACGGCTATGCCCTGCCGAACGCCGCGGCCTCGGGCGCGCCCCTCGGCGACATGATGGTGATCGTGGGCACCTGGCTGTTCGGTAGCTATGCCGCTGGCCGGGCGTTCATGCTCGTGCAGGCCTTCACGGTGTTTCTGGCCCTCATCGGCACCACGCTGTCCTGCCTCAGCACCGGCGCCCGCGTGACCTATGCCATGGGCCGCGACGACGAGGTGCCGTCGCACTTCGGTGTGTTGCACGGGAAGACCTTGTCCCCCTACCGGGCGATCTGGGTGCTGGCGGGACTGTCCGCGATCATCGGCATGATCACGGTGACGCTGTACCTCGGCGGCACGACACCGGCCCCCTTGGACCCGAAGTACAGCGGCCTCTGGTACAGCTTCGGGATCTTCAGCCCCGAGACCTATGCGAAGCTGCCGAACACGCTGGTCATCGTGACGCTGATCAGCAACTTCGGCACGTTCCTGCTCTACATGATCACATGCGCGATCGCGATGGTGGCGTTCATCGAGCACCAGAGCTTCAACGGGTTCAAGCACATGGTCGTGCCCGTCTTCGGGCTGGTGGCGAATCTTGCCTGTATGCTGTTCTACCTGATCGGCCCGTTCACGGTGAGCGGCATGAGCTGGAAGGAGCCGTATATCGCCCTCGGCGTGTGCGCGCTCTGGGGGGTCTGGGGCCTCGTGTACTTCCACAAGGCCAGCCGGGCCAAGGGCAAGGAGCTGCTGCTCACGAGCCGGCCCTCCGCAACCGTGGCCCAGGCGTCCTAGGCAGGGCCGAAGGGGGTGGCCACGCGGAGACGTGGCCACCCTCTTAGGCGCGCGGCCCTGGCCCGGTTGGCGCGGGCGGTCTTGAGCGCGTCGACGATGAGGTCGCGCTCGAAGCCGTCGACCGCGCCCTCGAGGGCGACCCGGGGCAGCGTCCCTGACACCTCGGCGGTCTGCAGGGTGGGTGGGAGATGGTGGCCGTGGATGACGCCGCCATCGCAGACGAGCACCGCCCGCTCGATGCAGTTCTCTGCTCGCGGACGTTGCCCGGCCAGTGGAATTCCATCACGGGCCAGCGCGGCCTTCAGGTTGAGGCTGGAGTGCGCCCTCATCTGCACCACGGAATTGGTGCTTACCTCTTCGGTTCCTTCAAATTCGTAGCCACCTTCCTCTTTCTTTCGTCGTGGGTGTGCCCGGCGCGGCTTCGGCCAGCGGCCTGATCCGCGAGCTGAGCTCTCCATGGTTTCGGCTCGTCGGTCGATGCAGTCAGGGTGGCGCGAGCAACGGGGGCGGGGTTGGCCCCGCCCCGGGGACGGTCTAGGCGTCGAGTAGAGGGCGAACTCCCAGGGGTGGGGCCGGAGGCGGATGGCGTCCACCTCGTTCTTGCGCTTGTAGTAGACCTGTGCCCGACGTCTCGCTGAGGTTGAAGATCTCCGGGTGCTGGGCGACGAGCAGGTCCATGGCCTGCTCGACCTGCGGCTGGAAGGTCGCGGCGTCGCTGCTACAGTTGTTGCTCGGGGAGACGTACCCCAGCCGGCTGCACGTCGTGGGCGGCGGCGTGGGCTGAGTGGCCGGAGGCGCGGTGATGGGAGGCGGCGTCGCCGGCGTGCTCTGAGATGGAGACTTGCCGCAGACGGAAAGACCCGTGGCCGCGAGCAGTGCGGCCGCAGTGGTGATCAGGGAACGGGGACCAGGTTCATCCATACACCTCCAATCAGGGAGGGCCGCGGCGTGCGGCGCCGGAAGACGGCAAAGAGCCTTGCATCGGCTAGTGGCGGCTGCTCAGTTGCGCGAGGGCCTGATGGGCCGCCTTGCGCACGTTCTTGTCGGGGTCCCGGGACGCCTGCTCGAGACCCGGCACGGCCGGATCCGCTGCGGGACCAATGCGGCCGAGGGCGCGAGCGGCCTGGGCCCGCACGTACTCGTCCCGGTCGCCGAGCGCGATGGTGAGCGCGGGGACCGCGGCCGCGGCCGCCGGGCCGATCCGTCCCAGCGCGCGGGCGGCCTTCCATCTGCGGTCGCCATCGGCGTCGCGCAGGCCCTCGACCAGCGCCGGCACCGCCGCCGCGGCTGCGGATCCCATCTTGGCGAGCGCGGCCGCGGCTCCGCCGCGCTCATAGCCCTCCTCCCGCGGGAGCGCGTCGACGAGGGCCGGCACCGCGTCCCGGGCCGCCTCTCCCATCGAGCCGAGCGTCCAGGCCGCGAAGCCGCGCACGTAGTCGTCGTCGTTGCGAAGCGCCGCGACGAGGGCCGGCACCGCGTCGGGGGCGAGGGGGAGGGCGGACAGGGACCGCGCGGCTTCCCAGCGCACCGATGCTCGCTCGTCACACAGCGATGCGAAGAGGGACGGCACCGCCGGCCGGGACGCGGCGCCCATCTGACCGAGCGTGTGGGCCGCCTCGCGCCGCACGCTTTCCGCCGGGTCGCGCAGCGCGGCCTCAAGGGACCGCACCGCGCTGGCCGCGCCGGAGCCGTGCCGCCCGAGCGCCCAGGCCGCGCAGCGCCGCCCTTCCGGATGGGCATCCGACAGGGCGGTCACGAGCCGGGCCACCTCCGCCTCCGCCGGTAGGCGGCACACCGGGGGCGGTAGCCGCAGCGGGGCGGACTCGGCGAGGGTGGCCGCCACCAGTCGGGACCCCCGGGGGCTCAGGTGGTCGTAGTCGACGAAGGCGGCCTGGCCCATGCCGCGAATCGCCGGAAGCAGATCGAGGCAGGTGAGGCCTTCGGCCGCGCAGAAGGCGCTGATCCGTTCCTGCACCACGGGACGTGGTGCGTGCGGCATGACCTGGAAACGGAATGGGAAGACGAGGAGCGACAAGGACGCTGCGTCGGCGCGGACTTCGCTCCGGAGCGCCCGTACCTCGTCGAAGAAGCGGGCCATCCCCTCCTTCACGCTCCTCGAATCCGGCTCGACGAAGAGCTGCTCCACGCTCCGGATCTCGCGCCCCTCGGCGTTGATCATCAGCCGGACGAGGGCCGAGCGGCGAAAGAGGGCGGAGACGAGACGCGGTGGACGCGCGAGGTTGTCCTGGAGCTCCGGGATGTCGTTGAGGCAGACGGCGAGCACAACCTCGTCGGGGTGGTACTTGCGCGCGATGCGCTCGTAGGCGATCCGTTCCTGGCGCGTGGACCAGCCGCGCAGCGCGACGTTGAAGACCTCGACCGGGCGGCCCTCCTCGTCGAAGCGGGCCTGCAGCGCCTGGGGGAAGGCCTCTTCCTCCTCGATCTGCGCCCCCGCCGTCACGCTGTCGCCGAGAAAGATGAGCCGCATCGTCCCAGACGGCTTCTCCTCGGCATGAGTGCGGTCGCGCAGGCCGTCGGCGTTGAACTCCTCCCACGGAGGCCAGCCGTTGACCTCCGACCGGATGCGGTAGAAGTCGCCCTCCCACATCTGCTCCCAGTTCCAGATGTAGGCGGCCACGGGGGCACCCGGCCGGCGCTTCTCCACAAGGCGCGCGCCAACCTCGAGCAGGCCGAGGAAGAGGGCGCTCACCGCCGCGGACAGGAGGAGGTTCGTCCGGAGCGGTCCGTGCCGGAGCACGCCTGATCCCATGAGTGCGCATCGTAAGGAGATTGGTCCGACTGCGTCAAGATGAGCACTCTAAATTGTTTACATGAACTGGACGATTCGATCGCTGGGGCTGGACAAGTGCGGGTCTCGCGACATCGACTACTTCTACACCTCGCGTTTGCCCGGCGTGCCATCCGCTGGAGTTGAGTTTCCGCGATAATGGCGCTATCCAGGGGCGACATTCCATGGACCCACGAGCGGGAAAGCCCGCCGGATCATCGATGTTGGAGAACATCCCGCGGCTGATGACGGCGTACTACACGCGGCGGCCCGATCCGTCGATACACGAGCAGCGGGTCGCGTTCGGCACCTCGGGGCATCGTGGCTCCGCGTTTGACAGCGCCTTCAACGAGGACCACATCCTCGCCATCACCCAGGCCATTTGCCTACACCGACAGAAGCAACAGATCGACGGGCCTCTTTTCCTAGGGATCGACACCCACGCTCTCTCGGAGTCGGCCCTCGGGAGCGCCCTCGAGGTGCTGGCGGCCAACCGGGTTGACGTGATGATCGACGACAGAGACGGGTACACGCCGACGCCGGCCATCTCCCACGCGATTCTCACGAGTAACCGCGGCCGGGCGAGCGGCCTCGCCGACGGTATCGTCGTCACGCCCTCGCACAACCCGCCCGAGGACGGGGGGTTCAAGTACAACCCGCCGAACGGCGGTCCCGCGGATACCCACGTCACGGGTTGGATCCAGGATCAAGCAAACGCACTGCTCGCCGACGGCCTCGCAGGGGTGAAGCGGATGCCCCTCGCTCAGGCACTGCGGGCGCCTACGACGCACCGCCATGACTACATGGGCTCCTACATCGGTGACCTCGCGTACGTCGTGGACCTGGAGGTTCTCCGCAGCGCCAAGATCAACCTCGGAGTCGATCCCCTGGGAGGCGCCGGCGTGCACTACTGGGGCATGATCGCCGAGCGCTACCAGGTGCCGCTCACGGTGGTCAGCGACGAGGTAGACCCCACGTTTCGCTTCATGACCGTCGACTGGGACGGAAAGATCCGCATGGACTGCTCGTCGCCCTATGCGATGCAGCGTCTGATCGCATTGAAGGATCGCTTCGACGTCGCCTGGGCTTGCGATACCGACCACGACCGGCACGGAATCGTAGCCCGGAGCGTCGGCCTCCTGAACCCGAATGCCTATCTCGCGGTGGCCATCTCCTATCTCTTCACCCACCGAGCAGCCTGGCCGACGCACGCCAGCATCGGCAAGACGGTGGTGAGCAGCAGCATGATCGACCGCGTGGTCGCCCGGCTCGGGCGCCCGCTCGTGGAGGTTCCCGTCGGGTTCAAATGGTTCGTCGACGGTCTTCTCGATGGTTCCGTCGGCTTCGGGGGTGAGGAGAGCGCCGGGGCCTCGTTCCTCCGCCGCGACGGCACGGTCTGGACCACGGACAAGGACGGGATAGTCCTCGGCCTCCTCGCCGCAGAGATGACGGTGGTCATGGGTCGCGATCCGGGTGAGCTCTACCGGGACCTCGCCCGCGAGTTCGGCGACCCCGCCTACGCGCGCATCGACGTGCCGGCCACGCCGGAGCAGAAGGCGATACTGGCGCAGCTCGCGCCGCGGCAGGTCACGGCCTCCGAGCTCGCGGGCGAGAAGATCACCCGCCTGCTGACGATTGCGCCCGGCAACAATGCTCCGATCGGAGGGCTGAAGGTGGTCACCGAGAACGGCTGGTTCGCGGCCCGGCCATCTGGAACCGAGGACCTTTATCGGCTCTACGCGGAAAGCTTCAAGGGCAGCGACCACCTGCGCCGAATCCAGGAGGAGGCGCAAGCGATCATCCAGAAGGCCTTCCGGGCGGGCGCGGGAGACTGAACGATGCGCCTCAAGCTCACGAGGACGGAAAGGCGCGTTGGCGTCTCGCCACGGAAGGTCAGGGCCAAGTGAGGAGATGAAGAAGCGGTTGCCGGACAAGCCGACGTAAGGCTGGCATCGGAGGCAGCTATGGAGAGGAAGTGGGAGACGGTGAGCGACGGGCCAGTCTCTGGCGCGTCCTTCGAGGGCATTGTTCGCGAACACACCGCGATGATGGCCTTCGATAGCGGCGCGCTCGTCCGGACCATCGTCATGACGGATAGCGGTGTCAGCGTATCCACCACCTGGATGCCTGTACTGCCACTCAAACGGTGAGCTCTCCGGACCAGGTTTTTAGCGGCGCAACCGCGCCGGTCGATTCATCGCCAAGTACTGCTGATTTGCATTGGCCTGGTCAAAGTCGCCTCAAAGTCGACGCCGAGTTGGCACGGCCGCAGCATGCGGCAGTTTGACACCGCCGCGCGCGCGTGCTCCGATGGTAGCGATGCGCCGGACCAGCATTCTGCTTCTTGCCGCGGGCTACGGCCTCTCGTTCGTGATTGTCTGCCTGGCTGCCTGCCTCGCCGCGCCGGCTCCCGCAGAGCACGCCTGCTGCGACCAAGAGGACGGCTTCCGCGCTGCTGCTCGCGACTGCTGCGTAGTCACGCAGGGCGTATCGCCGGTCTCTACACACGTGGCCCCCGCCATCTCGGTTGTCTTCTTCTTGCCTGATTACGTCTCCACGTTCCTGCCGCCCGTTGTTTCGTACGCCGGCCCGGCCACTTTGGCCGCCTCCCCTCCTCTCGTCCTTCGGGTCTGATTCACCTCTCGTAGCGACGCGCGCGCTGCGCGTCTGAGCTGCGTCCGCGGTCCATCCGCGGCGCCCGGTCTTTCCGAGAGGTGTGCCCATGCCGTTTTCGAAGACGACCCTTGCCGTTGCGCTTGCCGTCAGTCTGGCGGCGCCGTTGGCGCGCGCCGAGACCCAACCGGCGGATTCAGGCGACCCCGTGCTCCAGGCGCTCATCGACGAAGCCCTGGCTCATAACCCGCAGCTGCTCGCCTCTCGTCAGCTCGAGCTGGCTGCACAGGCGCGCCCCGCTCAGGCAGCCGCCCGCCCCGGTCCGACGGTCGGCGTCTTCTACCAGAACGACGGCGTAGGGCCCAGCCTGGGTCGGGAGCCGATGACGATGCTCGGCGCCTCCGGCGGACAGGACATTCCCTACCCCGGCAAGCTCGGCCTGCGCCGGCAAGTCGCGCAGGCCGAGGCGGGCGCAGCCGGTCTCGATGTGGAGCGCGTCCGCCTCAGCCTGGTGGGCTCGGTGAAGCGCGCCTACTACGGCCTCCTGCTCGCCCGCGGGCTCGCTGCGCTGGCCCTTGAGCAACGGAACGTCTGGCAGGAGGTGCAGGAGACCGCGCGGGTTCGATACGCGTCCGCGGTCGGCTCGCAACAGGAGATGCTGCGTGCCCAGGTGGAGGCGACGCGCCTGCAGGCCCTGCACGCCCAGCACCACGCTGAAGCGCGCGCGCGACTCACACAGCTCAACGCCCTGCGGGGACGGCCGGCGGACACCCCCGTGGAGACCACGACTTCCCTACCCCTCCGGCCCGAGGTTCGGTCTGCAACCGAGGTCGTCGCCTGGTCCGAGGCCAACAGCCCCGAGCTGAAGGCGGCCGCGCTGGCCATCGAGCGTGACGAGCGCGCGGTGGAGTTGGCCCGCCTCGAGTTCAAGCCAGATTTCAACGTGCAGGGCGGTCTGATGTACCGCGGGTCATTGCCGCCTATGTGGCAGGCCAGTGTGTCGGTGGCGCTCCCTTCGCGGGCACGGGTGAAGGGCGGCCTTGCCGAAGCACAGGCGCATCTGGCGGCAAGCAAGGCACGCCTGGAAGATGTGCGCGTACGGCTTCGGGCCACGGTTGAGCAGCGGCTGGCCTTGCTCGAAGCGGCGCAGCAGATCGAGGCTACCTACCGCGATGGGTTGCTGCCGCAAGGCGACCTCGCCGTCCAGTCAGCTACCGCAAGCTACGCGGCAGGCCAGGGCTCGCAGCTCAGCGTGCTGGCCTCGGTAGCGGCACTGCTCGATGACCGCACCGACTACCTGCGTCTCCTCGCAACCCACGCGGCGGAGGCAGCGCGGCTCGAAGAAGCCAGCCTGGAGGAGCCGATGGGAATCGACTCGTTGCTCATGCACGGGCGCAGCAGTATGCCGGCCGGAGGGCCGATGGCGGCGCCCGGCCCGAGCACGCCGAGCCGAACGACTTCAACCGCTCAGACGGGAATGAGGTGACAGCGTGACGAAGCGGAAGGGCATTGTGGTTGTGACGGCCGCGTTCCTGGCCGCTGCCGGCGCCGGCACGCTGGCCTGGTACCGACTCGGCGGAAGCGGCAACTCCGTGCGGAAGGCGGACGAATACTTCTGCCCGATGCACCCGGAGATCGTGCGAGACAAGCCGGGCGAGTGCCCGGTCTGCGGCATGAAGCTCGAGAAGCGGCGGCCACGCGGCGCTTCAACGCCGGCCGCGGGAGTGGCCTCTTCTGGGGAGCGGCGGATCCTCTACTACCGCCACCCCATGAACGCGTCCGTCCACTCCGACAAGCCGGCGAAGGACGACATGGGCATGGACTACATCCCCGTCTACGCAGACGAGGCCCAAGGAGCCTCGTCGGTGCCGGGGCGCGCGCCGGTGACGATCCCTCCGGAGCGGGCGCAACTGTTGGGCATCCGCAGTGAGCCGGTCACGGCGGGCGTCAGCGGTAGCCAGCTGCGAACCGTCGGGCGGGTGGCCGTTGACGAGCGCCGGAGGGAGGTCATCCAGACCAAGTACGAAGGCTACGTCGAGAAGCTGTACGTGGACTTCACCGGCAAGCCGGTGCGCCGGGGCCAGCCGCTGCTCGCAATCTACAGCCCGGAGCTCGTGGCCGCGCAAAAGGAGTACCTGGTGGCCCGCGGCGCGCAGCAGCGGCTCGGAGAATCCACCGTTCCCGGCGTGGCCAAGGGCGGTACGGAGCTGGCCGAGGCGGCCCGCCAACGTCTGCGCTCGTTGGACGTCAGCCCTGATGAAATCGCCACGCTCGAACGCACGGGCGCGACGCGCCGGACAATCACCTTGCGCTCGCCCGTCTCCGGCCTGGTGATCCAAAAGACCGCCTTCGACGGGATGAAGGTCTCCCCGGCCGACCGCCTCTACGAGATCGCAGACCTCTCGCGCGTGTGGGTTCTGGCCGAGGTGTATGAGAAGGACCTCGGCGCGGTTCGCGTGGGTCTCCCCACCCGAGTCGTCCTGCCCAACCAACCCGGCCGCGAGTGGCGAGGCGTTGTCAGCTTCATATCCCCGACGGTGAAGCCCGAGACGCGCACGGTCGAGGCGCGCATCGAGCTGAGCAATGCGGACGGCCTGCTCAAGCCGGACATGTTTGCGGACGTGTACCTCGAGGGCGCGTCCATCTCCGTGCTCACCGTGCCGGAGAGCGCGGTCGTCCAGACCGGAGAGCGCACGCTCGTGTTCGTGGACAAGGGACAGGGCCACTACGAGCCGCGCGAGGTGTCGATCGGCGAGCGCGTCGCCGGGGGGTACCGCGTGCGGGACGGTCTCGTGGCGGGTGAGCGCGTGGTCGTCTCGGCCAACTTCCTGCTCGACTCTGAATCCAGTATCCGGTCGGCGATCGCCCGTGCGCGCGGCGGGAATTGAGATGGTCCGCAGGGTCATCCGCTTCAGCGCCGAGCACAAGTTCCTGGTGCTCGCGCTCACGGCAGTGGCCGTGGGTTATGGGCTCTACACCCTGCGGCACATCCCCGTGGACGCGATCCCGGACCTCTCCGACACGCAGGTCATCGTGTACTCGCGCTGGGACCGCAGCCCCGACATCATCGAGGACCAGGTCACCTACCCGATCGTGGCGGCCCTGCTCGGCACGCCTCGGGTGAAGGTGATCCGCGGCTTTTCAGACTTCGGCTACTCGTATGTCTACGTCATCTTCCAGGACGGGACCGACCTCTACTGGGCGCGGAGCCGGGTGCTCGAGTACCTGAGCAAGATCCAGCCGCTGCTGCCCCAGGGTGTCACGACCGAGCTGGGGCCGGATGCGACCGGAGTGGGCTGGGTGTTCCAATACGCGCTCGTCGACGAGTCGGGCCGCCAGTCCTCGGCGGACCTGCGCGCGTTCCAGGACTGGAGCCTCCGCTACCGCCTGCAGGCGGTGCCCGGGGTCGCGGAAGTCGCCTCGTTCGGAGGCTTCGTCAAGCAGTACCAGGTCACCGTGGACCCGAGCCGGCTGCGCTCCTACGGCCTGTCGATCACCGATGTAGCTGACGCGGTGCGGAAGAGCAACCAGGACGTCGGTGGCCGCCTGCTCGAGATCGGTGGGCGCGAGTTCATGGTGCGCGGCCGGGGCTACGTGAAGCAGAAGGAGGACCTCGAGGGCGTCGTCCTCAAGGTCGACGCCACCGGGACGCCCGTCCTTGTCCGCGATGTCGGTTGGGTGGCCCTTGGCCCGGAAATGCGTCGCGGCGTGAGCGACCTGGACGGCCGCGGGGACGTCGCGGGTGCCGTGGTCGTCATGCGCCAAGGTGAGAACGCGCGTGCGGTCATCGGGCGCGTGAAAGAGCGGCTGGAGGAGATCAAGCCATCGCTGCCCGAGGGCGTGAAGATCGTCACCACCTACGACCGCTCCGACCTCATCCAGCGCGCGATCGACAACCTGAAGCACGATCTGCTGCTGGAGATCGCGATCGTCAGCCTGGTCATTCTGATCTTCCTATGGCACATCCCCTCCGCGATCGTCCCAATCGTCACCATCCCGGTGGCGGTGCTGCTGGCGTTCATCCCCATGGCCTTCATGGGCATCTCCTCCAACATCATGTCGCTCGCCGGCATCGCCATTTCCATCGGGGTGCTGGTGGACGGCGCGATCGTGGAGGTGGAGAACGCCTACAAGAAGCTCGAGCGTTGGCAGGGCGAAGGGAGCCAGGGCGACTTCCACAAGGTTCGCCTGGAGGCCCTTCTCGAGGTCGGCCCGTCGGTCTTCTTCTCTTTGCTCGTGATCGCGGTTGCGTTCCTGCCGATCTTCACCCTGGTCGACCAGGAGGGCCGGCTTTTCCGGCCGCTAGCGTGGACCAAGAACCTCACGATGTTCATCGCCGCGCTGCTGGCCATTACGCTCGACCCGGCGCTGCGGATGATGTTCACGCGCATGCAGTGGTCACATTTCCAGCCAGTCTGGCTGAGCCGGATCTGGAACACGGTGACCGTTGGACGCTACTACCCCGAGGAGCGCCACCCGATCAGCCGCGCGCTCTTCGCCGTTTACGAGCCGGCCTGCCGGTTCGTGCTGCGCCACCCCCAGGCGATCATCGCCGCCGCGGCGATCGTCGTCCTGACCACCGTCCCCGTCTATCTGGGCCTGGGCCATGAGTTCATGCCGCGGCTCAACGAGGGCACCATTCTCTACATGCCGACGACGCTTCCGGGCATCTCGGTAGCGGAGGCCAGCCAATGGCTGCAGGCCCAGGACCGCGTACTCATGTCCTTCCCGGAGGTGGCGCAGGTGCACGGCAAGGCCGGCCGCGCCGAGACCTCTACCGACCCCGCGCCGCTCTCCATGGTCGAGACGGTGGTGAACCTCAAGCCACCCTCCGAGTGGCGGTCCAAGGACCGGTGGTACTCGCGGTGGGCACCCGACTGGTTCAAGAGACTGCTGCTGCGGC
>Ga0070699_100004049_pt1 | contig 12955 bp, 14 predicted proteins | sample KBSK1503metaG_FD_65473 | JGI IMG/M metagenome (GOLD analysis project Ga0070699, IMG submission 65473) | Corn, switchgrass and miscanthus rhizosphere microbial communities from Kellogg Biological Station, Michigan, USA - KBS K1-50-3 metaG | ecosystem: Host-associated > Plants > Roots >...
AAGGGGCAGACGGAGGCGCTCTTCGCGGTGGCCGAGTCGGCGGCGCAGTCCGGGGAGTTCGCTGCGCTCCGGGATTTCGCGATGCTGGAGCTGTTCTATTCCAGCGGGCTCCGGCTCTCCGAGCTTGCCGGGCTGGACCTCGGCGACCTTGACCTGCTCTCCGACCAGGTCAAGGTCCGGGGGAAGGGAAGGAAAGAACGCATCGTGCCGGTGGGTTCCCGGGCGATCGGCGTGCTGCGGCGCTATATCGAGTCCCGCGGCCAGCTCCGGAGTCTCAAGCCGGCCGATCGGCGCGCGGTGTTCATCAACCAGCGGGGCGGGCGGCTCACCGGCCGCAGCATCCAGCGCGCGATGCACCGGCTGTTCGACCTGGTGGGTGGCGAGCGGCTCCGGGTGCACTCGCTCAGGCACACCTTCGCGACCCACATGCTGGATGCGGGAGCGGACTTGAGGGCAGTGCAGGAGTTACTGGGCCACGCCTCGCTGAGTACGACCCAGATCTACACTCATACGAGTGTAGAACGGCTGAAGAAAGTCTATCAGCAGGCGCACCCGCGAGCATAGCAAAAGCACCTCGCGGCGACCGCGGTGAAGCGCGGCGGACGCGGTGAACAGCAACAACTTTGGATGTCATTCCGAGCAAAGCGAGGAATCTCAAGGCTTGTCTCGGATTGTCACTTGAGATCCCTCGCTAACGCTCGGGATGACGACGTAGAATCAGTTTTATCGCGGTCACCGCGGTCACCGCGGTACACCGCGGCCTCCGCGAGGAGCAGTTACAGAAACCTGAGGATCAATGAGAATCAGGCACACCACAATCGTCGCAGTGAGAAAAGACGGCAAAGTGGCGCTGGGCGGAGACGGCCAGGTCAGCTTTGGCGAGACCGTCATGAAGGCGCGCGCCAACAAGGTGCGGGCCCTGAAGACGGGCAAGGTGCTGGCGGGATTCGCCGGCGCGGTCGCCGACGCCATTACGCTGTTCGAGAAATTCGAGGAGAAGCTGGATCGTTATCCCGGCAACCTTCCCCGGGCCGCGGTCGAGCTGGCCAAGGACTGGCGCAGCGACCGGCTGCTCCGCCGGCTGGAGGCGCTCCTGGTGGTGGCCGACGTGGACCACAGTTTCCTGCTCTCCGGTTCCGGCGAGCTGATCGAGCCGGATGACGGTATCCTCGCCATCGGTTCGGGGGGCAACTTCGCACTGGCCGCCGCCCGGGCGATGTATCCCGATCCCAAGCTGAGCGCCCGGGACATCGTCCAGCGGTCCATGGAGATCGCGGCGGATATCTGCGTGTACACCAACAAGAACATCACCATTGTTGAGCCATTGTAACAAGCGTATGGCTTATGGCATATGGCAACTCCAGTTGGGTTTCAGGGTCCGCTTCGGGACCTCAAGAATCGCGTAGCTGCCATATGCCATACGCCATAAGCTATCGGCTCCTTCTTCAGATTTGAACAAGAGGTTGGCAGTATGAACGACCCGTTACCCCTGCACGCGCATCAACCGGCCCCGGAAGTCACCGAGCCGCCCACGCCCTGGCTCGAGGAAATGCCGCCCCGCCAGATCGTGGCGGAGCTGGATCGCTATATCGTCGGCCAGGAAGCTGCCAAGCGCGCCGTCGCCATCGCGATTCGTAATCGCTGGCGCCGGGCCCAGACTCCGGAGGAAATCCGGGACGAGATCACCCCCCACAACATCATCCTGATCGGCCCCACCGGCGTCGGGAAAACCGAGGTCGCCCGGCGGCTTGCCCGGCTGGCGGGCGCGCCGTTCGTGAAGGTCGAAGCCTCCAAGTTTACCGAAGTGGGATACGTCGGCCGGGACGCCGAATCCATGGTGCGGGACCTGGTGGACGCCGCGATCAACATGGTGCGCACCGAGCGGGAGGATGAGGTCTATCCCCAGGCCGAGGCGCGGGCCGAGGAGCGGTTGCTGGACCTGCTGCTGCCGCCGCTCACGGAAGTGCCCCAGCCCGAGGTGACGCCGGGGAAGGAGCCGGCACCGACCCTGTTCGTGGTCTCGTCCAGCGGCGAGGCCAAGCAGGAAACGCCGCCCGGCCGGGCCGAGAGCCAGCAGCGGTCCCGGGAGAAGCTTCGCAAGCTCCTGGCCGACGGCAAGCTGGACGACCGCGACGTGGAGATCGAGGTGTCACAGCAGAACTTCCCCATGCTGGAGTTCATGCAGCCGCCCCAGGGGATGGAAGGCACCGACATCAACTTCAGCGAGGTGCTGCAGGACATGATGCCGCGGCGCAAGAAGCGGAGGAACGTCAAGCTGCCGGAGGCCCGCCGGATCCTGGTGGACGAAGAGTTGAAGAAGCTGGTGGACATGGACGACGTGGTGAACGAGTCGCTGGACCGGGTGGAGAACCACGGGATCATCTTCATCGACGAGATCGACAAGATCGCCGGAGACCGGGCCCAGGGGAGCGGACCCGACGTGTCACGCGAAGGGGTCCAGCGCGACCTCCTCCCGGTGGTGGAAGGCTCCACGGTGCAGACCCGCTACGGCTACGTGCGCACCGATCACATCCTGTTCATCGCGGCGGGCGCGTTCCACGTCTCCAAACCGTCGGACCTGATCCCCGAGCTGCAGGGCCGCTTTCCGATCCGGGTGGAGCTGACCCCGCTGACCGAGCAGGACTTCATCCGGATCATGACCGAGCCGGAGAACGCGCTCACCAAGCAGTACCAGGCGCTGGTGGCGGCCGAGGGGGTGGAGCTGGAATTCACCCCGGACTGCATCGCCGAAGTGGCTCGGCTGGCGTTCATGGCGAACGACCGGATGGAGAACATCGGCGCCCGCCGGCTGCATACGGTCATGTCCACATTGATGGAAGACCTGCTGTTCGAGCTGCCGAACTATCCCAGCAAGAAGGTGATCTTCGATGGGGCGGCGGTGCGGGAGCGGCTGAGCCGGATTGTCAATGATGACGACCTTCGTCGCTACATACTCTAGGCTTTGAGTTTCAAAAGCTCCTCGCGGCGGCCGTGGACCACCGCGTTCACCGCGAGGAGCGGTTGCTGTCCCCCAGATGAGCACCGAGGATCTCCCAGGCCGGCTGATGGTTCGATTCCGTCAGCCACTATAGCAACATGCGGCGGTACATCCTGTAGGAACTGAGGCATTTGACGAAACCGGTTTGGGCATGCAACTTGATGCATCCGTCACATGCTTCAACCTCCAAGGATGGTTATGCCCGCTCGCACCACCGTGCGTGGTCGTTTGCCGTTTGTCCTCCTGCTCCTCCTTCTTACCACGTGCGTTTCCGATCAGCCGTCGGCTCCTCCGCCGCCGAGAGCCGTAACTTCGCTCCGCGCTTACTCATTCCCCAATCTCCTGCTGGATCCAGGCTTCGAAGCCGGCGGCTCGGGTTGGCAGGGCGTGGACTCCCTCGGCCGCGGGCTGGATAGCACCCAGGTTCACGGCGGTCTGGCTTCCCAGAGAATCAGCGCGACGTCTCTCGGCTCACGAGTGGTGTACCAGGATGTGAGCGTCGCTGCGGGAACTGTTTATGATGCCGAGGGTTGGGCCGCCACCGATGGGTTGGTCGATGGGGAAGCGGCACTCGATATCCTCTGGCTGGACGGCTCCGGTTTCGGCGACAGCGTTCCTCCCCAGGACGTTTTGGGCAGCGAGCTGGTCGGGATGGTGAATGGGACCAATGGCTGGACCCCTTTCTCGGGTTCCTTCGCCAGCCCGGCAGGAACTGTTGTGGCGCGGGTCCAACTCCGTGTGGCTCCGGAACCCACAGATCTCGGCTCCGGCTGGTTTGACGACCTGGTTTTTTCCCTGGCGCCGGACACTATCCCGCCAACCGTGGAGATCGTTTCACCTGCGGACGGGTCGAATATCAGCGGCCCCATGATGGTGACGGCCCAGGCGTCCGACAACGGTCCGGTCGCCGGCGTCCAGTTCAAGATGAATGGAGCCAATCTCGGTCTCGAAGTCACGGCGCCGCCGTATCAGGTATCGCTCAACGCCTATACCCTGCCGGAAGGCCCGGTCGAATTCTCCGCCGTCGCCCGGGACACCGCCGGCAACACCGCCACGGCGGTCGCAAACGTGACCGTGGCGAATCCGGTCCCCCGGGACGTCCTGATAATCATGAGCGACGACCAGCGCTACGACAGCTACCAGTATTTGCCGCTCACCTCGGCGTTGCTGGGACCCGAATCCATCACGTTCAGCAACGGCTTCATCAGCACGCCGCTCTGCTGTCCCAGCCGGGCGTCGATTCTCACCGGGCTCTACTCGCACAATACCGGGGTTTACAATAACAACCTGCCCAATGGCGGTGCCACCAAGTTCAATCCCACCTCGACCGTCGCGACATGGCTGCACCAGGCCGGCTACCGGACGAGCATGATCGGCAAGTACCTCAACGACTACGCCAAGATTTCCCCGGCTATTCCGCCCGGCTGGGACGACTTCCAGGTGTTCCGGGATTTTCTGAATGGAGATAACGGCTACACCAAGTACACCCTGAATGAAAACGGAGTCATCCACACCTATTCCGGCATGCAGGATTACTCGACCAACCTGCTCACCAACCGCGCCGTCTCGTTCATCAACAGCACGCCGGCCCGGCAGCCCATGATGCTCTTCTTTACCGAATACGCTCCTCACGACCGGGCGATTCCCTACTCCGGCGACGTCGGTGCCTTTGCCGGAATGCCGCTGTGGCGTCCGTCGGCGTACAACGAGACGGACGTGAGCGACAAGGCGAATTTCGTCAAGAATCTGCCGCTGATCTCCACCGCCCGCCGGTTGGCGAGCGACTCGTTCCATCAGCGCATCGCCGAGTCACTCCGAGCGGCGGACCGCGGGATCGCGTCGGTCATCACCGCCATGCAGCAGTCCGGCCGGTGGGCCAATACCCTGGTCATCTTCGTCTCTGACAACGGACTCTCGTGGGGCGAGCACCGGTTACTCGACGTCAAGGCGTGCCCCTACGAGGAGTGCATCCACGTTCCCTTCCTGCTCCGGGTACCGGGGATCCCCGCACGGCAGGACGCCAGCCTGGTGTCCAACATCGACATCGCCCCTACCATCGCCGAGTGGGCGGGAGTGGTACCTCCGGGGAAGGTGAATGGGAGGAGCCTCCTGCCCCTGGCCAGCAACCCGGGGACCTCCTGGCGCACCGAAATCCTGTTCGAGCAACTGGGGTTCACGGCGTCTCAGAACTTCCGCGGGGTGCGGACCTCGCAGTACGTCTACATTAATTTCCTGAACAACCAGACTGAGTTCTATGATCTCGCGAGCGATCCTTTCCAGTTGACCAACACGGTAAAGCTGGCAAAAAACGCGTCGATCGTAGCGTCTTTAAAACAGATACTGCTGGTGCTCAAAGCCAGCTGACCTAAGTCTCACAAAGGTCCTCGCGGCCGTCATCCCTCGCCAACGCGCGGGATGACGGCTACGTTCATGATGAGTTCACCGCGAGGAGTCGTTGCTGTGTCATCCTTGAGCACCGCCGATCTCCTGGGCCGCCTGGTCAGTTTCGATTCGGTCAGCCGGAACAGCAACCTGCCGATCGCGGATTTCATCGCCGATTATCTCGACCGGCCCGGGGTCCGAATCGACCGGGTTCCCAGCGCCGACGGTTCCAAAACCAACCTCGTCATCATCACCGGTCCCGCAGGGACCGAAGCCCGGAGAGATGGACTGGTGCTCTCCGGCCACATGGACGTAGTCCCCGCCGGCGAGGCGGAGTGGGAATCCGACCCCTTTCAACTGGTTCGGCGTGGCGACCGGCTCCATGGCCGGGGTACCGCCGACATGAAAGGGTTCCTGGCGCTCGCGATGAACCGCCTGGCCGCGGTGGATCCCGCCCGGCTCCGCCACCCGCTCGCCATCATCTTCACCTATGACGAAGAAGTCGGCACCATGGGCGCTAGGCGCTTCGCCGAGTCGTGGCCCCATCCCGAGGCGCTGCCCCGGCGGACCGTCATCGGGGAGCCGACCTCGCTCAAAGTGGCCCGGATGCACAAGGGCCACATCAAGCTCCGCTTCAGCTTCCACGGCCGCCCCGCGCACAGCGGCTATCCGCACCTGGGCCACAATGCGATCGAGCCGGCCGGCCGCGCGATCGTCGCGCTGGGAGAGTTGCGCGCCGAGCTGGAGCGGGAGCGGACCGAGCTGGGGCGGTACTTCGACCCGGTGCCGTTCGTGACCCTGAATGTGGCGCAGGTGTCGGGCGGGGTCGCGGTCAACATCATTCCCGACCGGTGCGTGCTCGACGTCGGGCTGCGACTGCTGCCGGGAATGGCGCGGGATCCCATGTTACAGCGGATCCGCGAGCGGGTGGTGGCTGCCCTGGGTGCCGAACCCTTCGACTTCGAGATGGTGAACGAGAGCCCGCCGATGCTGGTGGAAGGCAGCGCGGAGGTCTTCCAGGCCTGCTGCACCCTGGTGAGCCAGTCGGGCGAGCACAGCATCGCGTACACCACGGATGGCGGCTGGTTCCAGCAGGCCGGGCTCGAGTGCGTGGTGTTCGGGCCCGGGTCGATCGAGCTGGCGCACCGGCCCAACGAGAGCATTGGGGTGGAGGAGTTGGAGCAGGGCGGGGCGTTACTGGAACGGCTGGTCAACCGGTTTTGTCACTAAGAGCTCCTCGCGGTGGACGCGGTGAAGCGCGGTGACCGCGGTGGGCTCCTGAGCGATTGTCATTCCGACTATTTCAGATGATTGGGAGTCAGGCAGCCGAGGCCCGCACCATGAGCTCGAAGAAGGCGGTCATTTTCGCCGTCGCCCTGATCGTGTGGATCCTCGGACTTCTTTTTTGACCGGAGCCTCAGCCGGCTGCCTGACACGCTACCATAGGCCATCATGATCCTGGACCCACCCTACGTCGTCGTCGCGGTTCTTGTCGGACTGGGAGCCACTCTGCTCATAGATGTCTGGGCGTTGTTCCTGAGGCGTGCCTTCAGCATCCCTTCGCTCAGCTACTGCCTGCTCGGGCGGTGGGTTCTCTACATGCCGTCTGGCACGCTGGTGCATGAAAGCATCGGTGCTGCTCCTCAGAAACCGCATGAATGCGGCGTGGGCTGGACTACGCACTACCTGATTGGCACCGGCTTGGCCCTGTTGTTCGTGCTGCTGGCTTCGGGCAGCTGGCTCGAGCGACCGACCCTGTTGCCGGCGTTGGCTTTTGGTATCGTTACCGTGCTGGTGCCCTTCTTTACCATGCAGCCTGCGTTCGGGCTCGGCATCGCCGCCTCGAAGACCCCCAATCCGAACCAGGCGAGACTGAAGAGCCTCATGACCCACACCGTCTTCGGCATGGGCCTTTACATCTGGGCGTATTTGCTGCGCCACTTGCTGTTCCGTGCGTAAACCATAGCCCGCGACCAATGAAGATTTCCGCCGGATTCTGGATCGCCGCCCTGGTCGGATTGGGGGCATGCCATCCGGCTCCACCGGCGCCGGCCCCGGCGAGCGCCCAGGACTATACCGGGCGTTACGTGCTGCAGACCGTCGACTCCCAGCCGTTGCCCTACGTTCGACCCGGCATCATCCCCGGCGAAGGGACCGCGCTCAAGAGCGTATCGATTCAGCTCGAGTCTCCCGACAATTACCGCGCGCAAGCCGTCGTGGCCTTCACCGATTCGGGGACCGTGACCGACACGCTCACCGCGTCCGGCACCTGGACCCGGCGCGGAGCCTACATCGTCCTGGCTTCACGATGGGCTCCGTGGCGGCTGTCGCCGGCCGTGCGTTCCGATACCCTGATGGGCTGGCTCCAGGCTGACGGCTTCATCCTGCCCCATTTTTCCATTTTTACCAGCCGGTTCTTTGGTCATGACGCGGAGCTTCGCTTCGCCCGACAGCGCTAAGTCGCATGGCACTCGTGGTGCTGCTGCGAGGGGTCAACGTCGGCGGTCACCGGACTTTCCGGCCTGCCAGGCTCGCCCAGCAACTGAAGCATCTCGATGCCGTCAACATCGGCGCGGCGGGCACTTTCGTGATTCGGCGGCCGGTCACCCGGAAAGAACTCCGCGCCGAGCTGGCGCGCCGGCTTCCCTTTGACACCGAGATCATGATCTGCCAGGGCCGGGAGATTGTCGGGCTGATGGCGCAGAATCATTACGCAGACCACCCGGTGCGACCCGATATCGTTCGCTTCGTGAGCGTCCTGGGCAGGAGCCCCCGCTCAATGCCGGCGACGCCTATAAGCCTTCCTGCCAGCGGCAAGTGGCTGCTGAAGGTTCTTGCGAGGGAAAACCGGTTCGTCTTCGGCGTCTACCGGCGCCACATGAAGGTCATTGGCTATCTCGGCACGATGGACCGACTCTTCGGGGTCCCGGCCACCACGCGCAACTGGAATACCATCACCGCGATCGCCAGGATGCTGGGTTACGCCGGGGAGTGATCGAGCGGCAAGGCGTCTCCGGTCATCCAGGCGACGTTCCCATTTCAGCAGGGAAGGATCATGAAGCCCGCTCTTATTATCATAGGAATAGCGTGGGTCTTGTTTCTCATCATCGTTAGAGCGCGGACTCGTTCATCCAACGGCAGCGATATCGAGAAGCTCACGACGCGCACGGACGAACTATCAACGGTTCTGAAGCGGCTCCAGGTGCCCTCGGACGGCTCGCGTCTCCAGGCGGAACAGCGTTTGGAGGATCTCCAGTTCATTCGGCGGCGTTATCGCGACGAGCCGGAGTTGGGAAAAGCGAATCCACAACTAGTGAACGAGTTGGAGCTCGAGATCGAAAAGGCTGAACGACAGCTCCGAAACGATTGAGGATCGATGCCCAGATACAATTGGCGAGTTACCTAGCCCATGTGGTTCAAGCACCGAGCCTGGATACCGGTCGCGTGGCTCCTCAGCGGCGCCAACCTCGTCTCCGTCTGGTTCGCCGCCCGGCCGGGTGAGGCCTTGCACGCGTCAGCCCACGCGCTGCTGGCGCTGCTGTTCGCCCTCGGCGCGCGCCGGCTCGAGCAGAGAAAGCGACCCAGCGTCGATTCGGACGTGGTGGAAAGGTTGCTGGAATTGGAAGAACGGCTCGCCGAGCTGGACGTGGAAGGCCGACTCGCTGAGCTGGAGGAACGGGTCGACTTTACCGAGCGGGCAATGGTGGACGTCCGCACTCGTGCCCAACTCCCGCCCAAAGAGTGAACCGCGTAAGGCATTGACTGGCACTCCCGCTCCGATGACTATCTTTCAGCATGACTGAACGGCAATACACTGACGAGGAAGTGGCTGCGATCTTCGAGCGCGCCTCAAAGACCGAGCATGCCCCTTTGCCGGTACCGGCCGAGGGCAAGGGCCTGACCTTGGCCGCCTTGCACGACATCGGGCGGGAGGTCGGTATCTCGCCGGAATCCATCTCGCGTGCGGCGCGATCCCTCGAACTAGCCGGACGTCCAGCGCAGAAGCGATTCATGGGCCTGCCGATCGGGGTGGGACGGACGGTCGAGTTCGACCGGCCGCTCTCCGACGCGGACTGGGAACGCCTGGTGGCGGACTTGCGCACGACGTTTGACGCGCGGGGCACGGTGCGGTATGACGGCCCCTTCCGGCAGTGGACGAACGGCAACCTGCAGGCGCTCCTGGAGCCAACCCCGACTGGTCACCGGCTCCGGCTCCAGACGGTGAAAGGGGGCTCACGTGCGTTGATGACCGGCGGTGGTGTGCTGCTGGCAGCCTCCGCCGCGATAACGATTGTCAGCGCCGTGGCCCACCTGGGCCATACCGGAGCTGTTTCCGGAGCGGGATTCATGGCGCTCATGGGAACCGGCATGTTCGCCTCCGGGGCGCTGCGGCTTTCGAGCTGGGCTCGGCGGCGGAAGACACAGATCGAGGAAATTATCGTGCGGCTGACCAGCCGGTCCGATGGCAACTCAGGCTGACGTCCGCCGCATTGCGCTCGCGTTGCCGGAAACCGAGGAAGCGCCCAACCACTTCGCCTTCTCGGTACGCAACAAGGGCAAGCTCAAGGGCTTCGTCTGGGTCTGGATGGAACGCGTCAACCCCAAGAAGCCCCGGGTGCCCCAGCCCAAGGTCATCGCGGTCCGGACCGCCAGCCTGGACGACAAGGAATTCCTCCTGGGCCTGGACCCGGAGAAGTTCTTCACCGAACCGCACTACAACGGCTTTCCGGCCGTCCTGGTCCGCCTGGCCGCCGTGACCGCGCGCGAACTCAAGCCACTAATCAGGGAGGCGTGGGTCTCCCAGGCCCCGAAGGACCTGGCCCCGAAGGACCTTCCCCCGAAAAAGAAGGTTTCTCGTCGATAGGAGACGTTCCCGATCCTGTTACCTTGGATTTCGTCCTTGCAAACAGCTCCTCGCGGTTGGCCGCGGTGGAGCGCGGTGACCGCGGTGTGCTCCTTGCCCAGTCTGTCATCCCGCTCTGAATGACACACCTTCGCTTGCTAACGTGTCAGGATAACAGCCATCTTATGTTCGAACAGCTCACCGCGGCCACCGCGTATACACCGCGTCCACCGCGAGGAGCTTTTGCTACGCTCGCTCACGAGATCCAATGCCAGCAGCAATCTTCGAAGCCGACCTGACCTGGACCGGCACCCAGTTTGAGCCGGGCATCCAGCTCGAGCTGGACGCGGCCGGCCGCATCGCGCGGGTGGGTCCGCTCGGACTTCCTCCCACGGTCCGGCTAACCGGGCAGGCGATGCTTCCCGGCATGGTCAACGTCCACTCCCATGCCTTCCAGCGCGGGCTCCGGGGCAAGGGGGACCGGTTTCCCGCCGGGATGGGCAATTTCTGGAGCTGGCGCGAGGCGATGTACCGGCTGGTGGAAGAGCTGGACCCGGAACCGTTCAAGCGGGTTTCGGTGCGGGCCTTCCGCGAGATGCTGGCGGCCGGCGTCACCACGGTGGGCGAGTTCCACTACTTCCACCACACCCGGGGCACCACGGACTATGCGTTCGACCGGCTGATCCTGGAAGCGGCGGCCGAGGCGGGCATCCGCATCAAGCTGCTGCTGGCGTACTATCGCACCGGCGGCGTGGACCAGCCGCTGGCGGGCGGCCAGCTCCGCTTCGCGACCGCCAGCCCGAGCGAGTACTGGAACCAGATGGACCGCCTCGCCCCAAGACTGGATCCCGCTACCCAGTCACTCGGCGCCGTCGCCCACAGCATTCGCGCGGCCACGCCGGCCGAAATCGCCGAGCTGCATGCCGAGTCGCTCTTGCGGAGCCAGGTCTTTCACATTCACGTCGAGGAACAGCGGAAGGAGGTGGAAGACTGCATCACCGCCTACGGCATTCCCCCGATGGCCGTGCTGACCCGCGCGGTGAAGGACTGCAGCAACATCACCGCGATCCACTGCACCCACACCGAGCCGGAAGACATGGATGCCTATCTCGCGGCCGGTGGCCGGGTCTGCCTCTGCCCGCTCACCGAGGGCAACCTGGGCGACGGCATTCCCCAGCTCCGCAACGTGCACGGGGCCGACAACCGGCTCTGCGTGGGCAGCGATTCCAATCTCCGTATCGCGATGTTCGAAGATTTGCGCTGGATGGAGTACGAGCAGCGGCTGGCGGACCAGACCCGGGGCGCGCTTCGCCCCGAGGATGGCTTCCTCGCCCGTCGCCTGTTCGAGGCCGGGACGATCGGCGGCGCGGCCGCGCTGGATCTGCCGGTCGGCATGCTCGCGGCCGGAAAGGAAGCCGATTTCTTCACGGTAGACCTGGCAGCCCCGCTGCTGGCGGGGTGCGACGCGAGTGGTTTGCTGGACGGCCTTGTCTTCGGAGCCGACCAGTCGGTGGTGAAGAACACCTGGGTGGGCGGAAGAAAGGTTTAGCTCGCGCATCAGTCTCCCACCGGCAAAAGCTCCTCGCGGAGGCCGCGGTGGAGCGCGGTGACCGCGGTGCGCTTCCTGCCTATTCCGGCTTCTTTCATCAACTGTTATTACTAAGGCCGGTCGCATCGTAGTTGTTGCCCAGCACGGTTTCTAACTCACAACGAAGTCCACCGCGGCCACCGCGAGTACACCGCGTTCACCGCGAGGAGCTTTTGCAAAGCCTGAAGACTCCACCAAGGCAGCCGCTAGATGACTTTCCTCAAGAGCAACGAATCAAAGCTCGTAGCTGGCTGGACAACCGACGCAGGAGCGGTTGTTCCCGATGATACGTATAAGCGAATTGAGTTTCTCACCAAGGATTACTTGACTCGAATCAGCACCCATCCGGATGGGTGGAGTGTTCTGTATCGAGATCCCCATGATGGTCGCTATTGGGAGCACACCTATCCCGATGGCGACAGCCACGGAGGGGGAGCCCCCGCGCTGATAAACCTGGACCCAAGAGCGGCACAGGACAGGTTCCGTTTTTAGTTGGGGGAGAAAGGTGTAATCCATGCACATCAACGTCGCCGGCCCGGTCGCCATTGTCCTCCTGTTCGCCTGTAGCAACTCCACCAGCGAGCTGGGCGAATTGCCCAAACCGTTCACCCACGCCACCGCGATGGGGGACTGCGCCCCCTGGGACGGCGCGGCGGTCTCCATACTCCTCACCACGGGACCGGTTGATTCGACGGTGCAACCGTCTCCCCCGTTTCTCCGGCTCGCCATCTGGAAATCCCGGTCCAGCCTGGGAAGCAACGTCTTCGCCTGGCCTTCGGATGAGCCGGTCGGCGCCGCGTCCTATTGCGCGACCGCGGATTCCTGCGAGGCGGCCGATACCGGGCGAGTGCAGTTCGGTGAAACCGGCAGCGACGGCACGCTGGTGGGCAAGTTCGAGCTGAGTTTCAGGAACAAGGGTCCTGTTGCCGGCGGCTTCCGCGCGGCCTGGCAGGAGCGCCGGGTGCTCTGCGGCTAGCCGGGCCTCAGCAACAGCAAGAGCTCCTCGCGGCGGCCGCGGTGGAGCGCGGTGACCGCGGCGCACACCTTGCCTATTTCGGCTTCTTTCATCAACTGTTATTACTTAGATCAGTTGTAGTTGTTATCCGGCACGGTCATCACGTCAAAACGGAGCCCACCGCGGCCG
>Ga0070699_100004050_pt1 | contig 12954 bp, 12 predicted proteins | sample KBSK1503metaG_FD_65473 | JGI IMG/M metagenome (GOLD analysis project Ga0070699, IMG submission 65473) | Corn, switchgrass and miscanthus rhizosphere microbial communities from Kellogg Biological Station, Michigan, USA - KBS K1-50-3 metaG | ecosystem: Host-associated > Plants > Roots >...
TGAAGCGCGAGGGCGGCGCCGACGGCAAATGCGTCGTATTGAAGAACGTCAAGTATTTCGGAGCGCAGAACAATGACGGCTTCGATATGTATCGCTCTGTCGATCACAGCGCCAATGTGCGAGGACATAAATTCTCCTAGTCCGACCGGAACGCTTTTCTGATTTCGATCGACACGCACCAAGGCGAATCCGGCGGCATGTCTGGCAGCAACTGCAAAAGGACTTCGGTCGGTTTTGCGCCCGCATTGGCTCATCCATTGATGTTGCCGCTAGGCCGACGACCACCCAGTCGGAATTAGCTGTCGCACGTGCTTCCTGCAGTTTCCATAATTCGCGCCAGCGGGTGTACTGCGCCGCGTTGGAACGGTCTCGGTCCTCCTCGCCCCTCAGCCAGAAGCAGTGCCAATCCACCGCGCTTTGCCCGGACGGATATCTCTGTTGTGGCTTCACCAATTCGTGAGCACACTCTGGATAAAAATTCTTGAGTTCCACGGGTTTTATTCTTCCATCGCAAGCCCGAATAGATCTCCCATTCTCCAAGCGCAGCACTGATCGACTGGAGGAGCAAGGGGGGTATGAACCTTGTTGAGCCGCATGGGTGGAGATTCCTTAGCCCAGCTTGCGAGTGAGTCACACCAAGGGAGACCACCATTCATCTTTTCGCACGTCGAGCTCAAATCGGAATGGAAGATGCAGTCCACATATCCGAAGTCTACCCCGTCGGCCATTACGGCCGCCCCGAACGAATGGCTCCAATGTGTCAATAGGTACTCCCCTTGGAAAACCATTAGAAGGACAGAATCCGCGAGCTGTGCGCTAAGGCTGTAACCGCCCAAGACTCGGAGTTGGAAACGATCTCTGCCGGAACTGCAAGCCGCCCTCTGTGAGCACTCCCAAAGGATCAGGCACTCAGCCCTCAACCCTCCCGCATGGAAGGAGAGGCGGGAGTCCACTGGTTAGGCTGCTCCGTTTTCTCTGACAACCACTTCCTTAAGTAACCGCAAAGCGCGGAGAGCGGCATTAAGTGCGTGGTGTTCGTCGCATGATGGGCGGGTCAGGATTTCCTCGGCTCTGTCGAGAATCGCATGACGCGCCTCGACAATGCGCCTCGGCAACTCTCCATTGTCGAGTTCCAGAATTGCGCATTCGAAGAGTTGTCTCCATTTGGAAGCTAAAGAAACGCTACCGGGAAGGGTCTTGCTGAAGGAAATGCCAGGGGGAAGGGCGCGGCTCAACTGATCCATAAACTGCCTTTTCTGTGGAGAATAAAATACTAACAAAGGCGACGCGTTTCTGTCGGTACGTCGGCGATCCGACATCAGTACGCCAACGGACAAAGGGTCTGTTTGAATTTCTGGTTAGAACCAGGATCGTTTCTCTTTCTGTATATGCTTCAGGGGAACTGCCAATCCAGGGCGTAGATCTCCTGAATTCCTACGTCGCGCATCACCATAGGGGATCCATCATAAGCTGGGCGCTCCAATACCCAGACATATCATTTGGACGGCGATACTTGAGACGTCGTGAGAGGCACGCGAATCGTGGGTGGAAATCATGGGTTCAAGACCGACTGCGAAGCACGACAAGGTATCCACGAGGTTCAAGGGTTCTTTCTATTGTGTCCTCAGTGCAAGTGGACAGACGGTGATAGTGGCTGCAACGGCAACTCAAATTAGATTTGTGTGAAGGCTCGTGTTCGTATTTAATCTGAGATATCGCTCAATCTGAGATATCGCTTTTTCGACCTGGTTGAGGCAAGGTTCAGGAGAAGTCGCCTGGAAATAAATCCTATAAACGCTTACGAAGCCTGCGGTTGTGTGCACACATCTACGCTTGCAGAATTGTCCCCTGCTGCTTGCAAATGACCCAGTTCGGTTGAATCCATCCCGAACCAATCGGATAAAGTTTCCTTTGTGTGTTGACCAAGTTTCGGAGCATTGGACAGAGCGGCTGCTGGCTCCCCGGGGAACTTTATCGGAGAGCCCACTACCCTGACTTGGCCCACACTAGGATTGATTGCATAGGGAAAGATTTCGCGCACTGCGCACTGCGGATCATTCACAACTTCGTCGAGACGGCATATCGGCGAAGCCGGGACGCCGGCAGTGCGGAGCTTCGCTCGCCAATTCTCCAGGATGTCCGTGCGGAAAACCTTCCGCCCGAAACGATTCGAGCTGGACCCGGTTTTTCACCCGCATGCTGTTTGTGGCGTAATCCGGATTTGGTTCAACTTTTGGCTCAAAGGAGACGAGAAGATCCGGACCCCGCTAAAGCCGAGCAGTACGCCCGCTGGCACGAGCTGAGGAAACTGCGGAACGCACAAGGCCAAAAAGCCAACTGAAAAAAGAACGATCCTAATCTAAACTAAGAGAGCCTAACAAAACTAGCGGTTTGGACCCTGCCACGGGCGTCGATATACTTGGCATCTCGAACCCTCTGGAGTAAACCGAGTAGCAGGTGAGCGCGATGAAGGTGAAGACGATCTATCTGGGCTTGTGTGTTCTCGGGGTGGTTCTGCCCTATTGGCAGTTCGTCCCCTGGTTGGTAGCGAACGGCTTGAATATGCACGTGTTTTTCCAGCAACTTTTCGTCAACCACATCAGCGCTTTTTTCGGCATGGATGTATTGGTCTCCGCCCTAGCACTGTTGGTCTTCGCCCGCAGTGAAGGGTCCCGGCTCGGCGTGCCTGGTCGGTGGTTGCCGCTGATAGCCGTGCTAAGCGTGGGGGTCTCTCTTGGGTTTCCGCTGTTTCTGTACATGCGAGAACGGAACCTCGAACAAACCGCTGCTCTTTAACGGCCCCCGAAAATCACTGGGCTGGAGCGACCCCAAAGACCTTTTGGGCGGCTGAAAGCCCAAAAAGTGGGGTCGCTCTCTCGAATCACAGAAAGAGCGTTAAGTCCTCAATCTGCTTTCGACCTCCGCTGGGAAGCACGCGCCGAGGGAGAATTCGGCATCATCGCTTTCCTTGAAGGCGACAGTAAGCGCGCATCAATAATGGTCGCCAAGACGGCATCCCCTGGATGGTTCGCGCTGGCCGGCGATCCTCTAGCTTCATTTCTGCAACAAAATATCTCTGAATCCGTATCTAATGTTGGGTGGCACGGAATCCGCGGAGAGGCTTACCTTCCCGGCTAGACCGCGTCCAACTGCTGGTAGCGCTATGTCTTTGAGTGATCTCATTTTCGACGTCCTGCGGACATTGTGGGCACACAAGCTGAGGGCATTTTTGACCATGTTTGGCATTGCCTGGGGAATCGTGTCGATTGTGCTGATGGTGGCCGCGGGAGAGGGGCTGCGCAAGGGCCAGGAGGATCAGGCCCGGAATCTGGGCAAGGACGTGATGATCGTTTTCCACGGCCGCACCAGCCTGCAGGCTGGTGGGACGCATGCGGGACGAGTGGTGCACTGGGAGGATGAGGACGTCCCGGTCGTGCAGTCTGAGTCTCCAGACTGCGAATATGCGATTCCAGAGTTAGAGCAGGATACTGTGCGCACGCACAGCAATTTCAACAATGCAGCGTTCACCGTGACCGGGTCGTATCCACAGTTCGGATACATCCGGAGTCTCGACGTTGGCCAGGGGCGCTTCTACGACTGGGATGATATGCGCGAGGAAAGGCGCGTGGCGTTTTTGGGATCGGACGCAGCCAAACAATTATTTCAAGGGCGCAGTCCCGTGGGCGATACGGTTTACCTGAACGCCCTTCCCTACACCGTGATTGGCGTTATGGCTAAGAAGAAACAGGATTCGAGTTACGACGGTTGGGACGTGAACAAAGTTTTTGTTCCGTTCTCCGCCATGCGGCGTGATTTTCCCGACAAACCGCCCGGAACATCAAGCACGTTTGATCAATTGCTGGTAACGCCGAAATCGGTCGAGCAGCATGAAGCTTGCAAGCACGAAGTGCGCGTAGCGCTGGCGCGAATGCATCGCTACGAGCCTGCGGACAAGGAAGCTTGCCCCATCTGGGATACGGTGCAGGAGGCGCAGGCGTTCAAGACCATGACGGACGGAATGAAATATTTCCTGGGAGCGGTGGGGATTGTGACGCTGCTGCTGGGGGGCATCGGCGTGATGAATGTGATGATGGTGGCGGTACGCGAGCGGACGCGGGAGATTGGCGTGCGCAAAGCGATTGGGGCTCCGTCGGGAACCATTTTGCGGCAATTCTTTCTCGAGGCATTGATTATCGCTTCTCTCAGCGGAGCGATTGGGCTGGGAGTGGCATTCGGCTTTTGCGCACTTGTGAATCTGTTGCCGATGCCCGACTTCTTTGCTGGTCTGCTGCCCAGTTGGACTTCAGGGCTGGTCGCGACCGGCTTGTTGGGGACGATTGCCGTGGGTGCGGCGCTGTACCCGGCGCGGATCGCGGCTTCCATCGATCCTATTGAGGCGTTGAGGTATGAGGCCGGGGGATAGGAATGTTTACCACGAAGGGCACGAACGATCACCAAGAAAACTTGACTCTGTAACTGAGTGAAACTTCGTGTTTTTGGTGGTTCATAGATTTTCAACGAATGCTGATTGAGATCATTCTCGAAGCTTGGATCGCGCTGAAACGGAACCTCACGCGCAGTCTGCTGACCATGCTGGGGATTGTTTGGGGGATTGCCACCGTCACCCTGCTGATCGCCTACGGAAGCAGCTTCCGCAGCGTTCTGGTGCATGGGTTTGATGCCTTTGGCAAAAGTGTGGTGATCTGCTGGCCGCAGCAGACCAGCGAGCAGCCGGGCGGGCAGCGCGCGGGCAAGAAAGTTCTTCTCGAGCAAGCTGACCTGGAGATGGTGAAGCAGACAGCTCCGCTGGTGAAGCACGCGTGTTTGGAAACCGTAAGGCGGCCCGGGATTGCCTATGGTGACCGCATGGTGGGAACGGCGCCGGTGCGCGGAGTTTGCCCTGAGTACGGTGAGATGCGGAACGAAGTGCCTTCGGAAGGACGTTGGATTAGTTCCGAGGACGAACTGGAGCGGCGGCGCGTGATCTTTCTGGGTGGCCGTCTTAAGGAGCAACTCTTCAGCGGGCGTCCAGCAGTGGGAGAAACGGTGCTTGTGAGCGGGGTGCGCTTCACGGTGGTCGGAGTGATGGCGCGCAAGATCCAACTCAGCAATTACTTCAGCAGCGATGACGAGTCGTCGTGGATTCCTTATTCAGCGGCGGGTGATTTGTGGAACACGCGATACGCCGCAGTGATGGTGTTTGAGCCCATCGCACCCCAGTTCGAGAAGAAAGCTATGGCGCAGGTTTTGGCGGCGGTGGCAACCAGACAGCAATTTTCGCCGACCGATCCAAAAGCCTTCCAAATGTTTGGTCGGGACGAGTTTCGTCCGGTGATTGATGCGTTGACGATCGGGTTACAGGTCCTGCTGACGTTTATTGGGACCCTGACTCTAGGGATCGGCGGCGTGGGCGTGATGAATATCATGCTGGTGTCGGTGGACGAGAGGATTCGCGAGATCGGACTCCGCCGTGCACTGGGCGCGAGGAAACGACACATCAAGCTGCAGTTTTTGGCCGAGACCCTGTTGATCATGACGGCGGGCGGGGCCATCGGCGTGGCACTTTCGTATGCGATTGCAGCTGCTGTAGGCACGCTGCCGTTGATGGGACCTTTGTTTGAGGACGATTCGGGGCAGGCCGACATTCACCTGCGGATTTCGATGCTGACGGTGATGTTGTCGAGCATTGTGCTTTTGATGGTCGGCGTGCTCAGCGGGATGGTTCCAGCATTGCGGGCCTCGAGGCTGGACCCCGTGGAAGCGCTGCGGTACGAGTGAGCTGAGAAAGTGAGAAGTCAGAAGTACACGCATCTGGATCTCTGATCATTGTCTATTGTGCCATGCACCCGCTTGGCACTTCGTATTCTTCGATCGTTCCCTATCGTGCATTTCCCACCCAGGACATTTGACATCGTGATCGCCGTGGGTAGCGAAAAGTTGTGGCGTGCTTTTGGTCCCGCAGTGGGCCACCCCGAACTCGTCGATCAAACGGTCTTCCCATTCGCCATCGGCACGCGTCTCGAGCTCAAGCCGCAAGTTGACGGCACTCTCCTCGCGCTCGCCACGGTCGCTACCTCCGACCCGCAAGTCGGCAACGCCATCCAATTCCCCCGCATGCTCCCCGAGGACATCGACGAACTCCGCGCCTTCCTCGACTCCGCCCAGAAATCGGAATAGCGCCGGTGTGCGCGCTTGGTGCGCAAGGACCGCCAACCTTGGCGAGTCACTCTCGACGCCCGGGTCGAAAGGAGATAGTTTCGACACACAACAGCGAATGCTGAAGTTTCAAGTCCGAGCGGCCTTTCGCGCGGCCGCCATCACCGTTTTCTTCATGCGGTTTTCGCCTGCCCAATACAAGCTGATCTCGTGGCCATCGGGATCATTGAGATAAGCGTGCCGCCAACCCCAAGGCATCATGCGGGGCAGTTGGGTGATGTAGAAGCCTTTCTTCTGGAGCCTCCGGCAGAAGCTGTCGAGATCGCGGACTTCGAAGTACAGGCGCACACCTTCGCTCGAAACGGAAACCGCCGGACCCGCCTGATGCAGCGCGATGGTCCCATCGCCACCCGGGGCGCGCAGGCGCGCATACACCGCCGTGCCCTCATAGCGGAAGTCTTCGATGAGCTTGAATCCAAGCAAATCTCGGTAGAAACGGAGTCCGCGATCCACCTCTTTGACGTAGATCATGGCGTGGTTGAAGGTAAGCTTTCCTTCAGTATCTATGGAGGCGGAAGCCTTGTTCCGTCGCGGTCTGGCTTGCCTGGCAGACGCGCTCTTCGCGGCGCGCGGATTCTGAGTCTTTTTCGCGGAGGCTTTCCTTGCTGTTGATTTCTTCATCGAGTCGTCAGCTGATATCGCTTAGGTTGAGCGAGGCAAGTATCGGCGGGGGTACAGCAACTGTCAAGCTCTGTGAACCATCAAGGTAGGTAACGGTTTCCACACAAGGACATTTTGGATTAAGCATCACCTACGGCATAGGTGACTGTTGGATGTAAAATGAACTTTCCAGCCTACGCAGGCGAGCCGGGCGGATGAACAGAATCGCCGGCGCTGCTTAGAAAGAACTCGCCATTTCCCGACGCTTACGCGAGCAAGAGGAGGCAGCGGAAAGCTCATCGCCTGCCCCTGCCGAGAAGCAATGAGGAACGCGCCCGCCTTCGCCGCAGTCAATAGAGAGAATCAATCGACCAGCGCCGACAACAGCGTCGTCTATTGTCCTCGGCGGACCGTGGCTGCATACATCGCGTCCAGGAGATCCTGGGAGTGGCCGTCGTAGTCGGCATCGAGCGACCACATAAAGGTACCGCCCAGCCCACGTTTCCAATCGGAGTACCAAACTCTGAGATAAGTCGAAGCGGCGTCATCATAGGTAATGTAGCCGTCCGTTCCATCGGTTTTCAGCATGTAGGGAACAAGTGCAATTGGATCATAAAACGTCTGCCACCCGTCTCGGTTGATCCGCCGCCAAGGCCGCGAATCCGAGAATTTTACCACGCGATCCAGGAGGAAATTAGTGATGTAAATAGGCGATTCACCTGTGGCACGGCCGCTGCGACCATCTCGCCGAGCAAATTGGAAGCGCGGTTTGTATTCGCGGATGCCAAGCGGAGCCTCACGCCAGCTATGGAAGATACTAATGACCTGCTCGGTCTGTTCTTTGCAAATTGCCAGAGATTCCGAGTGAGACCACGCGCGTGTGACTCCGTGGCGCGGGCAGGTCCACCCACATCTTATGCGAAGCCAGATCCCGGCAATGAGGTAGCGTTTTCGGACTTGCTGCAACGCTTTAAGGATTTCCCCCGTAAACGGTCTTGCCGCCGACGATCGTCCACAAGACCTTCGTATCACGCGCCTCTTCGGCAGTAGCCGTCAATGCGTCCCGATCCAGCAGGGTGAAATCAGCCTGCTTCCCCGGACCGATAGATCCGATCTTGCCCTGCTGGCCCAGCGCACGGGCGGCATTTCGTGTGTAGGCATACAACATCGCTTCACGCGGGATGCGCTGGCTTGCTTCCAGAACTCCGGCCGGCCCTTTGCGCGTTTCGGCCTGATAAATCGCCTGGAAAACATTGGCCGTCGAAACCGGCCAGTCGCTCGCACCCGCGATAATGCCGCCTGCGTCCAAAACCGAGCGCGCCGGATATTGCCACTCATACAGCGCAGGATCGATGTGCGGTTTCACCAGATCGATCGTGTCCTTACCCGCGCTCGCCCAGTAAAGCTGGAAGGACGCGATCACACCGAGTTCGCGGAAGCGAGGAATGTCTTCGGGCCTGATCAACTGCAGATGCGTAATGGTGTGCGGCAAGCCGGAGTTGCCGTTCGCCTTCCGGGCCGCTTCGATGCCATTCAGTGCCTCTGTCACGGCCTGGTCGCCAATCGCATGAACATGCACGATCATTCCCTGCTTGTCCGCAGAAATCGCAATTTTCGCAAACTCGGCCGGATCAAACAGCAGCTCGCCGTTCTTGCCGCTGGGCCGATACGGCTTGGAGAGAACCGCTGTTTGCGAGGGATATTCCAGGACACCGTCGGCGAAAACTTTAATGCCGGCCACCTTCACGTCAGGCACATTCTTGAAATCTTCGCGAAACTTCAACGCCGTCGCCAACTGCTGCTCCGGATGCCCCTTTTTGAACTCGATCATCGGCAGCGCCACAACATGCGAGTTCAGCTCGCCACTTTCAGCCAATCTTCGGTAGGTCCGCAGAATCGCCTGACTGGCCATCGGATCGAGCCACGCCGTGATTCCGAGGGCATGCATATGCTGGACAGCCGCCCGTCCGGCTGCGAGCATCCGCTCGTTGCTCGGCTCTGGAACCACGCTACTAACCTTGTCCACTCCTGCATCCACCAGAAACCCGTTCGGCTCAAGATTGGGTCCCAAGCCATAGTATCCCCGACCTACCGCATCCAATCCGCTAATCAGGTGCTGGTCGATCCCCGCCCGCTTCAGCAGCGCCCTGTTGGCCCAGGCAGTGTGGCCGTCCATACCTTGGAGCAGAACCGCCTGATCGGCGTAAGGCCCGGCGTTGAAGCGCTGATTCAGCTCATTGGTCTTCGACCAGAATTCGAGCGGGATCCCGCTCACGGTCAGGATGTCCCCTTGCATGCCCCGGCCGCTCTTCTTCGCGTCGGCCGCGAACGCCACCAACTCATCGACGGAACTCACGTTCTCGCCGATATCGGCCGAAATCAGCGATAGCCCGCCGTCGACCGCGTGACAATGGCTGTCGATCAGCCCTGGTAATAACAGATTGCCCTTGAGGTCAATCGCCTCCGCGCTGCTCGCCAAGGCCTTGGAAACTTCTCCCCGGTTGCCGACGGCCACAATCTTGTCGCCGCGGATGGCCACTGCCTCCGCGTAGGGATGTTCCGGTTCCCCTGTGAAGACCTTGCCGTTGTAGAGCACCCGCTCGTCTGCCCCTATCGCGAACGGAACGCCTTCAAGACAAGCGCACAGCATCAACGCGAACACCCAGTTCGCCTTGGACATTAACATTGACCTCGGGTCGAAATTGATCGGACCTCCCGCGGCGACAGGGCACGCCACCAGAAGACCGGGACACGATATCACATCGGTGGAGTCTCCCAAGCACAGAGCCGCAGATGCGTTTCCGAAGCGAATTCAGGATGTAAGGGAGTGTCTGAAGGCTACGCTCGCCGCAGTCCCGTCGAGACTACCCTGCCGGGAATGCAATTGCGAAATTGCCAATTGCGAATTTCCCTGTTCACTACTTTGGATCCAAGGAGATAGCGCGGCTATGCGAAATTCCTGGAAGTCCAGTTGCTTCAGTCACGGGCTTGTTGCGGCCAGCTCAGTTGTCACAATAGAGCAATTACGAAACCTTTATTGACACCGCTATTGACACCGCGGGCGGGATGGGATAAGTTCCTTCCCCAAAGGGATTTCATGAAGTGGTGGCGTTGTACCTTGCTCATCTTCGAGCTCTGCTTGTTCGCGCTGATCCTAGTTTTGCCCCAAGTGGACCTTCCCGATTTCTCTTTTCACGGGGGTACCGCTCCGGCGGTCGTCAAGTCGAAGCTGTCTTCCGCACCTGTCCTATCCAGCGTCTCTACTCCTGTCAAGTCTCGGTTGCCACAACAGGTTCGCGAAATACGAAACCAGCCCGTTAGGCCTGCAGTCCGCCTGAGACCCAATGCTCTGCTATTGCTGCTTTGCACTCTCCTTTGTTAACCGTGTGTCTCGCAGCTGTTCCTGTCAAATTGAACTCGATATAGGTTTGCTCCGCGAACGATCGGCGGAGCCTTAGGGGGCAGCCGCATTAGGCACGGTGCCGGAGCTTCGGAGAGTCCCGCCCGGCCCATTCCTGAACGCGGCTGCTCCGCTGAGAGTACTTGAAGGGAGCTCCCATGCGCCAAGACCCCAGGAAAACATGGCAGGACTTCGCTCAAGCCGCGATTCAAGAAGAAGACCCCGAAAAGCTCCGCTGTCTGATGCAACAGTTTTATGGCGCCTTGACCGAGAATGAGGAACAGCCAAATCCGAAACTTCCGAGGTCCAAGAACGCGCTGTCGGAATGAGAGACTTTTCGTTCATCCGGGCAGTGTTACTGATCTGGTCTCGCGTGCGGATGCGTGGCCTTGTAGGCTTGTATCATCAGGCGGGTCGAGACCTGGGCGTAGCGCGCGGTCACGTCGAGATTATCGTGGCCTAGGATGTGACTGATCACATCGAGAGGACAGCCGTTGTCGGGCATGTGAGTCGCACACGCGTGCCTCAGAAGATGCGGGTGCATCGGCGGGAGCCCGCCCACCTTGGTCGTGTGCAGAAGCATTCGGTGAACGCTGCGGACATTCAGGGAGATCCGGTTTCTTCGCTGGCGTACCGGTTGCGCACCGCGAAGAAGAGCGCCCGCGTTTCTATCGCGAGCCTCTTCGCCACCTAGTCACGTTCGATGAGGTAAACATCCTTGTCGTCACTCATTGCGGCTGCATCTGTCTGCGGCACAAAAAGAATCAACTTCAGCGCGGTCTCTGCCGCCAGGCGGTCGGCATCAAAGAAGTTCATGACGACATCTGGCTTGTCAGCTTTATGGATTACGACTTATGATACTTCGATCTCGATACCCGTGTGCTGGAACCACTTGACAACCCGTTCGGCCCGAGGTTGTTACCTATAGCGACGAAGTGCTGGCTGATCTGCAACAGTTGCAGTCCGCAAAGTGAGGTCTTGTTAAGCCCGGGTTTGCCTTGTCCGATTGGCCTTACTCTGTGTCGGGGACACCTATCGCCCTGCGCTTCGCCCGCGAGCTGCCGCTAAAAGGCATTATCGGAAAGCTTTCCTCGGGGAGATGGAATCTCCACGGACGCGACCCGAGCGGTTGTCAACTCACTTCGAGGTCCGAAAATGGCCGCAGGGCGGAACCGGAATAGGAGGTCACAAGATGTCGCGAACCCTCTCGGAGTATTCTGTTCCTCGATGCCCCCGGCGATCGTTTTTCAGTTGTGCAGTGGTTGGGGTTGTTGTCGGCGTCGTGTTCTTTGTGTTGGCAGAGTCGTCCCAAGCTGGGCAGCCACGCAAGGCCTTGAAAATTTACTTTGTGGATGTTGAAGGTGGTCAGGCGACGCTGTTCGTCACGCCAGAAGGCCAGTCGCTGCTCATCGATACCGGATGGCCCGGTTACGGGGGACGTGACGCCGACCGCATAGTCGCGGCTGCCAAGAAAGCAGGTCTATCGAAAATCGATTTCGTTCTGCTCACTCACTATCATGTGGACCATGCTGGTGGTGTTGCCCCGCTCTTGGCTAGGATTCGCGTTGGCGCATTCATCGATCACGGCGCGAACCGCGAGCCGGGCGATCGGGAAACGGAGCAGAGTTGGGAGGCCTACCAGAAGCTGGTGTCAAGCCAGCATGTGACACGAATCATCGCGAAAGTGGGAGACATCCTGCCTATCGAGGGACTTCGTGCGGAGATTGTGAGTTCTGACGGCACATTAATCCAAAAGCCCTTGCCAGGTGCTGGCGCGCGCAATGCCGCTTGTTCAGCGGCTGACAATCGGCCGGCGGACCGGACGGAAAACGCTCGCTCGCTCGGTACAATCATCACCTTCGGCAAGATGCGTATCCTCGATCTGGGAGATCTCACGCGGGACAAGGAAGGAGAACTCGTTTGCCCCATCAACAAGCTAGGACCTACCGACATTTTCATCGTCTCGCATCACGGCTGGTTGCAGAGCAACAGCCCCGCTCTTCTTACTGCCATTTCGCCGCGCATCGCGATCATGGACAATGGTGCCGGCAAGGGTGGTTCACCGTCGTCGTGGGACACGATCAAAAACTCCCCCAAACTCGAGGACCTTTGGCAGCTTCATTTTTCAAACGAAGGCGGTGCGGCGCACAATTCTGCCGGCCCCTTTATCGCCAACCTAGCGGGACCGGATGTGGGCGACTATCTGCAAGTATCGGTTTGGGCGGACGGCAAATTTGGGGTCTACAATTCGCGAACACAGGCTATCAAGCACTACAGGCCCACGCACTAAGCGCGAGAGTTACGACAGCTCATCGGCAGGCTTGAGGAAGCTGACAACGGAGGCTTGTGAATATTTTGGTGAGGACTCATCACGCAAACGCGTTAGCTGTAATTCGTCGATCCACCGTATTCGCATCGCTTTGATCAGCGCTTGGACACCTAGCTAAAGGCCGTTGCGAAACCCAGGGCTCAACCCCTTGATTGACGCGGGTGGCAGACGCAGGCTCGTGGCAGATCTGTCGATTCGCTCATCCTCCCCCTTCGCAATTTCCATAAGAAACTTTCTAGCTCCCTCTCTTTTTTGCTTGACAAATTTGATCTTACTCGAGTACGCATAGGATCGCTCCCTCCTCTCCCCAAGACTGGCTCTTCTACTCCCCTCTGGCCCAGCAAGCCGCCCTGCTCAAAGACGATTTGCTCGATCCCGTCGATCAACTCTTGGACGATCCCGCCTTAGT
>Ga0070699_100004052_pt1 | contig 12952 bp, 1 predicted proteins | sample KBSK1503metaG_FD_65473 | JGI IMG/M metagenome (GOLD analysis project Ga0070699, IMG submission 65473) | Corn, switchgrass and miscanthus rhizosphere microbial communities from Kellogg Biological Station, Michigan, USA - KBS K1-50-3 metaG | ecosystem: Host-associated > Plants > Roots >...
GGCGGGCTCCGGGAGAGGCGAGGGCTCGCGTCGCAAAAAGCTGCCGTAAAGCACGGACAATTCACGAATGATGAGGCCCATGGACCAGCCGTCAGCCACGATGTGATGCACCGTCAACATCAGCACGTGCTCGTTGTCCGCTGTTTTCAGCAAACCCGCGCGAATCAACGGCCCGGTTTCCAGCTTGAAAACGCGCCTCGCTTCTTCATGGACCAACCGCTGCACTGCTGCTTCACGTGCTTGATCGGGCAGTTGAGTCAGATCGAGCGGATCGAGCGACAAGCGATAAGGAGCGTTGATGAACTGTAATGGCTCACCATCGCGGGTCGGGAAAACTGTGCGCAGCGCTTCGTGCCGGCGCACTATTTCCGTGAGAGTTTGCTCGAGCGCGCCGATATCAAGCGATCCTTTCAGGCGCAGCGCGGCCGGCACATTGTAAAAAGGACTGTCCGGAACAAGCTGTTCCAGGAACCAGAGACGCTGCTGCGCAAAAGACAGCGGCAAAGCTTCGGCTTTCGACACCGGCACGATCGCCGGAGGCGCCTGGGCAGTTTGCTCCAGCCTGGTCTTCACGATTTGCCCGGCCAGCTCGGCGATCGTTTGACTCTCAAAGATCACACGCAGCGGCAAATCCAGTTGGAAAGCTTTTCGTGTACGGCTGATGATCTGCATCGCCAACAACGAGTGGCCACCTAATTCAAAGAAGTTTTCATATACGCTGATCCGGTCGCGATGCAGTACTTCGCACCAGATGCCGGCCAACGTTTCTTCTTCAGGCGTGCGCGGCGCCACATACTCGGCGGCGCGCGCGAGACTGCTTTGCTCGGGAGCGGGTAACGCCTGGCGGTCGACTTTGCCGTTTTGCAGAAGCGGCAATTCAGGCAGGACTACAAAGATCGACGGAACCATGTATTCCGGCAATCGTTCCTGCATAAAAACACGCAAAGTGGCGACCGACAGTCGCCGCGAATTCAGCCGGCGATTATTTGAAATGGTCTGCTTTGCAGTTGCCGCTGCTTGCGATCGCCGTCTCGCAAACAATTTGTAGAAGCCGGTGTGCTTCAGCAACTCGGTCTGTTCGATTTCGAATTCATACCCGTGAGTTTTCAACAACTGCACCACTCGCTCGAGCCGGCCTTCGCTTGCCTCAACCTCGAGCACAATCTGCCTGATCTTCGGCCAGTCTGCTTCGTCGATCCCTTCGAGAACATCAACTTCGCTTCGTTCCACGTCGATCTTCAACAGATCGATGCGTTCGATGTTCTGCTCTGCAATGACCTGCGAAAGCGTCTTCAACGTGCACTCGTAGGTCTGCGTTTCAAATCTTCCGGACAGCAGTTCATCAGTCTCTTGCCGGGATAGCGGATCGTAATTGGACAGGAAGGTGCTCGTGGCTTTCTGATCGGCAACCACATCCGCGTACCTGCCGGACATCGTCGAGACCTGAGGGTAGTAAGTGAACTCCGCACTTGCAGCTTCGTTTGACAGTCCGATCGGAAATACTTTTGCGTTCAGCGCATAAAGCTCGGCATTGAGTTGGAGCTTTTCGAAAATAGGAGGAATCGGCTCGAATGCATAAATCCGAGCATTCGCGCATTGCTGGGAAACGAAGAGGGTGAATAAACCGATGTTGGCTCCGACATCGAAGACGCAGTCGCCGTCGTTAAGCGAGAGCCCATGCCTTAGATAACACTGCTTCTCGAAAATCTCGGTGTAGTACAGGTCCGTCTCGTTCCTGTTCAACTGCGCAATCTCGATAGCGTTTGGCAGTTGATAAAGATCGTCGTCCTGCAACTGGCTGAGGAGCTTTGATTGTGAGGCCACCACATAGGCTACCAGTCGCTGATCGGTCGGCTCATCTTCTCTAATCAGAACCACGCCGTCGCGGACCAGCGGATGCGCAGTCAGCACTGATTCGATCTCTCCCAGGCCGATGCGAAAGCCGCGCAACTTGACCTGGTGATCGGCGCGACCCAGAAATTCAAGCACGCCGTCAGGCCGGTAGCGCACAATGTCTCTGGTATCGAAGAGTCGCTCGCCGTCTGCTTCGCCAAAACAATTCGGCACAAATCGCTCCGCGGTTAGTCGAGGCTCGTGCAAATAACCGCGGGCCAAAGCCGGACCCGCAATAAATAAACGCCCCCTGACCCAGGCGGGAACCGGCTGCAGCTCGCGATCGACAACATAGAACTTCGTGTTTGCAATTGGTTTGCCGATGGGCACCGTACGCTCAACACTGCCCGGCTGGCAGATCCACGCACTCGTCTGAATAGTCGTTTCGGTTGGACCATAAAGATTTCCCAGTTCCGCATCCAATTGCGCAAAGAAACTCTCTTTAAGTTCAAACGAAAGCGGCTCACCGCCACAGAAGACGCGGCGCAGCGTCCGGCAACTCGATAAATCTTCTTCAAGCAGGGCTCGCAACAACGAGGGGACGAGCTGCAGAATCGTGATTCGTTGTTCCCGGATAATCGAGATGAGCGCGCGCGGATCCTGATGAACCTGCGGTGGCGCAACCACCAGTGCCGCGCCCGCCAGCAGCGGCGCATAAAACTCCCACACGGACGCGTCGAAGGTGAACGGCGTCTTTTGCAAAACTCGATCGCGCGGGTGTAACGGGAAATCGCGCTGCATCCAATGCATGTGATTGCTCAGCGCCCGGTGGATGATCACCACGCCCTTTGGTCTGCCGGTGGATCCCGAGGTGTAGAGAACGTAACCAGGATTCTCAGGCAGGGTGGCGTGGCTGAGACGCTCACGACTTTGTCGTTCAATCGCCTGTGAATCTGCGTTAAGGTCGACGTGACGGATCTCGCTATCCGGCAGCACGAGAGTTCCTTTGGTCAGTATCAGGGAAACGCGTGCATCCGCCACGATGTAGGCGAGGCGCTGTTGCGGATACTGGGGATCGAGCGGCAAGTATGCAGCGCCCGCCTTGAGCGTCCCCAGCATCGCGATGACCATCTCGCTGCATCGTTCCAGATATAAAGCGACGATGTGTTCGGGACCGATGCCGGCAGCTCGTAAGTGGCGAGCCAGCTGATTGGCTCTCGCATCAAGCTCGGCGTAGGTCAGTGTTTCAGCTTCGTAAACCAACGCCGGGTTATCCGGTGTTCGATCAACCTGATCTTCAAACAGTTGCTGGATACAGACGTCCGCCGGATAGTCTGCGCCTGTCTGGTTGAATTCAACCAGCAACCGGCGCCGTTCATTTTCGGATAGCAGGTTGAGGCGAGAGATGGGAGTCTCGCAATCGTCCGTCGCGCTCTTCACCAGCGTTTCAAACTGATCCGCCAAACGGCCGACGTCTGCAATCGTGTAGAGATCTTTTGAATAATGAAGCTCGACGGAAAAGAGTTCGCCTGACTGCACGAGATTCAACTTGAGGCCAAACTGCTCCGTCCAACTGTATTGGCGATCGATAGTGTAAGTAACGCCGGCGCCGCTGAAAGGGGCGGGACGTTCGACGAACTCATAGCCAACAGCAAAACCGGCTTGCTGATGGTTGCCGTTGGCAGCGGCATCGTACTCTTCGCGAAGGAAATAGTCCTGCCATTCACGCGCATCCTGCACCGATTGGCTCACCTGCCGGAGCACATCTCTAAACCTGGCGCTGGAGACTAAGCGGCAAGGCAGCGGCAGCCACTTGACGAAGAGACCCAGACTCGACTGTAGCTCTTCATAATAGTCGCGCGGATCGAAAGCCAGACCGACGATGAACTCAGGCTGGTCTGTCAGTCGCCACAAAAGCGTTTGCCAACAAGCCAGAAAAAAATCAGGCAGGGCAACACCTTCACGAACTGCGGCCAGCTTGACATCCTTCATCGACGCAGGCGTGAGTCGCTGCTCGAAAGCGCCAACTTTAGTACTTACAGCTTCGACCCCTTCAAGCCGGAACGGCAGGGTTATCTCAGGCCAGCCTGAGCGCGCTATTTGTTCCCAGAACTCCCTGCCCCGCTGCGCTTCCTCATCGACGAGCAAATCGTTTTGCCACTCGGCAAATTCAACGTATTGCAGCGACTCGGACGGTTGCGACTCGGAATAAATAGCGCTGATTTCTTTAACGGCGCGATTGAGAGTGCCGAGATCCGCGCAAAGTGCGCGCAGCGCAACAATTAAAAGAAATTCGTCTTTACTGAGCTGCAGCAAGGTCGCGCGCAACGGCGTTGCCGACGCCGCCTCGCCCAACGATTCGCGCTCCGCCCGCAGCAGCTCTTCGATTCGACTTGTGCGGCCGGCGTCATCCAGTGACGAAAGATCGTGAGACTGCCAATCAGGCGTGCAATTCTCGGCGATCACCTGCACCGGCAGCTCCATGGCGGGCAAGCGTTGAAAGGAAGTTCGCAACACGCCGTGCTGTTGGACCAGACGATCGACGGCCTGTCTCAAACGTGGAACATCGAGAGGGCCATTGAGGCGGACCGCGCAAACTGAGGCACTGACGTTACCGCGTTGCTGTGAGCGCCAGAGTTGCTTCTGTTGAGGGGAGATTCTGAACCCGGAGATAATTTCCTGCATTTGTAGTAACTCCGCCACGGACTACCCGAACCGGTGGCGTTACTGGTGTTCCGCTGCTTCCATTTTCTTTCTCAAGCTGAGTGGTCTCATATCGGTCCAAACTTCTTTGATATAGTCGAGACACTCGGCCTTCGTGCCTGTCTTTCCTGCATCGAGCCAACCGAGTGCGTTCTCTCGATCTGCGGGCCAGAGGGAGTATTGCTCTTCGTGGTTCATCACCACCTTGTAGATAGTGTTGTCTGCTTGTTCTTCGTGCATCTTTTTCCTCAGTTACGATTAGTTCGAAGTGAGCGGGCCCACTGGTTCAGTGTCGGCGGGATTCTGAATCTGATCGGCCATGATAAAAACCACTTGTCTCGGACCGCTAAAAGATTCTCGGCCATGAGCCACCAGCATGTTGTCGAGCATCAGAATGTCGCCCTTCAGCCATTGGAAGGAGACCGTCTCCTGGTGGTATGCATCGCGGATGTTTTCCAGTACCTCACTCTCTATCGGCGAGCCGTCGCCATAGAAAGTATTGAAAGGAAGTTCGTCTTCGCCCAGCACTTCCAGCGTCGAGCGACGCGTTGCTTCCTCGAGATTGGAAATATGAAAGAAGGCTGCGTGATTGAACCAAACCAGCGCACCCGACTTCCCGTGCCTGCGGACGGCCGGCCTGACTTGTGTGGTTCGTAAACGGTTTCCATCCTTCCACTGAACGTGAATTCCGTTTCGACGGCAATACTCCTCGACGGTCGCTCGGTCGGTAGTTTGGAAGACTTCCTGCCAGGGCAGCCCCAGGCCATCGCCGTAATTGCGAACGTACAAAATCTTCTTTTCGACGAACTTATTGACGATCTTCGGATCTATTCGGCGCAGGATATTACGCGTGTCCGCAATCGGCGTGCGGCCACCTTGCGGGGCGGGTTGGACGCAGTAGAACCAAAGTCTCATGGGCCATTGCAGCGTGTACGAGTGCTCGTTATGAAGCTGAATACATTCTTCGGCCGGATGCGTCGTCGAAGTGTAAACGTGAGCCCCGAGTTGTGTGCGCGGCGACGAGCGCTCGCTGTACGTCATCAGGTTCGACGAAAGAGCCGCGGCAAACAGTTCAAAATTGCCCAGCGAATCCAGCTCGAAATTGCGAAACAGGATGCTGCCGTGCTGCAAAATTTCCTGCTCTATAAAATCGACATTGGCCCTGGTCCAGGTGACCAGGTTAACCTCTTCAACTTTTGGTTGAATCACGAGCGGGAGGGTGGCACCGTCAAAGTATTCCGTATTGACCAGGCTCCGCGGAGACAACTCGACCGCTTTCAGTTTTACGTCTCTTAACTTCCGTAGCCTGGAGTCCTTGCGTGAAGTTTTCTCGCTCACTTGTTGTTGCTTCTCACTCTCACTGTAAATCTCGAGCTCGCTGATTCGTTGTTCCGGATGCGCGGCAATGCTGCCGAGCAGGTTTTCGTAGTGCTTGATCAGGCGTTGAATGGTGGAGGCGTCGTAGAGATCCGTGCTGTAGCGCATAATTCCCGCCAGCAACCCCTCGCCGCCATCGACGAGAGAGATGGAAAGATCAAACGGCGAAGTCTGGACCTCGGGATCCATCATCGTCAGCGACAGTCCCGAGAGCTCGACGGAGGACCGTGAGGCGGTCTGCAATGAAAACATCACCTCGAAAAGCGGGGTATCGTTGGAGCGCCGTTGTGGTCGAAGCACTTCAACCAGGCGTTCGAAAGGCAGATCCTGATGGCTGTAGGCGCTGAGACAAACGTCACGCACACGGCGTAACAGCTCCGTATACACAGGATTGCCTGAGAGGTCCACGCGAAGCGCGAGCGTGTTCACGAAGTAACCAATCAACGGCTCGACTTCGTGATGGTTGCGATTGGCAATCACCGATCCGGTGATGATGTCGTCCTGTCCCGTGTAACGATGCAACAGCACCTTCCAGGCGGCGAGCAACGACATGAAGAGCGTCACTCCTTCGCGCTGACTCAAAGCGCGGATCTGCTTCATCACCTCTGCGTCGAGCGCAATAGGCTCCATTGCTCCGCGATACGTTGGTATCTCCGGCCGCGGACGATCGGTGGGTAGATTCAGCAAGGGCAAGTCGCCGCCCAGACGTCGCCGCCAGTAGTCGAGCTGCGCCGTTTGCTCCGGCCCTTCAACCAGGGCGCGTTGCCAGTGCGCGAAGTCGGCATACTGGATCGGAAGCTCAGGTAAGTCGATAGTTCTCCGGTTCACATAAGCGTCGTAGAGCACGACCAATTCACTTACGAAGACTCCGATGGACCAGCCATCACTGACGATGTGATGCATGGTCAGCGACAGCACATGATCGTCTGGTCCAAGAGCGATCAACTCAGGCTTAAAGAGCGGCCCCGTAGTCAGATCGAACCGCTGATTTGCGCTTTCATTCAATCGTCGCTTCAGCACGCGATCTCGTTGCGCTTCGGGCAACTGGCTCAGGTCGTCGATGAACAACCTGGCCCGCTGCGGCGGTGAAACAACTTGTGCCGCCTGTCCGTCGATCTCGTGGAAGGTAGTGCGCAGTATTTCGTGGCGGCGAACGATCTCGCTGAACGTGTTTTCGAGTGCTTCAATGTCCAGCGAGCCACTGAGTCTGACTGCCGTCGCGAGATTGTATGGCGAGTTGTCGATTTGCAGCTGGTTGAGAAACCAGAATTTTTGCTGTCCAAACGAGAGTGGCAGCAACTCGTCTCGGGACACCGGTAGCAGTGGAATCTCACTGCTACTGGTTCGCCCCGCGTTATCCACTCGCTGCGCCAGGTCGGCGAGGGTAGGCGATTCAAAGAAATCGCGCAGCGGCAATTCGATCTGGAAAGTCTTGCGCAGACGACTGACGATCTGCATCGCCGTCAGGGAATGACCACCAAGTTGGAAAAAGTTGTCGTTGATTCCGACCCGCTTGACACCCAGCACTTGTGACCAGACGCTGGTGAGGATCTCTTCAGTCGGTGTTCGTGGCGGCACATAATTGCCGGCTGATTCACGGGCAGCGGCTGGAGCAGGCAGTGCTTCGCGATCGACTTTCCCGCTCGCGTTCAGCGGCAATCGCTCGAGATACTCAAAACTCGACGGCACCATGTACTCCGGCAACCGCTCGCGGAGATGTGCTCCCAGATCGTTAACACTCACGGCCGCTGCGTCGGCCACTAAATACGCCACCAGCCGCTTCCCTTCCACTCCATCCCCGCGGATTACTACGACCGTGTCCTGCACTGCTTTGTGCTCTCGCAGTGCCTGTTCGATCTCGCCCGGCTCAATGCGGTAGCCACGTAGCTTCACCTGCTCGTCTACTCTACCGATAAACTCCAGCTCGCCATCCGAGCGCCATTGCACCAGATCACCCGTGCGATACAGCCGCTCTCCAGCACTTCGTGAACAGGGATTCGGTACGAACTTCTCCGCCGTCTGTGCAGCATCGCCGATGTAGCCGCGCGCCACCCCCGCGCCGCCCAAACAAAGCTCGCCAACTACTCCGATCGGCAACAACTGCCCCCGCTCATCGAGGACGTAACATTCCGTGTTGTTGAGCGGACGTCCGATTGGAACTCCTCGCTCCCAACTCTCTCCAGCCGTCTGCCGCACGCGATGCGAGCAACCGAACGTCGTTACCTCCGTTGGACCATAGCCGTTGATGAACTCGGTCTCGGGTAGCCGCGCCACTCCTTCACGAACCTGCTTAACCGGCAACGCCTCGCCACCGATCAGCAACTGCTTCACACCCTGCAACGCTTCCACGCCACTTTCAGCTACTCCGCTATACAGGGCGCTGGTCAGCCACAGCGTCTCGATCCCTTCCTTTCGAATCAACTCGCGCAACTCGTCTCCGCTCGCTACTCGTCCGGGGAACAGCACGAGCCTGCCGCCACGCAACAGCGCGCCCCAGATCTCAAACGTAGCGACGTCAAACGTGTTGGCCGTCAGTTGCAGGATTACCGAGTCGTGGTCCAACTTCACGTAATTCGGGTCGTGCACCAGTCGCAGCACGTTTGCCTGCGTCACCTCAACGCCTTTCGGCCGGCCGGTCGAACCGGACGTGAACATCACATACGCCAGATTGTCGCCACCACTTCGTCTTCCCGGATCCTGCGTAGGCATTCCGTGGCCCTTCGTCGCTCGCAACTCCTCTGACCCAACTCGCACTGCTCGAACTCCGGGGCCGTAGTTTTCGACTCGATCACCCAGCACGAGCCTGGCATTCGCCTGCGCTACCATGTACTCACGCCGGCTCAGCGGAAAGTTCGGATCGAGCGGCAGGTAAGCTCCGCCGGCTTTCAGTATCCCCAGCAGGCTCACTATCAAATCCACCGAACGCTCCTGGCACACTCCCACCACCACTTCCGCCCCGACACCCTGCTGCTTTAAATCATGCGCCAACCAGTTTGCCCGCTCGTTCAACTCGCGATAGCTCAAACGCTCGGCTTCGTAAACCAACGCCGTTGCTTCGGGACGCTGCTGTACCTGTAATTCAAACTGTTCCGCGATACTGCTCTCACGTGGAAACTCCCGCGCAGTCTGGTTCCACTTTTGTATGTTGGCCCACTCTTCAGCGGAAATCAGCGCGGTGTTTCGATAGTCGCTCTCCGGTTCGTTCACCATCGCTTCCAACACCCGCTGGAAGCATCCGCCAAGCTGGCGTACCTGTTCCCTGGCGATCTGCCGGTGCTCGTATTGGAGCGTTATCTGAATCCGACCGGCTTTCGGATCCGCGCCGAAGTTCACGAGCAACGGAAAATTCGTTTTCGCAAAATGCTTCGCGCCTCTTACCTTCAATTCCGGCTGCTCAAAGAGTCCTTCAACCACGTGGAAGTGCGTGAAGTTGAAAGCCGTCTCAAACACGATCTGGCTTTGACTGACCTCCTGCATCTGCTTCAACGGATAGCGTTGGAACGGCAACACTCGCGCTTCCGTCTCAAAAACCTGGCGGATGAGATCGGTCCATGAGCCGCCCCGGAGACGCTGCCGGAAGGGGATGGTGTTCAGAAACAACCCGAGAGCGTCGTACGAGCCGGCACTGTCCAGCCGGTTGCTGGTGACGACTCCGGTCACGATGTCCGCCTGATTGCAGAGCACGCTCAAGACGCGCAGATGAGCGGCCAACAGCACACTCTTCACCGGCACACTCAGACGCTGGGACAGCTCTTTTAGCCTTGCGCTTAGCTCACTTGATAATAAGACGTCGTGATCTTCACTCTCGCCGGCGTCTTCGCTCGCGATCCATGACCAGCGCGGCAATGAAGTGACAGTCATGTCGTTGAGCTCATCCAACCAGAAGCGCCGGCACTCTTCCGATTCGATGATGGCCCGCTCGGCCGCGACATAGTCCCGGAAAATGTTTCGCGCGGCTCGACGATGCTTCGACTCACCTTTCAGTAGCGCGAGATACGTGGTGCACAACTCGTTTAAGAGCGTCGCCGCGCTCCAACCATCGAGAATCGAGTGGTGTTCGGTGATACTCAGGACGAAAGCGTTGTCGCTGCTGAGGTGGACGTGCGCACGCCAGAGAGGCGCATGACCCAAGTCGAAACTACGAGTCTTCTCACTCTCAAACCATGAGCTGATTCGACCCTGTTTCTCTGACAGAGACAAGTTTCGGATGTCGTCGATTGTTAACGGCACTTCGACGTGCTGGTGCACCAGTTGCACCGGTCCACTATTGCCATCCATGACAAACGACGTGCGCAGGACATGATGTTGCGCAGCCATGCTTTGCAGCGCTGCGCGCCAGCAGCCGGCGTCGAAGGGTGCCTCGAGCGATAAGCTCATGATGTTGTGATACAGAGCATCGCCGGGACTGTACTCGTTGTGAAAGAACATTCCCGCTTGCAGCATCGTCAGCGGATACGCATCCTCGACAGTTTCAGGCAGGTTGCGTTCTTCGGTCGGGAGCAGGGCAAATGGCTCTTGAGAAGTCTCGGGTGTTACATACGGTCCGGAGTCAAGCCGTTGGACCAATTCGTGAATCGTCGGATACTTGAACAACGCTTCCAGTGAAAAGCTGATGCCTGCATCCTGCGCCAGCGCCCGCACTCTCACACTGCGGATGGAATCGCCGCCGAGCGCAAAGAAGTTGTCGTGAATGCCGACCGGCTCTACGCCCAGACATTGCGACCAGATCTGCGCCAGCTCCTTCTCCTGCCACGTCCGTGGTGCTTTGTAACTTTCGGCCAATTGTGGCCGCCGCGCCTCCGGCGCCGGCAACGCACGCCGATCGATCTTTCCCTGCGCCGTCAACGGCAGTTGCTCCAGCACTACAAATGCCGCCGGCACCATGTACTCCGCCAGCTGCCCTTTCAGATACTGCCGCAACTCTTCGATCGTCAGCTTCTGCGTCTCACGGAGCACCAGGTAGGCAACCAGCCGCTGCTCTGCTTCACTCTCATCCGCACGCGCCACCACGACCGCTTCGCGGATCGCCGGATGCTGCCGCAGCACCGTCTCGATCTCGCCCAGTTCTATGCGAAAGCCTCTGATCTTTACCTGCTGGTCCAACCGGCCCAGATATTCAATGTCGCCGTTTTTTAGCCGCCGCGCTTGATCGCCGCTGCGATACAACCGCACGCCCGCACGCCGGCTGTACGGATGCGGCACAAACCGCAGGGCCGTTAATTCGGGCTGCTTCAAATAACCACGTGACAAGCCACTGCCGCCGACGTACAACTCTCCGGGCACGCCAACCGGCACTGGCTGCATTTCTTCATCCAGCACGTACAACTCCAGATCAGGCAAGGCACACCCTATCGGACTTCCGTCTGCCGTTACGTCAGCAACGCTCAGCTCTCGATAACTGACGTGCACGGTCGTCTCCGTGATGCCGTACATATTGACCAGTCGTGGTCCAGCATCCTCGTGAAACTCATACCACTCACGCAGACGACTCACCGCCAACGCTTCGCCGCCAAAGATCACCAACCGCAGCTTCAGCTTTTCAGCACCGGCCAACGCCACCGGTTGCAGTTGCCAGAACGCAGACGGCGTTTGATTCAGCACGGTTACTTGTTCCCGCCGCAACAATTCGTAGAACTGCTCCGGCGTCCGGCTCAACAGGTACGGCACCACCACCAGCTTCCCGCCATACAGCAGCGCCCCCCACAATTCCCACACCGAAAAATCAAATCCATAAGAGTGGAACAGCGTCCACACATCGGCTTCGCCGAACCCATACCAGCGTTCCGTACTCCGGAGCAGTCGCTGCACGTTCCCGTGTGTTACCAGTGTTCCCTTCGGCTTGCCGGTCGTTCCTGACGTGTAGATCACATACGCCGCATTCTCACTACTACTCGACGACGATGGATTCGCCACACTCTCTTCGTTAATGCGCTCCCAATCCGCATCGATCCGCACTACCGCGCCGGCCCAGTCACTTAACCGCTCCGCCACCGCCGTCTCACTTACCACCACCTGCACGCCCGCATCCGCCAGCATGTAATTCACTCGCTCCGCTGGATACTCCAGATCGATGGGCACGTACGCGCCGCCCGCCTTGATGATTCCCAGCAGGCTCACTACCATCCGCAACGACCGGTCCAGGTAAACGCCGACAAGTTGCTCCGGCCCGACGCCGCGGCTGAGCAAGTAATGGCCCAACTGGTTGGCCTGTTCATTCAACTCGCGGTAGCTTAGTTGCTCATCGCCACACACCACCGCTACTGCTTCGTCACGCCGCGCCGCCACTGTTTCGAACCAGCTCGCCAGACTCGTTCCCTCGAGTTCGTACGCTTCAGGCGTTTGATTCAACTCCTGAGCCACTTCAACCGCATCAACCAGCAACGACTCGCGGTAATCACGCTCCGGCTCATTCGCAATCGCGTGCAACGCTCGTTCATAACAACCGGCGAACTGTTTGATTTGAGCACTGCTGAACTCGCTGCTGTCGAACTGCAACGTCAGTTGCAGGTTTCCACCGCTGGGATCGAGCCCGAAGTTAACGAGGAGTGGGAAATTCGTTTTGGTGTTTGACTGCGTTTCGAGAATCTTGATTCCGGGCAACTGCAACGCGCCCCGGAAAACGTGGAAGTGAATGTAGTTGAAAGCGACTTCGAAGAGCGTCGCGCCCTGCCGGCTGCGTTGCAACTCGATCAGCGGATAACGCCGGTGCGGAATTATCTCGCGTTCTTTAGCAAACACTCGTTGGGCCAGATCGAGCCAACTGCCGCGTTCCATCTCCATGACAAACGGAAGCGTGTTGAGAAACAACCCAATCATTCGCTCGGCGCCGCTTTCTTCGAGACGACCGTGCCACACCACTCCGCTGGTGACATTCCGCTGGCCGCTCAGCACCGCCAGCACTCGCAGATGTGCAGCCAACAGAATGCTCTTTAATGGCAGGCCATGTTTTTGCGATAGCTTTTTGAGCTGATCTGTAACTGAACGACTGATCCAAAACTCCTGTTCGCCTTCAGCTTCGACCGAATCCTGATCCGAATGC
>Ga0070699_100004053_pt1 | contig 12950 bp, 16 predicted proteins | sample KBSK1503metaG_FD_65473 | JGI IMG/M metagenome (GOLD analysis project Ga0070699, IMG submission 65473) | Corn, switchgrass and miscanthus rhizosphere microbial communities from Kellogg Biological Station, Michigan, USA - KBS K1-50-3 metaG | ecosystem: Host-associated > Plants > Roots >...
GAGGACAATCTCGACATTATCTTCAACGGCGTCACGTCGGATGTTGTCCGCAGCAGTTTTGCGAATGGCGGGCAGGTCGACGCCGCGTATCACCTGACGGACCAACACACCCTCCGAGCGGGCGGGTACTTTCAGGGCAACGCCGCGTCAATCAAGAACCGGGCGAGCGTTTTCCCCGCCGACGACATGGGGATGCAAACGAGTACGGTTCCCTTCCGGGTCGTCGACAACACGCGGGTCACCGAGCTCGAGTATGGGACCTATGTGCAGCACGAGTGGAAGCCGATAACGAAGCTGACGCTCAACTACGGCCTCCGGCTCGAGCAGGTGAAATCGTTCACGACGACGGCGCAGCTAAGCCCCCGCGCGGCGGTCACCTACCAGCTGTTCCCGACTACGCTGCTCCACGCGGGCTATTCGCGGTACTTCACGCCGCCGCCCCCTGAGCTCATTTCGACGACGAGCATCGCAAAATTCGCGCACACGACGAACGCCGTCTCCTCCAACGTCAACACGACGATCAGCCCCGACCGATCGCACTACTTCGACGTCGGCGCGACGCAGGGAGTGTTGTCGCACCTGAACCTCGGCCTCGACGGGTACTACAAGACCTCGCGTCACATCCTCGATGAGGGCCAGTTCGGTCAGGCGCTCGTGATATCGCCCTTCAACTACAAGAAGGGCCAGGTCTTCGGCGTCGAAGGAACGGCCACGTGGACGCTCGAGCAGTTCGCCGGGTATCTCAACTTCGCCTATTCAAAGGCCCTGGGGAAGGAGGTCGCGGCCGCCCAGTTCAACTTCGCGCCGGACGAGCTGGCGTTCATCAGTCGGCACTTCATCCATCTCGACCACGATCAGACGTACACGGCAAGCGGAGGCGTCGCGTACACGTATCGGGGATATCAGCTGAGCGCGACGACCATAGCCGGCAGTGGGCTCCGTCGCGGATTCGTGAACAGCGAGCATCTTCCGTACTACATCCAAACTGACCTGGGGCTCGAAAAGGGGTTCTCTCTTCCGCAGCTCGGCGACGTGCGACTGCGCGCCGCCGTCGTGAACGTTGCCGACAACATTTACTTGATTCGCGACGGAACGGGGATCGGGGTGCAGTCCGCTCAGTTCGGTACGCGTCGTGGGTTCTTTTTCGGCGTCACCATTCCGCTCCCATTTGGGAAAGCACCGAAACCAGCCACGTCGTAACTTAAACGGCACGGGTAGCAGCGTGCGCGGGAACGACGGCAGATGAGCGTGCGGCCTTCACATTTCGGGGTCTTCGGGGGCAGCGAAGTAGGGGAGTCGCGACAGTGGGGTCCCTCTCTGCTCGTCTCCACCGCGGTCTACGTCGCGGTGGGAAGCCTCGTTGTACTTCTGGGCCCAAGTGCCGTGATCAGACTGACACGGAAGACAGTAGATGTGACCTTCGTCCAGAAAGTGGTCAAGCCGGAATCTCCAGCGCCCCCACCGGAGGTGGCGCCGCAGCCGCCGGCAGCAGCCGCACCCGTGCCTCGCCCCGAGCAGAAGGTTCGGCGGCTGGAGAAACCACCCGAACCAAAGAAGTTGGTGGCACCTCGACAGATGCCGAAGGAGCCGCCTCGGGAGGCGGATCCGAGCGAAGACAAGGGCGTGGCTGCCGTGGGCGAAGAGGGCAAGGGGGACCCGGCCGGACGAGAAGGCGGCGTCACCCAAGGCGGTGTGGTGGGCGGCATCGTAGGAGGAGCAATTCAACTTCCCGAGGATGCCGTCCCGCCGAAGCCGAGCAGCACGAACCGAATTCCAGCATACCCGCAACAGGCACGGGCGGATGGGAAGACCGGTGCCGTGGTGCTTGAGATCGTGGTGCTCGCCGATGGCACGGTGGCCAACGTCAAAGTGGTGCGCGGCGAGGAGCCGTTCGCCAGCGCCGCCGTCGAAGCCGTCAAGAGCTGGAAGTACGAGCCCGCTCGCTACAAGGGGCTCCCGATCAGCGTGTACCGGACCTTCCAGGTCACGTTCCGGCTGACAGGGTAACAAGGAGAGGAGACGCAGCGTGTTCAATTGGACCGAGATTTGGCAGCACATGGGGGCACCGGCGCTGGTGGTCGCGGGCGTGCTCCTCGTCATGGGCATCGCCTCATCGACGGTCTTCGTTGAACGGCTGCTGGCGTTCCGCCGCTCCAGGGCTGCCTCCGAGCGGTTCGCTCGCGCAGTCGGTGAGCATCTACCGCCCTCGGCCGTCGAGCGGGTGATCGCGGAAGCCGGCAAACACGCGTCAGCCCACCTCGCACGGCTGGTGGAGTCGGGACTCTCGACTTACCGCGAGGCGCTCACCACTCCTGATGAGGGCTCTGGCGTCACCCCGGCCGAGTGGACGCGACGGCATCTCGACCGCCGGGTCGATGAACTAATTGCCGATCTGAAGCGGGGGCTGCCGATCTTGGCATCCGTTGGCTCCGTCGCGCCCTTCGTCGGGCTCCTCGGGACCGTGCTGGGAATCATCTCGGCGTTTCAAGGAATCGCGGCGACAGGCTCGGGCGGTCTGTCCTCGGTCTCCGCCGGTATCGCGGAAGCCCTCATTGAAACCGCGCTCGGACTCGGCGTCGCCATCCCCGCGGTGCTTGCGTTCAACTATCTCTCGACGAGCATCGCGCGCGATGAGCTGACCCTCACAAACGCCGCCGGCGCGTTGGTGGACCGCATCGAGCGCTGGGGAGAGACAGGCTCCGGGGTCATACACCGATGAGCGTGTCCCGCCGTCTGCGCTCCTCCCGCGCCGGTGCCCGTCTGGTCCTGGGCGCCATCCTCGGAGAGCTGTTCGGTGCTGTGGTGGGGCTAGTCGTGGCGCCGAGCCGACATGTTGGCGTCACCGTTCAGATCACGGAACCTTGCTATGACAATGCCTCCAACACTTCTGACAGCGAGGAGTCCGATCCCCTTGTGGCCTGGCCGCTGCTCGGGGCGATAGCGGGCGTTGTCGTCGGTGTCGGCGCTGTCCGAGTGTACGAGGAGCTCCGGCAAGTTTGCAGCAGGGGAGTTAAGACGCGGCGCCAGTCTCTCCCTGCCGTCACCGGTCAATGAGCAGGCCCCGTCGCCGCCGCCTCGCCGACGTGCGGCCCGAAATGAACGTCACCCCTCTCGTCGACGTCGTGCTCGTCCTGCTCATCATTTTCATGGTTGTCGCCCCGCGGTTGGAGCAAGACATACAAGTGGACCTCCCCGCTGTCTTCAACCCCGACCCCGAGAGCGAAGGAACCGCGGACCCGCTGAAGGTGACCGTGACTCGTAGCGGTCAATACTACATCGACGGCAAGCGCTTTGACCTCGACGAGGCGATCGAGTTTCTGAGCAATGAACACGCGGCCGATCCTGTCCGTCGGTTGATCGTCAGGGGCGACGAAGGACTGGTATACGGGCAGATCAGAGAAATCTTCGCTCGTGCGCAGAAGGTGGGCTTCCCGGGCACCGCCCTCATGGTCGGGGAGCGGCACCGGCACAAAGAGCCGGTAGCTGGTGCGGTGGCCGGGGTGGAGGGCTAGCGCATGGCGATGAGCGTCGGCACGCGAGGAGACAACGCCGTCGTCCCTCAGATGAACGTGACGCCGTTGGTCGATGTGGTGCTCGTTCTGCTCATCATCTTCATGGTCATCACACCGCTGCTCGCCAAGACGTTCTGGATTCACACACCGAAACAGGAGAAGGAGGAAGTTGAGGCGCAGGCGTTGCTGGAAGACCCCACGCCGCCCCTCGTGTTGCGGGTCAATGCGGATCGATCCCTCCAGCTGAACGGAAGCATCGTCAGCTTCGACGAAATGCCAGAACGGCTGCGGCGCGTCTTTGCGGCGCGAACCGATCACATCTTGTTCTTCGATGCGGACGACCGGGCATCCTACGGATTCGTCGTCCAAGTCATGGACCAGGCTCGCGACGGTGGCGCCGTCACCATCGCGGCGTTGACCGAGCCGCTGACAGAGGCATCGTCACCGCCGAATTGAAGGGAGCAGGGGAATGGCACACCGCCGGCGACCGCTCGTCAATGCTCTCGCACTCAACACCGCCGCTCTCGTCGTCGAGATCGGCGCCGGCATGCCTGCGAAGAGCTTAAGCCTCGTCATGGACGGTGTTCACAACCTCTCCGACGAAGCCGCCCTTGCGGCGCTGGTCGTCGCCTACTCGCTGCGATCTGGACTGTCGGGCCGCTGGCTTCGCGCAGCGAATGTCTTGAACTCGCTCGGCCTCCTGGCGATCACGGTCGTCCTCGTGTGGCAGGCGCTTGAACGGTTTCGTCAGCCACAGGTCATCGTAGGCATGATTCCAATCGTGGCCGGTCTGACCGCTGCCGCGGCGAATTGGGGCGTCGCCAGAGTCCTGCGTGTGTCTAGCGCCGAGGACCCGGCTATCCGCCTTGCCTACGTTCACAACCTCGGAGACACGTTCGTCTCTCTCGGGCCTGTGCTCGCTGGGGCGGTGACGTTGATTACGGGAAGCTCGGTGGCGGACCCGATCGTCGCGGTGGTAATCGCCGGTGCGATCGTGGTCCCGAGTCTGCAGGCGGTCGCGGGTGCTCACAAGGAATTGGTCTGGCCCCAGAACGTCGCTTGCGGACACGACGCGGAGGGAGCGGAGCACGCGAGTGAAGCTTCCGCATGACTGAACCCGACCGACGGGGTGCAACACCAGGCCGGGGGACCGGGGAGACCCGATCTCCCGCCTCCCTAGTCGAGCGGGAACCGTTCCCGCTTTTTTGGGGCGGAACTGGGTTTTTCAGGGCCGTTCTGGGATTGCCCTTCGGGAGGTGGAAGGGAAGAAGATTGGCTGATTCCCCCGGATTTTCCGGCCGTTAGGCGCGCCTGGCGTTTTGATGCCTTCAGAGTTCGAATCTCCCCCCCTCCGCTCGCTATTTCGCCAACCATTTCCACCACTTGGCGCTTCGGCCTCGGGAGGGTTCCCGCCAGGTTCCCGGTCAGCTTGGCGAGCTGGGCTGGCGTGTCGTTACGCAGATAGCGGCCGTAGTGCCGCTCGATCATCTCGCCCGATATCCCGCAGTAGTCGGCGAGCCACGTCGTCGAGGTAGCCTCCACCACCCGCTCACGGGGTGGATCGACGAAACCCTCCGACCGGGATAGCAACGAGTTACCGGCATGACATCGGTCGGCCCGCCGCACTCCACCCGGCTCTACTACCGTCCGACCCCGCTGCTGCGCGAGGTCGTGGCGGCCTGCTGGGCGCTCGCGCGGCCGTTCCGCCCCACACCCTGGGCGGTCAATCGGCATCTCCAGCTCGCGCTGCTCGCGTTCGCCGATGGGCACGATCTGCCGTTGCTCTACGATCGCTGCAACGTGCTGCGCCTCGGCGACGGCGGGTGTGTGTCGCTGGAATGGTCCGGGCTCGACGCAGACCCGGCGACGCCAACCGTTGTTGTGCTGCCGACCGTGTGCGGCGACGGTCAGTCGATGCGCCGTCTGGTGCGCGACCTCCGCGCCCACCTCGGCTGGCGCATCGTCGTCTGCAACCGCCGCGGGCACGGCACGCTGCCGCTCACTACGCCGCGCTTCAGCGTGCTCGGATCGGTCGCCGACCTGCGCGTGCAGCTCGCGGAGATACGCCGCCAGGTGCCGGGATCGCCACTCTACGGCGTCGGGGTGTCGGCCGGCTCCGGTCTCCTGGTGCGCGCGCTCGGGGAGGACGGCGACGCCACACCGCTCACGGCGGCCATCGCCTCCTGCCCGGGCTACGACACGACGCGCGCATTCGGCCGCGTACACCGGCCGTACGATCGCTATCTGACGCGGCTGCTCAAGGCGCACTTCCTCGAGCGGCACGCCGATGTCCTGCGCGGTCATGCCGGCTACGCAGAGGGGCTTGCCAGTCGCACGGTGGAGGAGTTCCAGGACCGCTGTCACCCGCTCGCCGGCTTCGCCTCGGTGGCCGACTACCACGCCGCCACGAATCCGATGGCCGTCGCCGAGCGGATTCGCGTTCCGCTCCTCGTCCTCAACGCTGCCGACGACCCGGTCTGCGTGGTCGAGAACGTCCTCGAGCACCTCGGGCTGGTCGACGTCCTGGCCGAGAGCCTGATCGCGCTCACCTCGCGCGGCAGCCACTGCGCCTTCTTCGAAGGAACGAGGCGGCCGGAGTCGTGGGCGCATCGAGTGATCGCGCAGTACCTCCGCGCCGTCGACGACGCGCTGCGGCCGCGCCCGCGCGCCAGCGGCCGTCCGGAAGAGCGAGCGGCCGCCGGCACGTACCCCTCGACCTGAAGACTCGCGAACCTCTGGCGCGCGGTCGCCGGCATTCCCCCGGGACGCACGTCGGCCCTGCGACTAGCGAGGTGGGAATCCGCTTCTCGGGTCAACATCGGACCGCGACGGGCGGGCGCAACCCGGCGATCCGAAACAACGGACAGCAGAACGTCGCAGTAGCGAGCTGCTCCACAGTGCAACCGAGGTGGCACGGTCTGGATGACGACCAGTTTCTGTATCCCGCCGAGCTTCAACGCGCTCGCGCTCCGCGACGGTGTGCTTGCCGAAGCCGTGGATGCCCAATCGGTTGGAGACTATCTCAGCGATTTGCGCGACGAGTTCGGAGAAATAGTCAGGGGGCATCCGTTGGCGGGGCTCAAGGGAATCGAGAAGGTGCTCTACCTGCTGGAGTTGCGCTTCTTCGTTCAGCATCCGCAGCTATTGAGCGGCGTCCAGTCGCTGCCTCGCGCCTAGCGATGGGCGTCGCGCGACGTCGGTTCGGCGCGGACGGACTCGCCGGGCACGTGCATAGAAGGCGTCGCGCATGCGTTGCGCCAAGCCAGGACCGGACCCAGTCCCGGGGGCGTGCCCGCCGGCATCACGTGTCCTCGAAGTCGAAGATGAGTTGGGCCGCGACCATCTCATCCGGGACATCGGACGAGAACACGACGTAGTGCTCCTCGAGGGACCAGCCTCACCCCCATCCTCGACTGACGCGCATCAAGTCGTTTTTCGCGGTAGGGCGAGCCTCTGCGCGAACGAGGATGAGGCTCGCCGCACGAGGAGAGCGGCAGGAAGTCGAGGCATGAGAGCCTCCTATGGCATCACTTCTGCGCTCGCAATCCGGTCGGTATCCGAACGGCCAGCGGCCGACCTCGGCCGGGATGGCACCGAGCAGGCCGAACATGAGCCCGCCGACCGTACGTTCAGCAATGCAACGTGAAAGCCCATGTCGAGCTCTGCCAGAGGACAGACCTCACGGTTCGGAGAGCGGGCCGCCGAAGACCTCCGCCGCGTCGCCGCGCCGATCGGGGACTACGACGATTGGAGTCGGGAGATGCTGGCATTGGCCGATGAGAAGGTCGCGGCCGGAGCAGCCCTCGACGCGGCCTACTACGTCCGCGCCCGCGCCCGGCCTACGACAGGTTCCTCGAACTCATCCATCGTCACTACGGCGACTTGGCCGCGCACCGCCATCAGGTGCCGTATGAGAGGCGGGCGACTGACCTATGACATCGTCCGAGACCAAGGCCTGCGCGCTCTGCGGAAGAGACGATCGGGAAGCGCCGCTTCTGCCACGACTGCTACCTGAATCGGTTGGGGGAGGTGAAGGCGCTTGCCGAGAAGGGACCTTCGGGGACAAAGTGACCCGCCGTCGGGCCGACGGCGCTATCGCGCATCCGATCGGGCTCGGTCCCCGGCAGACGAAGGGGAAAGGTCGTGAGCACGCGGCCAGGAGACGATCCGGCGAGTGCCAGGCAATGCGATGGGATGACAGATCCCGGATCGAGCGAGCCCGGAGCCAGGGCAATAGACGAGCAAGCGAGCCTCGGCCGTCCCGAACCACGGAAACCCGCTGGCGTGCGACGGAAGCGGTCACGACGACTACGCCGGCAGCCTCTCGGTACGCTAGGGGGGAGGCGCGTGCGCCGGAGAGCGCGCTGACCGTCTCGACCGCCTCAGCCGCCCTGGAAATCCCGAGATGACTTGGCTCCCGGCCGTGATTCTCGTTCTTGTCCTCTTCGCCTCGGTGCTGACCATCGCCGAGACGGCGATGAGCCGGATGTCGCGGGTCCGGGCGATCGCGTTGCGCGAGGAGGGACGTCGGAACGCGGCCCTGCTCGAGCAGATACAGAGCGACCCCCCGCGCTACCTGAACCCGATCTACCTCTCCGTCATGTTCGCCCAGAACGGCTCCGCCATCCTGATCGCGATGCTGAGCGCGGAGTACTTCGGCGACCTCGGGATCACGCTCGTCTCTGTCGGGTTCACCCTCACCTACTTCGTCCTCGTCGAGGCGATGTCCAAGACGTTCGGCATCCTGCACAGCGACCGGGCGGCGCTCGCCCTCGCCCCAGTCGTATGGCTCCTCGGGCGGGCGCTCGCCCAGCCGACACGCCTGCTGATTGCCGTGGCGAACGTCCTGCTCCCGGGCAAGGGCTTGAAGCAGGGCCCGTTCGTCTCTGAGCAGGACATCCGGTCGATGGCCGAGGTCGGGCACGAGGAGGGCAGCATCGAGGAGACCGAGAGGAAGATGATTCACTCGATCTTCGAGTTCGGCGATACAGTCGTCGGCCAGATCATGGTCCCGCGCCCGGACATCGTCGCTGTCGAGGTGACGAACACTCTCCACGCTGCGCTCGACACGATCCTGGAACACGACTTCTCGCGCGTCCCGGTCTACCGCTCGGAGCTCGATCGGGTCGAAGGCGTTCTGTACGCGAAGGACGCATTGAAGGCCCTCCATCGGGGGCTATCAGACGTCGCCCTTCCAGAGCTGATACGCCCCGCGCACTTCGTCCCCGAATCGAAGAAGGCGAGCGATCTCCTCCGCGAGATGCAGCGCGAGAAGTTCCACATGGCCATCGTGATCGACGAGTACGGATCCGCGTCCGGCCTCGTGACGCTGGAGGACCTGCTCGAAGAGCTGGTGGGCGAAATCGCAGACGACCACGACGTAGAGGAGCGTGACGTGGAGCCGCTCGGCGACGGACGCTACCGGGTGGACGCGAGCGTTCCCATCCACGAGCTGAACGAGTTGCTCGGCACCGATTTCTCCCGCGATCGCTGGAACACCGTGGGCGGGCCCATGTTCGGTGTGCTCGGGACCATCCCGACCGAGGGCCAAGCGGTCACCATGCAGGGATTCTGCTTCACCGCCGAGAAGGTTCAGGGTCGCCGCGTCACGACGGTACTCGTGACGCGCGAGGTCCCCCAGGGCGCCTGAACTTCCATCCCCTGCGGGTTCGGCTTGTGGTGAACCGGCGCGCGCCCATTTGCCAGCTCGGTTGCCGGCGTCGGAGGAGGCCCGATGGCCGAGGCGCTTCGCCTCTTCTTCCTCGCCTTCTACGCGATCGCCGTCGTGGTGCTGGTGCTGCGTGTGCTGCCGCTCGCGTTCCGCTCCGCGCCCGCCGCGCAGCGTGCCGAGGGGACGAACCTCTACCTGCCCTTCGTCCTTCTACTTCTTGCGCGGCTTCTGCTTGCTCGGCTTTTGCACGGCCGTGGCGGCGCGACGAACCTCAACGGCCAGCAGCGCGAGCGCGTAGGCGATGGTCTCCATGCCGCGCAGCACAAAATCAGTCGGCATGGGCTCCTTCCCGAGCCGCTTCACGAACTCGTCTAGTTCCGCCATCGACGGAGGTCCGTAGCACAGCTCACCCGTGCCCACCATCTCCCGGAACCGCCTGCGGCCAGTCAAAGCCGAGGCCCAGTGGTCCCGCGCCGGATCGAAGAGGTCAGACGCGGAATCCACCTTGGAACCTGTCGGCAGTAGGCCACGTAGTCTGCGCCGAACGTCTCGCGCAGCGTCGGCTCCTCGTCGCTCGCACCCCACTCCCGGGCGTGGTCGTGGACTCCGCTGCTCCGGCACACGTGTGATATACTCAATGGCCAAACTTACCGGAAATGGGGAACATGAACATGACGCATACCGAGAAACACCGAGTGTGTCAGATCTGTGGTAACGAACGAGTCGCTGACCTGCACCCCGGAATACTCGTGCGCCCACCGGTCGCCGAGCTGATTCAAAGACAGATCGGCAGGTGGTCTGAGCAAAGTTGGATCTGCACAGACGACCTTCAGAGATTTCGTCACGAGTACGTGCGGTCGCTGCTTGAGGCGGAGAAGGGAGAGATAACCGCGCTCGATCAAGAAGTCCTTCGCGCATGTCCGCCGGAGGACTGCGGCGGCCGGCGCGGCTACGAGGCGTTCCTCACGGCGATTCAAGACCCCAGCCACGCGGAGTACGAGGAGATGCTGGCCTGGGCGGGCGGCCGCTATGACCCCGAGGCATTCGACGTCCATGCGGTCAACCGGTCACTCAAGGCGATGCACTGACGGAGGGAGCCGTTCCGTGAGCCCTTTCCAGTCACCGAACGCGGTATGGTGACGGTAGCCGTCGGGAAAGCATGCAGAGCCGACGGCCGACCTGACGCAGCTTCTGAAGGCTTCGGGAGACAGAGCCGATCAGTCACGCGGGCACGATGGTCCTACCCGCCGTCACGCTCCTCGCGCTCGACATCGTCGTCAATCCAGACCATGCCTGGCTTCCACCCTGGCACCCTTCGCGGTGGACCGGCCTTGTAGCGAGGACAGCCGCGTGGCGGCGGTGGCGCCGACGTAGAGGACCGGGGCGGCCACCGGGGTCGAAGACTCGAAGGCCGCGCGGGTGCGGTCGCCCGCGATGGGCGGTTCAGCCGGCGCCCACGCCGACCGCGCGGAGCGGAGCTATGCTGCACGTGCTGACGGTCTAAGCCCACGGCTGCCCGCCCCGAGCCCGGCGGGAAGCCGCCAGAGAGGTCGAGGACATGCGCCCCCATTGCTCCATCACTCCCGGCTGGGGTTAGACTGCGACGGCCGCGCGGTCGGGGGGAAATAGGTCGGCAGTCGAATGGGTGTTAGGTGAAGCGAGTAGACAAAGGAGACTTCGATGAGAACCAAAGTGGGTCTGTGGATTGACCATAGGAAGGCTATTGTCGTGACTGTTACGGACAAAGGGGAAGAGATGGGACTAATAATATCGACGGTTCAGAAACAGCTCCGCCGTTCTGGTGATTCACCCCTTAAGGGTCCCTATGAACAACAGCGAGTCCCGGCAGATGATAGCCGACAGCGAACCTTGACGGGACATCTCAACATTTACTATGACGCGGTAATTGCGTGCATTGGCGATGCGGAATCCATTCTGATATTTGGTCCCGGCGAGGCAAAGGGCGAACTGAAGAAACGTCTTACACGAAACAAGCTAGGCGGACGCATCGCAGGTGTTGAAACAGTTGACAAGATGACGGATCGCCAGATTGCGGCGAAAGTTCGACAGCACTTTGCAGAATAGCGTTCGGCAATAGGATCGAGACGGGACCAAGAGGTTTTATGGGAGAGAGCCGTCCCGATTGACCGGCGGCAGAGTTCCTCCTCACGGCCGCCCACGGGCGTATGCGGGCGGCCGAATGCGCCTCGAGCCTCAGTCGACCGCGCAGGCCCGAGGACTGGCTTCTGCAACCCCCTCGGTCGCGGGAAGGATTGCTTTGACACTGTGCGGTGCTCGGTGCTAAAGGCGGGCGGGTTTCGGGTCGGTCGTACTCACCGCGGCCACCCGGCCTCGGGTCGGCGGCGTCTTCGAAGTCTTCGCTATGGCGCTGTCCGGGGATGGTGAGCGGAGCGAGTGGGTGCGCGGCTTCGGCGTGGAGAACGTGGTATCCGCCGGCGGTCGTGCGCCCAGGGAGGCAGAGATGTTCGAGCGCGACAAGCCAAGGGTGGAACCCGAACAGGCCGGCAGCCCCAACGCGTTTCTGGGCCAAGGGAGCCGGGTCACGGGCAAGCTCGTGTTCGAAGGCCCCGTGCGCATCGAAGGCTATATCGAAGGCGAGATCACCGCGCAGGACCCGCTCACTATCGGCGAGAGCGCGGTCGTGAACGCGCAGGTGACCGGCACGTCGATCATCATCCACGGTCGGGTGACGGGTGCCGTCACGGCCCGCAAGCGGCTCGAGATTCGCGGCCCCGCCAAAGTCTTCGGCGGCATCTCCACGCCGAGCCTCGTGATCCACGAGGGCGGGGTCTTCGAAGGCCAGTGCGCCATGGGCGGCGTAGAGGGCCAGCGTGTCGAGAAGGACAAGGACTGGAAGGTCGCGCTCGTTCCTAAGGAGGAGCGCCCCGGGCAGGTCCCGGTGATCAAGAATCACGTCGAGCTTGGCAAGTAGTCCCCGCGATCGATCAACAGTACCGATCCCGGTGGACGACCAGGGCCACGCCGACGCCTGCGAGGGCGACGACCGTTCTTCGCTCGCTTCCTCGTAGCGAAGAACAAGGCAGCGTAGACGTATGGCAAAGGCCGAAGAAGAACCCTGGACGCAGTTGGCGACCCGCATCCCGAAGGAGCTTCACTATCGCCTGAAGCTGCACTGCGTGATGCACGAGATCGCCGTGCAGGACTTCGTGACCCAGGCGATTGAGGAGAAGCTCGGGCAGAAGACCCGGCCGAAGAAGGGGACGCGGTAGGAGGCCGCTGGCCGCTCAACCAGCCGCCCCGTACCCGAACACCGCTTTCAACTCATGGAACTTCGCGAGCCCCGCCTCGGCTGGCTAGTCACGCGGCGGTGTCGTCAAGCGCCACATCACGCTCCCTCGCAAGCCGCTCGATAGCCTTCCAGGCGAACTTGCTCGGACGCACGTGGCCGTTCTCCCACCGGCTGACGGTCGAGAAGGTCACGCTCAGGGCCTGCGCCAGCCCTTCCTGGGTGAGCCCGACGGGGCGGCGCCAACCCCGGATGAGGTGGCTGGCGTGCGGCTCGCTCGGCAAGGAAAGTGCGACGCCTCCATGGTGCTCAGATGAGGCGCTGCCTCATGCCTACTTCTCCACCGGGAGCACTCGCCATGGCGGCGGAGGATGCGCTCGCGAGGGAGCCTGCGTCAAGGAGAAAGCGAAGCGGAGGCGCCGCCGGTTCGGGCAGGGTCCCGGCAGAATTGCGTGAAACGCTCAGGGCGCGTTGGAGCCTTCTCTCCCGTCATCCACCC
>Ga0070699_100004055_pt1 | contig 12948 bp, 13 predicted proteins | sample KBSK1503metaG_FD_65473 | JGI IMG/M metagenome (GOLD analysis project Ga0070699, IMG submission 65473) | Corn, switchgrass and miscanthus rhizosphere microbial communities from Kellogg Biological Station, Michigan, USA - KBS K1-50-3 metaG | ecosystem: Host-associated > Plants > Roots >...
CCGGCCGAGTAGTAGATCGACCACACCGAGCTCGGGATCGCATCGTCGAGGTTCGCGTCAGCAAACACGAGATTCGGGCTCTTGCCGCCGAGCTCGAGGGTGATCCGCTTGATCGGCTCCGATGCGAGCCGCATGATCTCGCCGCCCGTCGCCGTCGAGCCGGTGAAGGCAATCTTGTCGATGCCGGGATGGCGGACGAGATATGCGCCGGTCGTCTTCCCCGGGCCCGGAACGATGTTGATCGAACCCGGCGGGAAGCCGACCTCCGCCGCGAGCTCGCCCAGCCTGAGCGCTGTCAGCGGCGTCGCCTCATCGGGCTTCAAGACGACAGAGCACCCGGCGGCCAGCGCCGGCGCGAGCTTCCAGGTCGCCATCATCAGTGGGTAGTTCCACGGGACGATCTGACCGGCAACGCCGACCGGTTCCTTCAGGGAATAGAACAGGAGCGAGCCGCCGATCGGATTCGAGCGGCCGGCGATCGATGCGATCGCGGACGCGTAGAAGCGGAAGTTCTCGACCGCCTGGCTCACCTCCGCCTTGACCGACGAGATCGCCTTGCCGACGTTGCGCACCTCGAGCTCGGCAAGCTCCTTGCGGTTCGCGACGATCGCGTCGGCGAGCGCGTGCAGCAGGCGAGAGCGCTCGGTCGGCGGCGTCTTGCCCCACGGACCGTCGAGCGCTGCACGTGCTGCTTCGGCCGCTCGATCGACGTCCGCCTCGCCGGCCAGCGCCGCGCGTCCCAGCGGCTCCCCCGTCGCTGGCTCCGTCAGGTCACGGACGTCTCCAGACGCCGGCTCGACGAGCTCGCCGTTGATGAAGAGCCCGTACTCCCGCTCGGTCGCGACCGCCATCGCTGGCGAGGATACTGACTAGGGCAGTTTCGGCGTCAGCGGGGGAAGCGGCAGCAACGGAACCTGGACGTCCGGCAACGTGACCGCCGGCAGAGAAACCCCGGTGTCGACGCTAGGGACGGAGATCGAGGGTGTGCTCAACAGATCCGGCACTGACACCTGCAGCGAGGGCGGGAGCACAGGCGATGTCTTCGCGCCCGTGCTCGTTGCAGGCGGAACGGGCGGTGACTGGTCGCTGCGAATCGAGGTCGAGCCGGTGTGGGTCGCCGGCGCCGACGTCGTCGGAGCCACGGTCGAGCTCGTAGGCGTCGAGGACCGGACCGAGCGGATGTGCACCGTCTCCTGCGGGAGCTTGACTGCCGGCGCGAGCTTCGTCGCCGTCGCGGGGGTCGGCACAGTCTGTGCCGGCGTCGTGTGCTCCTGGAGTGCGGGCGCGATGGCGAGCGTGGCAGTCGCCGCAACCGTCGCCGCGGCGACGGCGAGCTTCACCGGCGCGGCGCCGCCCTTGAAGAACCAGCCGAAGAGCTCGGCGATCGCGGCGAGGGCGTTGCGCCGAGTCGGCTTCGTGTCGAGGCGTCCGAGCTCTGCAGCGACCGAGCGACGGGCGCGAAAGATCAGCGTCTCCACAGCTGCGACTGAAACGCCGAGCTCGATGCCGATCTCGTCGTACGACAGGCCCTGGAACTCGCGGAGCAACAGTGCACGCCGTTGTCGTTCCGGCACCGCCGAGAGCGCGCGAGTCAGATCGGCCAGCGAGACGGAGCTCCCACGCTCCGGCGTCGCGAGCACGTCCTGCAGCGCGTCGAGGTCCTGGGCCGCCTCGACGCGTCCACGTCGCCGCGAAGACTGGTGGCGGTTGTGACAGACGTTCTGCGCGATCTTGAAGAGCCACGCGAGCTCGTAGTCGGGAACGACCCCGCGTCCGAGACCGCGTTGCGCATTGAGGAACGTCGTCTGCACGGCGTCCTCGGCTTCCTCGCGCGAGCCGAGCCGGCTCAGGCAGAAGCCGAAGATCCGCGACGAGTGCCGCTCGTAGAGCAGGCGGGTCGCATCAGCACTAGGGGCGTGGGCCAGCGCGGTGCTCAAGCAGACTCACTCTGGAACAGAATCGGACTTTTGGCAAGGGGGTGCCGTGGGCACCTGCGGCAAGCGGTGCCCACGGCTTGGGGGAGGATCAGTGGAGAAGAGCGGAGGGCCGGGCAAGGTGGAATCCCTGGCCGTAGTCGACGCCGAGCGTGCGGAGCAGTGCGAGATCCTCGTCGCTGGAAATGCCCTCGGCGACAATGGAAGCTCCGACGCCGCCGGCGAAGCCGACGAGCGACGAGGCAAGCGCCTCGCGGGCCGGATCGCGCGCGATCTCCTGCGTGAGGCTCAGATCGAGCTTCACGATGTCGGGCGCCAGCCGGAGGATGTGACGGAGGTTCGCAAAGCCGGCGCCGACGTCGTCGATCGCGAGCTGCGCACCGCGTTCCCGCAGAGGCGCGAGCGCAACGCGCAAGGCGTCGTAGTCGTCGACCTGCGCGTGCTCCGTGATCTCGATCACGACTCGCTCGGCAACGTCCACCAGCAGCTCGCAGAACCGTGGATCGAGCGCTGTCGTGGGTGACACGTTGAGGGCGATCGCGACGTCCGCAGGAAACTCGTCGAGACGCAGCAAAGCTGCACGGATGGCTGCGAGCTCGAGCTCGACACCCAACCCGACCGCGGTCGCCTCGGCGAACCAGGCGGAGGGCGGGCGCATCGGCTCGGTCCAGAAGCGCGCGAGCGCTTCGAGCGAGACGATGCGACAGTCGAGCAAGTCGAAGATGGGTTGGAACTCGATGTCCATGTGATCGGAGTCGAGAATCGCGCGGATCCGGGACGACTCGAGCTTGTGCTTCTCGCTCTCGAGCTGCTCGCGATCGATCTGATCCGCGACGATTTCCGCCAGCACCCGCAGAAAGCGCACGTCTCGGTCGTTGAGAGACGGCTCGGCGGAGCGGCTCAGGCAGCAGAGTGTGCCGTAGAGAGTTCCGTCCCAGAGCCGAATCGGAGCGCCGATGTACGCACCGATGCCGGCCTCGCGTGTCAGCGGGAGATCGGCGGTGCGGTCGTCCGCCGCCGCGTCGTGAATGAGGTGCGGCAACTCGCCCTGGGTCATCCGCCTGCAGTAGGTCTGCTCGGCCGGCAGGCGCGAGCCGACCTCGAGGTCGAACCACTCGTTGTCGCCGTCCACGGCCTCCACGATGAAGTCACCGTCGAAAGCGCCGAGGATGGCCACGTCCATGTCCAGCGCCGCTCGGGCGAGCGCAAGGATCCGCTCGATTCCCTCGTTGGATCCGTCGAGGCTGAGGCGTGCGAGCTCTGACAGCCCTTCGAGGTTGGGCACGGGCTTCGTGGAGATGACGCCGCTCATCAGGCGATGCTCGCTTCGCGAGGGACAAGCCGGGTGACGGTTGCCTCGCCCGGGACGTCGAGGATGGCGTCGATCAGCTTGACCGCCGACGTGTCCTTCGTCAGGCAGCGCTCGGCGCCGGCAGCCAGCGCGTGGAAGGCGATCTGAGGCGAGCGGGCCGCGGTGACCATCACGACGCGCGTGCTGGGCGAGACACGCCGAACTCTCCGCGTCGCCTCGATGCCGTCCATGCTCGGCATGTGGACGTCCATCAGGACGACGTCGGGGCGCAGCGATTGCGCGAGTGAGACCCCTTCGACGCCGCTCGATGCGGAACCGACGACCTCGATGCGCTCGTCGATTCCGAGCGTCAGCATCAACGCCTCGGCGAAGAGTGCGTGATCGTCGACGACGAGCACGCGGACGGTTTCATTACGGTCGGCTTGGCTGGTGTGTAGATGTCGCATTGGCGGATGAGAACACTCTCTCCCCGCAAACTTGCGCGTCTACGCGCAGAATCACTCGTTCGAGGGAACGCGCACGTAGATGGCCGCCTTTGCATCCAGCGCGGCCCGCCTGAAGGAACGGTCTCGTTCGAGCCGTTGCTGAGGCTTGCTGCCGCGCGTGACGACGACGGCCGTTGCTCCGCGCAGCAGCGCATCGCCCGCCGGGCTGGCGTCGAGCCACTCGAGGTAGAGACGCTGGTCACGGCGGGAGAACGCGTCGAGCGGGTTCGCGATCCAGACGCGCCGCCCGTCGAGCGCCAGCTGTTCGGCGTCGATGCCGTCGGCGAGGATCGGCTTGCCGGCCGCCAGGCGTGCCGCCTCACTGCGCACCCGCTTGCCGGCGCCGTCCTGGTGCGGGGTCTGGACCACCCCGAGGACGAGGAAGGCAGCGGGAACCCAGGCGCAGAGCGCCAGGGCGCGCGGTGACACCGAGAGGTCGGGCAGCAACCGCCGGCCGAGGCCGTACGCCGCGGGAGCGGCGATGAAGCAGAGGAGCCAGATGCCGTTCCGCCCGGCGTGGAGAGTCAGCCCGATGAACGCGGCGATGCAGACGAGCTCCCACACCTTCAAGCCGGAACGGAACGCGAGCACGAGCAGCGGGAGAGCCAGCACGATGAAGAGAACGTCGAAGGGCTTGTGAACGGTCAGCGGCGCCCACATCCCTTCGCCGCGCTGGGCGGCTTCGCTCCGGAGGACACCCAGGTAGTAGCCACCCGACGCGGCGAGCGCCGGGGTGACGAAGAGCGACCCGCAGCAGGCGGCCAGGACGCTCACCGCGACGACGGGCTGGCGGCGTGAACGTTCGATCACGAGATACGCGGCGGCGATTGCAAGGCCAACGAGCACCGCGCCGTGGAGGTTCGCCCAGAGCGCGATGAGCGGCACGAGGAGCCACACGCGCCGGCTCGGTTCCCGGGACTCAGCGCGCAGAAGTAGCAGCGCGGCACAGAAGAGCACGAGAGAGAAGAGCTGCGCGCGCACGATGATGAAGGAAGGAACGGCTGCGAAGAACACGAGCAGCAGGACCGTCGCGCTGGCGGCATCTCGTGCGCCGAGCGCACGCATCCCGAGTGCCAGCAGCGTCAGGGCCACGGTCACGGCGACGAGCTGCCCGAGGAGCAGGCCTCGATCCCCGCCCACGACCTGTAGCGCGTGGAAGACGAGCTCCCCCAGGACCGGCACGTTCGCCCAGTCGACCGAAGGGGCCGCGGCATAGGGAACACCCGCCGGGATCGAGCCCTGCGAGACGATCGTCCGGCCGAGCGCAGCAAGCCAGCGGGCGTCGGCTCCGACGCTCCCGAGCAGCGCGCACCCGCCCGCCCCTAGGGCGACGGCAAGCCAGGTGAGCCTGGAGCTCTGCGGCCTGGGCTCCATGGAACAGCCATCGGCCTCGAAAGCCGGCCGCTGTAGCTTCGCCGACCGACGAGCCTAGGGAACCCGCTCGAACAGGGCCGCCTGGCCCTGTCCCACTCCGACGCACAGAGTCGCAAGGCCGTAGCGGCCCCGGCGCCGCCGGAGCTCGTGCAGGAGCGAGACCACGAGCCGCGCACCCGTCATTCCGAGCGGATGGCCGACTGCGATGGCACCGCCGTTGATGTTCACTCGCTCCTCGTCGAGGCCCAGCTCCCTGATGACGGCGAGGCTCTGGGACGCGAACGCTTCGTTCAGCTCCACGAGATCGAGCTCGTCCACGGAGAGGCCGGCGCGCGCGAGCAGCTTGCGGACGGCCGGGACTGGACCGATGCCCATGACCCGAGGATCGACGCCGGCCACGGCACTGGCGACGAAGCTGCCGAGTGGCTCGACCCCAAGCTCGCGTGCCTTCTCTTCGCTCGCGATCACCAGGGCGGCCGCGCCGTCGTTGATGCCGCTCGCATTGCCGGCGGTGACCGTGCCTCCCGCTCGGAATGCGGGCTTCAACCCTGCAAGCTTCTCGGCGCTCGTGTCGGGACGCGGGTGCTCGTCATGCTCGAGCCCGCCGACCGCGACTAGCTCGTCGTCGAAGAGACCGGCTGCAGCCGCGGCCGCCCAGCGCTGCTGGGAGCGCAAGCCGAAAGCGTCCTGTTCTTCCCTCGACACCTGCCAGCGCTCGGCGACGTTCTCGCCCGTCTCTCCCATCGACTCGAGCGGGAACCTCTCCTCGAGCCGCGGATTGGGAAATCGCCAGCCGAGCTGCGTGTCGTATGTGGTTCCGTCGCTGTAGTCGGGCTTGGCCGTCACGAGCGGTGCACGACTCATCGACTCGACCCCGCCCGCGACGAAGAGCTCCCCGTCTCCTGCAGCAACCGCGTGACACGCAGAGACCACCGCCGAAAGGCCCGACGCGCAGAGTCTGTTGACGGTGATCCCCGCGACCGTCTCAGGCAGGCCGGCGAGCAGAACGGCCATGCGCGCCACGTTGCGGTTGTCCTCGCCTGCCTGATTCGCAGCTCCGAAGTAGACGTCCTCGATCTGTTCAGGCGGCACGCCCGCGCGCGCGACCGCCTCTGCGATGACGGTCGCTGCGAGATCGTCCGGTCGCAAGGTCGCAAGCGCGCCGTCCTTCCGTCCGATCGGCGTGCGGACGCCGGAAAGGATGACCGCGCGGCTCACGAATCGACGAATTCGATTCGCACAGGCGCTTCGTAGGCGCCGCTCGCTTCGGCCCGTCGCAGGAGCTCGGCGACGGCCTGGCGACCCTCGTCGCCGTAATCGCACGTGAGCTCGTTGACGTACATCTCGATGAAGCGGTCCGCCGTCCGTGTGTCGAGGTCACGCGCGAAGCCGAGCGCGTACTGCATCGCCTCGTCCCGATGCGCGAGGCCGGTCTCGATCGATTCACGCAGCACGGTGGAAAGGACGCCGAGCCGCGGCACGTCCCTGCGCGCGACGTTCACTCCGAGCGGCAGCGGCAGACCCGTTTCGAGCAGCCACCACTCACCGAGGTCGAGCACCTTGACGAGCCCTTCGTCCGCGTACGTCAACTGTCCTTCGTGAATCAGCAAGCCCGCAGCTGCGGCGCCCGACTTCACCTCGTCAAGAATCCTGTCGAAGGCGAGCGCGCGGTGCGCGTATGGACCACCGAGCGCCATCCCGAGGACGAGGAACGCAGTCGTCAGGCGACCCGGAACCGCGATCTCGACCTCTCGCAGGTCTGCCGGTGACAGTTCCTCGCGCGCGACGACGACGGGCCCGTAGCCCGAGCCGATCGACGCGCCGTGGGGCAGCAGGGCGTAGCGGTCCTGGACGAACGGATACGTCGCCAGGGAAAGCGCCGTCACCTCGAGCCTTCCTTCGAGCGCCCACTCGTTGAGCACCTGGATGTCCTCGGGAACGAACTCGAACTCGAATCCGCGCGAGTCCACCTGACCGGAGACCAGTCCCCAGGCCATGAACGCGTCATCGGGATCTGCGGAATGGCCGACGCGGATGTGCATCTGGTCCAGCCTAGACTGTGAGTGAGTGGCTAAGCCGGGTCTCACGGACGCGATCCAGGACTACCTGCGCGAGATCTACAAGCTCGGCGCGGACGGCAACCGTGTGTCCGTAACCGCACTGGCGAAGCGCCAGGGCGTCTCTCCCGCCTCGGCTAGCGCAATGGTGAAGAAGCTCGCAGCGCTCGACCTCGCCGTCCATCAGCCCTACCGCGGAATCGCGCTCACGAACGCCGGCGAGAAAGTCGCGCTCGAGGTCATCCGCCACCACCGCCTGCTCGAGCTCTATCTCGCAGAGACGCTCGGCGTCGACGTGGACGAGGTCCACGGCGAAGCAGAACGACTCGAGCACGCCCTGTCGGAAGAGCTCGAAGAGCGGATCGACAAGGTGCTCGGATTTCCGACGCACGACCCGCACGGGGACCCGATCCCGGACGCGAATCTCGAGTGGCCCCAGCCGACCGCAACAGCCGCAGGCTCGGGTCATCGAGCGAAGCGAAGATCTAACTCATGACCCAGCACGTTCAACGGCCAAAAAACCAACGCTCCAAAGGCTTCAGCAACTCGCCGCGGGTGAACGGCTTCAGCCTCTCGGAACGGCCGTCGCTCTCCGAGACGCTGAGATCGTCCTCGAGCGCCCCGTTCGCAGCGTCGAGAGCGTCGTCCAGCTCGTAGCCCTCGAAGAGGTAGTCGTCGCGCCGCGGCTCGTCGCTGGCTCGATTCTCGGGATTGACGGCCCTGCCTACGCCCCAGATCGCGCCCTGCTTGCGCTCGATCCAGATGACGATCGTTTCCGCAGCGCCTGCGTCGTCGACTCCGTGGACGACCCTCTCGGCGAAGCGGCCCTCCGTCGATTTCCGCCTCACGACGGCAAGGATACAATCGCCCGATGCAGCGATTCGCAAGCCTGCTGCGCTCGCCGTTCTCCTTTCTGTTCGCCCGCTCGAGCACCGAGGAGCGTGTCGCCGCGTACGTGATCCGAGAACACGGCCGCGGCCGCGAGCTCGCGCAGATCCTGGAGGACCGCTACGTGCAGAACCGCCTCAGCCCGCAACAGCGGCTACGGCTACTCGATCGCCCCGAGTTGATTCAGGCCCTCGGCGACGAGACGGTCGAGGACACTCGGCGCGACCTCGAGAGCGCGCGGAGCTAGAGCTCTCTGCCGACGCCCCGTTCACGGGCGCGTTCGACGACTGCTGCTGCAACGGCGACGTCCCACGCGGCGATGCCGTTCGACTTGAAGACGACGATGTCGTCAGCCGACTGCCGCCCCGGCAATTCGCCGGCAACCACTTCGTGCAGCTCGTGGACCTCCAGCCAGTCCAGCACTCCCTGTTGAATCGGCTCGATCAGGTCCGCGGACTCGATGCGCGCCTGCTCCTTCCAGTCGCAGCACACGAACGACGCGCGCTCGAGGACGACGTTGTCGAGCTCGCGCGCCGTCCCGTTGTTGGCGCCGACGGCACACACGAGTGCGCCCGAACGGAGCCATTCTCCGCGGAGCACCGGGTCCCGTGAGGTCGTGATCGTGACGACGACCTCCTGCTCCGCCGCCTCGCGGTTGCTCTCCGCCGGCTCCGCACCGACCTGCTTGCAGAACGCGAGCAGATTGCGCCCGGTACGGCAATACGCTACGACGCGCTCGAGCGACGGAAGCGCAGCGCGAATGCACGCGACCTGAGTCACCGCCTGATCGCCGCAGCCGATCACGCCGAGTGACGTCGCCTCTTCACGGGCGAGGTGCCTGGCGGCAACTGCGCTCGCGGCTCCGGTGCGCAAGCGTCCGAGGTGGTCTGCCTCGATCACCGCCACGAGCTCCGGCCGGTCGGCGGCGAAGAGGGGGACGACGAACGCGGCTCCTTCTGCGAACCCTGCGTACGCCTTGACACCGGCGTAGCCGAGCTCGAGATCCGACGCCGCCATGTCGGCCAGGCGACCCTCGTCGAGCGGCAATCTTCGCCGCGGCGCGATCTCCACCAGGCCTCCCGCCATGCGCCGAAAAGATCCCTCGACAGCGGAGACCGCATCCTCCGGAGAGAGGAGCTCCACGACGTCGCTCTCGGAGAGGAAGAGGGTCACAGCAGACGACTTAACCACGGTTTCTTGTCCGAGCCGAGGGGAAGTTGACCGAGATGCTTACTTGCGGTCAGCGCGCGTGGTAGCAGCTACGCAAACTGAGACGGTTGCGATCAGTCTCACGCGGAGACTGAGTTTCGCGGCCTAGGCGCTACACTGGTGCGTCCTCAGAGCGCCCGTAGCTCAGGGGATAGAGCGCTGCCCTGCGGAGGCAGAGGTCGCATGTTCGAATCATGCCGGGCGCATACGTCGCGAAAACCGGCCCGCTACGCGGGCCATGATGTTTCGCGCCGATCTACTCCGAGAGCGTTCGTTAGCGAAGCCGGGCAGAGCCCGGCTTCGCCGCGAAAACCAGAGTTGCGTCGTCAGGGACTTCGACTCGGACATAGCCGAGGGCCACGCCGGGGACTGCACTCGTGATGCGGCCGACGTTCTTGCCGTTCAGTTGCAGCTCGTCTCCCGGTGCGACGTCTCCCTCGACGTCGAGCACGCGCAGCCTTCTGTTCACCTTGCCTCGGTAACGCTGCCGTGCGATCGGTTCCTGGCCGGGGTAGCACCCCTTGCTGAAGCTGATGTGCGTCTCGTCCAGGCCGGCCTCCGCCGGGAGGACGCGGTCGTCGATCTCGTGGCCCCAGCGAGGGACGCCCGCCTCGATCCGCCAGCGCTCGAACTCCTCCGCGCCGACCTCTTCGCCCGGCGGACGCTCGTCGAGCAGCTCTGCACCGCCCAGCACGAGCCACGACTCGTGTTCCTCGGGCTCGAGCTCGACCTTCGCGGCGAACCGGGTGCGCCGCAGTTGCTCGCGCACCGTGTCGCCGAGCTCCGGCTCGGTCAGCAGCAGAAAGTCGTCGTCTGCGCGCCGGACCACGCGCAATGGTGCGATCACGCGCGCCTTCGCCGTCAGCAGCAGCGCGTCGCACGCGTCGCCCACTGCGAGCGCCTCGACGTCGTTCGAGACCATGCGCTGCAGAAAGTCCGCGGCATCGGCTCCAGCCACCCGCAAGAACGCACGGGGACGCCGCGCGACGGCAGGCGACGTGATGCTCTGCATGGGAATTAGTCTAGGTACGCGTGAGCCTCTTCCGTTCCAAAGCCGAGCAGAAGCTCGTCGACAAGGGGCTCGACCCGGCCAGGCTCCCGCCCGGCCAGTACCTGACGGAGAAGTGGCCCGTCCTCCACGCAGGCACCGTCCCGCGAACTGATCTTGCAACCTGGGACGTCAAGGTCTTCGGCGAGGTCGAAGAACCGATCACGCTCACCTACGACGAGCTGCAGGCGCTGCCCCAGACCGAGATCACGACGGACATCCACTGCGTCACCCGCTGGAGCCGGTTCGACACGACGTTCAAGGGCGTGCACTGGCGCGAGCTCGCGAAGCTCGTCCGGCCCAAGCCGAGCGCCCACTTCGTGCTCGCCCACGCAGAGCAAGGCTTCACGGCCAACGTCCCGCTCGAGGCCCTCGAGGACGACCGGGCACTCGTCGCCTGGGAGGCCGACGGCGAGCCGCTCGAGCCGGAGCACGGCTGGCCTCTGCGTCTTGTCGTTCCTTCGCGTTACTTCTGGAAGAGCGCCAAGTGGCTGCGGGGCATCGAGCTGCTGGCCGCCGACCAACCCGGCTTCTGGGAGCGCTACGGCTACCACAACGACGCCGACTACTGGAAGGAAGAGCGGTACGAGTTCTGACCGGCGCGTTCCCCCATTCGAGGGAGAGGGGACGTCCGGTGCGTAACCGATAACTCCTGCGAACCACCTCCCCCTAATCCCCCTCGCAAAGCGGCCCCTCCCCGGGCCGTTTTGCTGTTCATGTCCGGGATCAGCGGACCCTCTCAGCGGATTCGAACCGCCGACCAGGTGGCGCCGCCGTCGGTCGTTCGCCACAACGCACTCAGCTGCGTCTTCGTCGACGCGTCGTAGCCGGTCTCGACGAGAGCGGCACCGACACGCGCGTCTGTGAACCCGACGAACAAGACGCTCGTCGCGCGTCCCGGCGTCTTCGGCGACCTCCAGGTCTTGCCGCCATCGGCGGTGCGCAGCAGGCCGGCGTTCCCACCTCGCGCCAGCACTGCGATGGTTGCGGAGGCAGGAGCGATCTCTGCCGAGTTGACGAGTTCACGCGTTCGCAGGCTCGCAAAGCTGAGCCCGCCGCTCGTCGAGCGCCAGGCACCGGCCAACATCCCGGTGGGGCAGACGGCCCAGACGACGCTCGCAGACGTCGGAGCGAGCTGTCCTCCGAGACCGGGGACGCAAGGGCCTCGTGCCGTACGGAATGTCTGCCCTGCATCCTGCGAATGCGCCAGCTCGTCGATGTTCGGATTCGTGCTGCGACGCGTGCCGAGAAGCCAGAGGTTCGCCTGGTGCGCTGCGAGATCGAGCGCGGAGCCGTCCGAACGGAACGGCAACGGGCCGGACCGCCAGCTATCGACGGACACGCGCGAGCGCAGGAGCCGATCGGACGTGACGACGTACGCATTTCCCGCGCCGGTGGCGAAACCGAGAATCCTCCCGAGAGCAAGACGCTTCCAGCTCGCGCCGCCGTTGTGCGTTGCAAAGAAGAGCCCGCTCCACCGTGTAAACAGGAAGCCGTCGCGCCGGTCGGCGAAACGGAGCTCGGGGGTGTTGCCCGACGTCGGTACCGCAGGAGCGTTGGTCGCGGCGAAGCTACTCCCGCCGTCCGTCGTCCGGACAATGGCGGTGCACCTGCGGTGCCCACACGGCACCGTGCCCAGGAGCCAGAAGTCGCGCTCGCTGACAGCGGTGAACGACAGCGGTTGGAAGCCGGCCGGAACAGAGCGCGTGGCCGCCGCGCCCGAACTCCCGCCGAAGCCCAGTGCCGCGATCAGGACTAGACCGAGAAGCAATCGGTTCACGAGCGAATGATCGCTCATGAACGATGAAGGCCGGCTTGCGCCGGCCTTCATCTGCGTTAAGACCCTGGCGGGTCTTTACATCATGTCCATGCCGCCCATGCCACCCGGCATGCCGGCACCCGCACCAGCTTTCTCGGGCGCCTCGGCGACGATCGCCTCAGTGGTGAGGATGTTCTTCGCGATCGACGCGGCGTTCTGGAGCGCCGAGCGTACGACCATCGTCGGGTCGGTGATCCCCGCCTTGACGAGGTCCTCGTACTCGTTCGTCTCGACGTTCAGCCCGAACCCCTTCGGGGAGTTCCGGATCTTGTCGACGACGATCGAGCCCTCGAGGCCTGCGTTGTTCGCCAGCTGGCGGACGGGCTCCTCGAGCGAGCGGACGACGATCGTTGCGCCTGTGCGCTCGTCCCCTTCGTACTCGTCGAGCTCGATCGCGTCGATCGCGTTGACCAGCGCGACTCCGCCGCCGGGGACGACGCCCTCTTCGAGCGCGGCGCGTGCCGCCTGGAGAGCGTCCTCGACGCGGTGCTTCTTCTCCTTCATCTCGGTCTCGGTCGCAGCGCCCACCTTGACGACTGCAACACCGCCGGCCAGCTTCGCGAGCCGCTCCTGGAGCTTCTCACGGTCGAAGTCCGAGTCGGTGTTCTCGATCTCGGACTTCAGCTGCTTGATCCGGGCCTTGATGCCGTCCGGATCGCCGGCCCCGTCGATGATCGTCGAGGTGTCCTTGTCGACGACGATGCGACGTGCGTGACCGAGCTGCGCGATCTTCGTGTTCTCGAGCTTGAGGCCCATCTCCTCGGTGATCACCTCGGCGCCCGTGAGGATCGCGATGTCCTCGAGCATGCGCTTGCGGCGGTC
>Ga0070699_100004058_pt1 | contig 12941 bp, 15 predicted proteins | sample KBSK1503metaG_FD_65473 | JGI IMG/M metagenome (GOLD analysis project Ga0070699, IMG submission 65473) | Corn, switchgrass and miscanthus rhizosphere microbial communities from Kellogg Biological Station, Michigan, USA - KBS K1-50-3 metaG | ecosystem: Host-associated > Plants > Roots >...
CCGCGACGCCGGCGATGAGGCGCTGCTTTTCCGCCTCGGGGATGCCGAGCTTGTCGTAGGTGTTCTTGATGTCGGCGGGGAGCTCATCCCAGCTGGCGGCCTGCTTCTCGGTCGACCGGACGAAGTACTTGATGTTCTCGAAATCGATGCCGGACAGGTCCGCGCCCCAGGTGGGCATGGGCTTGCGCCGGAACAGCTTCAGCCCCTTCAGCCGCAGGTCTAGCATCCACTGCGGCTCGTTCTTCAGTGCCGAGATGTCCCGGACGACCTCCTCGTTCAGGCCCCGGCGCGCGGACTCGCCTGCCACGTCGGAGTCGGACCAGCCGAACTTGTAACGCTCCAGCCCCTCAAGCTCGGGGTGCGCGATTGCCGTCATGCGGAGATGCCTCCGGACTCAGTTGTTGATGTGTCGGCGGCGGTGCTGATCGTGGTATCGCGGATGTGCACGAGCGATGGCGCGGTGACATGCGCAGTGCATATCCCGTCACCGTGCGCGATCGTCGCGAGGCGCTGCACGGGAGTGCCGACCAGGCGGCCGGACGCCTCGGTCTCCGCCTCGCACAGCTGCGGGTATTCGGTCAAGAAGCTCCAGCCTTCCATGCTTTAAAGGTTACCACAAATTCTAGAAATATATTGCTAGTTTCCTACTGCCTGCGTACGGTGCGCAGCGGGCACCGGGAATCAGCCGCCGGCGGCGGCTAGCTACCCCCGGGGTCACCGGAAGGGAGCAGGCCATGGTCCTCATCGGCCTGATCATCATCGCCGTCGTGCTCATGGCGCTCATGGTGCCCGGGGTGTCGAGTATCCGGTGGAAGCTGCCGGTGCCAATACCAGCCGCAGGCCCGGACCGGGCAGCGCCCGGATACCGAGGCGTGACATCGTGAACACCTTCAGCTCCCGCGACGTCGAGGCCGCCGACGAGCTCGCCCTGGCCCGGCTTGACGATGACGGCGCGCCGCCGGCGGTGACCCTGGCCACAGATCAGCGACAGCGACCGCCCGCTCCGGACAGATAGCGCCAACTCATCAGGCGCACGCCCGGCGGCAGTTCCATCAGCGGAACAGCTCACGGTTCTCGTGAAGGAATTCCTCGATGGTGCGTGGTTCGTGACCTGTCAGACCGCGCACCGTGGTTGTGGCGCGTTCGTTCTCGCCGGCCATGATCACCCATTCGAAAGCGTGACGAGCAGTTCCGTTTGTCCGGGTGCCACGCCGGCTTTGATGAGTCGCCGGACGAGGTCGAAAGCGTCGGTGGTACAGAATGTCATTGTCTCGCCCAGTTCATCGGACAGGACCTGCAAGGCCTCGGGCCAGCTGACCTGCCGGGGCCGGTGAGATCGTGGTGCTGACCCCAGGTCGAGGGGTCGCCGAGGAGCGGCTGGTTGCCTCTAGCCATGAATGCACCGAATGTTCTTTATGGACGACAGCAACCCAGCCGAACGGCCTTCGCCCTCGGCGCACCTAACGGCGGTTATCTGAAGCCCTCCCTGTGTATGCCGCACCTGATCAGCGCGTCTGCGGCGTGGACATGTAGCTAAACAGCGCTCACACAGTAGCCACTTGGTTCTAAAAACAGCAGCGACAAGGTGATTTGCACGGGGTCTGCGGGGGAGACATTGTTCAGATAACGCGTCCACCACGCGGCAGAAACCACACAAAACACCCGCGGCGGCTACGGCGGAGACACCCAAACCCGGGCTGGAGATAACGGCGGCTCGGCGCGCCGTTATCAAACTCTGCGCACCCGTTGGTGATCCCGCCACAGCGAGTGGGTGGGCGGCTGAGCCGTATGTTTATACATCGCCGACGCTGGGTGCGAACGTCCTGTTCTGCCGCATGGGGCGCACGCCTGGTCCGCCGAGATCTTGCTGCCACGGCGGCGCTGTTCGCCCGAGGCATCGACAGGCACCTCGCCCAGCACGACCTCAAGACCAGTCGCGCCGCGCCGGTCACGCCGAAAGGGGATCACGCTTAGTGATGGAGAAGGTCAGGAAGAACGCGCGCCTACCCGCCGATCTGCGCGGCGATGAGGCGTCGGCAGGCTATGTTGCAGGCCGCTCATAAAGGATGTTCTGTGCGTCGCTTGTTCGAGCCGGTCGCCGGACTGGGCGGGATCTGCGGCTGGCGCTGCGCGGCAGGCGGCGCTGTGCGGGGCGCAAGGTCTGGTTCAGGGCATGTGCGGCTGCGCGCGCTGGTCCGGAATTTGCTCGAGTTCGGCGAGCTGCGGTAAGGCGCTGACGGCTCCGGTTGCTGCCGTTCCCAGCCGCCGCTGCGCGAGGTGAGTGAGCTCGCGGCTCGGGCAAACGGAGTGGCCGGCCAGTGCCCGGTCCGCAAACGGATGAGCGGGGCACCGGCCGGCTGGCTGCTACCGCTGTTCAGCTGGTGGCGCTGGCTGCTTGCAGAATGACCCTGGTGACGGTGCTGGCGCGGGAGATCAAGGACAGGTGGCCGGCGTTGACGTCGGTGATGTGGGCACCGGCGCGCTGGGCCATGGACTGCAGCAAAGCGGGCGGGATGACCTTGTCGGCGGTGCCGATGACGGCCCAGGACGGGATGGTCTTCCAGGCCGCCGTCCCGGACGGCTCGCCGAGGGTGCTGGCCGCCAGCGGCCGCTGGGTGGCGGCGATGATCGTGGCCGCTGGGGCGGGCAGGCCGCTGGCGAAGCAGCCGGGGACCAGGCTCGGCTTGATGTAGACGTCGACGTCACCGGGCGGGCCGCCGGGGTAGGGCACGAAGTTGAAGACGCCGGCGGGGTTGCCGCCGAGGCAGGATCCGGGCACGGAGCCGAGCAGCCCGCCGAGAGTCTCGCCCTGGTCGGGGATGAACGCATCCACGAACACCAGGGCCTTGACCTCAGGGTCGCCGACCGCGGCGTTGGTGATGACCGCCCCGCCGTAGGAATGCCCGACCAAGATGACCGGCTGCCCGGCCAGGGCCGCGTTCTGGGTGAGGAAGTCGTGCAAGTAAGCGGAGTCTGACGGGAGGCCACGCAGCGGGTTGGGCGGCGCGTACACGGTGAAGCCGTCATTTTGCAGGCGCCTGATGACCCGGTCCCAGCTGGAGCCGTCCGCCCACGCGCCATGCTCCAGCACGATCACCGGCTTCGGCCCGCCGCCCCAGCGGAAGGCATCCGAACCGGCGCGGGCCGAGGCGCCTTGGCTGGTGAGGGCCAGCAAGCCGGCCACAGCCAGGACCGCGGCGAAGATGATCAGGAGCAGCCGTGTCCGGTGCTCGGCCCAGGAGATACTCATGGACGTTCCTTCCCCTGCGGTGGAGTGAAACGCGGTTCTCGCCGGCGGCGGGGGGGCCAAGACCCTCGGGTGATCTTGATCTGGCTATACGGTACCTCCCCGCCGGCCCCGAGCACGCCTGACCGTTCAGACGGTATCCAACAAGCGGCTGACAGCAGTATGGAATCGGCAGGGAGCATCGATCCGGCGCGAGGGGACCCCGCTCCCCATCACGCTCAGTAGTTGGCGCTGCTAACGGCTTGACGCGCGATATCCGCTCCCTTATTGGAGGCGCGTAACAGGTCCTTCGGCGCGGATCCGATGCGTTGAGGTGCGCGCAGCCCGGGAGCCGTCACTGGCCCCGCAGGCGCATCTGATGGTAAGGGCCGATTTGGCTTTGGGCTTCGCCTGCGCCTCGCCGGAGCAGCGTCGTGGCGCGGCGGCAGGGCCGGGCCATCGAACAGCGGGCACTGGTCAAGGTCGGGGCATTCGCAGCGCGCAGCGCATTCGAGCCAGCTGCGGACAAGCTGGCCGCGCTCGATCAGCGCGGTGACCTCGGGGAGCTTCCGGTCGGCCACCTCGCGGAGCCGACCGATCGCTGCCGGGTCACCCGGCGAGGCGGACAGCAGCACCTTGATCTCATCGAGGGTCAGGCCCGCTCGCTGCCCTGTCTCGATCACCGCGAGCGTACGCACGGTGTCCGGGGCATACCTGCGCCGGCCGCTCACGCGCGCCGGCTCGGGCAGCAGCCCGATCTGCTCGTAGTAGCGGATGGCGGGCGCGCTCTTGCCTGTCAGCCTGGCCACAGTGCCGATGCTCAGCAGCGGGAGACCAGCGGGCTTGGAAACGGGATTTGACATCAAGCCGACTTTAACAACAACCATGGCCGGTGACGATCACCCCACGACCACAAGAGAGGCAGGCCGATGGCCACGCACCCGATCACCACCGAACACGACGCCGGCACCGCCCCGGTCGCATGCGCCCTCAGCTCCGCAGACCTGGCGGCACAGACCAGCCGCTGGGAACAGCTCGCCGCCCGGGCCATGACCGAACGCACCGAGACTGCTGACGGTCTTCGCCTGTGCTTCCAGGCCGAGCCCGGCGTCGAGGACGAGCTGCACACCCTCGCCGGCGTGGAAACCCAGTGCTGCCCATGGGCGACCTGGACGGTGCGCGGGACCGCCCGCGAAGTCGTGCTCGAGGTCCACTCGACCGGAGCAGGCATCGCCACCTTGCACAGCATGTTCACCGAGGTTGAGCCGACCCGGGCACCCCACTGAGAGGACCCGCCTGGTCACTGTGGCCTCGTCACCCGCCGAGGCCACAGTGACCGCCGGCCTGGCGGACCAGCGGAATCGCCCGGCAACGGGCAAGATCAACGGCATGGCCATCACTCGCGCTGTCGCGTTGTTCATCGCTGCCGGGCTGGCCGAGACCGGCGGCGGCTACCTGATCTGGCGGTAGCTGCGGGAGGAGCCCCGGTCATCGCCGGCGTCTTGGGAGCGATCATCATGGGTGCCGACGCCATCATCCCCGCCCTGCAGAAAGGCGATGACTTCAGCCGGATCTCGCAGCCTACGGCAGGGTGTGGGTTTCCCCTCGTAGCGTGGACACATCGCCTTAAAGGAGGAGGGCGATGGCAGAGACGCACAGGAAGTTCGATCAGGACTTCCGGGAGGGCGCGGTCCGGCTAGTGCGGGAGACTGGCAAGCCGATCGCGCAGGTGGCCCGGGACCTGGGGATCAACGAGGGCACGATGAGCGCGGCAAGCGGTGACACTCCGACTGGCATGCCAGTCAGGCCTGTTCCGGCGGCTCGTCCGGACTAGAGCCACCGGACGCCTCGGGGGCCGGGGCGATCTTGTTCAGCCAGCACAGCGGGCACAGCACGTGCGGCCGTCCGTGCCGGCCCTGCTCGTGCTCCCACGCGAAGTACGCCGCGCCAGCAACTAGCGCCAAGTTGAGGCCTCCCCCGCCGAAGCGAGGACCTGGGGCTCTCAGTATGCGGGGAGGCATCGCGGTTCACCTGTCCATCGATAAGGCGGCGCGATCGGAGTGATCGCAGGGAGCCGGCCCCTTCCAGTGTGACGTCATCAGGCCGGATTGACTGCGAGGCCTGGCGGCGCTTCCCTCGCCGACCCATGTGGTCGGCCAGCCTCGCAGCGCCCGGATTCGGCGATCTTGCGCCACGACGCAGGTCGGCGTTAGTCACGCTATGCTGTCGTTCGGTCTCCGAGACGCCTTCATCTGGCTGATATGCCTGTGATCGTGAGGCACCAGGATCGAGGCGCGCTGTGCCTCGATCACAGGCATGATCAGGCATTATGCCGACCGGAGGCGCGGTGATCTGATCTTCGATCACCGGCATAATGCCGAGAAGCGGAAACTCGATTCCTGTGTCGGCATGTGAAGCTTCGCATGGTCTCTGCTCGCTCTTGTGCTTGGCGCGGTCTTGGCCAGTGTGAGGGCGGCAGGTGTTCACCGAGCCGGTCACCTTTAACTTCGCCGGCGACGTACTCGGCTTCGCTGCCGAACGCTTGACCCCGTGCGTGATGGAGAGCCGGGTTCGCACACCGCTCAAGGTCCACTCGGACCTCGAATGTGCCCAGATGTCAGGATGAATCGAGGTCACCACGGACTGACCCAGCCGAAGCGAAGGAGAGGGTTATGGCCGCAGTGCGGATGGCTGACCTGCCGACAACCGGCACCGACGTCCTGGTCGTGGGCGCAGGCCCGACTGGCCTGATGGCCGGGCTGGTGCTGACCCGCCGCGGCGTGCCAGTGGTGGTGGTTGACCAGAAGGAGGGACCGACCCGTGAGTCGAGGGCGCTTGCGGTGCAGGCCCGCACCATGGAAATCTACGACCAACTCGGGCTCGCCGACCAGGTGCTGACCGGCGCCTACCCCGCACAACGGATGCAGATCGGCACCGACCCGCCGCTTGGGGGGGTCAGCATCGCGGATTTGCAGCAGGGCGAAACCAGGTTCCCGGGCATCCAGATCTTCGAGCAGAGCGCCAATGAACAACTCCTGTCCCGCTCACTCGCGGCGGCGGGCACCGACGTGCTCTGGCGGCACCGGCTCATCGACCTGATCGATGACGTCGGCCAGACAGATGGCCAGGTCGTGGCGCTGCTCGACGGACCCGCAGGACTGGTCCGCGTCCGGGCACGTTGGTGCATCGGCGCCGACGGGGCCCGGTCGGCCGTCCGCCGCGAGCTGGATATTCCATTTGAGGGCGTTACCGACGACGCCACCTTCTGGGTTGCGGACCTGCGCGGCGTGCGCGGGCTGCCGGACAAATCGATAGCCGCCCGGTTCGGCGATGCCACGTTCGCCGTCGCATTCCCCCTTGGCCCGGCCGGTCACACCCGGCTGGTGGCTCTGGCGCCGCGAGACGACATCGGCCAGGAGGAGGCTCTTGCGGCGGCCCGTGCTGACCTCGGGCTGGCCTACGACGGGGTGGACTGGTTCTCCAGCTACCGGGTGCACCACCGCGTCGCCACGGCGTTCCGCAAGGGATCGGTCTTTCTGGCTGGCGATGCTGGGCACGTGCATTCCCCTGTTGGCGGTCAGGGAATGAACACCGGCCTGCAAGATGCTCACAACCTTGCGCTACTGCTCGCCGACGTCAGGCAGGAACGGCTGAACACCGCCGCACTCGACCGGTATGAGCAAGAACGCCGTCCGGTCGCCGTCATGCTCGTCAAGGTCACCGACCGGTTGTTCGGCTTCATCGGCCGGCGAAACCGGCGGACCGCACTATTGCGCCGCCAGGTGAGCGGAATCGGCGCGCATCTCGCGCCCCGGCTGCTTAGCACCCGGTTCGGCAGGCGCATAGGCGGCTACCTGGGCCAATACCGGATCCGCTACCGCTTCGCCGCCAAGAACGCCCCTACGCCCGTGTGGGCGGCCGACCCCGCCGTGGGCCTTCGGCTGCCGCCCGTGCACGACAATCACGTATCGCTGCGCACACTGGCCTGGCAGGTGCACACCTACGGCACCGAGGCCGCGCGGCCTGACCTGCCCGCCTGGATCGAAGGTCCGCACCACTTCCCCGCCGACCAAAAGGGCCGGCTGCAGGCTGGCCGGCTCTATCTGATCCGGCCAGACGGATACATCGCGGCATCGCTGCCCATCCATTCCGGCCATGTCAACGATGCCGACCTGCGGGACGCCTTGGCCGCGCACGAACTCCGCGCCTGACGGCGATCAGCCCATCCGGCTGAGCGCCCGCAGACGCACGCACACCTCGGCCCGGACCGTACATGTATACGATCACTGCCCAGGCGAAATGCACGGACATGCTGCGGATCGGGCATGTTCCTGGTGTTTACGACGGGTGCGCAAGGGCGATCCAGGCATGGGATTGGCCCCAAGCTGGCGCACTCAACGCGCCAGCGCGGGGAGCAGCTGACCTGGGATCAGTGCTCGGGTTCGTACTTGAAGGAGAGCTGGAGCTTGGTGCGATAGGTGATCGCCCCGCCCTCGTCCAGGTGAATGTCCTGCTTGACGACCTCGGCCACCCGCAGATCGCGGAGCGTCCCGGCGGCAGTCCTGATCGCCTCCGCTGCTGCGTCTTCCCACGAGGTGCTGCTTGTCCCGATGATCTCGGTCACCCTGTACACGCTCATGACGCTCTCCTTTGACCACGTGCGGCCCGCCCCGGGGATGCTGCGGCCAGCCTGTCACAGAGCCACCCGGCCCGGTCGTCGATGCAGGCAGGTGATCGCCGAGCGCGGCCCGGGGCGGCCGGCGCCTGCGGGTTCACCAGTGACCGCGGTGCCGGATCCTCAGCCGCGCACCGCGACGATTGCCGCGCTATCGGAACGCTCGGTCATGCCGCCGTTCGGGCGTGGACGTCGAGATGCACGCGGTTCTTGACCGTCTTGTGGTCGATCACTTCGAGACGCTGCCCGTGTCAGGCCTCGCGCCCACGAAGAACTCCGATCATCGGCTGCTGGGTGGGCATGGCAGGCCCTTGAACTGCGGGTGGGCACCGGGCGTCGGATCGGTGAACCGGCAGCCGAACAACGGCGACGCCACGACCGTCGGGTCGAGGATGTTGTCGCCGGCGGGGCGCAGTCCGGTGGCGATCCACGATACGAGGGCGGAGAACCCGGCCGACAGCTCGTTGGCTGTGTAGCCGCAGTGGGTTACCTCGCGGATCGCCCGGTCCACGAACAGGCCGCCCTGGCCGTGTTTCACCATCAGCTCGTCGTATCGCTGATCCATTGAGAACGGAACGAACAGGTCCCCTATCCCGTGGATCGACAGCACCGGGATCCCGGGGTCTCCCTGAATCGCCGGCAGCTCTGCCGGCGACAAGGCATCGGCCGAAGAAGTGGCGGTGACCGGCACCCGCAGCACGGCGCGGTTCAGGGCCATCTCCTGGGCCAGCATGGTGGACGGCTGGTCGCTGAACGTATAGAACGTGCCCTCGTTGCCGGCTACGCTCCCGTTGGCGAACCCCAGGGTCCCGCCGTTGAGCCCGGGGTACAGGCCGAACAGGAACGGGATGTGGGTGAGCGGGGCGAACCCGAACCCATCCCAGTAGCCGAGGGCGCTCTGGAACCCGGGCCGGGTGCCGCCCGACAGCTGTTCGACGGTGCCGGCCCACAGCGACCCGGTCCTGGTGAGATCGGTGGTGAACGTCTGCCCGCCGGTGGCCGGGTTGGGGGTGATCCCGAGGGCGGGCAGCTCGGACTGCACGGCGCTCTGGTAGCCGGGCGCGTACGCCTGGCCGGCCGCCAGCGTTGCCGGGTAGCTGATCGTGGTCCCGGTCAGGGCCGCGGCCGTGACGTTGGCGCCCAGGTAGTAGTCGAACAGGTCGTTGCCGGCCAGCACCCCGCAGTAGGGCATGGCGCCCGCGAACTCGCCTTTGTACGCCTCGATTTCGGCCACCGTGATCTCGCCGCCCATTGACAGCCCGCTCATGATCACTTGCCGGGCTCGCAGCCCCGTGACAGACGGGAACGCCTGGAGGAGGTCATGGGTGTCGACCACGCCATCACCGGGGTCGTAGCCGTTCAGCGCGTAGCTCGACGCGGCCCAGGCGAACCCGTGGTCGACGAAGTACTGGCGCAGCTGCGGATCGTCTACCCACACCACGTTGCCGGTGCCGCGGAAGCCGTGGGCGAACATCACCAGGGTGCCGTTCCAGCCGGGCGGCACCTCGATGCGATAGGCAGCGCCGTCGCTGGCGATGCCGGTCCAGACCCGGGACAGCTGGCCGCTGCCATTGACGATCGGGGCGAACGCGCCGGTGTAGGCCGATCCATTGAAATCGCATGCCGGGTCGGCGACCTGCACGCCGGGGACCACTGCGCTCGGCGTGGTGACGCAACTGCCCGGGTCGACGGCCAGAGTGCCGGCCCCGGCCAGCGCAGGCCCGGAGGCGACCAGCCCGAGCAACAACGCGGCGCCGCTGGCGAGCGCGACGACTGCGTGGCGTGCATGACGGCGTGCCAGCATCGGCTTTCCTCCGCGAATGGCCTGCCGGGAGACTACCTCTTACATTTGTGCGGCTTCAAGGTTCCAGTGGGCAGGCGCGCGCTGCGGGCGATCACGTACAGACGCAAGGCAATCGGGTCGTCGGGTGATGCCCAATTCTCAGCCAGGGCGAGCGGCCTCCCGATGGAACGCTTGACGCAACCAGTCGGTTGCTAAACAGTAGCAACTGTTGGGCTGCTACTCGGGGGAGGCTCTCGTGGGTTTTCCTGATCGCATAGAGCGGACCGTGGAGCTGGCTCACCCGCCGGAGAAGGTGTGGGCGGCGCTCACCACGGCTGAGGGCTGGGCGCCTGGTCCGGCAACGCGGCGGCGATCGACTTGCGTCCGGCGGGGCGGCCTGGCTGAGGTGGACCGGCGGTCCCACGGTCGACATGCGCGTGGAACGGGTGGAGGAGCCGGCGGTGTTCGGGTTCACCTGGCCCGTTTACGGGCTGCCCGAGGAGGATCCGCGCCGTACCTGTGTCGAGTTCACCCTCGAACCAGCCGGTGCGGGTACCCGGCTGACGGTCATCGAGACCGGGTTCGCCCAGCTGCCGGAGGACGCCTACCGCAAGGCGTTCGATGGCAACACCAAGGGCTGGGCGAGCGAGCTGAGTGAACTGGCCGCCTATCTCGATGCCGCGTGACATCGAGGCGATCGCCGAGCAGGTCTTCGCTGCCCTGGCCGACCCGACCCGGCGCGCCATCCTGGCAGAACTGGCCTCCAGGGGCCCGGCTACGGCCACCGACCTGGCCGATCGCCTGCCGATCACGCGGCAGGCGATCGCCGAGCACCTGGCCCTGCTGGCCGGGGCGTGCCTGGTGATGGCCGCACCGGGTCAGCGGCGCGCCGGGTGCGCTACCGGCTGCGCTCCGCGCCCATGCAAGTGGCGCAGCATTCCTGGCCGCGCTGGCCCGCGACTGGGACGGCGCGCTCGGGGCATTGAAGGAGCATCTCGACGAGGCTGGGCGCGGACGTACCGTTCTTGCCGCAAAATCCGAGGACGCCAGAACTGAAAGGTGAAACGGCAATGAAAACTCCGTCGATCGTCACGGAACAGGAGTGGGAGGCAGCCCGCCAGCGGCTGCTGGTGAAAGAAAAGGAACTGACGCGCGCCCGGGACGCGCTGGTCGCGGAGCGGAGGCGGATGCCGTGGCTCGCGCTGGAGGGGATTATCAGTTCGACGGGCTGACGGCAAGACGAACCTGCTCGGCCTGTTCGAGGGCCGCCGTCAGCTGGTCATCTACCGCGCCTTTTTCGAGCCGGGCGTGATCGGCTGGCCGGACCACGCGTGCGTCGGCTGTTCCCTGATGGCCGATCAGGTCGCCCACATCGCTCATCTGAACGCCCGGGACACCACGTTCGCCTACGTCTCGCGCGCGCCGCAGCCTGAGATCAAGCGCCTGAAGCAGCGCATGGGCTGGACGATGCCCTGGTACACCATCACCGCCGAGTGGGACGCCAACTTCGGTGTGGACGAGTGGCACGGCACGAACGCGTTCTTCCGGGACGGTGACCAGGTGTTCCGTACCTACTTCGTCAACAATCGGGGCGACGAGGCGCTGGGCAGCACCTGGAGCTACCTCGACATGACCGCGCTGGGGCGGCAGGAGACGTGGGAAGACTCGCCTGAGGGCTATCCCCAGAGCGCGCCATACGACTGGTGGAACTGGCACGACAACTACGACCATCCCGAGCAGGCGCAGGGGCCGATGCGTGCCGCGGCCGCCCGCGCAGCCGACTCCGCCACGTGACTGGGAGAATCGCGATGAAGCAACCGCCAGCTGATGGCTGCGGCGTCGACATCCATGCGCTCTGAAGTGGTCGATGGGGGGCGCCCTTCAGTCCGAGCTGGATTGTGCTGCGGCTCGGGAGCCGAACGCGCTCTTCTGTCGCGTAGAGGTATGCCGGGCCAGGAGCGCTGTGGGGATTCCACGCCACACAGAGCGCGAACCCGCGGCTCCAGTTGGTGAGCATGTGCGGCCTCGCGGGTACGCGCTGCGGGTAATGCGCCTGCGGACCCTAGCCCCACGCCGATCGCTGAGCGTGGTCGGTACTTCGGTGGTGGTCGCGCGAAGAGCCGCCGATCTGCATGGGCAACTGGCGTTTGCCCGCCCCACGCCCACGGACGCAGATCAGGCTGATCTGGCCGCGCTGGAGGTCCCCCAGCATCGACGCCGGGGATAGGCCTGCTCGTGGCCGTGGCCGCCGGGTTCTTGCTGCTGTTCCCCGTGCCCGCGGTGCGCAGTTTCTGCGCGCTCGTGCTACCGCACCGGGGGATCTGGAGGATGCTGCTGATCGCGGCCCTGGGAGCCGCGGCGCTCACCGGCTTCTGGGTCCTCTCCTGCCGCCTTGGCCGCGGACCGGCCGAAGCAGCCCCCGAATGAGTTGAACCGGCCGGCGTCACCGTGGCCGAGGCTGGCGCAGCTGGCCTGACGCGGGCGATCCAGCTGGGGGGCCCGCTCTGGTCCGGGCAGCGGTACGGCGGGCTGCAGCCGCCCCGGCGGCGGACCTCCGGTGCGTAGCCCACAGGTCGGCCGCTGAAGTACTCCGCCGGTTCACGCGGTGTTGAGCGGCCCTCACGTGCCACCCCGCGCGTCGGGTCGCGCAGCATCCAGTTCGAGGACCTGGCCCAGCTCGAATCATCCCAGGACCGCGGCCTTCGGCGCTTGCGGGGTTTCCCGGTGGTCACATGTTCTGAGCGTGCTCAGGGTCGGCCTGGGCCGGCGGCGGATGAACATCTCACGAGTCCTGGCCGTATACACAACGGGGGCCCGCCCGACCCGACCGGGTCGGGCAACTAACGAGAGAAGGACCGCGGGTGGCGCTGCGCACCGCCGAGCCGACGGACAACCGGCCTGACCGTGGCCCGGATCGCCAGTCAGCTCAGCATTCCCTCCGGAGCGGTCGGCGGTCGTGCTGCCCTGCGACGCCCTCCGCTAGGCGCCGCGTGTTGACGCTGAAGGCGAGCCTGTTGTGCCTCCGGCCGGCGTTCAGGCGATTGACCGAGTTTGGGTTCCCGCGACGCTTTCCGATCGTGCAGTTTCCCAATCTTCCGCTCATTGTTGCGTTTCTCGCTGGGGGGCAGGAACGTTCCTAGACGGCAGTGCAGATTCCTACGCCGCGTCAGTGTCCTACCTCGCGCTGACGATATGGGCCTATGAGGAGCTGGTGCACGGGGTCAACTGGTTCCGCCGCCTCCTGGGACTGGCTTTCG
>Ga0070699_100004059_pt1 | contig 12939 bp, 14 predicted proteins | sample KBSK1503metaG_FD_65473 | JGI IMG/M metagenome (GOLD analysis project Ga0070699, IMG submission 65473) | Corn, switchgrass and miscanthus rhizosphere microbial communities from Kellogg Biological Station, Michigan, USA - KBS K1-50-3 metaG | ecosystem: Host-associated > Plants > Roots >...
AGCACGGCGGTCTTGCCGATCAGCTTCGCGGCCGCAGCCGGGTCGTGGACGCCGGCGAGTTGGATCACGATCTGGTCCGCGCCCTGCTTGCGGATCTCGGGCTCTGAGACGCCGAGCTTGTCGATCCGCTGCCGCATGATGTCGATCGACCGGCTGATGTCGTCCGAGGTCAGCTTGTGATTCTTCGGCGGGACCGCCTTCAGGACGACCTCGAGGCCCCCCTGCAGGTCGAGGCCGAGCGTCGGCTTCTTGTAAGCCGGCGAGCCCGGGGCAGCCATGAAGGCGACGCCGACGAGCGCCGCCAAGATGCAGCCGAGCACAATCAGGTGGTTACGGCGATCTTTCAAGCGGAATCAGGGGGAAGGGTAGCCGGGGTCTCTTCGTCCGGCGCCTTTTCGGGCGCCTCTTCCGGCTCCTCGTCCTCGCTCACTACTCCGGCCACCGCACGCTTGGCGATCCTCACCTCGACTCCTTCCGCGACCTCGACCCGCACCTCGTCGCCCTCGACCGCGGTGACCGTCCCATAGAGGCCGCCCGCGGTGACGATCTCCTTCCCGACGGCGATCTGCGTGAGTAGCCGCTGCGCCTCCTGCTGACGACGGCGCTGCGGCCGGATGATCAGGAACCACATCAGGGCCAACAGAACGAGGACGAAAATGTAGGCAGACACCAGGCCTCCTCAGGCGGCGGCCGATGCGAGCCGGCCGAGCGCTTCGGACTTGTACGCCGCCAGCCGGCCTTCCTCGATCGCCGCACGCGCGTTCGCGGTCAGGTCAAGCACGAATCGTAGATTGTGGAGGCTCAGGAGGCGTAGCCCCAGCAGCTCTTCCTGGTTGATCAGGTGGCGCAGATAGGCGCGGCTGAACCGGGTGCAGGCTGGACACGGGCAGCTCTCGTCCAGCGGACGAGGGTCGCGGGCAAAGCGGGCGTTGCGGAGATTCAGCCGGCCCTCCCACGTGAGCGCGCTACCCGTGCGGGCAGTCCGCGTCGGTAGCACGCAATCGAACATGTCGACGCCGCGCTCGATCACCTCGAGCACGCCTTCCGGATCGCCGATGCCCATGAAGTAACGCGGCTTGTCCGCCGGAAGCTCGTTCGCGGCCCACTCCGTCGTTTCGAACATCAGTCCTCGCTCCTCGCCGATTGCGAGGCCGCCGAGCGCGTGACCGTCGAAGCCGACCTCGGCGATCTCCGCGATCGAGCGGCGGCGCAACTCGGAGTCGGACGCGCCTTGCGCGATCCCGAACAGGAGCTGGCCCTGGGCGCGCGGGGCATCGTGCTGGCGGCGAGCCCACAGCGTCGTCCGCCGCACTGCCTCCGCGAGCTCCGCGCGCGGAACGTCGGCGGGCGGACAGATGTCGAGGCACATGGCGATGTCCGAACCGAGCGCGGCCTGAATCCCAGCGACCGACTCGGGAGTGAAGCGCGCGGCAGCACCATCGTAGACGGAGCGGAAGGTGACGCCGTCGTCGTCGACAGCGACGATCGTGTCGCGCAGCGAGAAGACCTGAAAGCCGCCGGAGTCGGTGAGGATCGGTCCATCCCAGCCCATGAAGCGATGCAGCCCTCCGAGCTCGGCGATCACGTCTTCTCCCGGACGGAAGTGCAGGTGGTACGTGTTGCCGAGGAGGATCGGCGTCCCGAGCGCACGCAGCTCTTCGGGATCCACGGTCTTGACGGTCCCCTTCGTCCCGACAGGCATGAAAGACGGCGTCGGCACCTCACCGTGCCTGGTGCGGAGGAGTCCCGCCCGCGCCGCGCCGTCCGTCGCGGTCACGGTGTACGTATCGCTCATCGAACGGGCCGCTCGTACAAGCTCATGTTGCGGCCGTCGAGGACGAGGTCGCCGCGATGCTCGAAGCCGAGCTCCTCGTAGTAGTCGCGGATCCCCGGGTTGTCGCCGAGACAGTCGACCCGCAGGAACTCACGGCCCGCCTCGGCCGCTTCGGCGTTCGCCCACTCGACGATTGCCGCGCCGATGCCGCGCCCGGCCCGGTCGCGCCGCACGGCGAGCTTGTGCACGTAGAAAGCGTCCGGCGGCCGCTCGCCCCAGTAGGTCGGGTCGTCGGGCAGTATCGAGACGGTCGCCACCGCCTCGCCTTCCTCCGACTCGACCACGTAGACCTCACCGCGGTCGATCGCTGCGGCGAGCTGGTCGCGGGGAAACGGCAGCGGCCACTGGCTGAAGCCGAGGTCACCGACCCACTCCGTTGCCTCGTCGAGCAGCGCGGCGACGGTCATTGCGTCTTCCTGGTGCGCGCGGCGGACGTTCACAAGACCAGCATCGCATCGCCGAACGAATAGAAGCGGTACCGCTGCTCGACCGCCGTGCGGTAAAGCCGGCGCGTCTCCTCCACCCCTGCGAAGGCCATCACCAGCGCGAGCAGCGTCGAACGCGGGAGATGGAAGTTCGTCAGCAGTGCATCCGTTCGCAGGAACTCGAAGCCCGGCGTGACGAAGAGATCGGTGCGGCCGGAGAGGGGCCCGCCGCGCGCGAGCGTCTCGAGAACACGCACGGTGGTCGTCCCCACCGCCAACACCCTGGGCGCAGCGCTGATGCGCTGCCACGCGTCGGGCGTCACGACGTACCGCTCGCCGTGCAGCTGGTGCTCGCCGAGGTCTTCGGCGACGACCGGACGGAACGTGTCGAGCCCCACGTGCAACGTTACACGCTCGACGTCGAGTCGCGCGAGCAGCTCCTCTGTGAAGTGCAAGCCGGCCGTCGGCGCGGCGGCCGAGCCCGCGTCGCGCGCAAAGACGGTCTGGTAGCGCGCCGGGTCGGCGAGCGGCTCGGTGATGTACGGGGGCAGCGGCATCTCGCCCGCAGGCTCGCCGTGCAGGCGGAGACGCCAGCGTCCCCCACCGAGGTGCTCGAGCAGCTCGACCGGCCCGTAGCGGCGTCCGGGCCGCAGGCGCCGCGTCGGGCGGGCCAGGCCTTCCCAGAGCCCGTCCTCATCGAGTCGCTCGAGCAGCAGGACCTCCCCCTTCGGCCCTTGGATCGGAATCCGAGCCGGGACGACCCGAGTGTCGTTGACGACGACGAGCGCGTCGCCGATCACGTCCGGTAGCTCTGCGAACCTGCGCTCGTGCACCCTCTGGGACACGCGTGGGTAGACCAGCAGTCGCGACTCGTCGCGGCGCGCCACGGGATGCTGAGCAACAAGCTCCGGCGGGAGGTCATATTCGAGCTCCCTCGTTTTCATCCGGTGCCCACGGTACCCTTGCCGGACATGGACGACAGCGTCGTCGAGCGCGCACAGGAACGGGTCGAGCAGCGGGCGGAAGGCGCCGCCCTCGACAGCCTCCTCATCCGAGCACGCGAGCAGGTCGACTCGCTCGCAGCCGCAGCGGCGGCCCTGCAAGAGACACTGCCGGCGCGCGTCGGCGAAGCAGTGCGCAACGAGGCGCAGCCGGTCGGACGCAACCTCGCCGAGCTCCGCGGGCTGATGAACCAGGTCCTGCGGCGACTCGAACGCCTCGAGGGCGACCTGCTCGGCGAGCGCAGTGCGCGCGTCGACGACCTCGCCTTGCTCGTCGACCTCGTCTCATCCGGCTGGAAGGGCGTCGACACGAGGCTTGCGCGCATGGAGAGTGTCATCAGCAGGCTCGAGCAAGGCGTGCAGGAGAACCGCGGCGCCGTCGTCTACCGGATGGAAGACCGCCGTCCGGACGCAGCCAGCTCTTAGCGTCTCACTCTCTCTAGGTCACCGAGAGAATGACCGCCGCGGTGACGGCCCAGCCTGCGATGCAGAGCAGGATCGGCGCATCGCGCAACAGGATCTCTTCCGGTTCCTCGCCGAGGTCGCGCCGGTGCATGAGGAGTAGATAGCGGAACACCCCGAAGAGGACGAAGGGGATCGTGATCATCATCGCCTTCGACTCCCGCGCCGTGAACGTGTACAGGCAGTACGAGATCACGGTCGACGCGGCCACGACGCTCACGAGCTGGTCGACGAGCGCAAGCGAATACCCCTCCAACACGGGCCGACCCGGCGTGGCCTCGGCGCCCACGAGCACGAGCTCGCCCCGGCGTTTTGCGAGCGCGAGGAAGAGCGCGAGCAGCGCCGTGCAGAGCAGGAGCCACGGCGAGATCCTCACGTGTACCGCCGCTGCGCCCGCGGCTGCACGGACGACGAACAGGCCGCCGATCGTCATCACGTCGAGCAAGACCACGTGCTTGAGCGAAAGCGTGTACGCCGCCTGCAGCGCGAAGAAGGTGCCGAGGAACAGCATCGAGGCCAAGCCCAGCGGTGCCACGAGCAGCACTGCCCCAACGACCAACGCGGCCGCGAGCGCCTCGGCCAGGCGCGGCGACAGCTCGCCACGTGCGATCGGCCGCAAGCGCTTGCTGGGATGCACGCGGTCGTGCGGCGCGTCGCGGACATCGTTCACGAGGTAGCTCGCACTCGATGCCGCGCAGTAGGCGGCGAAGGCGGCGAGCGCCTCGGCCCACCGGCCGAGATCGCCGAGCTTCGCAGCGAAGATGATCCCCGCGAAAAGGAGCAGGTTTTTCGTCCACTGCCGCGGTCGCAACGAGACGAGCGCCGCGCGAAGCGGCGAGCGCCGGCGTGGCAGCTCGTAGACGGGTGTCGTCTTCGGAAGGCCCATGCGGACCGGAGACTATTCCGGCCCGGACGGGAGGACCAGCTCGAAGCGACTGCCCTCGCCGGGACGAGAGTCGAGCGCGATGCTTCCACCCAGCGCCGCCGCGAGCTCGTGGGCGATCGCCAGCCCGAGCCCGGTGCCCGAATCGTCCCGTGACCAGAACGGCCGGAAGATCCTCTCCTGTTCCTCGAACGCGACGCCCGGGCCGTTGTCGTCGATCGCAACCGACACGCGGCCGTTCGACGCGCTCAGCTCGAGCTGCACCCGCCCACCGTCCGGGGTCCAGCGAAACGCGTTCGAGAGCAGGTTGGAGATGATCTGCAACACGCGGTCGCCGTCGGAGAAGATGGTGGGCTGCGCCTCGAACCGCTTCGCGTAGTCGATGCTGCGGCGGCGGGCCTCCTCGCCGAAGGCGTTGTAGGCCTGATCGCAAAGCCGCTCCATGTCCACTTCCTCCGTGTGCACGGTGAAGCGATGTGCTTCGAGCTTCGCGAGATCGAGGACGTCGCCGACGAGCCGCTCCAGCCGCGCGCCCTCCCGCGCGATCACCTCGAGGGAGGCGGCGCGCGCCTCGGGATCCTCCGCGACTCCTTCGCGGAGAGCGTCGACATGACCCCGGATCGCAGTCAAAGGCGTGCGCAGCTCGTGCGAGACACTCATCAGGAAGTTGCGTTCCTGACGCTCGGCATCGGAGAGGCGCGTGGCCATCTGCCGGAAGCTGTCGGCTAGGTGCCCGATCTCATCGCTGCCGCGAACGTCTGGAAGGTCGACGTCGTAGCTTCCGCGCGCGATCTCGTCCGTCGCGCGCGACAGCGCTAGGACGGGCCGAGTGATCCGGCGCGACAGGTACCAGCCGAGCAACCCCGCTACGAGGATGCCGCCGAGCGACGCGAGCGCCAGCCGTTCGAGCAGCGGAATCAGCTGCTGAGTCAACTCCGTCTTCGGCTTCGCGACGATCAGGTCCCCGAACGCAGGCCCCTTCTTCTCCAGCTTCAGCGGACGCGCAACCGCGACATAGGTCTTGTTCGCACGCGGTGGTGTGAACTCGAACGTAATCGTCCTGCCCGAACGCCAATCGACGGTGCTCTGCGGTAGGAGTTCCAGTCCGACGTTCTTGCCGGGGACCGGCGACACGCCTACGTAGAAGAGGCGATCGCCTGTCGCACGTTCGAGCTGTCTCGCGATGCGCGGCAGTGCGCCGGTGTCGTTGGCCGTGATCGCCTGCTGGGCGAAGACCTCCGTGAGACCGACTGCCTCGCGGCGAAGATCGGCCTTGGACCGGTTGAGGACGTAGCCCTGGAAGAGCCGGAGCGCCACCACCGACGCTATGAGCCCGCTCACGACGATGCCGAGCAGGAAGAGCGCCGGCAACCGGAAGCGCAGCGAGCTGAACATCAGGACCTACAAGGTACTGCCAGGCCCTGCTAGGCCTTGACCGCGTCCCGCGCGGGCGAGACTTTGTAGCCGACCCCCCACACGGTCACGATCGGCGAGGCCTCGCCGAGCTTCCGCCGCAACTGGCGCACGTGAACGTCCACGGTCCGCGTGTCTCCGGCGAAGGTGTACCCCCAGACCCGCTCGAGCAGTTGGTCACGCGTGAGCACGAGGCCGCGATGGTCGAGCAATTCCCAGAGGAGGTCGAACTCCTTCGGTGCGAGCTGGATCTCCTCGGCGCCGACCTTCACCTCCCGCCGGCCCGCGTCGATCACGAGGTCGCCGTGTTGCAGGACCGCGCTCTCGGGCTCCTTCCGCTCAGGCGCGGCGCGGCGCAGGATCGACTTCACGCGCGCCACGAGCTCCCGCGGATTGAACGGCTTCGTCATGTAGTCGTCGGCACCGACCTCGAGGCCGATGATCTTGTCGACGTCCTCGTCGCGCGCGGTCAGCATCAGAATCGGCACATCGGACTTCTGGCGGATGCGCCGGCAGATCTCGATGCCGTCGATGTCCGGCAGCATCAGATCGAGCACGATCAGCGACGGCTGTTCGCTCTGCGCGGATGCGAGCGCGTCGGTGCCGTTCGACGCGGTCCGCACCTCGTAGCCGGCGTTCTTCAGGTAGAGCGAGACGAAGGACGCGATCGACGCTTCGTCCTCGACGACGAGCACTGACTGCGTGCCGACGCTCAGGAGCGCGCCTCTAGGGACTCGTCGACGACAGAGGGAAGGCGAACAAGAAGTCCGGCAGCGCGAGGTAGTCGCCGCCGTTCACGGAATACGAACCGTCGTCCCCGGTGCCTGCCCCGTCCACCGTCACGTTGCCCTTGCCAACGAGCGAGAGGTTGATTCCCCGGCCCTTGACGACGATCCGGAAGGCGCCGCCGATGATCCGGAAGCGCACCTTCGTGCCGCGCCAGGTCGTGGTCGTGTCGTTGCGCTCGATCGGCGGAAAGTCGTCACCGCTGACGATGGGGCCGGTGCCATCGCCGTCGATCGGGTCGTTGATCGTCACCGATCCGCGTGCAAAGCTGCCGATGACTCCACCTCGGGCAGAGATCGTGATCGTGCCGCGCGCGTCCTGCACGGAGAGCGTGCCGTCGGTGGCGCCGTAGGTACGCGCAGCCGAGGCCGCGGGCAAAGCCAGCGCTACGAGCAGGCCAAAGGTGAGGAGCCGCCTCATCACGAATCAGTATCGACGCTTCAATTGTGCCCTGCATCATTGGAACGTAAGGAGATTGTAAGGCGGTGACGGGGACGGCCGGCTGCTGACAACGGTAAGCCCGAACCGGGGCGAGAAGGACCGTCCGATGCGGCCACGAAGATGCAAGCCGTGACCGAACTGACTCGTTCCGAACGGACGTCGCGACTGCTCGTGGCGCGGCTCGATGCGCTCGCGAGCGTGGCCTCCCAAATCAGCCACGTGGAAGCCGAGCGTCTCGTGGAGCTAGCTTCCATCGCCACGATGCACGCCGTCGCGCTCGAGACGCTCAAGGCGGAGAAGGCCGAGGCCATCTGGCGCGAGGCGCATGCGCGACACCCGCAGCTGCCGGAGGTCGTGATCGAACTGCCCGAGCGACTCGCCGCCTAGCCAACTAGTACTCGTAGAAGCCGCGCCCCGCCTTGCGGCCGAGCGCGCCCTCCTGCTGCATTCGCAGCAGGCGTTCCGGCGGTGCCATGCGTTCCTCGGCGAGCTTTCCGTACAGAGCCTCTGACGCGTGCACGTGCACGTCGATGCCGATCAGATCGATGAGGGCGCACGGGCCCATCGGCCAGCCGGCGCCGTTGGTCATCGCCTTGTCCATCTCCTCCGGCGTGACCGCAGCTTCGTCGAGCACACGCACGCAATCGTTCAACAACGGAATGAGGATGCGGTTGACGATGAATCCTGGGGTGTCGTTGCACCTCACCGGCTGCTTGCCGGCCTGCGCTGCCCATCCGTAGGCCGCGTCGACCGCTTCGTCCGAGCTCTCGCGCCCGCGGACGATCTCGACCAGCGGCAGAACAGGGGCGGGATTGAAGAAGTGCATGCCTACGACGCGCTGCGGCCTTTCTGTCGCCTCCGCGATCTCGGAAACGGACAGCGCGGAGGTGTTCGTCGCGAGGATCGCGTCGGGCCGGGCGATGCGATCGAGCTCCGCGAACAGCTCACGTTTGAGCTCGAGCTCCTCGAGCACCGCTTCGATGACGAGATCGCAGTCCGCGAGGTCGGCGAGGTCCGTTGTGAGCGTCAGGCGTCCGACAGCAGCGTCGCGGTCTGCTTCGGAAAGCCGGCCCTTCTCGACGCCCCGGCCCAGGTACCGCTCGATGGTGCCGCGGCCGTGCTCCGCCAGCTCGTCGCTTACTTCCCGGCCGACCGTGTCGAACCCCGACTGGACGCTGATCTGCGCGATCCCCGCCCCCATCGTGCCGAGGCCGACGACGCCGACTTTTCGGATCGCCACTAGGCGGCCACTCGAGCCAGCGTCCAGCGAAAGGAGATGTCACCGTGGCCGGGCTCGTGCTGCACGACGACCTCGTCACGCACAGGCTCCAGACCGGCGTCGCGCAGAAGGGGCGTATACGCCTCGCGGCCGAGAGACGCAAAGAACATCGGTGCGCCCAGCCAGTCGGCTTCGATCCCCTCGCCGGCGTCTCCTGCGGCGAACGTGCCGAGGAAGAAGCCGCCGTCGCGAAGCCACAGGCCTATGCGCGCGATCAGGCCGGCCTGCTCCTCGATCGGGACGTGCCCGAAGACGAAGAGCGCGACGACTGCGTCGAACGAGGCGGGCGCGACCTCGAGCTCCATGGCGTCTCCGTGGACGAAGCTCGCCTCGGGGACATGATGGCGCGCGAGCTCGACCTGCACTGCGGAGATGTCCACTCCCGTGACGCGATGGCGACGAGCGAGCTCGCGTGTGGCGGGAACGCCGCGGCCGCAACCGAGCTCGAGCACGTCGGCGCCTTCGTCGAGCCGGCCGACGAGATCGCGCACCCATTCCATGACGGGGGAGTCGACCCGCCCGGCCCATTCGGCGTAGCGCAAAGCGATCGCGTCGTAGCCGCGAGCGACGATCTCTTTGGGTTCCCGCGCAACCGCGCGTCCTGCCATCTCTCCCACTCGCGGAGAGTAACGATCAGACGCGTTCGACGACGCAGGCGAGCGCCTGCCCGAAACCGATGCACATCGTCGCAATTCCATAGCGCGCATTCCGGCGTTCGAGCTCGTTCAGCAGGGTCGCCGTGATCCGCGCACCGGTCGCGCCCAGCGGGTGTCCGAGCGAGATACCGCCGCCGTTCGGATTGATGTCGTCCCAGCGCTCATCGAGGCCCGCGTCGCGCGCGAATTGCAGGACGACGCAGGCAAAGGCCTCGTTCACCTCGATGACGGACATGTCGTTCCAGGCCAGGCCTGCGCGAGCCAGCGCCCTTTCGCACGCCTGCGGATTGCCGTGCAGCATCCGGTGCGGATCGACGCCTGCGAGGCCGAAGGAGACGAAGCGCGCCCGCGGCTTCAGCCCGAGGCGGCCGGCGGCCCCCGCGCTGGCCACGAGCACCGCTGCGGCTCCGTCGCAGATCTGCGACGAGTTCCCGGCCGTCACCTTGCCCTCCGGCAGGAATGCGGGCTTCAACGCTGCGAGCGCTTCGGCGGAGGTGTCACGCCGCGGCGTCTCGTCGACGCCGAAGACGACAACCGTGTGCGGGTTGGTCAGATCGATGGGAACGATCTCGCCCTCGAAGCGCCCCTCGTCGGCCGCCGCCGTGGCTCGTCGATGCGACTCGAGCGAGAATGCATCGAGCTCCTCGCGCGAGAAGCCCCATTCGTCGGCGATCACCTCCGCGGAGATTCCTTGCGGCACGATCTGCCAGCGGTCGAGCAGCTTGTCCGAGAGGTCGCCCCCGTTCGACCCCATCGGGACGCGCGACATCATCTCCACTCCCGCGGAGACGACGAGGTCGAGCTGTCCCGATGAGATCGCGGTCGCGGCACTGAAGTTCGTCTGCATGGACGAGCCGCACTGGCGGTCGACCGTCGTTCCGCACACCGATTCGGGCCAGCCAGCCACGAGCGGCGCCATCCGGCCGATGTTCCAGCCCTGCTCGCCGATCTGCGTCACGCAACCGAGCTGAACGTCCTCGATCTCCGCAGGATCGAGGTCGTGTCGCGCAACCACGCCGTTCAGCACCTGCGCCGCAAGCTCGTCGGCACGGATTGACGCAAGCGAACCGTTCTTCTTGCCGATCGGCGAACGAACCGCGTCGATGATCAGGGCGTCAAGCATCGAGAACAGAGTAGAGACGCCAGCTACCCACGCCCTTGAGCTCCCGCTCGCCTCGGTCGGCGAAGACGATTCCGGATCCGGCGACGAGATCCTTGACGGTGCTCGACACGAGGACTTCGCCCGGCTCGGCGGCTGCGGCGACGCGCGCGCCCGTGTGCACGGCGATCCCGCCGATCTTGTCACGCATCAGCTCACATTCGCCGGTGTGCAGCCCTGCGCGAATCTGAATCCCGAGCGCCTGAACGTCTTGACGGATCGCGCACGCGGCCCGAATGGCCCGGGCAGGTCCGTCGAAGCTGGCGAAGAAGCCGTCTCCTGCCGTGTCCACCTCGCGCCCGCGGTGGTGCTCGAGCACGGAGCGAACACGAGCGTGGTGCTCGTCGAGCACCTCGTGCCAGGCGCGGTCGCCGAGCTCGCGGGCGCGCTCGGTGGAGCCCACGATGTCGGTGAACAGGACCGTGGAGAGGACGCGACCGTAGTCAGGCGCCGAGCGCGTCCCCGTCAGAAACTCCTCGATCTCGGCGAGCAGACGGTCCTGGTCTCCTGCCCAGAGCAGATGCTCGTCGCCGGGAAGCTCGACGAAGCGTGCGCCGGGGATCTGCGACGCGAGCCAGCGGCCCTCGTCAACCGTGACGTCCCGGTCGCCGGTCCGGGCGAGGACGAGCGTCGGAACGCGAATGGTCGGAAGGACGTGCCGCGTGTCGATCTGGGAGTTCATGAGCAGGAGCGCGGCCGCCGCGCCCGGGCTTGCGCTCCGCCGCAGACAGGTCGAATACCACTCGAGCAGAGCCGGATCTTCCCGCGGCGCGTAGTCCGTGATGTCGAGGCCGGCGCCCCAGTCGCGTTCCACCTCCTCGATCGTGGCGAGCCGCTCCTCCAGCGAGGGCGCCCACGGATAGTCGTCCGAGCGAAGGCGTTTCGCGAATGCGCCGACAAGGATGAGCGCACGCGAACGCTCGGGATACGTTGCGGCGAAGAGGACGGACATGCTGCCACCTTCGGAGTGCCCAAGCAGTGCGGCGCTCTCCGACCCGACGGCGTCGAGGACGGCGCGCACGTCGTCCATGCGCTGCTCGAGGGTCGGCAGCCGGTCGTTCGAAACCCGGTCGGACATCCCGGTCCCACGCTTGTCGAACAGGATCAGGCGGGAGAACGACGCCAGGTGCTCGAGGAAGCGCGCCGGCTTCGGCCTTTCCCAGAAGAGGTCGATATTCGAGACCCAGCCGGGGACGTAGACGAGGTCGAACGGCCCGTCGCCGACGACCTGGTAGGCGATGTTGACATCGCCACTCTTCGCGTATCGGGTCTCCGGCGGCATAGGCTTCCACTATGGCTGCCACGGCGACCGAACGAAAGCTCTTCGTCGGCGGCGAGTGGGTCGAGACGGGCGACTGGCTCGACGTCCGCTCGCCCTACTCCGGCGACATCGTCGGCCGTGTCGCCAAGGCCGGCGCCGACGAAACGCGCCGCGCGATCGACGCCGCCGAGGGCGCGCTGCGCGAACCGCTGCCGGCGCACAGGCGTGCCGAGATCCTCGTGCGCGTCGCCGGTGCGCTCGGCCGCCGCCACGAGGAAGCGGCGCGGTTGATCTCGGACGAAGCAGGCAAGCCCCTGAAAGCCGCGCGCGTGGAAGCGGCCCGTGCGATGTCCACCTACACGTTCGCCGCGGTCGAGGCGCGCAAGCTCGCGGGAGAGATGGTCCCGATGGACGCCGCGCAGGCGGGCGAAGGGAAGCTCGCCTTCACATTGCGCCGACCGATCGGCGTCGTCGGCGCGATCAGCCCGTTCAACTTCCCGCTCAACCTCGTCGCGCACAAGATCGCACCGGCCCTGGCCGCGGGCTGCGCCGTCGTGCTCAAGCCGGCAAGTGCGACGCCCCTGTCGGCGCTGTTGCTCGCGGAACTGGAAGAAGAGGCCGGCCTCCCTCCGGGTTGGCTCAATGTGCTCGCCGGCCCGGCAGCCGAGATCGGGGACGTGATCGTCGAGGACGAGCGCGTCAAGCTGATCACGTTCACGGGCTCGAGCGGCGTCGGCTGGAAGCTGAAGGAGCGCGCGGCCAAGAAACGCGTGAACCTCGAGCTCGGCAATGCAACGCCGCTGATCGTCGCGGCCGACGCGGACCTGTCGACCGCGGCGACCAAGGTCGCGCAGAACGCGTTCGCCTTCGCGGGCCAGAGCTGCATCTCCGTGCAGCGGGTCTACGTGGAACGGAGTGCGTACGACGAGTTCGTGCAGCAACTCGTCCCCCTCGTCGAAGCGCTCAAGGTCGGGGATCCGGGCGACGAGGACACGGACGTCGGCCCCGTCATCGATGAGGACGCGCGCGAGCGCATTCTCGAGTGGATCAAGGCGAGCAGCGGACAGGTGCTGACCGGCGGCGGGCTGGAGGGCGAGTTGATCCGGCCGACGGTGATCGCAAACCCTAGGCGTGACGACGAGGTCTCCTGCGAGGAAGTCTTCGGACCGGTCTGCACGGTGACCGCCGTCGACTCCATCGACGAGGCGATCGAGCTCGCGAACGGAACCCGTTACGGGCTTCAGGCCGGCATCTTCACAGCCAGCCTCGACAACGCATTGCGAGCCGCGCAGGAACTTCAGTTCGGCGGCGTCACCGTGAACGAGGCGCCGACGTTCCG